>JAAUYE010044461.1_pt1 | contig 15189 bp, 8 predicted proteins | sample 7278081 | NCBI WGS metagenome assembly JAAUYE01 (sample SAMN14350131, study PRJNA611818) | marine sediment metagenome | isolation source: surface marine sediment (0.6m) | place: French Polynesia: Moorea | collected 2018-08
ATCATTGCCGGCAATTTCGGCGCAACCGGGCAAAGCTGTGTTGCCGGCTCGCGCGTTTTCATCCAGTCGACGATCCGCGACCAGGTCCTCGAAAAGCTGGTCGAACGCGCCGGGCAGATCTGCATCGGTGACCCGCTGGCCGAGGAAACCCAGGTCGGGCCGCTGTGCACGCAGGCGCAGCTGGATCATATTACCGAGTCGGTCAGCGACGCGGTCGGCGAGGGCGCGAAACTGCTTTACGGCGGCAAGCGGCCCGACGGCTTCGATACCGGCTGGTACTACACGCCGACGATCCTCGACTGCCCGCACCAGGACATTCGCACCGTGCGCGAGGAAATGTTCGGCCCGATCCTGTCGGCGCTGTCTTTCGATACCGAGGAAGAGGCGATCGAAATGGCGAACCGGTCCGACTTCGGCCTCGGCTCGGGTGTGTTCACGTCGGATGTCGCGCGCGCGATCCGCGTTTCCGACGCGATCCGCTCCGGAATTGTCTGGGTAAACACTTACCGCGTGATTTCGCCGATCGCGCCCTTCGGCGGTTTCAAGCAAAGCGGTCCCGGCCGCGAAAGCGGCATCGACACGATCTACGATTACACCCGCACCAAGACCGTCTGGATCAACACTTCCAGCGAACCCATGGCCAACCCCTTCGTCATGCGCTAGCTGTACTGCAATCGGCTTTTACTAAATTTGAAATCGTACCAGCGGCCGCCGATGACCTCGCTCACGACGGTCCGGTTGGCCTTCGGCTTCCCGAAAAAGCCATAATTTTCAGGGGCACGGCGCGACTCGGCATCCCTGCCTCGACGCGCCTCAGGCGACATCCATGTCGCCTGACCCCTGAAAATTATGACTTTTTCGGCAACCGGCCCTGATTGTCGTGAGCGAGGTCATCGGCGGCCTTGATGAAATTGTTCGGTCCGCTTTCCGATTTCGGCTCGGCGCGCGATGCTTGTGCGGACTTACACCACCGCTGCCCACAAACATCTCTCAGATCCGAACTAAACCAGTAGCCAACGCTCGAACTAAATTTCCGACTTTAGCTTGCCGGCTGGAGAGACGACTCGGAGTAAAAATTAGCGCAGCTAATTTTTACTCCGAGTCGATTCTGTCGCGTTTATCGCAACGCGATAAACGCGACTTCCAAATTTCGAAGACCACGAATCGAAGGCTAAACCGCGGCAAGAAAGCTATTCGGGCGGCAACCGATCACTGCGATCACGACATAAAGGCCGTGCCCTTGAAAATCGGCCCAATTTCGGGAAGCCGAAGGCCACCCGGACAGTCGTGATCGAAGTGATCGGTTGCCGCGTCGGGAGGTTAGCGCAGGGATTGCCAGTAGGCGGCGAACTGCACCGCGATGCGGCCGCTGCGCGAGCCGCGCTGGGTGGCGAAGCGAATCGACTCGATACGCGTGTCTTCGTCCATTTCGAGGCCGCGGGCTGCGACCGCCTGCTCGACCACGGCGAGGTACTGGTCCTGGGTGAAGGGGTGAAACGACAGCCACAGCCCGAAGCGATCCGACAGCGAAATTTTTTCCTCGATCGCGTCGCTCGGGTGCAGCTGCCCGTCGACCATGGTGCTGTCGAGGTTGTCCTGCATCGACTCCGGCATCAGGTGGCGGCGGTTCGAGGTCGCGTAAATGATGACGTTGGGCGGCTGCGGCTGCAGCGATCCCTCGAGGCAGGCCTTCAGCGCCTTGTAAGAATCGTCATTGCTCTCGAACGACAGGTCGTCGAGATAAACGATGAACTTGCGTCCGTCGGCGGCCAGCGTGCGAATGATGTCGAACAGTTCGCCGGTGGCCGATTTCGGCACCTCGACGATGACCAGGCCACGGTCCCCGAACTCGCTGAGCTGGGCCTTGATCAGCGACGACTTGCCGGTGCCGCGTGCGCCCCACAGCAGCGCGTTGTTGGCGCTTTTGCCGTCGAGGAACAGGCCGGTATTGCGGAACAGCAGGTTCTTTTGCCGCTCCAGGTGCAAAAGCTCGTCCTTGTCGACCTGGTCGAAGAGGGTAATGCCTTCGAGCCCCAGCGGCGTCCAGCGGTATGCGCTAAAGCCCGGCTCGGTGGCCAGTTTTTCCTGGCCGGGAATAATTTTCTCAACCCGGTCGAGCAGCGTGTCGATACGCGTTATCAGCTTGTCGAGTTCGGACATCAGACTTCGAGCTTCCTGTACTTGATTCGATGCGGCTGCTCGGCATCCTGGCCCAGGCGCTGCTTGCGGTGTTCTTCGTACTCGGAGTAGTTGCCCTCGTAGGTATAAACCTCGCTATTGCCCTCGAAGGCGATGATGTGCGTCGCGATACGATCGAGAAACCAGCGATCGTGCGAAATCACGACCACGCAGCCGGGAAAGTCGAGCAGGGCTTCTTCCAGCGCGCGCAGGGTTTCGACGTCGAGGTCGTTGGTCGGTTCGTCGAGCAGCAGCAGGTTGCCGCCGCTTTTCAGCAGCTTGGCCAGGTGCAGGCGGTTACGCTCGCCGCCGGAGAGGTCCTTGACGAATTTTTGCTGCGCCGCGCCGCGAAAATTGAAGCGCGATACGTAGGCTCGCGACGGCACCTCGTAGTTACCCACGACGATCGTGTCGAGCCCGTCGGAAACTTCCTCCCAGACTGTTTTGCTGCCGTCGAGGTCGTCGCGCGACTGATCGACGTAGGCGATTTGCACCGTGTCGCCGATTTTGATTTCGCCTTCGTCGAGCTGGTCCTGGCCGACCATGATTCGGAACAGCGTGGTTTTACCGGCGCCGTTGGGGCCGATGATGCCGACGATGCCGCCGCGCGGCAGCTTGAACTCGAGGTCCTGGTAAAGCAGCTTGTCGCCGAAGGATTTTTTGCCGCCCTCGATTTCGACCACCACGTCGCCCAGGCGTGGACCCGGCGGGATGTAAAGTTCCTGGGTTTCGGAACGTTTCTGGTAATCCTGCGACGACAGCTCCTCGAAACGTTTGAGGCGCGCCTTGCTTTTGGACTGGCGTCCCTTGGGATTCGAGCGTACCCACTCGAGTTCGGACTTCATCGACTTGATGCGCGCTTTCTCGGCGCGCTCTTCGTGCTCGAGCCGTTTTTCCTTTTGTTCGAGCCAGGACGAATAATTGCCTTCCCAGGGAATGCCGTGGCCGCGATCGAGTTCGAGGATCCAGCCGGCGACGTTGTCGAGGAAGTATCGATCGTGGGTAACCGCGACGACCGTGCCGGGGAAGTCCTGCAGGAACCGCTCCAGCCAGGCCACCGACTCGGCGTCGAGGTGGTTGGTCGGCTCGTCCAGGATCAGCATGTCCGGATTCGACAGCAGCAGGCGGCACAGCGCGACGCGGCGCTTCTCGCCGCCGGACAGGTTTTCCACCGCCGCCTCCCAGGACGGCAGGCGCAGCGCATCGGCGGCAATTTCGAGCTTGCGGTCGAGATCCCAGGCGCCGGCGGCTTCGATCTTTTCCTGCAGTTCCGCCTGTTCGGCGAGCAGCGTGTTCATCTCGTCGTCGCTCATCGGTTCGGCGAATTTCATGTTGACCGCGTTGAACTGATCGAGCACGGCCTTGGTCTCGGCAACGCCGAGTTCGACGTTGCCGCGCACGTCGAGCGAAGCATCGAGTTCCGGTTCCTGCGGCAGGTAACCGATTTTGATCCCGGTTTGCGGGCGCGCTTCGCCGATATACTCGGTGTCGACGCCGGCCATGATGCGCAGCAGCGTCGACTTGCCCGCGCCGTTGTAACCCAGGACGCCGATCTTGGCCCCGGGGAAAAAGTTCAGCGAAATGTTTTTCAGGATTTCGATCTGCGGCGGCACGACCTTGCCGACCCCGTTCATCGTGAATATGTATTGCGCCATTGTGCGGTCCGGAAAAATAACCTGCGTATTCTAACAGCGCGGGCAAAATATAAAACGCCTGGAAGCGGCGCATCCGATGATATTGGCAGGTTCTGTTTCAACGATGCCTTTTGTTGCAGTATTATTCGTCAATCGAGGCGCAACTTCGGCTATCATTATCCTGTACCGCGGCGATTGGCCGGGACGGGAATCAGGACACAGGCAGGCGACCATGAGCATGAAGAAAATGCAGCAATCGAGTTATCTCTCGGGCGCGAATGCTGCATTCATCGAGGAGCTGTATTCACGCTACCTCAAAGACGAATCCGACGTCGATCCGAACTGGCGCGACTGGTTCGCCGAGCTAAAGAACGGCGAGCTCTCCGCGGACCAGGATCATCTCGAAATCCAGGCGCAGATGAAACAGGCGGTGCTGCACAAGCGCCGCGGCAACGGCACGGCCGAACCCGATCTGCACGAGCACGACGCCAAGCAGGTGCGCGTGCTGCAGTTGATCAACGCTTACCGCGTCATGGGCCACAAGCGCGCCAATCTCGATCCGCTCAACATGAGCGATCGCACCGAGATCAAGGAAACCACGCTCGCGGGTAACAACCTGAGCGAGGCGGATCTCGATACCGTGTTCAATACCGGCTCGCTGTTCGGAATCGAGGACGCGCCGCTGCGCGATATTATCGAGCGCCTCGAAAAAACCTACTGCGGCACGATCGGTTCCGAGTACATGCATATCGAGGACCGCGCGCAAAAACGCTGGATCCAGGTGCAGATCGAAACCTCGCTGGCGACACCGAATTTCCGCGAGGGCCGGCGTAACCGCATTCTCGACCGCATTATCGCCGCGGAAAACCTCGAAAAATTCCTCCACACCCGCTACATCGGGCAGAAACGTTTCTCGCTCGAGGGCGGCGAATCGCTGATACCGATCGTCGACCGCGTGGTGCAGCAGGCGGGCGTGACCAATACGCACGAAGTGGTTATCGGCATGGCGCACCGTGGGCGTCTCAACGTGCTGACCAACATCTTCGGCAAGATGCCGAGCGACCTGTTCGATGAATTCGAAGGCAATATCGAGTTCGACGACCGTTACAACTACGACGTCAAGTACCACCAGGGATTTTCCTCGGATATTTACACCGATTCCGGTCCGATGCACCTGGCGCTCGCGTTCAACCCCTCGCATCTCGAAATCGTCGACCCGGTGGTCGAGGGTTCGGTGCGCGCGCGCCAGCGCCGTTTTACCGACCGCACCACCAACGACGTGCTGCCGGTACTGATCCACGGCGATTCGGCCTTTGCCGGCCAGGGCGTGGTCATGGAAACCTTCAACATGTGTCAAACCCGCGGTTACAAAACCGGCGGCACGATTCACATTATCGTCAACAACCAGATCGGCTTTACCACCAGCAACCCGCGTGACATGCGCTCGTCGCTGTACTGCACCGAGGTCGCGCGCATGGTGCAGGCGCCGATTTTCCACGTCAACGGCGACGACCCCGAGGCCTGCGTATTCATAGCCGAAATCGCGGTCAAGTACCGCGAAACCTTCCAGCAGGACGTCGTCATCGATATGGTGTGCTACCGCCGTTACGGCCACAACGAGGCCGACGAGCCGGCGGTAACCCAGCCGCTGATGTACCAGGCGGTCCGCAAGCATCCGCGCCTGGTCGACCTGCACGCGCAGCGCCTGATCGACGAGGGTTTCACCACGCGCGAAAAGGTCGACGAAATGATCGCCGACTACCGGCGCGCGCTGGAAGAGGGGGGCGCGGTCGCGCTCAACGTGATTTCCGGTCTCGAGCCGACGCTGGCGCGCGACTGGGCGGCGCTCAGGGACGGCGACGTCAATATTACGCCCGGGACGAAGGTCGCGGCGAAAAAGATCAAGGATCTCGGCAAGCGCATGCTGACGCTGCCCGACGGTTTCAAGCTGCATTCGCGCGTGGCCAAGATCATGCAGGGCCGCGAACAAATGCTCGCCGGTAAAATTCCCTGCGACTGGGGCTTTGCCGAAAATCTCGCCTACGCAGCGCTGCTCGACGACGGCTACAGCGTCCGCCTGTCCGGCCAGGACAGCGAGCGCGGCACCTTTTTCCACCGTCACGCGGCGCTGCACGATCAGGAAAGCGGCGAGATTTACAAGCCGCTCAAGTATCTCGCCGAAGACCAGCCGCGCTTCGAGGTCATCAATTCGTTTTTATCGGAAGAAGCCGTGCTTGGTTTCGAATACGGCTACGCCTCGACCGATCCGAAAACGCTGGTTATCTGGGAAGCGCAGTTCGGCGATTTCGCCAACGGCGCGCAGGTAGTCATCGACCAGTTCATCAGCTCGGGCGAAATGAAGTGGGGGCGGCTGAGCGGGCTGGTGATGCTGCTGCCGCACGGGTACGAGGGGCAGGGCCCGGAACACTCCTCGGCGCGGATCGAACGTTACCTCGAACTTTGCGCGCAGCACAATATGCGCGTGGCGCAGCCGACCCTGCCGTCGCAGATATTTCATCTGCTGCGCAGCCAGATGATGTGCGGTTTCCGCAAGCCGCTGATTGTCATGAGTCCGAAAAGTCTGCTGCGCCACGAAAAGGCGACCTCGCCGCTGGCGGATTTCAGCAAGGGTGAATTCCAGAAGGTTATTCCCGAAATCGACAAGATCAATGCGAAAAAGGTGAAACGCCTGATCCTGTGCAGCGGCAAGATCTATTACAAGCTTTATGAAACGCGCGCCGAATCATACGACCATAGCACCGCGATCGTGCGCGTCGAGCAGCTGTATCCGTTCCCCAAGGTCGACCTGAAGTCGATTCACGAACAGTACCCGAATCTCGAGAATATCGTCTGGTGCCAGGACGAGCCGCGCAACCAGGGTATGTTTCGCGAGTTCAAGAGCCGCCTGAACGAAATTTTCAATCCGCTGCAGGTGCAGTATGCTGGCCGTATTTCGTCGGCGTCGCCGGCGGTCGGTTACACCGCGCTGCATCAAATGCAGGAGGCGCAACTGGTCAGGGATGCATTCGAAGCCGAGTTCTCGGACAGACTCGACAACTAGGGCAAGAATAAAAAATCTGGAGCAAGCTATGCAGGTAGAAATCAAGGTTCCCGCTTTACCCGAGTCGGTAACCGAGGGCACGCTGGGCGACTGGCACAAGCAGGTTGGCGACAGCGTCAGCGCCGAAGAGAATATCGTCGATCTCGAAACCGACAAGGTGGTGCTCGAAATCGTCGCCAGTACCGCCGGTGTCATCGAATCGATCGCGTTCGAATCCGGCGCCACGGTCAAGGCCGATGACGTGCTGGGCGTAATCAACACCGAGGCCGCCGCGTCGGCACCGGCAGCGGAAACCAGCGCGCCGGCTGCGTCCGCACCGGCGGAGGCAGCGCCGGCCGTGAGCGAGGAGCCTGCGGCGGCTGCCGGGGATGGCAAGGCCAGCCCGGCGGTGCGCAAGCTGCTCAACGAACACGGTCTCGATGCCGAGGATATAACGCCCACCGGTAAAAAAGGCGCGATCACCAAAGAAGACGTGGAGCGCTACCTCGCACAGAAATCCGCGGCACCGGCGGCTGCCGAGGCCCCGGCCGCGCCGTCGGCCCCGGCCGCGCCACCGCCGCCACCGATGCCGAGCGCCGGGCGCAACGACCGGCGCGTGCCGATGAGCCGGCTGCGTGCGAAAATCGCAGAGCGCCTGAAACAGGCGCAAAATACCGCGGCGATGCTGACCACGTTCAACGAGGTCAACCTGAAGCCGATGATGGATACGCGCGCGCAGTACCGTGACGCCTTCGAGAAAACCCACGGGGTCAAGCTCGGCATGATGTCGTTTTTCACCAGCGCGGCGGTGGAGGCCTTGAAACGCTTCCCGGCGGTCAACGCGTCGATCGACGGTGACGATATCGTTTACCACGATTACTTCGATATCGGCATCGCGGTGAGTTCGGACCGCGGGCTCGTGGTGCCGATTCTGCGCGATGCCGACCAGATGAGTTACGCCGAGATCGAAGCGGCGATACGCGATATGGGATTGCGCGCGCGCGACGGCAAGCTCAGCATCGAGGAGTTGACCGGCGGCACCTTCAGTATTACCAATGGCGGAATTTTCGGCTCGATGCTGTCGACCCCGATTCTGAATCCGCCGCAGTCGGCGATTCTCGGCATGCATTCGATCCAGCAGCGCCCCGTGGTGATCGACGGTGAAATCGTCGTGCGCCCGATGATGTACCTGGCGCTGACCTACGACCATCGAATCATCGACGGCAAGGAAGCGGTGCAATTCCTGGTAACGATCAAGAACGTGCTCGAGGACCCGGCACGTCTGCTGTTGGGCGTGTAAGCGTCAGGCCTTTACAGCGTTTTCATGAAGCTGAACTGGGTTTTCTCGGAATCCTGAGAGCTTGATTCCATCAGCGAAACGTCGCCTGATTCGAAGCGCCGGTTCAACTGCTCGGCATCGACCTCGCACAGGCGGGTGCCGTCGCGGTCGACGAAAATAAACAGGCTCGAGTCGTCCGCCTTCCACGCGACCTTGGCCAGTTTCTTTTCGCCTTCGTGGTACATGTTGACCCACTCGCCGGTGTTGAGCGCTTCGACCTGGCTGATCTTTTTCGGTTCTTTTTTCTTCGACGAATTCATCGCCTCGAGCATATCGGTAGGCACCTGAAAGACGCCGGTTTGCATCATCGCGTCGAATTCGGTGGTGTCCTCCATGGTGTCGAATGACTGCTCGCCCAGCGAGCGCGTGCGCCGCTTTGCCTCGATAATGTTGCGCGCGGTTTGCTCGAGCACGTTTTGCTGTTCGAGCTTGAGGTAGTCGCGCATCGATTGCTGCAGGTCTTCGGCCAGCTTGAGACTGCGCATGGCGCGGTGCAGCGAATGCGCGACCTGCGGCAGCGCGGCCTTCAACTCCTCCTGCTCCTCGGTGGTGGACTTCGGAATCAGCGACCATACCTGCTTGATCACCATCGCGATGGTTTTGTGCCAGGTTTCCGAATCCATGCCCTGCTGCAGCCCGATTTGCACCAGCAGCGGCAGCCAGACCTTCTCGAACAGGATCAGGCGCGTGCCCTGGATCTTCAGCGGTTGCGTGATTTCGGCCAGCCGCGTCTTGACCAGGGGCATGATCTTACGGGTCGCCTCGACCTTGCGAGCGCGCCGCGTCGCCGCCTCGTGTTCCTTGAGATAAGCCTTGTAACCGTCGAGCATATCGGCGTAACTGTCGACGGTGATGAATTCGCGGCTGGTGAGATCGTCGATGAACTCGCGTATGAAGCGAATACCGGAAAAATCGGGGTTACCGCTCTTCGCAATTTCGACTTCGCTGCTGATGATGCCGTCGAGCAGGCGCCTTGCGGGATTGCTTGAGCGGCGCAGGAAGCCGTCTTCCTGGATCGCGGTGATAAAAACGTAAATCTGCAGGCGCGCGAGCTGCTGCTTGATCGGCGAGGGCAGGTCCTCGTCCTCGAAAATAAGCCTGAACATGCCGCTGAGCAGGTCGATTTGCTCGTCGTACTGATCGATGCCGGACTCGGCAAAGCGCAGCCTGATCTCGGGGAAAAGGTTAGCGGAATTATTCGTCGTCTGGCGCGATTGCTCCTTGAAATCCTGCAGCAGCATCAGCAGGCACAGGGTCTGGTCCGGGGCGAAGGATTGGGGCGCCTCGAACTCGCTCAAGCCGGTGATATCGCGCAAATGGATTCGCGCCGGCGCCAGCTCCGGCAGCATACCTTGATCCAGCATGGCCTGGTCGATGCGGCGGTAAAGCGGGCCGAGCGATTCGATGAAACGGTCGGCGAACAGGTGGTACAGCGCGATTTTATAGCTGACCTCGAGATTGAGGCTGTCGATAGCATACTGGAAGGATTCGCAAAGGCGTTTTACCTGCAGCGGGTTTTCGTAAATGCTCGCGCGCGGGCGCCGGATGCAGGCCTGCAGGCGCTTCAGTATGGTGCGGTCGAATTCCTTGAAAGCCTCGCCGTAGCGCTGCGTAATATTCTTTAATTCGTTGGTTTCGACGTCCTCGTTGGCGCCGGAGAGACCGATTTTTTGCCAGTCCCGGGCATTTTGTTCGCCCTGCGGCGATGCCGCTTCGAAATCGGCGAAGTGCTTGTTCAGCTGGAAGCTGAACGACGAACAGATAATCCGCTGCTTGTGTTTGATCAGCTTGACCACGCGCGCGCCGTCCTCGTCGGACAGGGCCCAGCTGTGGTAGTCTTCGGCGCTTTCGATCATGCGCACGAGCAAGTCGCTGATCAGCTTCTTGCTCAGGCTGTTGATATCGATGAAAACTTCGTGCCCCGAGACGGATTCAGTATCCGGATGTTTGGTTGAACCTGACATTCCTGCAGCGTTTCAAAACCTGATGAAGTACATAATATAGATGATCTAACTAACGAATTCCTGAGACTATTTTCATATATGTCCGAATTTCAACATAAATCTGATAGAAGGCTATGAATTTTAAACCAGCGGCCGCCCCTGACCAATACCCATGCAGCATTTCAAGCTATTCGTAACCGGTCACAAGGGCTTCGAAACCCTGTTGTTTCACGAGGTTCGCGATCTCCTGTCGGGAGTCGACGCGAAACTGTCGAAAACCTATGGCGGGATCGAGATCGGCGCCGGCCTCGAGGCGGCGTACCGTATATGCCTGCACTCGCGGCTGGCCAACCGCGTTTTCTGCGAGCTGGCGCGCTGCCGCGCGCGCACGGAGGCTGAACTCTACGACGCGGTTTATCGTATCGACTGGGAGCAGCACTTCGATGCGCACAGCAGCATCGTCGTCGATTCCGCGGTGTCGCGCTCGAAACTCGACCACGGGCACTTCGTCGCGCTCAAGACCAAGGACGCGATTGTCGATCGCTTCCGTGATCACGGGGGCAGCCGGCCGAGCGTAGCGAAAACCCGTCCCGATATACGCATAAATGTACATTTGCACCGCGACCGTGCAACCATAAGCCTCGATCTGTCGGGTGAAAGCCTGCACCGGCGAGGTTATCGCCTCCAGCACGGGGGCGCACCGCTCAAGGAGCACCTGGCGGCGGCGCTGCTGGCGCAGTCCGGCTGGGACCGGGCGCAGGCGGCGAAATCCCGCCTGGTGGATCCGATGTGCGGTTCCGGCACCTTCGCCATCGAAGCGGCGATGATTGCCGCCGGGGTTGCGCCGGGTCTCGGCCGGGAATACTTCGGTTTCCTCAAGTGGAAACGGCACGATCCCGAACTATGGCAGCGCTGTGTCGATGCGGCGCGATCCGCCATCCGGGCGCAGCCGGCCGCCGAAATCCACGCCTCGGATTACGACCGCAAGACGCTCGAACTGGCGCGGCAGAATGCAGAGCGCGCCGGCGTGCTGCAGTCGATCGAGTTTTCGCACCAGCAGGTGGCCGAGCTCGATTTACCGTCGGCCGGGCGCGAGACGCTGGTCATCTGCAACCCGCCTTACGGGCGGCGGCTGCAAAGCGATACCGGCCTGGCGCAGCTTTATACCGACCTCGGCGAGGCGGTATCTAGGCTGGCGCCGGCGCGGCTCGCAATTATTTCGGCCAATCCCGATTTACTGCATCGGCTGCGGCTGCGCCGGCTGCAGCGCAAGCCGGTGCGTAACGGGCCGCTGGAATGCCTGTTCGCGCTATTCGCAACGCCCGATTTGCCGCTGCCGGCCGGTGGTGAAAGGGACGCGATCAAACGGGAAACTGAAGCGGCCGAGGACATCGTGCTGCCGCTGAAAAACCGGTTGCGCAAGAACGCGCGCCATCTGCAGCGCTGGGCCAAACGTAACCAAATCGGCTGCTACCGGGTTTACGACGCGGATTTGCCCGAGTTTTCGTTTGCGCTGGACCGTTATCAGAGCGAAGTTACCCCCGATCAGGTCTGGTTTCACCTGCAGGAATACCGGGCGCCGGCGAGCATCGATGCCGACAAGGCGGCGTACCGCATCGAACTGGCGCAGGAGGCGGTCTGCGAAGTGTTCGAAATTCCCCGGGAGCAGCTGTTCTGCAAGACCCGCAGCCGTCAGCGCGGCGCCGAGCAGTATCGCAAGCAGGACAACCGCAACGAGTTTTTCCGGGTGCGCGAAGGTGCCGCGTCGCTGCTGGTCAATCTGAGCGATTACCTCGACTCGGGCCTGTTTCTCGACCATCGCCCGATGCGCGAACGGATATACCGGACGGCGGCGGGGAAGACGTTGTTGAACCTGTTCTGTTATACCGGCGCGGTCGGTGTGCAGGCGGGACTCGGCGGCGCGCTTTCGGTGCTCAATGTCGACCTGTCGGCAACCTACCTCGACTGGGCGCGCGAGAATCACGCGATCAACGGTCTCGAGGACGAATCGCGCTACCGTTTCCTGCGCGCGGATATTCTCCAGCTGCTCGAAAAACCGCAGCGATTCGGCTTAAATGAAACCTATGATCTGATATTCTTCGATCCGCCATCCTTTTCGAATTCGAGCAGCATGCAAAAAACCCTCGATATTCAGCGCGACCATACGATCCTGATACCGCAGGCCATGCGCCTGCTCGCGGCGGATGGATTGCTGCTGTTCTCGACCAACAGGCGCGGCTTTCGTCTCGACGACGAGATCGAGCGCGCGTTTGCGGTAAAGGATATTTCGGCGGCGATGCTACCCGAGGATTTCAAGCGCAACCCGGGTATTCATCGCTGCTGGGAAATCCGGCACGCGGATCGGGATCGATAGGCGATGCGCGAAGACACGGTCGATTACCGGCAGATATTTTTGCAGGATGTGCCGCTGCTCGACGTCCGCGCGCCGGTCGAATTTGCGCGCGGTGCGTTTCCGACGGCAACCAATTTGCCGCTGCTCGACGATTTGCAGCGCGAGCAAATCGGTATACGTTACAAATCCGCGGGCCAGGACGAGGCGGTCAGGCTCGGGCTCGAACTCGCCACCCCGGAAATCCGGGCGCAGCGTTTGCGCGACTGGCTGGGTTTCAGCGATGCACATCCCGAGGGTTTTATTTACTGTTTCCGCGGCGGCCTGCGCTCACGTACGACGCAGCAGTGGATGCGCGCGCAGGGTGTCGACTATCCGCTCGTGCGCGGCGGTTACAAGGCGATGCGCCGGTTCCTGATCGACGAGCTCGAAACCGGTGCCAGGCAGGTGCCGCTGATCTGCATCGGCGGGTTAACCGGCGTCGGCAAAACCCGGGCTCTGCGCCGGATTCGCCGTCACATCGATTTCGAAGGTATCGCCAACCACCGTGGTTCGGCCTTCGGCCGCGACCCGCTGGACCGTCAGCCAGCGGTTATCGACTGGGAAAACCGGGTTGCGATCGAGTTCATCAAGCATCGTCATCGCGATTCGTCGCGGCCCGTGTTCGTCGAGGACGAGGGGCGGCGCATCGGTCGCATCACGATCCCCGACGCGCTGTACGAAGCGATGCTGAAGGCGCCGCGCGCGATTCTGCAGCTCGACCTGGAATCCCGCATCGAGCTAATCCTCGCCGATTATATCCAGGATGCCTGGCCCGGTTACCAGCGCGCGCACGGCGACGGGGCCGAGCAGGAATTCAGTCGTTTCGTGCTGGATAATCTCGCGCGCATACAAAAACGCCTCGGGGGAGAGCGTTACCGGCAGGTGCGCCAGAGTTTCGAAACCGGGCTGAGGGAATTTTTTCGCGACGGAGATGTCAGTTCATTCTATGACGGGGTTCGGATATTGCTCGAAGACTATTACGATCCCATGTATCGTTACCAGATCGAGAGCAAACAACCCGAGATCGTGTTCGAGGGACCCGAGAGCGAACTGCTGGAATGGGCCGATAATTACCTTAGCGGTTGATCCAGCAAGCGATAACAACGAGACAACAGGCGCAGCGAACCGGAATTCCAGATGAAAAAAATAATTTTGCTCGGACTGCTGATCCTGATCGTGGCGCTTTTCTTCCACTACGATCTGGAGCGTTTCCTGACGCTCGAATATATCAAGGCGCAGCAACAGGTGATCGACGATTATTACGCCGACAACCGCGCGCTGACGCTGATCGGATTTTTTCTGCTCTACGTCGTCATCACCGGTGCTTCCCTGCCTGGCGCTGCCGTGCTGACGCTTGCCGGCGGCGCCATTTTCGGCCTTGCCACCGGCCTCGTCCTGATTTCCTTCGCCAGCACGATCGGCGCGTCGATCGCGTTTTTGCTGTCGAGGTATCTGTTCCGTGATGCGGTACAGACCCGTTTCGGCACTTCGCTCAAGGCGATTAACGATGGCATCGAAAAGGATGGCGCGTTTTACCTGTTTGCGCTGCGCCTGGTGCCCGCGTTCCCTTTTTTCGTCATCAACCTGGTCATGGGTCTGACCACGCTGAGACTCTGGACCTTTTTCTGGGTTAGCCAGGTCGGCATGTTTGCCGGCACCGCGGTCTACGTCAACGCGGGTACCCGGCTCGCGCAAATCGAGTCCGCCAGCGGTATTTTCAGTACCGAGATCCTGCTGTCGTTCCTGCTGCTCGCGATGCTGCCCTTCATCGGCAAGAAAATCGTGACCGTGATCGGCAGCCGCAAGGCGCTCAAGGGGTTCGGCAAACCGGATAAATTCGATACCAACCTGGTCGTCATTGGCGCCGGCTCTGCCGGCCTGGTAACCGCCTATATCGCTGCCGCGGTCAAGGCCAGGGTTACCCTGATCGAAAAACACAAAATGGGCGGGGATTGCCTGAATTTCGGCTGCGTGCCGTCGAAGGCGATGATTCGCTCGGCCAAGTTCATGTCGCAGGTAACGCGCAGCCAGGAGTTCGGGATCAGGACGGCGAGCGCCGAGTTCGATTTCGCCGAGGTCATGGAGCGGATTCAACAGGTCATCAAGAAAATCGAACCGCACGATTCGGTGGAGCGATATACCGGCCTCGGCGTCGACGTGGTCCAGGGGGAGGCGCGCATAACCTCGCCATGGACCGTCGAGGTCAACGGCCAGACCATTCGCACGCCCAACATCGTTGTCGCCACCGGCGGCAGGCCGTTCGTGCCGCCGATCGAGGGCATAGACGAAATCGACTACTACACCTCGGATAACCTGTGGGAAATGCGCACGAAGCCGCGGAAGCTCGCGGTACTCGGCGGCGGGCCGATCGGCTCGGAGCTAACCCAGACGTTTGCGCGCCTCGGCGTCGATGTCACCCAGGTCGAAATGCTGCCGCGCATCCTGCTGCGCGAGGACCCTGAAGTGTCAGAGCTGGTGCGCGAGAAGTTCGAACAGGAGGGCGTCCGGGTTTTGACCGGGCACAAGGCGAAAAAATTTATCGTCAGGGACGGGGTTAAATTCCTGGTTGCCGAACATGAAGGCAGCGATGTCGAAATCGAGTTCGATACGCTGATCGTCGCGGTCGGACGCGCGCCGCGCTCCGGCGGTTTCGGCCTGGAGGA
>JAAUYE010168160.1_pt1 | contig 15180 bp, 16 predicted proteins | sample 7278081 | NCBI WGS metagenome assembly JAAUYE01 (sample SAMN14350131, study PRJNA611818) | marine sediment metagenome | isolation source: surface marine sediment (0.6m) | place: French Polynesia: Moorea | collected 2018-08
GCACGGGTTTCACGCTGACCGTCGTGCCGTCCGCGGTGATGCTCGTGTGGCTGCTGGTTGCCGCCGTGCGCGACCTGTTCTGATGTCAGAGATCGGATAGCCGTTTGATAAGGACGCTGTGTTCGCGTTCGCCGTGACCGCTGCGCAGGTAATGCTGCGCAGCATTGCAGGCCTCCTGTAGCTGGCGATTGCGCTCGCGGAAATGGAGCAACAGTTTCGCAAGTCGCGCCTCGGGGCCGTCGCCCTGCGAGGATTCGCGGGCCGTCTGCATGATGGCCGTGATTTCGCCGTCGCTCGGCTCGACGGCAGCTTCGAACTGCGGCTGCGCACTAACGCGCATGCTGCCGTCGCCGCGCTCGATCTGCTGCGACAGATGCCGAATGAGGTCGCTCGACGTCACGATACCAACGAGCATGTGGTTTGCATCGACGACCGGGCAGGCGTGGAAGCCGCCCAGAGACAACGTGCTCGCTGCGTCGTGCAGGGCGTCACTCGCCTGCAACACGACGGGGTCTGTAACCATGATCGATCGCACCGTCGCGCCGTCGAGGGGCCTGGAGAGCTTGTCCAACAGGTAGAACTTGAGCAGGTCTGACGATGACACAATGCCGACGAGTTCGCCGGCTTCGACAACGGGCAGGTGGTGAATGTCGCCGCGATCGAGCAACTCCCGGGCTGTGACGACCGACTCGTCCGGCCCGACCGTAACCGGGTCGGTTGTCATGACTCGAGTTATCGGTATGTCACGCATCGGTTGATTATCACTCTTTGCGCGAGTCCGGCGTGTGAGCTAACGCAAGGTTTTGACCGAAAAAACATGTGCGGATTGGCCTATAATTTGTTGCACTGACAGGGACTTGCCGATGAAGACAATTGCCATCATATCCGCCGTGCTCGCTGTACTGGCTATTGCCATAACAGGCTGCCTTTACATCTTCGGCGTCAGCGATTTCGAGCAATCCGTAAGCCTCCTGATGAAAGTCGTTGCGGCGATTGTCCTGCTCGGCGGATGTGCGGCCCTTATTGCTGTACTGATGCCGGATCGGACCGGCGGCGACGGGGAGGAGTCGTAAACAAAAAAGGCCCACGCAAGGTGGACCTTTTATTGTTTGGCACTCCCTAGGGGATTCGAACCCCTGTTACCGGCGTGAGAGGCCGGCGTCCTAAACCGCTAGACGAAGGGAGCGGAACCGCCGGTTTTTTTGGCTGCCCCGGCTCGGCAGGGGCTGCTATTATACGGCCGCATATCGAATCCTCAAGCGGAAATCATTTGAAGAACACCGGGAATCCTGCGTCGAAAGGTCCCAAGATCATCCCCCGCTCAGCCCACGGCGTCTCCCGGGACGAAGTCTCGAAGAGCGCGCTCAAGGTACTGTACCGACTGCATAAAACCGGTCACCAGGCGTTCCTGGTCGGCGGTTGCGTACGTGATGCGCTGGTGGGGCTGCACCCCAAGGACTTCGACGTCGCCACGGACGCGACGCCCGACGAGGTCCGTGCGCTGTTCTCGAACTGCCGCCTGATCGGCCGGCGGTTCCGTCTTGCGCACGTGCGTTTCGGCCGCGAGATCATCGAGGTTGCCACGTTCCGGGCAGCGGCCAACCACGTCGATGACGACCACGCGCATGACGAAGAAGGCCGCATCATTCGCGACAACGTCTACGGGAGCATCGAGGAAGACGTCTGGCGGCGCGACTTCACCTGCAATGCGCTCTACTACAACATCGCGGACCACAGCATCTGGGACTACGTCGGCGGCGTCGAGGACATCAAGCGCAAGCGCATCGTCCTGATTGGCGACGCCAGGCAGAGGCTGCGCGAAGACCCGGTGCGGATGCTCCGCGCCGTTCGATTTGCGGCGAAGCTCGGATTCACAGTTGACAAGTCCGTCAGCAAGGCGATTCGCAGCCAGTCAGACCTGCTTACGAATGTACCCCCGGCACGACTGTTCGACGAATTCCTGAAGCTGTTCCAGGCAGGCCATGCCGAGCGGACATACGACATGCTGCGCGACTACGGCCTGTTCGCCCACCTGTTCCCGGCGACCGACCAGGAAATCGGGCAGGACGACGCATTCGCTGACTTCGTGCGGGCCGCACTCAGGAATACCGACAAGAGAGTCAAGGAAGGCCTGTCCGTGACGCCGATGTTCCTGCTTGGCGTGTTCTTCTGGGCCCCGGCCCGCCGCCTCGCCGCGGAGCTGCGCGCCGAGGAGAAGATGTCCGAGTCGCAGTCGCTCAGCCTCGCTGCCTACGAACTTTCCGGCCAGCAGCAACGACGCGTGTCGATCCCCCGCCGCTTTACCGTGCCGATGCGCGAGATGATCGCGCTGCAGCCGCGATTCACGGCGACGCGCGGCAAGCGGGCGATGAACCTGCTGGAGCACCGTCGCTTTCGCGCGGCCTATGATTTCATGATGTTGCTGGCCGAAGCCGGCCAGTTCGATCCCGAGCTCGCACGCTTCTGGACCGATGTCCAGACGCAATCTGCCGACGAGCGGGCCGACACGTTCCAGATCCATCGCAAGCCCCGCACCCGGCGCCGGAATCGCCGCCGTCGTCGACGCTCGAAGGCGGGGCAATCGTCGTGACCGCCGAGGTTGCAGAGGTTCTCGTCGGCCTCGGCAGCAACCTGGATGGACCCGCGCGACAGATCGAGACGGCCTTCGACCTGCTGGACGCCATCGAATCGACCACGCTGGTCGCGAAATCCTCGCTGTACCGCTCGGCGCCGCTCGGGGGTATCGAGCAGCCTGATTTCGTCAATGCGGCGGCGCTCCTGACGACCGAACTGGCGCCGCGCGCGTTCCTCGAACGGCTGCAGGCGATCGAGCGCGCCCGTGGCCGCGAGCGCGACGATACCCACTGGGGGCCACGCGTCCTCGACCTCGATCTCCTCGCCTACGACGACCTCTCGATCGACGAGCCCGGCCTCAGGGTGCCCCACCCGGGCATCGCTGCGCGAAATTTTGTATTGTTGCCCTTACGTGAAATCGCGCCCGACTTCCGCATACCGGAACTCGGGTTCGTGCGCGACCTGCCGGTTAACGACCGCGAGCCGCGCATTTCCAGAATTGCCTGACAGGATGCCAACGTGTCGACACGCAGTCCCAGCCAAGCTGCCGACAGCCCTCGCTTCATCGTCGTCGAAGGGCCGATCGGTGCGGGCAAGACGGCGCTGGCGAAGCGACTCGCGAAGAGCCTGTCAGGCGAATTGATCCTCGAGGAAGCCCTCGAGAACCCGTTCCTCGAACGCTTCTACCGCGAAGGCAAGTCGGCTGCGTTGCCGACCCAGATGTTCTTCCTGTTCTCCCGCTCGCGGCAGATCGAACAGCTCAGGCAGACGGACATGTTCGCCACGGTGCGTGTCTGCGACTACCTGTTTGCGAAGGACCGCCTGTTCGCGCAGATCAACCTGGATGCCGACGAACTCGCACTTTATGAGCAGATCGCCGACAAGCTCGGCGTGGAGGCCCCCGTGCCGGACCTCGTGATTTACCTGCAGGCTTCCGTTGACGTCCTGCTGGAACGCATCGCGCGACGCGGCGTCGGTTACGAGCGAATGATCGACCGCGCCTACCTCGAGCAGCTCACCGATGTTTACGCGCGCTTCTTTCACGCGTATAACGACGGGCCCCTTCTGATTGTGAATGCGTCGCAAATCGACCCCGTCAACAATGACGCAGATTACGAACAGCTGTTCCGCCAGATCGAACGCACAACCGGCGGCCGCCATTTCTTCAATCCGACAGCGGCCGCGTTCGCCTGACGGCGAGGGTACCGGCCGAGACGCGGAGAATCCCTGATGTATACCCAGCTTGAGCAACGGGGCATGCCGGAACCGCCGGTGAACGTCTCCACGCTGCGCTCGATGAAGGAAAAAGGCGAGCCTATCGCCTGCCTTACCGCTTACGACGCGAGCTACGCGGTGCTCGTCGATGCCGCGGGCGTCGACCTGGTGCTCGTCGGCGATTCGCTGGGTATGGTCATCCAGGGGCACGACACGACCGTGCCGGTGACCGTCGACGACGTCGTTTATCATTGCCGCGCCGTCGCGCGCGGCCTGCGGCGTCCGTTCCTCGTCGCCGACATGCCGTTCATGAGCTACGCCAATCCCGAGCAGGCGCTCGAGAACTCCGTGCGCATGATGCAGGAGGGCGGTGCGATGATGATCAAGCTGGAAGGTGGCGAAGGGCAGGTCGAGATCGTCGAGCACCTGGCGCGCCACGACATCCCGGTCTGCGCGCACCTGGGGCTGAAGCCGCAGTCGGTGCACAAGATTGGCGGTTTCCGCGTGCAGGGCAGGGACTCGGAAAAGGCGAAGGAAATGAAGCGCGCGGCGAAGCTACTGCAGGACGCTGGCGCGGACATCGTATTGCTGGAATGCGTGCCGAACGAGCTCGGCAAGTCGATCCGGGATTCGCTGGAGGTGCCCGTGATCGGCATCGGTGCCGGCCCCGACGTCGATGGCCAGATTCTCGTTCTGTACGACATCCTCGACATCACGCAGGGCAAGACGCCACGTTTCGTCAGGAACTTCCAGGTGGGCCAGGAATCGCCGCTCGAGGCCATTCGCGCCTATGTCAGTGCCGTGAAGGATCGCAGCTACCCTGCGCCCGAGCACTGCTTCTCCTGATACCGGACGGCCGAGATGGAAGTTGTCAGCACCCGCGATGAAATCCGCGAGCTCTGCGAGGGCTGGCGTCATCACGGTGAACACGTCGCGCTGGTCCCGACCATGGGCAACCTGCACTCTGGCCACCTGAGCCTGGTGGAGCTCGCGCGCGAGCACGCGGAGCGGGTCGTCGTCACGGTTTTCGTCAATCCAACGCAGTTCGGCGTGGGCGAGGACTTCGACGACTACCCGCGGACGATCAAGCGCGATTCGCAGCGGCTGCGCAAGTGCGACGCCGACGTGTTATTCACGCCCGACGTCGAGACCGTGTACCCGTTCGGTATCGAGCACGCTACGGTCGTTTCCGTGCCCGGGCTGACCCGCAACTTCTGCGGCGCATCCCGGCCCGGCCACTTCGACGGCGTGACGACGGTCGTCGCGCGCCTGTTCGCGCTCGTACAGCCGGACGTCGCCGTGTTCGGGCAGAAGGACTACCAGCAGCAGCTCGTTATCCGCCACATGACAGAGGACCTGAGCCTGCCGATCCGCATCATCACGGCGCCGACGATCCGCGAACCGGACGGGCTGGCGATGAGCTCTCGCAACCAGTACCTGAGCGAGGACGAACGGGCCGTCGCACCGGAACTCCACGCGGCGATCGAAGACATCGGTTCGGAGCTGCAGGACGGCAAGCGCAACTACGAGCAACTCGAGCACGCAGCCGTCGAGCGACTGAAAGCGTCCGGGTTCGAGCCGGACTATGTCGCGATACGCCGCGCCGAGAATCTGGAGCCGCCAGACCGCGATTGCGACGAGATCGTCGTGCTGGCGGCCGCGCACCTCGGCAAGGCGCGCCTGATCGATAACATCGTCATAACGATTTAGGACCGGGCGGTCCCTAACTGGAAACGCAGTCGCGGCCCGCGTGCTTGGCGCGATAGAGCGCGGCATCGGCCGCGCGGATGAGGTTATCGAGATTGCCGTGCGCCGGCAGCTCGGCGACGCCCATCGAGATCCGCACGGGGATCTGGATCAGGGAATCGCTGCCGTCTCCCGTGTCGCCGCTCACGGAGCGACGCACCCGGTCGGCGATTACCAGCGCGGCATCCAGCTTCACCTGCGGCAACAGCACCGCGAATTCGTCACCGCCGTAACGCACCAGCACGTCGCGTGGCCGGAACTGCTTTTGAAGAATCCGCGACACCGCCGACAGTGCGCGGTCACCCGCGATGTGGCCGAAGCGATCGTTGAAGTCCTTGAAATTGTCGACGTCGACCATAATCAGCGACACCGGTTCTTCGTTCTGTGCGCAGCGCTCGATCTCGCGAGGAAAGGTCTCTTCCATCGAGTGCCGGTTACCGAGGCCGGTGAGCGCATCGGTCGTCGCGTGGCGCTCGAACTTGCGCAGCTCGCCGTAACTGTCGGCGATCACCTTGTTATGGCTGCGGACCCGCTCCGAGAGCACGACGAGCAGGTTTTTCGCGAACTCGTGCGACGCGTCCACCATCTCCCAAAGCACCGACTGGTGAATGACGAGCAGGTGGGTGTCTTCAGCGCCGATCACGTAGGCGGACGGATCGCGGTCTTCGATGATGGACATCTCGCCGACGCAGGCGCCGGTCTCCATCGTCGCGACCACCGGTCCGCCCGGCGCACCGACGTGCACGTTGAGGCCGCCGGAAAGCACAATGAAGACGTGTTCGTTTTTTGCGCCAGGCGACAGCAGCAACTCGCCAGCACCCAGGTCGCGTCGGTCACAACGCTGCAGCAGGTCCTGCACGTCGTCCGGACGAACGCCCTGGAACAGCTCGAGTGCCTGCAGCAGCGAGCGTTTGTAATCCGAGTTTATGGCGAGTGCGTGTTCCATCAGGGAATTCTCGCGAAATTCGGGTCCGAAAAACGTCGACTGGACCACATTATGGTGAGCGAACGCAGTCGAACAGGTGCTAATGGTCGTTCTCGAGCTCCTGTCGGGCTGCGGCAAAGGCGACGCGGTCTTCCTCGCTGGGCTCCGGGTAACGCAGGCCGATATTTTCGAGCGCGTGGATAATTATTTCGGCGACGCGGGCCTGCATGTAAGGCTTGCTGTCGGCAGGGATCGCGTACCACGGTGCCCAGGGGCGTGACGTGGCATTGAGCGCCTCCTCGTAGGCGTGCATGTAGTGGTCCCAGTGCGTGCGCTCGATAACGTCGCGAGGCTCGAATTTCCAGTTCTTGGAAGGATTGTCGAGGCGCGCGAGGAAACGCCGTTTCTGCTCGTCGCGGGAGACGTTGAGCCAGAATTTGATGATCACGGTGCCGTTGCGCGCGAGATGTTCCTCGTGTTCGCGTATCGAGCGCAGCCGTTCGTTCCAGATCGTTTCGAGATTCAGTTCCCCGGGTATCTTCTGCGACGCGAGAATCTGCGGATGCACGCGAACGACGAGCACTTCCTCGTAATGGCTGCGATTGAAAATGCCGATCCGGCCGCGTTCGGGCAGGCAACGGCTCGTGCGCCAGAGGAAGTCGTGGTCGAGTTCCTGGCTCGACGGTTTCTTGAAACTGAATACCTGGCAGCCGGACGGGTCGACGCCCTGCATGACCGCGCGAATCGTGCTGTCCTTGCCGGCGGCGTCCATGGCCTGGAATACGAGCAATATCGCGTGCCGGTCGCCGGCCGCGAGCACACGCTGCAGCTGCTTGAGCTTGTCGGTTGCCTGCTTGCGGTGCTTGCCCTTGTGAGAATGCCGGTCGCTTATGGCCGCGGTGCTCGCCTTGCTGACCCGGAACGAGCCGTCGAACGGCACGAGGTAGTCTGACGGCGGTGCCTCGAACATGGTCTCCCCCTGTTTGTTCGATCCATTATTCATGCTGGGCCAGCGCCCATGCGACGTGCTCAGCTACGAGGTTTGAGTCTGAACCACGCCGTTTGTTCAGTGCGTCGACGACCTCGGGTGTCGTTGCCGCGTTGCCGAGTGCCACCGCTATGTTACGCAACCAGCACTCGTGGCCAATACGCCGGATTGCGCTGCCTTCGGTCTTCTCGAGCCAGGTTGCCTCGTCCCAGTCGAACAGCGACACGAGATCCGCGGTGTCAAGACCGTGCCGCGGCGCAAAATCGGGCTCCACCGTTTGCCGCGCAAACTTGTTCCACGGGCAGAATAGCTGGCAGTCGTCGCAGCCGTAGATGCGATTGCCGATCGCCTGCCGAAACTCGACCGGGATCGACTCCCTGAGCTCGATCGTGAGGTAGGAAATGCAGCGCCGCGCGTCCAGTGTATAAGGGGCGACGATCGCGTCGGTCGGGCAGACGTCGATGCACGCCCGGCAGGTGCCGCAGTGTGACTCCTCGGCGGCGTCTACCGGCAGCGGCAGGTCGGTGTAGAGCTCGCCGAGAAAAAACCACGACCCGGCGTCCCGGTTGATCAGGTTGGTGTGCTTGCCGATCCAGCCGAGGCCGGCCTTTTCCGCGATCGCTTTCTCGAGCACCGGCGCACTGTCGACGAAAATGCGGTAGCCGAACGGACCGATGCGGTCCTCGATCCGGCGCGCCAGTGCGCGCAATCGACCGCGCAGCACCTTGTGGTAGTCGCGCCCGAGCGCGTAACGCGATACGTAAGCCTGGCGTTCGTGGTCGAGCAGGTCGATCGCTTCTTCCTGTGGCTGCGGCAGGTAGTCCATGCGGGCCGTGATGACGCGGAGCGTGCCGGGCACGAGTTCCCGCGGACGGCTGCGGCGGGTACCGTGGCGCGCCATGTAGTCCATGCGACCGTGAAAGCCTGCTTGCAGCCACGCCTGCAGCCGCGACTCGGCGCGCTCCAGGTCGATGTCGCTGACACCGAGCTGCTGGAAGCCGAGGTCGCGCGCCCAGTCGTTGATGTCGGACTTGAGCGCTCCGGGGTCGGCGATTCTCTGGCGGCCATCATTCATCACTGCCAGTATAATCGCCCGGATGCGCCCCCTTCCCATCGAAATCTACTCCGTTGCCACCGTTCGTGAGATCGATCGCAGGGCGATCGAAGACGAGGGCATCCCCGGCTACACCTTGATGACGCGCGCGGGTGCGGCAGCGGTGCGCGCGGCGCGCGAACAATTCCCCGATGCGCTGCGCTGGCAGGTCGTCTGCGGCGCCGGCAACAACGCCGGCGATGGTTACGTCGTCGCGCGGCTGGCCGCGCAGGAGGGCTTCGTCGTCTCCGTAATTGCGCTGGTCGACCCGGAATCGCTGTCCGGCGACGCCGCCACCGCGTACGGCGATTTCGCGGCCGAAGGCGGGGTCGTCATGCCCTGGGAGGGTGAACTCGACGCAGAGGCGGGGCTGCTCGTCGATGCGCTGCTCGGCAGCGGCCTGGAGCGCGATGTCAGCGGCGAGTTTGCGAAGGCCGTCGCGGCCATCAATGCGCACCCGGCCAGGGTCATGGCGCTCGACATACCGACCGGCGTGCACGGCGACACCGGTCAGGTGATGGGGACGGCGATTAGCGCGGATCTCACGGTGACGTTCGTCGGCCTCAAGGCCGGGCTGTTCGCCGGCGACGGCGCCGAGCTCAGCGGCACAATCGCGTTCGACGGTCTCGAGGTTCCGGAACACTGCCGCCCGCATGGCGATGCCTTGTGCCGGCGCATCTCGAACCGGGTGCTCCGGCGTTGCCTGAAACGGCGGCCGCGGAGCGCGCACAAGGGTGACTTCGGCCACGTCCTTATCATCGGCGGCGGCGAGGGCATGCCCGGCGCCGTCCGGCTGGCGGGTGAAGCGGCGTTACGCAGCGGGGCAGGGCTCGTGAGCATTGCGACGCATCCGTCCCACGCGACGGTCATCACCGGCTCGCGGCCGGAACTCATGAGCCACGCCATAGAAAACGCCGATGCGCTCGCACCGCTGCTCGAGCGGGCAACAGCGATCGCGTTCGGTCCAGGGCTCGGCACGTCGGAGTGGGCACGGCAACTCTATGAGGTCGTCAGCGAGCTCGATTTGGCCTGCGTCTGGGATGCCGACGCGCTGAACCTGCTCGCGGACGCGCCGGCAGAGAGCGAGCGGCGCATCATCACGCCGCACCCGGGCGAGGCCGCACGACTGCTCGGGGAGTCGGCCGCGACAGTGCAGGGTGACCGGCGCGCCGCGCTGCGTGCGCTGAAGGACAAGTACGGTGGCGTGGCGGTGCTGAAGGGCGCCAACACGCTCGTCACGTCGAAGAAGGCCGTCCCGTGGCTCTGCACCGCCGGCAATCCCGGCATGGCGAGCCCGGGGATGGGCGACGTCCTCACCGGCATTATCGCGGCCCTGCTGGCGCAGGGGCTCGGCAAGGAGGCGTCCGCCGTCGTAGGCGTCGAAGCGCACGCGCGCGCCGGTGACCGTGCGGCGAGAGCGGGCGAGCGCGGCACCATTGCCTCGGACCTGGTTGCCGAGCTGCGCCACGTCATGAACCCATGAAGGCCCGGCTACCCGACGACGCGGCGACACAGGCGCTGGCCGAACGGCTTGCGTCCGCGCTGCCGGCCCGGACGGCCGGACTGACGCTGCTGCTGCAGGGCGACCTGGGCGCCGGCAAGTCGACGTTCGCGCGCGCGCTGATCCGTGCACTCGGCCACTCCGGCGCGGTGCCGAGCCCGACGTACACGCTGGTCGAACCTTACGACCTGCCGGGCGGCATGGTCTATCACGTTGATTTGTATCGGGTTTCCAGCGAGGACGAGCTGCGCTACCTGGGCTGGACCGAGCTCGACGAGGGCTTTCGCATCGTCGAGTGGCCGGACAGGGCGCCGGGCATCGCGGCCCGGGCCGACCTGTGTGTCGAGCTCGACTACGACGAACCGGGCCGGCGCGCGACGGTCACCGCGCTGAGCTCGTCCGGCGAGCAGATCCTCGCGCGGCTCGAGATGGACGCGATTACTGAACCAGTGGATTAATTAACTGGTTTATCCTGCTAATTTTGAAACGAATATTCTTGGAATTCGCCGCGAATTTCGTATACTGACGCGACATAAGACCAGGCTTGGGTGGTTGCGTCGCGATGCGAATTTCGCGTTTTCTCGTCAGCGTTGTCCTGATCGTGCTCGGCGCGTCCGCGCAAGCGGGTACGACCGTCGAAAATATTCGCATCTGGTCCGAGAGCGGCAAGACCCGGGTCGTCCTCGACCTGAGCCGCCCCGCCGCCCACAGCATATTCACGCTGCGCGGGCCGGACCGGCTCGTTGTCGACCTGAAATCGAGCCGGCTGGCCGACTCCCTGAAGACGATGCCGAAGGGCGCGGGCGCCGTTCGCGCGATTCGCAGCGCGGTGCGCGCGAACGGCCAGCTCCGCGTCGTCCTCGACCTGAACGAGGCGGTGCGGTCGCGGAGTTTCACGGCCGGCCCCAACAACAAGTACGGCGACCGGCTGGTCATCGACCTGCAGCGCAGCGGCAGCCTGCACGCGGTCAAGACGGCCTCCGAGTCCTACCAGCCCGGGCGCGACGTCGTCGTGGCGATCGACCCGGGGCACGGCGGCCACGATCCGGGCGCCGTCGGTCGCGGCAAGACCCGCGAGAAAGACGTGGCGCTGCAGATCTCGCGGACGCTCGCGGCGCGTATCAACCGCGAGCCCGGCATGAAGGCGGTGCTGGTGAGGAATGGCGATTACTACGTCGATCACCGCGAGCGCATGGCGATTGCCCGCCGTAACAAGGCGGATTTATTCATCTCCGTGCACGCCGACGCGGTCGATGATCGGCGCGCGAACGGCGCATCGGTCTATGCGTTGTCGTTGAAAGGCGCGAGCGACGAAGCCGCGCGGCAGCTCGCGGAGCGCGAGAACGCCGCGGTGCGCATCGGCGGCGTGAGCCTCGAGGACAAGGACGAGGTGCTGGCGTCGGTGCTGCTGGACCTTTCGCAGAGTGCGGCGCTGAGCGCGAGCCTCGAGGTGGGTTCGAAGGTGATCGGGCAGCTCGCCCGCATCGGCAAGGTCCACCGCCGCACCGTGCAGCAGGCCGGCTTCCTGGTGCTGAAGTCGCCCGACATGCCGTCGATCCTCGTGGAGACCGCGTTCATCTCGAACCCGTCCGAGGAGAAGCGCTTGCGCGACAAGCGCCACCAGGCGCGGCTGGCCGATGCGATCCTGGCCGGCGTGCGCGGCTATTTCTACGCCAACCCGCCTCCCGACACGCGTATCGCGATGGAGATGAAGCGCGTGCCGGCAAAGCAGGTGCGCCACGTGATCGCGCGCGGCGACACGCTCTCGGAAATCGCCGAGCGCTACAACGTCAGCCCGGCGGCGATCCGCGCGGCCAACAAGCTGTCGAGCGACCGCATCCGCGTGGGCCAGACGCTCAATATCCCCGTTTACGCGGGCACCTGACGGCCGCAGACCGAGACATTTCGGCGTCGATTTGAAAAAATGACGGGTTTGAACGCCCGTTGTTCCGCATGCCCATCCAGCAACTCCCAGGCCACCTGATCAACCAGATCGCCGCCGGCGAGGTCGTCGAGCGGCCGGCGTCCGTGGTCAAGGAACTCGTCGAAAACAGCCTCGATGCCGGTGCCGACGATATCCATGTCGACATCGCTGCGGGCGGCGCGAAGCTGATCCGGGTGCGCGACAACGGTAGCGGCATTGGCCGGGAAGAGCTGCGGCTCGCGCTGGCGCGGCACGCGACCAGCAAGATCTCGAGCCTCGACGACCTCGAGGCCGTCGTCTCCCTCGGTTTCCGCGGCGAAGCGCTGCCGAGCATCGCCTCGGTGGCCCGCCTGTCGCTCACTTCGCGCTCCGAGTCGGACGATACGGCGTGGCAGGTGGAGGCGGACGGGGGCGAGATCAGGGGTCCGCATCCGGCCGCCCACGGGCAGGGGACGACCGTCGAGGTCCACGACCTGTTCTACAACACGCCGGCGAGACGCCGTTTCCTGCGCACGGAGAAGACGGAGTTCGGGCATATCGAGAAGTGGCTGCGGCGCCTCGCGCTGTCGCGTCCAGGGGTCGCTTTTGCGCTGACCCATAACCGGCGCACGGTGTTGAAATTGCCGGCTGCGCAGGACAACGAGCAGCGGCTCGCGCGCCTCGCAAAACTCTGCGGCGACGCATTTGCCGACCAGGCCATCCATGTCGAACACGAGACCGAGGGCATCGCGCTCGAGGGCTGGATCGCGTTGCCGACCTACAATCGCAGCCAGCCGGACCAGCAATACTGGTTCGTAAACGGGCGCAGTATCAGCGACAAGACGCTGGCGCATGCCGCGCGTCACGCCTACCGTGACGTGCTGTTCCACGGCCGCTTTCCCGCCTACGTACTTAACCTGGCGATGGACCCGTCGGGCGTGGACGCAAACGCACACCCGGCGAAGCACGAAGTGCGTTTTCGCGACGGCCGGCGGGTACACGGCGTCGTCTCGCAGACGCTCGAGGCTGCATTGCGCGATACCCGCCCGGGCGGTCACGCGCAGGCGCCGACCTCGATCGTCCGCTACCCGGATGCCGCGCAGCAGACCATGCCACTGCAGGGCGCCGGCCAGGCCGGGTCGGCCGGCGTGCGCGAGGCGCTCGCGGGCTACGCCACGCTGAGCGACGCGTCTGCGGCGGTGCAGGTCGAGGCGCAGCCGGACGACCTGCCGCCGCTCGGCTACGCCATCGCGCAGCTCGGCGGGATCTACGTCCTCGCCGAGAACCGCGACGGGCTGATCGTGGTCGACATGCACGCCGCGCACGAGCGCATCACCTACGAGAAGCTGAAAAAGAGTTTCGACGACCGCGCCGTCGTGCGCCAGCCGCTGCTGGTCCCCGTCACGCTGGCCGTGGCCGAGAACGAAGCGGACCTCGTCGAGCAGTCGGTGCAGGAACTCGATGCGCTCGGGCTTGTGGTCGATCGCGCCGGGCCGACGAGGCTGCTGGTCCGCGAGGTGCCCGCGCTGTTGAAAGACGCCGACGTCGAGTCGCTGCTGCGCGACCTGTTGTCGGATATCGGCGAGGCGGGCAGCAGCAGCCGCCTTGCGGATGCGAGCGACGAGTTCCTCGCGACGATGGCCTGTCACCACTCGGTCCGCGCCAATCGCCGGCTGTCGCTGGCGGAAATGAACGCGCTGCTGCGCGAGATGGAAACGACGGAGCGCGCCGACCAGTGCAATCACGGCCGCCCGACCTGGACCGCGATCTCGCTCGCTGATCTCGACCGCCTGTTCCTGCGCGGCCAGTAGGGGCCGTCCCGATCAAAGACCGAACTGCAATCTGCCTGATGGGTCCGACCGCGACCGGCAAGACGCGGGTCGCGATCGAGCTGTGCCGGCGATTCCCGCTGGACGTCATCAGCGTGGACTCAGCGCTCGTCTACCGGGGTATGGACATCGGGACCGCGAAGCCTGACGCCGCGACGCTTCGGGAGACGCCGCACCGGTTGGTCGACATCCGCGACCCGGAAGACAGCTACTCCGCGGGCGATTTCGTCCGCGACGCGACGGCAGCGATGCAGGCCATCTTCGATGCCGGCCGCACGCCGTTGCTCGTCGGCGGCACGATGATGTATTTCCGTGCGCTGACGGCGGGCATGGCCGAGCTGCCCCCTGCAGACGAGGACCTGCGGGCCGCGATCGACGCCGAGGCGGCCGGGCGCGGCTGGCCGGCTATGCACGAGGAACTGCGGCGGGTGGACCCGGCAGCCGCGGTGCGCATCAACCCCAACGACAGCCAGCGCATCCAGCGCGCGCTCGAGGTCTACCGGTTGAGCGGTCGGCCGCTCACGGCCTGGCAGGCATCGACGCCCGAGTCCGAGGGCACGCGGTTCCTGAAACTGGCGCTGCAGGTCGAGCCGCGCTCGGTCCTGCACGAGCGCATCGCAATGCGCCTCGAGCACATGCTGGAGGCCGGTTTTCTCGACGAGGTGGCGCGGCTGATGCGGCGCCCGGGCCTGCGCAGGGATAGCCCGGCAATGCGTTCAGTCGGCTACCGGCAATTCTGGGCGCACCTCGCCGGGGAGTGCTCACTCGACGAGGCGAGGCGCCGGGCGCGGGCGGCTACGCGCCAGCTGGCGAAGCGCCAGATCACCTGGCTGCGCTCGGAAACCGGCCTGGAATCCTTCGACGCACTTGATTCCGCCGTGGCAGATGCTATATCGAGGTTTCTGGCGGCCCCTCAGGGCCGATTTTCTGGGCTGGCGCGTGCCGGCCTGTGTTAGAATTTTTTGACGCTTAGGCTGAACTTCGCACAAGGGCAATACCGGCGCCACCGGTTTGCGGGTTCAAAATAACAATCAACAATAAGGAGACCCCGACATGGCTAAAGGGCAGACATTGCAAGACCCCTTCCTCAATATTTTACGCAAGGAAAAGGTTCCGGTTTCCATTTACCTGGTCAACGGCATCAAGCTGCAGGGACAGGTCGACTCGTTCGACCAGTTCGTCGTGCTGCTCAAGAACAGCGTTAACCAGATGGTCTACAAGCATGCCATTTCCACGGTGGTGCCATCGCGCAACGTGCGTCTGCCTCTGCCAGACGACGCAGGAGACGGTGACGATTAACCGCACACCGCGACCCTCGTTGCAGGAGGGCGCATTTGTTTGAAAGACCGCAAAGCGGCGAACGTGCAATTCTCGTCCACGCGGGCCCCGAAGGCGCACCTGACGAC
>JAAUYE010158374.1_pt1 | contig 15172 bp, 10 predicted proteins | sample 7278081 | NCBI WGS metagenome assembly JAAUYE01 (sample SAMN14350131, study PRJNA611818) | marine sediment metagenome | isolation source: surface marine sediment (0.6m) | place: French Polynesia: Moorea | collected 2018-08
GCCCCGTATCCGCGAAATCAATAATGAAACTCGTGGATTCGCGAACCGCGCGGATCGTCACCATGCCTCCCTTGGGCGTGAATTTGATGGCGTTCGACAGGAGATTATCGAGAACCGTGCGGATCTTGTCGCGATCCGCGTTCACAATTATGTCCTCGACTTCGAGTTTCAGCTGGATATGCGCGGCCTTCAGCGTCAGTCGCTGCGCCTTGGCCACCGAGATGACGAGCGCCCGGATCGGGAAGTCGCTGAGCGTGAGGACTTCGGTCTTGGTCTGCCAGGCGCTGAAGCTCAGCAGGTTCTCGATGAGCTGCTGCAGCTTGAGTCCGTTGACGCGCAGGATGTCGGTCACTTCGCGCTGCGGACTTTCGAGATCACCCACCGTGCCGTCGAGCAGCAGCTCGGTGCCCTCGCGGATGTTGGCGAGCGGCGTCTTGAGCTCGTGCGACATGTGGCGCAGGAACTTGTTCTTTTCCTGGGCCAGCTCGAGGAGGCGTACCCGGAGCCATTCCAGCTGGCGGCCGAGGCGCTCGAGATCGGTTGGCCCTTTCACCTCGATCGGCCGCGAAAAACCGCTCTGTCCGAGCTGGCTGATGGCGCCGTCGAGCTGACGAATCGGCCGCGCGACGAGCACGGTAAAAAACACTACGAGAATCAACGTCCCCGGCACCAGCGCCGCGACCTGCCATGCCGATACGCGTTGGGCCCTGCGGGTGCTTTCCTGCAGGTTGCGCAACTCTGTGTCGACATACAGCCTGAGCGTATTGGTCAACTGCGTCGTGCGTTCGCGCAGCAGCGCGAATTCCGCGATCGCGCGCGCGGCCTCGTCCTGCTCACTGAGGTCTGCCTGTTCCAGCGTGTTGACGATACGGCGCGCCGCGGCCCCGATCGACGCGGCCAGTGCAGTCGTGTTGGCTTTTTCCGCCAGTGGAGCCATGGCCTGCAGGTGCGCGTCGATTCTGCCCAGGTCTTCGTAAAGCAGGTCCAGAGAGTCGGGGTTGCCGAGTATCTGGTACTGACGCGCAACGCGCTCCAACGAGTCCAGGTGCTCCTGCAGCAGGCGGTTGTTTTCCGCGGCTTCGACGCCCGTCGACACGAGCTGCTCGCTCTGTTCGGCCAGCCGGTCGAGATTCACGAGAGCCCAGACCACGGCGATCAGCAGGGGCAGGCCAACGAGCCCAAACCCTACGAGAATCAGGCCGTTAAGCGATCTTGGGCGGAGGCGTCTCATGGCGGCAGTGTATCACCGGGGCCGTCGGCTCAGGCCGCCCAGTAAGCGGCCGGGTCCTGGTCGGCAATGCGCCGCTCCCAGGCCAGGCTCGTGGAAACAATCGTGTCGAGGTCGTCGAACTTCGGGGTCCAGCCGAGCACCGTGCGGACCTTCTTCGCGACGGCCACGAGTTCCGGTGGATCGCCGGCCCGACGCGGTTCCTCGGTGATGTTGAGCGCAGCGCCGTTGGCCCGCTCGACGGCGGCGAGCACCTCGCGAACGCTGTAACCGTGACCGTACCCGCAGTTCAGCGTGGTCGACTTGCCGCCATCGCGCAGGTACTCGAGGGCATCGAGATGTGCCGACGCCAGGTCTTCCACGTGGATGTAATCGCGCAGGCCGGTGCCATCGGGCGTCGGGTAGTCGGTGCCGAAAATCGAGACGCCCGGGCGCATGCCAACCGCGGCTTCGCAAGCGACCTTGACGAGCAGGGTGGCCTTCGGCGTCGACTGGCCGATAGTGCCGGACGGCTCGCAGCCGGCGACGTTGAAATAGCGCAGCGCCACGTAGCTCGGTCCACCGGCGAGTGCGAGGTCGCGCAGCATCCACTCGGTCATGAGCTTGGAGCTGCCGTAGGGATTGATGGGTCGTGTTGGCGTTGCCTCCGACGCCTTGCCATCGGGCGGAATGCCGTACACGGCCGCTGTCGACGAGAACACGACGTGCTTGACCCCGTGTGCGTGCGAGCGCTCGAGCAGCGTGCGGCTGCTCGCCGTATTATTGCCGTAGTACTTGAGCGGATCGGCGACCGACTCGGGTACGATCGTGTGAGCCGCAAAGTGCATGACCGTGTCGATGTCATGGTCCGCGAAAATGCGGTCGAGCAGGGCGGCATCGCCCGTATCGCCGATGACCAGTTCGCCCGACGTCACGGCGGCCTCGAACCCCGTGCACAAATTGTCGAGTGTAATGACATTCTCGCCGTTGGCGCCCAGCTGGCGCACCACGTGGCTGCCGATATAGCCGGCACCGCCCGTAACCAGAATCTTGCCGTGTTCCATGATTTGCTCTCGTAACCGTGTCCAGCGCCGGAATTGTGACGCCAGCGCTCGCTCAAACCCTAAAGTTTATCAATACTTGCGCTCGGAATTCGGACCTGTTTCGCACATAATCATGTGAGCAAAGTGACTGATTTGAAGACGTATCGAGGATTTTTTCCGGACGGGCTGGCGACGCTCCGCGTGTTGCTGCTGACGGCCGCGGGCGTCCTGCTGACCGCATGCGGTGGCGGCGGTGGCGGTGGGGGCGGCAATGGGACGGCAAGCGTGTCCGGTGTCGTCAGCTACGAGTTCGTACCGCCCCGCGCGGCTTGCCGGGGCCTGGATTTCAGCGCGATCGAGGTGCGACCTGTGCGTGGGGCCACCGTGCAGCTCCTGGACGCGGCCTCGGGCACCGAGATAGCGCGCACGACGTCAGGTCCGACCGGCAGCTACTCGATCAGCGGCATCCCGCGAGACACATCCGTGCGTATTCGCGTGCGCGCCGAATTGAAGGACCCCGGCTTTCCAGGCTGGGATGTCGAGGTTCGTGACAACGTCATCCCCGGGGCGAGTGACTTCGACGATCCGCCGCCGCCGGCCTACGGTACGCGCGCGCTCTATACGCTCGATGGTGCGGTGTTTGATACCGGTCGCGGCAACACCACGCGCGACCTGCTTGCCACGACGGGCTGGGACGGCGCGAGTTATTCCGGCCCGCGTGCGGCGGCGCCGTTCGCGATTCTCGACATGGCCTATGAGGCCATGCAGTTTGTGAGGGCCGCCGACCCCGGCGCCAATTTCGTGGCGCTCGACATGTTCTGGAGCGTCAACAACACGATATCCGCGGACGAGCTGGATATCACGGCAGGACTGTTGCCGACGTCGGCCTACGCCCGGCAGATTACCTCGCTGTTCATCGTGGGCGACGCCGCGCTCGATACCGACGAATTTGACGCCCACATCGTTACGCACGAATGGGCCCATTACTTCGAGGACGCATTGTCGCGTTCGGATTCGGAGGGTGGCGCGCATTTCCTGGGCGAGAGTCTCGACGCAGCGATCGCGTTCAGCGAGGGCTTTGCCGAGGCCCTGGCCTCGATGATTCTCGACGACCCGGTCAACTGCGATACGGGCCCACCGGGCACGACTGCCGGCGGCGGTTTTACGGTCGAAGGCAGCAGTTTCGGGACGCGCGGCTGGTTCAACGAGGTCTCTGTCGCTACGCTGATCTGGGACCTCTGGGACGATGCCGACGATGGCGTCGATACCGGCTCGATCGGGTTCGGGCCCATCTACGCGACCATGGTCGGCCCTCACAGGTCCGGCGACGCGTTTGCCACGCTGTTTTCGTTTGCCACGGAACTGCGGACCATGCTCGACGCCGAGGGCACAGCCCTGCTGGATGCCTTGCTGGCGCGCGAACAGGTCGTTGCAGGGGCGGCGCTCGACATCTGGGCCAGCAATGAGACCAACGATGCCGGCGTCAGCCAGGACGTCTTCCCGTTGCACGTGCCGTACACCGCGGACGGCTCCGTGCTCAATGTTTGCGTCAACAACGAGCTGGACGGTTTTGCGCGGCACGGCAACAACGTGGGTTCGAATCGCTACCTGCGCATCACGATTCCGGCCGACGACGAGTACGACGTGAGCGTGGTCACGACAACGCCGATCCCGCCAACCGCGGACCCGGACGATTTCGACTTTAGCGACCCGGATATCTACATCATCCGCGGTTCGGGGCCCGAGAACGTCGCCGCCGGAACGACCGGTACGACACCGAACGCAGAGCCCGTATTCCGTACGCCGGTGCTGCTTGCAAGCGAAACGTACATCGCCTTCCTGGAGGAGTGGCGCTACCAGGACAGCCGCGCGTCGACCACATTCCCGCAGCGCGTGTGTTTCGACGTATCATTGACCCCGACGCCGTGAAGGACCATTTATGAACCGCCTCCACATCACGATTCTTGCCGCGCTCGCGGCGGGCCTTGCCGCCTGTGGCGATGTCGCTACCGATACCACGCCGCAAGCGACGGCGGCTGACCCCGCGCCTGCGGGTCTGGCTGCCAAGCCGCAGAGCCCTATCGCCATCGACTACCGGATTATCGGGACGCCCATCGTCGGCCAGCCGCTTGCCATCGATGTCGAGGTCAGGTCTCTGCTGGGGCCACAACAGATTACTGTGCGGTACCGCATCAACGACTCGACGGCCATGGAACTTGCCGAGTCACAGCCGGCACAGGTTTCCATTGCGCCGGTGGCCGACAACGCGCCGACCGTGCAACAGGTCAGCCTGGTCCCGCTCAGGGAAGGGCGCCTGTTTCTCAACGTTGCGGCCAGCATCGAGGTCGAGGGCGGGCAGGTATCCTCCGCCATGGCGATACCGGTCCAGGTCGGAGCCGCTCCCCGGCAACCGGAAACGAACGGTACATTGACGACCGACGAGAATGGCGAAGCTGTCCATTCACTCCCCGCCAACGAGAACTAGCGCGCGCTGACAGACTTATGTCAAGCCACGGTCATGCGATGACCGTCGACTCTAATGGGCATAAGGAATTTGTCATAAGTCCTTGATCAGTATCGGGAAATATTTCCCAAAATTTTTTCCAAAACCAGATTTGGATCACAGACGAATCCGCCCGTGCTCCTTAAAGTGATGATGTGCTGGCAGAACCCGCAAGAACCGGACTGCCGGCAAGTGCGAACGACATCAGGGATCGAGCTGGCGGAACGATGCACAAGGAGCTCCGGGAAAAAATCAGGCGTGCGACCGAGGAGTCGGGGATCGAGAAGCCCGACTTCATCGACCTGTTGCACCTGATTGACCAGCACTACGACAAGATGGAAGCGACGATCACGCAGTCGCTGACCAACACGACCCCGATGGAAGCCATTTTCGACAGTGTGACCGACGCGCTGTTCACGGTCAGCGAGAGCGGCATTGTCTGCAACTGCAACAAGGCCTGCGCGCACGTCTTCGGCCTGACTCGCGACCAGCTGATCGGCTCCAAGGCCGAGCATCTGCTGCCCGCCATGCAGGGCCGCACGGTCGAGGACTTTCTGCAGCCGTTCCTGTCGGATCTTGACGATTCGCATGTCAACGTGGAAGGCGGTCAGGTCGACGCGGTCCGAGCCAGTGGCGAGAAGCTCGTCGCCGAGATTAGCGCCAGCCGCCTGCAGGCCGGCGACGGTCACATCTTCGTCATCAGCCTGCGTGACGTCACCGGGCGCCAGGCGGCCGAGGACGCCCTGAAGCATAACGAGGAGCGCTACCGGGCGCTCATCGAGAATGCGCCCGAGGCAATTGTCGTGTTCGACATCGGTGAAGGGCGTTTTGTCGATGCAAACGATCAGGCCTGCGAGCTCTTCAACCTTTCGCGCAAGCGGCTGCTAGCGATCGGTCCGGAAGGTGTCAGTCCGGAACACCAGCCTGACGGTACGCCGTCATTCGGCATCGCCCGTGGCTTCATCGAGCGGGCGCTGGCCGGCGAGCAAATGCAGTTCGAATGGATGCACCAGGACGCCGACGGCAGGGAAATCCCGTGCGAGGTTCGCTTGACGCGCCTGCCGAATGGCGACAAGTACCTGATCCGTGCGTCCATTACCGATATCGGCGAGCGCAAGAAGAACGAAATGCTGGCGTTCGCAGAGAACAAGATCCTGGAGATGATCGCGGCAAGCGTGCCGCACGAGCGAACACTGCGCACGATCTGCAGGACCGTCGAGAAGATCGACAGTCATTTCCGCGCCGCCATCATGCGGCTCGGTCCAAATGGCCAGACGTTGAATGTCGTTGAGGCGCCGAGCCTGCCGGAACCCTTCAAGCTGCTGCTGAACTTCGTCGAAGTTGGCGATGCCAGCATCACCTGCGGCGCCGCCGTTCATCGCGGTGCTGATCACTTCACGGCCGATATTCCGACTGATGCGACGTGGCAATCGATTCGCAAGCAGGCGAAGGCGCATGACGTTGGCGCCGCCTGGTCGTTCCTGGTCAAGGGGACCAAGGGACACGTCATTGGCACGATGGATATCTACGTCAGTGATACGCGTGCGCCGTCGACCGATGAGCTCGACAAGCTGAGCCGCCTTGCTCGCCTGGCGGGCATCGCGATCAAGCGTCAGCTCGACGAGGATCGACTGCGTAGCTCCGAGATGCGCTACCGGGGACTGTTCGAGAACGTCGTCGACGGTGTTTACATCGCGTCGCGCGAAGGTGAGCTCATTGCGGCCAATCCCGCCCTCGTCGAGATGCTCGGTTTCGGTAGCGCAGATGAGCTCAGGGCGGCGGGCAAAACCACGATGCTCTACGTCAACCCGATCGACCGGGAGCGCGTGTTCGCGCGCCTCGAGGCGGAGGGCTTCGTGCGCAACTTCGAGTACCGGCTGCGCCGCAAGGACGGCCGGGAAATTGTCGTGCTCGAGAATGCGCGCGCAGTCTATGACGAGGAAGGGCAAATCGTGGCGCACGAGGGCACGATCACCGACATCACCGACCGCAAGCAGGCCGAAACGCGGATCTTCGAGGAAAAGGAACGCGCGCAGGTCACGCTGCAGTCCATCGGCGACGGCGTGATCACGACGGATGCTGACGGCAATATCGACTACATCAACCCGGTTGCGCAGGACCTGACGGGTTGGGAGATGCGCGGCGCGCGCAACAAGCCGATTACCGAGATCATGACGATCGTAAACGCACACACGCGCGCGACGGTCGAGAACCCCGTGATGCGCTGCCTCAAGGAAGGGCGCGTGATTACCCTTGAAGACAATTCGGTACTGATTTCGAAGAACAGCGACGAAGTTCCAATCCAGGATTCGGCGGCGCCGATCCGCGATCGCATCGGCAACGTCATCGGTTCCGTCATGGTGTTCCACGACGTCAGCAAAGAGACGCGCCTGTTCCGCCAGCTCAGCTACCAGGCCTCACATGATCCGCTGACCAACCTGATCAATCGTCGCGAATTCGAGAATCGTCTCACGACGGCCATCGACCAGATTCGCGGCAAACCCGACGAAACGCACGCTCTGCTCTATCTCGACCTCGACCAGTTCAAGGTCGTCAATGACACGTTTGGCCATTCGGCCGGCGACACGTTGCTGCGCCAGCTCGCCGAGCTCGTGCATGCCAACATTCGGTCTACCGACCTGCTGGCGCGGCTCGGCGGTGACGAGTTCGGCATTCTGCTCGAACGCTGCAACGAAGATCGGGCGCTCGAGGTTGCTGAAGAACTTCGCGGCGCGATAGAGGGATATCGTTTCGAGTGGCAGGATTCGTTCACGACGGTTCGTTGCTCCATCGGGGTCGTCATGGTGGCGAGCGACAATGCCGATGCGGCCGGCCTCATGAGTTCGGCTGATGTGGCCTGTTACTCAGCCAAGGACATGGGCCGCAACCAGGTGCATCTCTACAAGGACTCCGATGCGTCCCTGCGTCACGAAGAAATGAAGTGGGTGTCGCGCATTTCCAGCGCCGTTGAAGAGGATCGCTTGGAACTGTTCTTCCAGCCTATTATCGGTATCGGCAAAGGCAACGGGGAAGATCGTGGCCACTACGAACTGTTGCTGCGGATGCGCGATGAGAACGGTGACCTCGTGGGTCCCGACCAGTTTATTCCCGCGGCGGAACGCTACAACCTGATGTCGACGCTCGACCGGTGGGTAATCCGCACGGCGTTGGCCGATCTCATTGACCGCGAGGCCGAGGGCGAAGCGCGCTACACCATCGCCATCAACTTGTCGGGCACATCACTGAGCGAAGATCGGTTCCTGTCCGACGTGATCAAGGAACTCGAGAAGCAGAAGTTGCCGCCGGGCGCAATTTGCTTCGAGATCACGGAGACGGCGGCGTTCTCCAACCTTTCACGGGTCGTACATTTCATGCAGACCCTGAAGAAGCTCGGGTGCAAGTTCTCGCTCGATGACTTCGGCAGCGGCCTGTCATCGTTCACCTATCTCAAGAACCTGCCGGTCGACTACCTCAAGATCGATGGCCAGTTCATTCGCAACGTCGTCGACGACACGGTCGACGAGAGCATGGTGCGGGCTATCTGGGAAGTCGGCCACGCAATGGGCATTCAGACCATTGCCGAGCGTGTGGAGACCAAGCAGGTCCTCGACAAACTCGGCTCGCTGGGCGTCGAGTACGCGCAGGGCTACTACATTGCCCGGCCGACGTCGATAAGCTCGTTCGAGCCCTGGAACGGCAACCGCTTCTCGGCAATGCGAGCCTGAACACACAAGACTGATTCTAGGGTACACTGCCGACAAAGAATTCGAACAAAACAGCATGTCGGACGGCCCCAACAACACGGAATCTTCCTTGCTGACCGCCAGCGAGCCTTCGCCGTTCTACGTTGTCAATCCACTGTCCGAGTCCCCGGTTTTGCTGGTCTGCGATCATGCCAGTTGCCGCTTTCCGCAGGCGCTCGGGGACATGGGCCTCGACCCTTTCGCGCGCCGCTGCCACCTCGCCATTGACATCGGGGCCGGCAAACTCACGGAGACCGTGGCCAAGAGCCTGGGTGTCACGGCGGTCATCGCCCAGTATTCGCGGCTCGTTGTCGACTGCAACCGGCAGCTCATGGACCCGGGCGCATTCCTCGAGTATGGCGACGGCATCCTGGTGCCAGGCAACCGCAACCTGACGCAGGCAGAAAAGGATGCGCGTGCCGACGCGATCTACTGGCCCTACCACAATGCGATCGACGACCAGGTCCAGCGACTTCGGTCAATCGGCCCGAAGCCGGCCTTCATCTCGGTGCACAGCTTCACGCCGGTGCTCAACGGCGTGGCGCGCGACGTCCAGATGGGCGTTCTGTGGGATCAGGACTCGCGCCTTTCCGATATCTTCATCGAGGAATTCCGCGCGGCCGGGTTCCTGACGGGCGACAACGAACCGTACTCGGGGAAGGCTCCCCAGGATTTCACGATCGACCATCACGCGGAAGAGATCGAATTGCCGCACGTCGGCATCGAGGTGCGGCAAGACCTTATTGACGACATCGCCGGCGTTGACGAGATTGCGCCCATAATGCGCGACATCATTGCATCGATCCCGGAGAGGATCGGGCTGACGCAGGACAAGATTTCGGCCTAGCTATTCGTGGCATGGCCTGCGGGGGAGAACCCGATGACAGACCCTCAACTGACCCTCGGGGTTGAAGAAGAATACCTGCTTGTCGACAAGGACACGCGCGCGCTCGCCGTGGATCCGCCCGAAGATCTCATGCAGGAATGCGAGAAGCGTCTCGGTTTGCAGGTGTCGACCGAATTGCTGCGATCGCAAATCGAGATCGGCACCAATGTCTGCCAGAACATCGCCGAAGTTCGCGACGAGCTGGTGCGGCTGCGCGGCAATATCAAGGAAGTCGCGAACAAGTACGGCCTCGAGCCGATTGCATCATCGACGCATCCGTTCAGCCTCTGGCAGGACCAGAAGCACACGCGCAAGGAGCGCTACGATCGTCTTACCATCGAGATGCAGGGCGCCGCGCGGCGGCTGCTGATCTGCGGCATGCACGTGCACGTCGGCATCGACGACGACGAATTGCGCATCGACCTCATGAACCAGATGTCGTACTTCCTGCCGCACCTGCTTGCGCTGTCCTGTTCGTCACCGTTCTGGGAGGGCAGGGATACCGGGCTCAAGAGTTATCGCCTGACGGTGTTCGATGCGCTGCCGCGTACCGGCCTGCCGGAACGCTTCGCCAGCTATGCCGAATACGAGCGCCACGTGCGAGTGCTGATCGACGCGGGACTGATCGACGACACGACCAAGATCTGGTGGGACCTGCGGCCGAGCGCGAAATTCCCGACGCTCGAGACGCGCATTATGGATGTCTGTACGCGCCTTGACGACACCGTTTCTCTGGCGGCGCTGCTGGTCTGCATTTTCCGCATGCTCTATCGGCTGCGCCTCAACAACCAGCGCTGGCGCATCTATACGCCGATGCTGATTCGCGAAAATCGGTGGCGGGCAATGCGCTACAGCTTCGACGAGGGACTCATCGACCTGGCCAAGGGCGTCGTCGTGCCGTTCGAGGAGCTGCTCGACGAAATGCTGTCCCTGGTCGCAGAGGATGCCGAAGCGCTGGGGTGCGTCGACGAGATCAACGACCTTCGCCACATCATGCAACGCGGCACCAGCGCCCACCGGCAGCTCAAGAAGTACGAGCTGGAAATTGCCGGCGGCGCCAGTCACGAGGAGGCGCTGCAAGCGGTCGTGGACAAGCTCGTCAAGGACTCCGCAGAAGGGCTGTAACCCGCACCAATACTGACATTCAGGAATGCGGCACAGGTCGCATTATGTTGCGCCGAACCCCGCTAGCATTGCGGGATGACACGGTATGTTGACATTGCTGTGCCCGGGGTGAGGCCATGATGGTCTGGCTGGGACTCCTGTTGCCCCCGACGTTCGCCGTCGCGGCCGGCACTTATCTTTTCCTGGCGGTAAAAGTTGCGCGTTCGTCGACGCAGCATGCCTACAATGTCATGGCCTTTTTCATGCTGCTTATCGGCATTCTCGTCGGCGGCGCGGCGTTTTCCTACGGCGCTGAAGACCCGAATATCTACGGCATCGGCCGTGTTATGGCGTTTTTCTCGTCGGGTTTCCTGCCCGTCGCTTTCTATATTGTCTATCGCGAGTACACCGACGGACCGCCGAGTCCCGTCCTGGTCGCGATGCTGTCGATCATACCCGTCGCGACGACGCTGCTGGCGCTGACGAACTCGATGCACGAGATGATCTGGCGGGCTGTCGAGACGCCCGCAGGGCTCGTCTTGACGGATGTGAGCGATCATTCCTGGTTCAATCGTGTGCACGCGCCGTTCATGTATGGCCTGTTCATTTACTCGGCAATTGCGCTGGTCGGGCGGTTGCCTCACATTGCGCCGGCGCACCGCAGGACCGTCATGCTGTTGCTTGGCTGCGCGATACTGCCGTTCGTGGTCAGCGTGAGCAATATCTACCTGGACATGGGACCGAAAGATTTCCCGTTTTCGGCTCTGAGTTTCGTGATCATGCTGCCGCTGTACGGTTACGCGGCGATCTCGATGCGCTTCTACGAGTTCAGCCCGATCGCCTACAAGAATCTCTTTGACCATGTCCGCGACCCGATCTTCGTCCTGGACCTGGAGGAACGCATCGTCTGTGCCAACAAGAGCGCGCAGGACCTGCTCGGCGCGACGGAACGCGAGCTGATTGGACACAAGCTCTGGGAAGACTTCCCGGAGGCGCGCGACATCGTGCGTCGTGCCAGCGACCTCGATCTGACGCAGACGCTGAAACTGCACAAAGATCATATCTACGAGCTCAGCGTCGGTCCGCTGACGGGCTCCAAGGGACAAAATCTCGGCATGGTGGTGGTTTGCCGTGACGTTACCGAGCGGCGCCATGCCCAGAGCCAGCTGGCCGACAGTGAGCACCTCATCCGCACGCTGATCGAGACCTCGTCCAACGGCATCCTGCGTTTTGCGCGCGACCGCAACAGCAAGGAAGAGCGCTTCCGCTGCGTATTCGCCAATCGCGCGGCCGAGTCGTATCTCAACAGCGGCAACGGCACCCTGGTCGGAATGCCGCTGGACAAGATCTTGCCGCTGGATCCGGATCGGCTCATTGCCCATTTCCTCGGCAAGAAGAGTGGCCGGGCGACGCTGAGCTACGAGACCGCAACAGAAACCGCGGAGGGAGAAAACTGGTTGCGCATCGTCGGGGAGCCTGTGGGTGACGATTTCTCGGTAACGCTGATCGACATCACGCAGCGCAAGCGCAACGAGGACAAGATGCTCGAAGATGCGCTGCGCGATCCGCTGACCGGCGTCCTCAACCGGCGCGGCTTCGAAACCGAGGGCAAGAAGCTTGTCGCGACGCACGACACAGGCGCCGTCCTGTACCTCGATCTCAACCAGTTCAAGAGCATCAACGACCGCTTCGGTCACCAGGCGGGCGACGCGTTGCTGAAGGCCTTCGGCCATCGGCTCGAGTTCTGCCTGCGTCCCGAGGATATCCTCGGCAGGCTGGGCGGGGACGAATTTGCGATTGTCCTGCCCGGCATCGAAGAGGACGACGTGCGCCACGTCGCCGACCGTCTCGTACAGACGGCTTCGGAGGCCTATATCATCCAGGGTCAGGAGATCACCTGCGCAGCCAGCGTCGGCATTGCGCTGATGCCTCAGCACGGTGAGGATCTGTGGGCCCTGATCAGCGTTGCTGACCAGGCGATGTATGACGCCAAGACCCAGGCCGACGAGGCCGCCGCCAACGACGGTATCGCCTTCATGGGGCAGGTTGGCCAGGAAGGCTGACGGAATTCACTGAGCCAGTCCCGGACGATTCGTCCTGCTTGCAGTTGATCAATAATTCGACTATTCTCGAAATATGGATATATTGTCAGCTGTCAATGGTCTGGACGCCCTGGCGCATGAGACTCGTTTGAGCGTATTCCGCCTGCTCGTCAAGGCAGGGCCCGCCGGGCTTACGGCCGGCGCCATTGCCGAGGGCCTGGACGCATTGCCGAATACGATGTCGAGCCACCTCGCAAAACTGCATCGTGCCGGCATCGTGACCAGCGAGCGTGACGGCCGGCATATCATCTACCGGGCCGACTTCGACGCCGTCGGCCAGCTTATCGTTTACCTGATGAGAGACTGCTGCGGCGGCACCGCCGAGGTGTGCGCGCCCGTTGCAGCGTCGATCCGTCGCTAGGAGGACACCGTGAAGAGATTCCATGTCAATGTGTCGGTTGCCGATCTCGCGCAGTCGATCGAGTTCTACAAGATGCTGTTCGGGCAGGACCCTGATGTGATCAAGAGTGACTACGCCAAGTGGATGCTCGACGATCCCCGGGTCAATTTCGCGATCAACGAATCGCGCGGTTCGAGAGGTATCAACCACGTCGGCCTGCAGGCGGACACGCTCGAGGAACTTGGCGAAATACAGGGGCGACTGAAGCAGGCCGGGGCGCAAGTGCTCGACCAGCCCGAGGCTGAATGCTGCTATTCCCGGTCCAGCAAGACCTGGGTCCGGGACCCGGACTCGGTCGCCTGGGAAACTTTCGTCACGTTCGGCGAGATTACCCACTTCGGCGCAGACCTCGCTCCGGACGAGGCGCGGAAGGCTGTTGAAGGTCGCTGCTGTGCGTAATGTCCTGTTCCTGTGCACCGGCAATTCGGCCCGCAGCATTCTGGCCGAAGTCCTGATGAACGATCTGGGGCGCGGCGCCGTTCACGCCTACAGCGCCGGAAGCAACCCGACCGGATCCGTCAATCCGGGTGCGATCGAGAAACTCCAGCGTGCCGGGCACTCGACGGCGGGGCTGGCATCGAAGTCGTGGGACGTGTTTAGTGGCGACGATGCCCCCGCGTTCAATCTCGTGATCACCGTGTGTGACAACGCTGCAGGGGAGGCCTGCCCGATCTGGAACGGCAACCCGGTGACGCTGCACTGGGGATTGCCGGACCCCGCCGCGTTCGTTGACGAGGATGAGCGCCGCCAGGCATTCGACGAGGTTTATGACGAGCTGCGGGCACGTATCAGCCAGTACCTGCAGTCGTCGGGATCAGACTGATGTCCGTGCCCGTTGCCGGCGCGCTCGTCGTCGCGGCCCGGTTATCGATGCCGGTCAGGGCGGCGGAGCAATAATCCAGTCCGGGACGTTCGGGTCCACCGTGTCCAGGAGGACCGCCTCGATGACATCCCCAAGCTGCGTGCTCAGGGGCTCCGGCCCGAGGAGAACGGTCTTCTCGTTTTGCTCTGTCACGTAGACATCGTAGTCGCTCGCGGGCAGCGGAATGTTGAACGGCGTACTCTGCAACCGGAGCGAGGGAAAGACCGGAAACACCTCGTCAATCGTTTCACCGGTCGCGACGACATAGACGTCGACGACGGGATGATTGGTGGCCAGGTGAGCGATGCTCAGCCGCGCCCGGGTCGAGATACTGCGCCGATCGAATGCGACCGTGCCGATCAGGTCGTCACCGTCGGTGTTGCGGGAGAAGTAGAAATTGTATCGCGCTCCCGTCGCTATGACAGGATCGGCTTCGGCGATGATTGCCCCGATGTTGCCGGCAGCCGTGTACGTCACCGGCATGGTGCCGGTGACGGGCAGGTCGATATAGTCCGTGATATCACCAAACACGTGCCCGGCGAAGACCGGCACGGTCAGCGGGTCGTCGAGGTAGATGTCGGCATCTCCGGCGTTGATTGACCCGTGGAAAAAACGACCAACTGAAGAGGTGTCGGCATCAGTGAGCACCCCCGTCGTGTTCGTCTGTATGTTGTACAGTCTGACGGCGTAGGGAGAAATGTCGTTCTCGTCTCCGTCAAATACTGTAAGAATGTACGACGAAGCCGGGAGAGGAGTAATTGGCTGCGACTGGAACAGTATCGTTGAATCGTCACCGGCAGGGGTGAACACGATGACCAGCTCCGCCGACTCGAAGTCCTGTGTCGGTGTGATTTCCGTGAACGCTACCGTGCCAACCTCGTTGCCAGCCGCCGGCGCGGAGCCCACATCCAGCAAATACACATCGATTGGCCCCAGCGACGGTGACGCGTTTGCGAAACGCATTTCGAATACCGTCTCGTCGCCGGTCCATTCCCGGGCCGCCGTTTCCCAGACAGTGATGTCCGGCGCCTCGAGCGCACCACTGATCAGCATCGTGTAGTCGGTGTCGGCCACTACATCGATAAACTGGCTGGCTACCCTGGTGGCCAGGATTTCGCCGGCCAATGTTGCCTCGAAGTTGAACGTATAATCGAGATCGTCCCAGGTAGAGCTCGCCGTCGAGTTCTTGTAGGTAACCTGCGAAATCACGCGCTCTTCGATCAGGAAGGTGATATTCGGCGATGCGGGTATCGCATTGATCGCCCTGATGGCGCCTTCGCCCGAGGGGTTGGGTAAGTCCGAATCCTTCGCGCAGCCAGCGA
>JAAUYE010219661.1_pt1 | contig 15130 bp, 14 predicted proteins | sample 7278081 | NCBI WGS metagenome assembly JAAUYE01 (sample SAMN14350131, study PRJNA611818) | marine sediment metagenome | isolation source: surface marine sediment (0.6m) | place: French Polynesia: Moorea | collected 2018-08
CCGGTCATGTGGGAATAGGCGGCTCTCTTTATTGAGGAGTATCCCTGCGCACTGCCGGGGCTGCTGTGCTTTGCCGGCGTGTTCATCGTGGCAGAATTGTCTCCACGACTACGAGTCCATCAGCAGAGGCGCCGATGATCAGAATGAACCCGATCTTTTCCCGCAGGATTGCCCGGCTCGGCGTCGCCCTGTGTCTCGCGACGGTCACGGCGACCGCGGCCGCGAGCGAGTGGGGGTCGATGCAGCTCCTCGGTCGCGACATCGCGGCCGGCACGAGCCAGCGCTTTCCCTTCGTTCCCGACAGGACCTTCGAAGCGTCCTACCTGAACATGCCGGTTTTCGTCGCCAGGGGTTCGGCGGCCGGGCCGACGCTATGTATGACGGCAGGGGTGCACGGCGACGAGCTGAACGGCGTCGAGATTGCGCGACGCGCCTTCTCGAACATCGACGCCGGGTCGCTGCGAGGCACCGTGATCGCACTGCCCGCGATCAACGCGGAAGGGGTACGGACGGGCAACCGCTACCTGTCCGACCGCCGCGACCTCAACAGGGCGTTTCCCGGCAGCACCGGCGGCAGTGTGGCGAGATTGATAGCGCACAAGGTATCCACGGAGGTGCTGGTGCTTTGTGATGCGCTCGTCGATCTGCATACGGCGTCGAACGAGCGGACGAACCTGCCGCAGATTCGCGCCGACATCTCGGACCCGGAGATCAGGGAGCTCGCCATTCATTTCGGCACCGGCATCGTAATCGCGGGCAAGGGTCCCGACGGGAGCCTGCGCCGTGAGGCGGCCAAAGCGGGCATCCCGTCCATCATCTACGAGGCCGGCGGGCCGCACCGCTTCGAGGAGGAGGAAATTGCGCGCGGCGTAAGTGGAGTAGAAAGCGTCATGGCCTATCTCGACATGACGGACAGGCCCGAAAAGGAGATTCCCGAATCGAGGATTTACGAGCGCTCGCGCTGGGTCCGGGTCCCCAGGCTAAGCGGCGGTTTCTTCTTCCCCGAGGCGGGGCTCGGGGCCATGGTCAGGGAAGGAGAGGCGCTCGGGAGTATCGTGGACCCCTTGACCGACGACGTTCACACGATCGTGTCGAGCGTCGACGGCGAGATTATCGGTATGGCGTTTTCGCGGCCTGTCCTTTCAGGCTATGCGCTTTTTCACGTGGCATGGCACACGGACGACTGACGCGGGCTATGCCGCCTGCAGGATCGTCCAGATGCCGATGATGATGAATCCCGCGCCGGCGATATAGGACAGGTAGCGGGGATCCACGTACTGGGATATCACCGAGCCGGCGGCGACGGCGATCAGGGATGACAGGATCAGGGCCGCCGAGGCCCCCACGAAAACGGTGACGAGACTGACCGAGGGTTTGCTCGCGAACAGGACGGTCGCGAGCTGCGTCTTGTCTCCCAGTTCGGCCAGGAATACAGTTCCAAAGACGACGAACAGAACTTTCAGGTCCATTTTCGAGGGTGCTCTTGGTGGTTGGTCGCGGGAGTGACAAGTCTAGTCTGAAGAGCCGGCTGGCGACAGCGGTCCCCGGGCTTGCCGACGCGGACGAGGCGGTACTCGAGCGATTGCTCGAGGACGCCCAGGTCGTGAAACTCAATCACGATCGCTTCGTGTTCCATGCGGGCGACCTGTGCCAGGCCTTCCTGATACTCCTGGACGGCGAAGTACGCGTGCAGCTGACGTCGGCGAGCGGTCGCGAGGTCACGCTGTACCGGATCGGGCCGGGGGGCTCCTGCATACTCACGACGTCATGCCTGCTCAGCAACGAGCATTACCCGGCAGAGGCAATCGCCGAGTCCGACGTAGAGGCACTGGCGATCCCGGTCTCGAGTTTCCAGTCCGCGCTCGAGAGCTCGCAGTGGTTCCGCCGCTTCGTCTTCGACGGTTTCTCCACGCGCCTGACGAGCGTTATCCAGAAGATCGAGCAGATCGCGTTCACGGCTATCGACGTCCGGCTGGCCGGCGTGCTGCTCGAGCTGGATCGCAAGGGCGTTGAGAAGATCACCCACCAGGACATCGCCGTCGAGCTCGGCACCGCTCGCGAGGTCGTTTCCCGCCATCTGAAGCGTTTCGAGAGTGAGGGCTGGGTGAAGCTCGGGCGGGGGCAGGTCGCGCTTGTCGATCGCCCGCAGATCGAGGCGCTGGCCAGCCCGACGCTCGGTGACTGAGTCACTGACGCCGGCCCGAACCGGGCGCAATATACAGACCGTAGCCAAACCTCATATTGCGCCAAGAAGGAGAATTATCATGGCATTCAAGAACGAAGGTACCGTTGATCGTGTATTGCGGGTCGTCGCCGGCGCCGCGCTGGTAAGCCTGGTCTTTGTCGGCCCCGAGACCCCCTGGGGCTGGATCGGCCTGGTGCCGCTGGTAACGGGCCTGGTCGGCAATTGCCCGGTCTACTCGCTGCTCGGCATCAGCACCTGCCCGGTGAAGCGATAAATCGACAGCCTGGCCGGCGGACGCCCTGTCCGCCGGCCGATACCCCCGGCGACCCGCAACGGATCGCCTTATCCGTACAAATACCTACCCGAAATTCCGGCATTCGCCGGAACCTTCGACCCCTCAGGTCCGTGTAATTCCTTGAGCGACTCCAGGAATGATTCCTGCTTGGGCACAAATAATTACAGCCGGGCGACCGGCAAAGGGATATTGAAATGAGCAGAGGGAACAGATACTTGCTGGTACCGGCGGTGCTGGCGACGGCGCTGTTGGCGCCTCCGGATGCCGGGGCGTTTCCCGGTTGTGACAGCTTTTTTGCGGCTGCCTATCCGAATTCCACAACGGCGGACCAAGGGGGCTGCCAGACGTGCCACCAGGGGCAGGGCGGCAACATGAACGTCTACGGCAGGGATCTGCTGGCGAATGTCGACACGGCTGCCGGCCCGGTCTGTTCGCTGGACGGTTTTGCGGCCGCCGCGAGAGCCGTGGAAGATGCCGATTCCGACGGCGAAGGCAACACCAATCTCGTCGAGATCAATGCCAACACACAGCCCGGATGGTGCGACACGCAGAACGCCGGCTGCAGCAATTCTGCCGGTACGCCACCTGCCGTTGCCCTCGATCCGGAACCGCAGGCACCCGACAACAACCCGCCGATTGCCGATGCGGGCGGTCCGTACTCCGGCGAGGCGGGCTCTACGCTGATCCAGTTCGACGGTTCGGGCTCCAGTGACCCGGACGATGACGCCCTGGACTTCGCGTGGGACTTTGGCGACGGCAATACGGCGACCGGCATGATGCCGACGCACACGTACGCCGCGGCTGGCGACTTTGTTGTGCGGCTGGTTGTCACCGACGGCCAGGCCGAGAGCGAGGCGATGACCTCGGCGGTGATCACGGCACCGCCCGTCAATCTCGCACCGGTCGCGGATGCGGGCGGTCCCTACACCGGCGAGCCCGGCCAGGCGATCGCCTTCGACGGGTCCGCCTCGGCAGACCCGAACGGCGATGCGCTCACGTACAGCTGGGACTTCGGCGACGGTGCGACGGGCAGCGGTGTAAGCCCGACGCATACTTACGCGGCGGCGGGCGTCTACGAAGTCACCCTGGTCGTCAACGACGGCGAGTTCGACAGCCCGCCCGCCGCGGCGCGGGTCGAGGTCGTCGACGTGGTCGCCGGACAGCCCGACGGTGCGGCGCTCTACGACGCAAACTGCGCCGCGTGTCACGCCGACCCATGGGAAGGTCCGGCCGTCGACGACAACCTGCCGGGGTTGCGGCGTGTCGCGGGTGCACGCAGCTGCAACATCGCGGGATCGATCTTCGGCACCAGCGTGTTCCCGAACGGCGTTCCCGAGATGCAGTTCCTGCAGGGCCTGACCGAGGCCGAGATCGAGACGATGGCCGAGTACCTGAACTCTCGTGAGACCAGCGGCGAGCAGCGTTACGTGACGACCTGCGCCGGCTGCCACGGCAACGACGGCTCCGGCGGACGGGTCGACGAAGACGTGCACGGCGACTCGGCCGAAGAGACCTGGGAGGCCATCTACGACGAAGAGGAGATGACCTACCTGGCCTGCATGCCGGGCACGGATATCGAGGCCATCGCCGATTTCCTCGAAGGTTTCGATGACGACTTCGACGACGACGGTATCAGGGACGATGACGATGCCGACGACGATGGTGACGGTATCGAAGACGATGCTGACCACGACGACGATAACGACGGCCGCAGTGACGACGAGGAGCGTGAAGACGGTACCGATCCCCGCGACGACGACAGCGACGACGACGGCGTCAGCGACGGTGACGAGCACGAAGACGGCACCGATCCTCGCGACGAGGACACGGACGACGACGGTCTCGACGATGGCGAAGAACGTGATCGCGGCACCGACCCGAAAGACGACGACACCGATGACGACGGCAAGTCGGACGGCGACGAAGTCAATATTTTCGGGACGGATCCGCTGGTTGCCGATTCGACCGACACGGGCGGCGACTCTGGCGGCGGCACGACGGGGCTGCCATTGCTGCTGACCCTGCTCGTATTCCTGCGTCGCAGGCTGGCACGTTAAGCGTGACCCCTACGGGGTGGGCCGCAGCCGCGGCCCACCCCTTTTTTCGTTGTGGAGCCGGGACGGAAGCTGCTAACTTAGCCGGATCGCATGACAGTACCGTAGGACATCACAGTACCGTAGGAGCGCTTCTCGAAGCGCGAACTCAGCCCTGATGCAAGACAGTACCGTAGGAGCGCTTCTCGAAGCGCGAACAAGCCCGACCGAGACACCTTGAAGATCAAACGCGAACACTCCCTGGGCGTCGAGGAAGCCCGGCGCCGCGTCGACCAGGTCGCCGACGAACTCGGCGGCAAGCTGGGCCTGACCTCGCACTGGGAAGGGGACCGCCTGCGCGTGCGCGGCAAGGGCGTGTCCGGAAAGATCCTCGTCTTCGAGGACAGCGTCGAGGTGCACGTACACGTCGGGCTCGCGATGATGATGCTGCGCGAGCCGATTCGCTCGGCGATCGAAGGCTCGATCGACCATTACATCGCCTGATCGCTATGACGCTTTCTTGAGCGTCTGCACCTTTGCAGCACGCTTCTTGCTGCGTTTCGCCTTCTTGCGGGCTGCCGGTTCGCCGAGCGTTGCCAACCGCAGATCACCGAAAGAAGCCTCGATGCACTCGCTGTAGAAGGCCGGGTCGGGCAGCATGTCGCGGCAGGCGGTGAACGCGATCGCAACCTCGTTACCGTAGGAAACGACCGTGTGAAACGCCGCCAGCTGGTCGAACGGCGGTGCGGTTGCCATGACCTTCAGCAGCTTCGCCCCCGCGAAGTACAGCGAGCCGTTTTCGATTGCCACGTTGCTGATCAACGCATTGAACGGCAGCATTCTCGACTGCGCACTCAGCGTTACGAGCAACGGATACAGGTTTCTCGCCACCGGCGCCGGCAGGTTCATCGGGATACGGGTAAGCGTCGCTTTGCCCAGCGCGGCTGTCATCGCTTTCGCGTTCAGCGTGTCATTGCGGACCACGCGCAAACGCTCGACCGGGTCGCGAACGTCCGTGTGCAGCGACGGCGTCATGATGCTGAGCAGGTTCGGCTGGCCCTGCGTTGCTTTCGTCGAGCCGCCAACGTTGATCGGGCACCCTGCGACGAGCGACGCTTCGGGCAGGCTTTCCCGTGCCTCGAGGTAGTAGCGCAATGCGCCGCCGATGATTGCAAGCGCTACGTCGTTGATCGTTGCACCAGGGCAGGTGGCGCGGATTGCCCGGAAGTCGTCCAGGTCGAAAAAGCGGGCGTCGATCGCGCGATTAGGCGATACGCGTGCCGGGTTGAAGATCGTGTCCGGCACCGGCGCATGTGACGTGTTGTTGCGGTTCAACAGGACCCTCAGTGCGCCGGGCAGTGCGAACAACAGGCCGAGGCCGAGTTTCGTGGAGCGAATCGCTGTGTTCAAGGGCGCCCGCGCGAGCAGGTTCCACGCACCCGGGCCATCGCCATCGCCCGGCCCGATCGACGGCCGGTAAGACGCGGCGTCGGCCTGTAAAGGCTGCCGGTCGTGCATGACGGCCTGTACTTCCTGGCCCGTCGCACCGTCGATCGTGGCGTGATGGAACTTCATGAAAACGGCAAAAGCGCCTTTCGGGACGCCCGGGACATGCTCGAGCCCCTCGATGACGTGCGCCATCCACAGCGGCCGGGATCGATCCAGCTGCCGTGCCTGCAGACGCGCGACCTGGGCCATGAGCTGTTCCCAGTCACCGGGCTTCGGTAGCGAAATGTGACGGACGTGATACTCGAGGTCGAAGTCGCGGTCTTCCGTCCAGTACGGGTAATCGAGCGAGAAGGGCACCTCGACCAGTTTCCGCCGGAACAGGTCGACGCGATCGATGCGCTGCTGGAAGGTCGCGAGGATTTCCTTGAAGCGCACGGCGCCGGCCGGCGCCGTGGACGGGTCGTAGATTTGCAGGCACCCGACCTCCAGCGGCGCGCGGTGGTTCTCGGCAAAAAGGAAGAGTGAGTCCATTCCTGAGAGTTGTTTCAGCATCGGCTTTTCCGTTTCAGCGCGACCAGCCCAGCAGGCGGTCGAGCGCATACATGTTGAAGGGTCGCCAGTCGTCTTTCGGTTGCGACAGACGATCGGCGATGATGAACAGGACCATCGGGTTGACGACCATGCCCAGGTGGCTGGACGTCACGCGGATGTTCTCCACATTCGGCGAGACGAGGTCCTGCGCGATGTCCGCGGACACGATGCCGTCGGAGTTGCTGTAGATGCAGACACAGCGCACGTCCGGCAGCGGCGACGCGACCTCGCGCATCATGCTCATCAGCTCGTTGGTGATCTCTTCGGCGGAAGTCCTGCGGAAAACGCGGAACAGCGTCGTGGCTTCCGGCGCATCCGCGAGGGGACTGCCGAGCACGATGACCTGCCGGACCAGGTCCGGGCGCTGCTTGGTGACCTCTCTGGCGATGACGCCGCCCTGGCTCCAGCCGACCAGGCTTGCCGGCTCGCCGTGCCTTTCGACGACAGCCTCGAGCTTTGCGAGCATGCGCTTCTCATAGTCGATGCGCTGGTAGCCGATACCGAGATTGGCGCCGAGACCCCAGGGATAGGGCGCGTAACCCCAGCGGCGGAGATAGCGCCGCAGGGCCAGCATGGCGGAGTCGTCGCTGCGATAGCCCGGCAGCGTGATCACCGGGTGGCCGTCGCCGTGCGGCGCCCGCTTCAGCAACAGGTGCCCGGGCAACAGGCAAACCAGTTCGAACAAGGCCCGTGGCAACTCCGCAATGGCGTAGCCGAGGGCCGGCGGCCTGGCCCGCGTACGGGGCCTGTCGACGTCGGTGGTCATTCAGCGGTTCGAACGACAGTGTTTACAGCCCGATTTTACGCCCCGGTCAGGTTCGGCTGAGGCAGGGACACTACGTATTGAATGCCGTATTCGTCTGCGCCATCGTATCTTTGCGGCCGTATCGGCGGCCGCAGCACACGGAGGCGGCTCGGTGGAGCCCTACGAGCATTTTACCCGCGAAATTGCTGCGGGCATGCGCGGCAAGTCCGTTGCTGCGTTCTTCGATTTCGATGGCACCGTTATCGGCACGCACTCCATCAAGGACATGTTCCTGGAACGGCTCCGCAACGGCGAGATCACGAGCCAGGAGCTGTTCGATCTCGGCGACCTGGTGACACGTTATCTGCTGAACGTCGGCAGTTTCGAGGCGGCCATCGAATCCACCGTCGGGCATCTCGAGGGACTGTCCGAGCGCGAGCTGATCGACCTCGGTGAGAGAGTCACCAGCGAACACCTCGCGGCCGAGGTCTATCCCGAGGTCCGGGCGATGATCCAGGCGCACGAAGGGCAGGGCCACACGGTTGTCATCCTGAGTTCGGCGACGCGCTACCAGATCGAGCCGCTGGCACGGCGCCTCGGCGTCAAGCACGTCATCTGCACGCAGGTCGAGGTTGCGGACGGCCAGCTCACCGGCCGGCTGGTCGGCGCGCCTTGTTACGGCGAGAACAAGCGGCTGGCGGCGCAGGAGTTCGCACGGGAGCATCGCATCAGGCTGGCGAAGAGCTACTTTTATTCGAACGGGATCGAGGACCTGCCGCTGCTCGAGGACGTCGGTCACCCCGTCGCCGTCAATCCCGACGGCAAACTTGCGGCCGTTGCCCGCAGGAACGGCTGGCGTAGCGTCCATCTCGAGAGCCGGGGGGCGATCGGGATCGGCGATGTCGTGCGCAGCGTGCTGGTGTACGGCACGGCGCTGCCCCTGATCGTGGCGGGACTGCCGCTGCGCGCATTCGGTGCCTCGGCACAGGAAGCGACGAACCTTTCCCTCAGTGCCTGGACGAGCGTTGCGTCGGCAATCGCGAGGCTCAAACTGCTCGTCGATGGCGAAGAACATCTCTGGTCCGACCGGCCCGCCGTGTTCATTTTCAATCACCAGAGCGCGGTGGACGCGCTGATCACCGCCCGCATGCTCCGCGAGGACGTTATCGGCGTCGCGAAGCAGGAGCTCAAGCACCAGCTGCCGATGGGCATCGCGTTCACCTACACCGGCACGATCTTCATCGATCGAGAACATGTCGGCGACCCGCGGCTCGCGCTGAAACCGGCAGTCGACGCCCTGCGGTCCGGGCGCTCCGTGGTCATAGCTCCCGAGGGCACGCGGAGCCGCGACGGCACGCTCGGGCCGTTCAAGCTCGGCGCGTTCCACATGGCGAGACAGGCGCGGGTGCCGGTCGTTCCGATCGTCATTCACAATGCGCAGGACGCGCTGCCCTACAAAGGCGTCGTCGTGCGTCCGGCCGAGGTGAAGGTCACGGTGCTGCGACCGCAGCGCACCGATCGCTGGAAGCTCCCCGATGTCGAGCCGCAGGCCCGACGCATCCGTGACCTGTATCTCGATGTGCTGGGCGAGCCCGGGCGTCGCGAAGCGGCGGTGAGCGCGTAGCGACGGTTATGTCATCGAGATCCGCATTTACCCGTGTCGCTACGCTGGACGAGCGCGAAGTCCTCGACGATGAACGCTTCCGGGCCGCGCTGCGGGCACTGGCGGACAACGAAGGGCGCGATTATGACGACGTCGAAAAATACGCGCACGGCTGCCTCGCCGAACTGGCGGTACGCCCTGGCGACCGCTACCTCGACTGGGTCGTAGCGCTCGCGCGCTTCATGTACACGCGCAGCTTCGAGCCCGAGTTCGACGTCAACACGGAGGCGCTGGAAGAACTGAAGACATTGTCCCGGACGCACCCGATTGTGTTCCTGTGGTCGCACAAGTCACACCTCGACGGTTTCGTCTTCGTGCGAGCGCTCTACGACGCCGGTTTCCGCCCGCAGCCGCTCGTGTTCGCGGGCATCAACATGAACTTCGCGGGCTTCGGGCCGCTGGCCCGGCACTCGGGCGCGATCTTCCTGCGGCGCAGCTTCAGGGACGACGAGGTCTACAAGCTGGTCCTCAAGTACTTCATCGACTATCTCGCGAGGCGGCGCATTCCGTTGTCCTGGTCCATCGAGGGCACGCGATCACGCACCGGGAAACTGCTGCCGCCGAAACTCGGGCTCATTCACTGGGTCATGGACGCTTACAAACGGGCATCCATCGAGGACGCGTTGTTCGTGCCGGTCGCCATCAGCTTCGACCAGATCCCGGAGATGGACGACTACATAGCAATGCAGCACGGCTTGCCGAAGCGCAAGGAATCGCTGAAGTGGTTCATCGACTACATCGCGGGCATGAAATCGCTTTACGGCAAGGTCTACGTGCGCTTCGCCGAGCCGGTCGCGCTGTCGGACACGGTGCCGGCCGCCGACGTCGTCGCGAGCAGCTCGCAGGCACAGAAACTGGCCTTCGAGATATGCAGCCGCATCGAGCGTTCGATCCCGATCACGATCACGGACCTCGTCACTCTGGTCCTGCTCGCTGCGAACGGCCGCGCGCTGGACGCGGAGCAGATCTGGCGGCAGGCTGGCGACATCGTCGAGCTGATCGATCGCTGGCGCCTGCCGAAAGCCGACAACCTGCAGCTCGGGGACTCGGAGGACCTGAAACAGACCTTGCGAACGCTGTGCGATACCGAGCTGTTGCAGTGTTTCTCTGGCGGCGCCGCGCCTGTGTACGTCATCACGCCGGGGCGGCAGCTGGCTGCGGCCTACTATCGCAATACCATCGTGCATTACTTCCTGGACGGCGCGCTCGCGGAAACGGCGCTCGCCGCATCGCTCGAGCGGGGTTCCGCCGAGGGCTTCGAGCCGGAGCTGGTGCGCCTGCGCGACCTGCTCAAGTTCGAGTTCTCGTTCAGGACCCGGCAACAGACCCTGGAGTGCGCGATCCGCTACCTCGACGAGCGTTACGCCGGCTGGCGCGACGCTCGCGGTGCTTTCGCTGCGGGACCGCCGCCGTTGTTCGGGCAGAGCATCCTGCGCTCCTTCCTCGAGGCGTACCGGATCCTAGCCGGCATGCTCGTCAAGCGCGGCTGGCGACCGATCGCTACCGGCGAAGAGGCGGCGCTGATCGACGGTGCGCTCGCGCTCGGCAAGGAGATGTTGCTGCGCCGCGAGATCAGCACGGAAGCGGCACTGTCCCGTCCGCTGTTCGCGAGCGCGCTGCGCCTTGCAAGGCACCGCCGCCTGCTGGATTCCACGGATCGGGGCGTCAGGCAGCGACGCGCGGTATTTGCGGCCAACGTCGATCGCGCGCTCGCGGCGATCAATCGCCTGCAGGATGTCTACGATGATGCGCTGAACGGCGTTCCGTCGCACGCGATGCGGGAAGCGAGGTCGATTGCATGAGGTATGACCATGCGCCAGCTTAGCGGGTCCGACGCATTTTTCCTGTACGCCGACAGGCCGGGGCGCCACCAGCACCTGTCCACGATCTACCTGTACGACCCGTCGTCCGCGCCCGGGGAGGTGGATTTCCAGCGCATCCTCGAGCACGTCCGCGAGCGCATCGGCACGTCGCGAATATTCCGGCAGCGGCTCGTCCAGGTTCCCCTGAACGTCGACTATCCCTACTGGATACACGACGAGCACTTCGACCTCGAGTTCCACGTCCGCCACATCGCGCTGCCGGAGCCGGGCGACTGGCGCCAGTTCTGCATACTCGCGTCCCGGCTCCATGCGCGGCCGGTAGACATGCACCGCCCGGTGTGGGAGATGTACGTGATCGATGGTCTCGATAACGTGTCATGGCTCCCGGACGGTGCCTTCGCGGTGCTGGTCAAGGTCCACCACGTGGCGCTCGACGACGTGACCGAAGACGACTTCACGATCGCGCTGCACGATCTGGAGGCGGTGCCCGAGAACGACGAGGTCATGCGCCGCTGGTTCTCCGAGAAAGAGCCTGGTGCGCTGCAGTTGCTAGCGCTCGCGTGGTTCAACAACACGATCAAGCTGGTCGAGACCGGCCAGTCGTTCTTCGACAGGATTCCCGGTATCGGCGCGAACCCCGTGAGGCCGGACGACGTGCTGCATTTCGACCAGGAGGACGCGCCCGGTACACGCTTCGACGGCAGGGTGTCGCCGCACCGGGTGCTTGCGCCGTTCACCTTCGATCTGGCCGACATCCAGGTCATTCTGAACGCCCTGCCGGACGCGACATTGAACGACGTGATCTTCACGGTCTGCAGCGGCGCGCTGCAGCGCTACCTTGCCGACAAGAACGAGCTCCCCCGGCGCTCGCTGTTTGCGCTGGTGCCGCTGCACGTGCACGACGAGGATGACGAAGGTATCCCCGGGCACCGCGTCCAACTTGTCCGCATCCGCCTGGCGACGAACGTCCGCGACCCGATCGAACGGCTGGCGATGATCCGCGAGGAGATGCAGGAAGCCCGGGCGCTGAAGCCGCTCAGTGCGGAGGAACTGGCCGAGATGCAGGACGTGCTGCCCTCAGCGGCGATGACGCTGGCGACTCGCGCGATCGGCGCGCAGTTCGGCCCGGGGAGGCGTTACCGCGAAAATCACAACACCGTGATCTCGGTGCATCCCGGGCCGTCGCGCCCGCTCTACCTGTGCGGCGCGCGGCTCGTCGGCTACACGAGCATGGGTGCGCTCATGGACAACCTCGGACTGAGCCACACGGCGACGGTCTACGACGGCAAGGTCACGATCGCGCCGGTCTGCGACCGGCGAATGATGCCGGACCCGGCGTTTCACTACGAGTGCCTGCGGGAGTCCTTATCTGATTTGTCGGCTGCGGCGGGCGACGCCGTGGCGCGCGCCCGGTCGAAGCCCCGGTACGCCGTGGCGAGGAAGCGGGCCGAGAGTTCGACGGCGGCGAAGGTCCTCAGCGAGTAATAGATGTCGAAGGCGTGCTGGGCGCCCGGAAATTCGGCGTAGCCGACGATGTCCTCCGAGTGTTCGCGCAGCTTGCGGACGAACTCGCGTGCCTCCGGCGCCGGAGTCAGGCTGTCGCGGTCACCCTGCAGTACGAGCCACGGTATGGCAGCGCGCGCAACGTGATCCATCGGCGACGCGGCATGGAAGCGTTCCGGCTCCTCGTCGTAAAAAGCCTTGATGACGAGGGGTCCGATCAGTCGATCGAGGAACGCCGAACCGTGTACGCCCATACGATTCGCCAGGTCGTACACCCCGTAATAGGTAATGATCGCCTGGACCGACGCATCGCCCGGGTCTTCCGTAAGCGCCGTCATCGCGGCGATGTGGGCGCCCGCCGAGTTGCCGGCGATCGCGATGAACTCCGGGTCGACGTCGTACTCGTCGGCGTGCTCGCGCAGCCACGCGACCGCACTTTTCGCGTCGACGACTTGGTCGGGATAGGTGGCGCCCGGGCTTAGCCGGTAGTTGGCGTTGGCGCAGACCCAGCCGAGCGAAGCGAGATGGTTGCACAGCGGCAGGCCCTGCTCGCGCTTGTCGCCCAGTACCCAGCCGCCGCCATGGATGAATACGAGACCCGGCCGTCGTTGACCGGTTTCGCGACCGCGGTAAATGTCCATCTTGAGCACGCGGCCATTGCGTCGCGCAAACGGGATATTGCGAAGCAGCGAGACCCCTTCGCGCAGCCGCGGTACCGGCTTCAGCAACAGGTTCTTCGGCATGCGCTCGACGTCGTCGAGCTCCAGCTCGGCGGCGACGGCGTCCGCGACCGAAGCGGCACGCAGGCTCGGCAGCCAGAGCACGAGCAGGACCGCGCTCGACGCGAGCGTGAGATAAAGCGCCAGCTTGCCCGGCCAGCTATCGAGTGCGCCGAACAGTGCGAACAGGCCCGTGAGCGCGAGGGCGACGCCGATATGAAACAGCGCGAGGTCGAGCGTAAGAAACGCGAGGAGCCAGCTCGGCACGAGAGAATACGGTCCGCGCATCGGCTTCGCCGCGTTGACGACGATCGCCGCACCGACCAGGGAAACGAGCAGATACAGCCATCCTGACATGGAAAGAGAATTGTACTCGATGGCGGGGTGCAACGTGTGTGAGCATGGTGGCCATGCGACGTCAGGATGCGTACGTCAGGTCTCTTGCCGGCGCTGCCACATCGCGATGAAGGTTGCCCCTGAAGGGGACAGGCGGAAGTTGCCGTAACCGTCGGTCGAGCCGATCACGGTTTCCAGCATCTTGTTCCGGCGTAGCTTGTCGACGCTGCGCTGGACCTGTGACGGGCGCAGCTTGAACTTCTCCGCAATCTCCGGCGCGGACATCGCGAGTCCGGGTCCTCTTGCTGCGGCCGAGCGCAGCACGGCGAGGTCGAGATCGTCGAAGTCGATCTCGGGCACGGTGTCGATGCCGTCGTCCCGGCGTGTTGGGACGAACTCCCGCAGCCGGCAGACGACGAGCGTCTTCAGGCTTCCGGCTGCCTGCCGGCCCCTGTACCAGGCCGTGTGGACGACGGCGATCAGGTTCCTGAGAAAGCTCTGCCCGTAGCGAAAGAGCCGCCATGCGACGATCAGCAGCAACAACCAGAATACCCCTGAAGTGACGGCGACCTGCGCGATCGAATCGCTTTCCCCGCCGATACCCCAGTTCGAAGCGGTTACCGGCGCGAGTTCGGCGAACTTCGACAGCAGGAAATCCCCGGGGGCGAGAAAGATCTCGCGGAGAACGATGCCGAAATCCCGGAGAGTGCTGAGCGAGTTACTGATCATGTCCGTCTGCCCGGAACTATGCGGCGATCAGCCCTTCCGGACAGTGACGCCAATCACACTCCTGCCATCGGTGGATTTGCGGGTCAGTTCACAGATAAACCCCGCCGTTTACTAAACACTAGCCTCTGTCCGTGGTTCCGGCGTTACGGCGCCTGATGGCGGCAGTTGCATACGGATTATGTAATACGGAAAAAGGACTTAATACGATGTCGAGACTTATTCGCAAGACTATGCTGCTCGCACTGATCGCTGTTCCGTTCATGGCAGCCACTGCGCAGGACCTGTCGCGCGACAACATGCGGAGTCTGGACGGACAGGTCCAGGAGATTAAGTCCGACGTCCTGAGCATCGCGTCCGAGCTCAGCAATCTCGAGGAACGGCTGCTCTATCCGTCGAATACCCAGGTCGCGGTGTTCGTCGCGATCGAGGAAGACGACGATTTCCGGCTCGACGCCGTGAAGATCGAGATCAACGGCGAACTCGCGACGCATCACATCTACAGTTACAAGGAACTCGAGGCCCTGCAGAAGGGTGGCGTGCAGCGCATCTATACCGGCAACGTGCCGACCGGCGACCACCAGCTCAGCGTCACGATGATCGGCAAGCTCAAGAACGGCACCGAGTTCAACAAGACCGACGAATTCTCCTTCGCCAAGGGCGTGGAGCCCAAGGCGCTCGGCATCACGCTGGCCGGCCCCGGCCTCGGAAACACTGGGATACAGGTCGGAGACTGGTAGCCCATGTATCGAGCACCGTTCTCAGGGATCGGGCTCCTGCTGTTTGCCAGCCTGGCGACGAGTCCCGTTCAAAGCGAGGAGCTGAAGGACCTCTACTTCGGCGAAGCGCTCTATCACGCCCACCAGGGCTACTATTTCGAGGCGCTCGAGAGGCTGGACACCGAGGTTGCCCAGCACGCCGGGCTCGACGAGCCCGAGCTCGACACGCTTTTCTATCACATCGCTGACGCCGAGTTTTCGCTCGGCGATATCGCGCTGCGCTACCGCATGCATCACCGCGCGGATCGCCCGACCCGCTCGATGATGCATGCGGTAGCGCAGC
>JAAUYE010051709.1_pt1 | contig 15120 bp, 12 predicted proteins | sample 7278081 | NCBI WGS metagenome assembly JAAUYE01 (sample SAMN14350131, study PRJNA611818) | marine sediment metagenome | isolation source: surface marine sediment (0.6m) | place: French Polynesia: Moorea | collected 2018-08
GGCACCGGCGGCAAGGAGAAGACCCGCGATGAGGGAAATGCCACGGGGCGCGATCTTGCCTGGTCTACGCATTTCTGAGTATTTCACGGCCTGCAACGCTGGTGCACAATGAACCTGATGCGCTCAAATTCTATCGTCAGCACGATTATAGCCCTGCCGCTGCTGCTCACCAGCGTGCCCGTTGCCGCGGGTGACGTCGACGGGTTTGCGCTGCGCAACCAGCACCCGTTCCTGCACGTCTACGGCTTGCCGCCCCTGCAGGGCGCCAGGCTGAACCGGCAGGGGGCAACCGACTTCGGCATCACGTTCACGCTCGTAAACAACGCGGAGATCAAGGACACCGAGATCGAGTCGATACGTCTCGACGGCGAGACCTATTTTGTGGACTTCATGCTGCGCCGCAGGATGCTGGACCGGCTCGAGCTGGGTATCGACGTGCCGTTCGTGAAGCACTCTGCGGGGGCGCTCGACGAGATGATCGCGGGCTGGCACGACATCTTCGGTATGTCGAACTCGAAACGGGACGGGGTCGACAACGAGCTGAATTATTTCTACTCGAACAATGGCTCGATCGAGCAGCAGCTGTCGTCGTCGACATCGGGTATCGGCGATGTGCAGTTGTCGGCTGCCGTCCCACTCGTCGAGGGCGGGGCAGGGGGTTCGAGGTACGTCACCTTGCGCTTCAGCGTGAAGCTGCCCCCCGGCGATCCGGAGGACCTTCGCGGCAGCGGCGCCACGGATGCGGCGCTCGGCCTGTACGCGCAAGGCTCGGGCCGGTTCCTCGACAGAGATGTCGGCTACCTCGGCTTCGCCGGCATCCTGGCGCTGGGAGACGGAGACATCCTGCCCGGGAAACAGGAGAGCGCCGTGCCCTACGGCGGGATCGCGGCAACCTGGCACGCAGCCGACCGGTTCACCATCACCGGGCAGCTGCAGGCGCAGGGCGCTTATATCGACAGCGAACTGGACGAGCTCGGCGGCAGCTCCATACAGCTTGCCGTCGGCGGCGTATATCACCTGCCCCGACACGGTGTTTCACTTCGGCTCGCGCTGGTGGAAGACGTCATTTCGGATACGACGCCGGATTTCGCGGTGCACTTCGCCGTGCATGTCTCGGGTCAGCGCTGAGAAGAGAGATGTGAAGCATACCCGGACATCGCTTGTCGTTCTGCGCGCCTTGTTGCTGGCGATGTGTGCCGTGCAGCTATGCGTGTCGGCAAGTGAGCCCGACGACGAAGAGACGAATCCGTACGCCATAACGGCGGCGCCGGCGGACGGGGCGGGGCTGTGGCGCGACACGAAGTACTTCCTCGGCTACCAGTTCGGGGCGCTGGCGATTCTCTATGCAATGCCGGAGAGCGTGAGCGGCTGGAGCGATGATCAGAAAAAGGACTACAGCTTCTCGGTTTGGTGGGAGAAGACGACCCACCCTGAGAACGACTCCGATGTCTTCTACATCAATTACATATTGCACCCGTACTGGGGCGCCGCGTACTTCGTTCGTGCAAGAGAGCGCGGCTACAACAACTGGCAGTCGTTCGGTTACTCCGCGCTGCTATCGACCGTTTTCGAGTTCGGTCTCGAGGCAATGGCCGAGGAGCCGTCCAAGCAGGACCTGTGGGTGACCCCGGTTATCGGCTCGATGGTCGGGCTCTACTTCATGCACCTCCGGGAAGATGTCCTTGAGCGCGATGCGGAACGCGGCTATCGCTCCACCGGGGACAGGTGGATCTGGGTGCTGACGGATCCGCTCGGTTCACTGAACCGGCAGTTCGACAAGTGGTTCGGCTGGGAGACGGAAGTCGAACTGCGTCCCTACCGCATGCAGACGGACATCGAACAGATCGGCCACAGCAAGCGGCCGCCCTCGCAGGACAGCGATTACGCCTACGGCCTGGCCCTGCAGGTGCGCTGGTAGCCTATGCCGCCGGGGCCGGCTTCAGCAGCCGCGAATCGACTTCGAATTTCGAGCCGTCCAGTGCCTCGAGGTTGACCTCCCAGACTTCCTCGTCCGGGATCTGGGTGCGCTCGTGGCCCGGCAGCTCCCGTTCGTCGTCCACCTGCAGCCCCCAGATGCGCACGTGCCGTACACCCGCCACCGGGATGCGATCCGTCGCAAATCGCGCCCGCAGCTTGGCGTCGACGTCGTCACCGGCCCATATCGCGTAACCGCACTCCGCGATCTCGGCAACGTCGGCCGGCATGTTCCTGGCGTCCGAATCTGGCATCGATGTCACCTCCTGCAAAGATCCTAAATTCGATTCGGCACTGCCGGTATCCGTACTTGTGCCGACCTGGCGGATGGGGGGCGAGTAACTAGTCCGATGCCGGGGTGAGCCGCAGCAGGCGCCCCCCCTTCTTGTCTTCGAGCATCCAGATCGCACCGTCCGGTCCCTGCACGACGGCACGCATGCGCTTGCCCATATCGAATCGTTCTGCCTCGCGCGCGGAGTCGCCCTCGAACTCGATCCGCACGAGTGACTTCGACGACAGGCCGGCGATGAAGCCGTCGCCGCGCCACTCCGGGAACAGCGCGCCGTCATAGACCATGAAACCGCCGGGAGAGATTACCGGCGTCCACCACACCGCGGGTGCGGCGAATTCGGGCTGGGTATCGTGATCCGGTATCTCCTGGCCGTTGTAATGGTCACCGTTGGAGACGATCGGGTAGCCATAGTTCTCGCCGCGTACGACCCTGTTCAACTCGTCCCCGCCTTTCGGCCCCATCTCGACGTTCCACAGCTGGCCATCGAGGTCGAAGGCGATACCGAGCGGGTTGCGGTGACCCAGCGACCACACCTGCGCAGTCACGCCGCCGGCGGCGAAGAAGGGATTGTCTTCCGGGACCGAGCCGTCGTCGTTCAGCCGCACGATCTTGCCGAGGTTGCCCGACATGTCCTGCGACGGATCGAATTTCTGGCGTTCGCCCGACGATATGAACAGGAAACCATCATCGTCGAACAGCAGCCGGTGGCCGTAATGGCCGCGGCCGGTCGTCTTCGGCTCTTGTCGCCAGATTACCTTCATGTCGGAGAGCGAACCGCCGTCGTCGTCGAGGTCGAGCACGCCCCTCGCAACCGCGGCGCCGCGGGTGTCGCCTTCGCCGGCTTCGGCATAGCTGATGTACACGAGGCCGTTGGTCGCAAACTCGGGATGCAGGGCGACGTCGCCGAGACCGCCCTGGCCGCCGTAGTCCACTTCCGGGACGCCGCTGAGCGGCTCGGACTTGTTGCCGTCACCATCGACGACCAGCAGTCGGCCGCCTTTTTCCGTGACCAATATCCGCCGGTCCGGCAGGAAAGCCATTGCCCAGGGCTCGTCGAAACTGGCGATGGCGTCGACGTCGAACGGGTGTGAAGAATCGGCACTCGCGCACGCGGCGACGAGGCAGGCGAGAAGGCTCGGGAGAAGACGCGACATGGTGCTCACCGCTACAGGCTTTGGACGCAGAAGTGTAGTATTGAGGGTATCCCGAAGACCGCCGCAGTTACAAACAAATACAAAACCCATGAGAATCGACGCGATTGCCATCGGCAATAACCCACCGGAAGACGTCAACGTCATCATCGAGGTGCCGCATGGCGGCCAGCCCATCAAGTACGAAATGGACAAGGACGCGGGCACGCTGGTCGTAGACCGCTTTCTCCATACACCGATGTCCTACCCCGGTAACTACGGCTTCGTGCCGCATACCCTGTCGGAGGACGGCGATCCCATCGACGTGCTGGTGGCCAACTCCCGGGAGCTCGTGCCGGGTTGCCTGATCAACGTGCGGCCGATCGGCGTGCTCGTCATGGAAGACAACGCGGGGCAGGACGAGAAGATCCTCGCCGTACCGTCGCCGCCGCTGTCGAAACGCTACGACACCGTCAGGGAATACTCGGACCTGCCCGATATCACGCTGCAGCAGATCGAGCATTTCTTCGAGCACTACAAGGACCTCGAGCCCGGCAAGTGGGTCCGGATCGGCGACTGGCACGGCTCGGATGACGCCAAGCGTATGATCGTCGAGGCTATCGAGCGCGCAAAGAACTAGAGCGCGTCGAAAAACACTTCCATCTTCTCTCGCTGCGCGGCGTCCGGCATCGGCCCCTGCGCAGCACCGAAGTTGTCGTCGACGTGGCGCGCCTTGGTCATGCCGGGGATCGCCACCGTCGCGGCAGGATGGGACAGCGCGTACTTGAGCAGGAACTGGGCCCAGCTCGAGATTCCCAGGTCTTCCGCCCAGTCGGGCAGTGGCCGGTCGCCGACCGCGCCGAAAATGCGTCCGCCGCCGAAGGTCCTGTTCAGCATGACCGCCATGCCGCGGTCACGAGCGAGTGGCAGCAGCGTTTCTGCGGCTTCGCGTTGCTCCAGCGAGTAATCGACCTGGATGAAGTCGAGGTCGTGCCGCCGCATGGCCTTCTCCATTTCGGCATACTGGCTGGACCGCGAGGTCGTGATGCCGATGTAGCGGAAGCGGCCGTCCTTCTTCAGCTCCTGCAGTAGCGGAATGTTGTTTTCCCAGTCGCGCAGGTTGTGCACCTGCATCAGGTCGATCACGGGCCGGTGCAGCCGCCGGGCCGATTCGTCGAGCTGCGCGAGACTGTCCTCGCGGCCACCATCTCTGTCCACCTTGGTGGCGATGAACGAGTCGTCGCCAATGCCGAGATCGCCCATCAGGTCGCCGAGGACGCTTTCCGATGAGCGGTACGACGGCGCCGTGTCGATGACCTTGCCGCCCAGCTCATGGAACCGTGCAAGCGCTTCGCGCAGCGGCGCCCTGGCATCCGCCGCGTCGCCCACACCGTAGCGATTGGTGCCGATGCCCATGATGGGGATGGCTTCCCCCGTCGACGGGATCTTGCGCCTGATGATGGCCGCCGGCCCGGCCAGCGCGGCGGGTCCACTGACGGCGACGAGGCCGGAGGTGGCGAGTAGCGTTTTCGTGAAACTGCGGCGGCTGATTCGATGCATTGGCGTCTCCCGTGCCGGCACGATAATACCGTATCATGGCAGCCGGGCAGGGAACCGGGGCTGTGCGATGCCAGGCATGTATTTCGAAGAATTCTCCGTCGGGCAGGTGTTCGACCATCCGATCCGGCGCACGATTACCGAGGCCGACAACGTGTTGTTCACGACCATGACGCACAACCCGGCGTCGCTGCACCTGGACGCCGAGTACATGAAGAACACGGAATTCGGCAGGCCGCTCGTAAACAGCGGGTTGACGCTGGGTTTCATGGTTGGAATCTCGGTCAATGACACGACGCACGGCACCACGGTCGCGAACCTCGGCTGGGACCAAGTGCGTTTCCCGAATCCGCTGTTTCACGGCGATACGATCCACGTGCAGACCGAGGTGCTCGAGCTGCGCGAGAGCAAGTCGCGCCCGAACAACGGCATCGTGACGTTCGCGCACCGCGCTTACAACCAGCGCGACGAGCTCGTCGGCGAGTGCAAGCGCATCGCGCTGATGCTCAAGAAGCCGACATGATCCGCAGCTTCCTGTTTGTCCCCGGCGACAGCGAGCGCAAGCTCGAGAAAGCCCGCGATGCGGGCGCGGACGCCCTGATCGTCGACCTGGAAGACTCCGTCACCGCCGACAGCCGGCCGCGAGCGCGTGAACTGGCCCGCGATTACATCGACGGCCGCGACGACGTCTGGCTGCGGATCAACCCGGTCGACTCCGGCGAGGCGCTCGCCGACCTGCAGGCGGTGATGCCGGCGGCACCGAGCGGCATCGTGCTGCCCAAGGCCCGCAATGCGGACGACGCGACGCGACTGGCGACCAAGCTGGACGAACTCGAGAGCCGCCACGGTATTGCGGCCGGGCATACCCGGATTTTGCCGATCTGCACCGAGCGGCCACGGGCGCTGTTCGCCCTCGAAAGCTACGTCGGCGCGACGCCTCGCCTCGCCGGCCTCACCTGGGGTGCCGAGGATCTCAGCGCGGCGCTCGGCGCACGCAGCGTGCGCGACGAGGGTGGGGGCTGGTTGCCGCCATACGAGCTGGCGCGATCGCTGTGCCTGTTCGCCGCGGCCGCGGCCGAAGTGCCCGCGATAGACACTGTCTATACGGACTTCAGGGATGCGGAGGGGCTCGCGTCATATGCCGGCCGCGCGGCGCGGGATGGCTTTACCGGGATGCTGGCCATACACCCCGCGCAGGTCCCCGTGATCAACGACGCGTTTTCGCCGAGCGACGACGAAGTATCCCGGGCGGAGCGTATCGTCGCCCTGTTCAGGGACAATCCGGGGGCGGGTGCCCTGGCGCTCGACGGCGAAATGGTCGACAAGCCGCACCTGGTGCAGGCAAAACGCGTGATCGCCCTCGCCAGGAAACTCAGGACAAAAGAAAAGGACTGAAGACCACGTCCACGCCCGGGCGAATCAGCCCTTGGCCTGGTCGGCATCGTCGTCGAAGACCACCGTGTCTGAATGCGCCTCGAGGTCGTCGAAGTCGACGAGTTCATTGAGTCCGCTGAGGTCCATCACGTCCTCGAGCACGTCGCCAGGCGCCTTGTCGGTCGCGTTTTCGGTCTGGTCGGCCGGTTCGGGGGCATCCGCGTCGTCGTCGGCGGCCGCCTGCTCCGCATTGAAGGCTTCCTCGCTCAGCGGCTCCAGCTTCACTTTCGGCAATGGCCGGCTCAGCCGGTGCTCACGCAGCGACTCGATGATGTGGCGTTCGTAGGCCTTCACGAACTCTTCCGCGAACATCTGCGGGAATCGGCCGCTGCCTTTTTCCGTCATGGTCGGGTAGAGATCCTTGTACAGGCCCCAGTACTTGAGATCGGCCAGCCAGCTGAAGAACGGCTTGCGGCCCAGCGCGCGCTCGAAACTCGCGCCGAGTTCTTCCGGGTCGAAGCGCTCGGCGAATTCGACAAAGGCGTGCGTCATTGCGTCGAGGAAGGCCTCCTGGTGCGCGAGCAGGTCCTGGCACACTTCGCGCGCGGCATCCCGCGGTCCCAGGTACTCGCCCGCGCGGCCGATCAGCAGTTGCTTGACGAGGTCGCCGGTGTTTTCCGACAGCTTTATCGGGTTGTTGCGCCTCGGCAGCACCGTGGTCTGGTCGAGCCGGAACGTGGACTTGAGCGCTGCGCGGTTCTGCAGCATCTTCTCGATGCCGCTGACGAATTCCCGCAGCACCTGTCCGGCATTGAACATTGCCTCCGCGGGGTCGATGGCAGGATGCAGTTCCGCGCGGCTGATCTTGAGTCCGTCGAGGAATGCGTCGAATAGGTCGTCGCCGGTGACCCTTACTGCGGCTGGCTCATGCCGTTCGGGCTCGAGGAGCGGTGGTTCGGGATCCGACGCTTCTTCGGTCTCGGTGGCCTCGGTCGCATCCTCCAGCCTGGCATCGTCGCCGGCGAACAGGATCGACTCGAACGCGCCGTCGCCGGTAATCTCGTCTTCGTCGAGGAGCTGGACGCCGGTCTTGAGGCGATCTTCCTCGACCAGCTGCTCGATGTGGTCGGGCACGACGGTCGGTTTCGGTTCCTCGGGCATCTCGAGGCCTTCGCCCTCGTCGATCGAGACCACGATCTCGAAATCACCCAGGTGAAGGTGATCGCCATTGAACAGGCGCCGCGGATTGCCCTTGCCAATCGGCTTGCGCTCGTCGTTCACATACACGCCATTCGTGCTGATATCCACGAGGTAGTAGATCCCGCCCTTGCAGTCGATCGTGGCGTGCTTGCCGGAGATGAACTTGTCCGGATCGGGCAGGATCCAGTCATTATTCAGCGAGCGGCCGATCGTGCCACCTTCCGACCGGAACTCGCGCACCGCGTCTTCGCCGACGATGTCCCGGTGTTCGCTGATGATCTCCAGTTTGAGCGGCATTCCCGTTCCGTCCTGTCGCCGGCGCGCGGACGGGCCGCGCGCATCCAATGGCCCAGCGGAAATAGTGCGTCGAATGAAGCGCTTACGCTGCCGAGCAGTTCACATAATGGGGTGGTAAATTCGGGCCAGGCGCCCCGGCAAAGCGCTTTCGCGACCAGATATGGCAAGCGGCCCGCGGTGGCGAAATCCGCGCCGGTATGTCACCTTGTACGGGGCGTGCCGCGCGACCAGTCGCGGGGTGCCGTCACGTCGAGCGGATCCCGATGAGCAACAAGACACTCTACAAAATCGTTTTCGTCAGCCAGGGCCAGGTGTACGAGGTGTACGCGCGCGAGGTCAGCCACGGAGGCCTGTTCGGCTTCATCGAGGTCGAGGAGCTCGTTTTCGGCGAGCGCTCGAGCGTGGTCGTCGATCCATCCGAGGAGCGGATCAAGTCGGAGTTCGAAAACGTCAAGCGCACTTACCTGCCGATGCATTCCATCATCCGCATCGACGAGGTGGACAAGCAGGGCACGTCGAAAATCACCAAGGCCGAGGGCAATGTCACGCAGTTCCCGTCCGTGCCCATCTACACCCCCACCGACTCGAAATAGAATACAGATAGCCACGCGATACCGCGCCGCATCTTCCCGACGCGCTCATCGGGCAGTGAGCCTGGCTGGGGTATTTGTCTCCGGGCTGCTCGCTGCGCTCGCTTTAGGCCTCGGAGACAAACACCCCGAGCCTGGCTCGTCGAGCGTTCGCGATGCGCCGGGCGCGCCGGGGCGTTTGTCGATCGCTGTAGGAGCGCGCCTCGGCGCGCGATCGATGATGAATCGCGGTTCGAGAACCGCTCCTACGGCACGTTTGACGACGTGCCCTGGCGGTTGAGAGGAGTCAGTGGACCGGCGGCGATGTTTTTCGAGGAAGTAAAGCGCAGCGAAGCGAGCCATGACGAGAAAAATCGTCGCCGCGGTCTACGTGCACCAATGCCGGGCACGCTTGCAGCAGGTTGCGTGTCTAGTATGATCGCGTGCTATCGAACCGTACCTCTGTAAGGCCGCCTCGCTTGTCGAAACCTGCCGCTGATGTCGTGACCCGGACACCCGTCGACATGCTGGAACTGGCTGGACAGCCTGCGTTGTCCGACTTCCGACTCGAGAAACTGCTGCGCACGCTGCGCAAGGCGGACGGGCGGGTGAACGGGGTGCAGGCACGCTACGTCTATTTCGTGGACCTGGCCGAGCCGCTTTCGAGGGAACACCGCAACCGCCTGGAAGCGCTGTTGTTGTCGGGCGAGGCGCCAGGGCGGCTCGCGAAAGGGACCTCCAGGCTGTACGTCGTGCCGCGCCACGGCACGATCTCACCGTGGTCGAGCAAGGCGACCGACATCGCGCTCGCGTGCGACCTGGCCGCGGTGCGTCGTATCGAGCGCGGCATCTGTTACGCACTGAAGATCAGCGGGCGCCCGTCGCAGGAGGAAGTCCTGCAGCTGTCAGGGCCGCTGTTCGACCGCATGACGGAGACCGTGCTCGAGTCGAGCGACGACGCGGAGGCCTTGTTCCAGGCGCAGCACCCCGCTGCGCTGGGTACGGTGCCGCTGCTGGAGTCGGGGCGTGCGGCGCTGGAAACGGCGAACGGCGAACTCGGTCTCGCACTGTCCGGGGACGAGATCGACTATCTCGTGGACAGCTATACGGAGCTGCAGCGCGACCCGACGGATGCCGAACTCATGATGTTCGCGCAGGCGAATTCGGAGCATTGCCGGCACAAGATCTTCAACGCGGACTGGGTCATCGACGGTGAGCCGCAGCAAGAGCGCCTGTTCGGCATGATCCGAACCACCACCGAGGGGAGTCCCGACGGTGTGATTTCCGCCTACTCCGACAATGCGGCCGTCATCGAGGGATGGACGGCGTCGCGGCTCATGCCCGAGGCGGGCAGCCGCGAATACACGTATTGCGACGAGCCCGTACACATCCTGATGAAGGTGGAGACGCATAACCATCCCACCGCCATTTCGCCGTTCCCGGGCGCGGCCACCGGCTCGGGTGGCGAGATCCGCGACGAGGGCGCGACGGGCCTCGGCGCGAAGCCGAAGGCCGGGCTGACCGGCTTCACGGTGTCCCACCTGCGGATCCCGGGCTACCCGCAGCCCTGGGAATCGGATTTCCCGCATCCGGATCGCATGGCGACCCCGCTCGAGATCATGATCGAGGGGCCGATCGGCGGCGCTGCGTTCAATAACGAGTTCGGGCGACCCAACCTGTGCGGCTACTTCCGCACCTTCGAGTGGCGTTCGCCCCAGTTGCCGGCAAACGAGATACGCGGCTACCACAAGCCGATCATGATCGCGGGCGGCGTCGGCAACGTCCGCGCAGAGCACGCAAGCAAAATCGACGTACCCGTTGGCGCGAAGGTCGTCACGATCGGCGGGCCGGCCATGTTGATCGGTCTTGGCGGCGGTGCCGCGTCGAGCGTGGCCAGCGGCACCTCGAGCGTCGACCTGGACTTTGCATCGGTGCAGCGGGGCAATCCCGAGATGCAACGCCGTGCGCAGGAAGTCATCGATCGCTGCTGGGCGATGGGCAAGGACAACCCGATACTGCTGATCCACGACGTTGGCGCCGGCGGATTGTCCAATGCCGTCCCGGAAGCCGTCGACCACAGCAAGCACGGCGCGCGTATCGAATTGCGGGACGTTTCGAACGCCGAGCCCGGCATGTCGCCGATGGGCATCTGGTGTAACGAGGCGCAGGAACGCTATGTGCTGATCGTCGCCGCGGATCGGGTCAGGGAGTTCGAAGCGCTTTGTGAGCGGGAGCGATGCCCGGTTAACGTGATCGGCACGCTGACCGACGACGGCCAGCTGGTCGTGACGGACCGCGAGTTCGGCAACCGGCCCGTGGACATGCCGATGCAGATGCTCCTCGGCAACCCGCCGAAGATGACGCGCGACGTCTCGCGGCTGCAGCAATCCGCCGGCGTCCTCAATCTCGACGATATCAGCCTCGAAGACGCGGTTTATCGCGTGCTGCGGTTCCCGGCCGTGGCCGACAAGAGCTTCCTTATTCATATCGGCGACCGTACGGTCGGCGGTCTGAGTGCCCGCGACCAGCTGATCGGCCCCTGGCAGGTGCCCGTCGGTGACGTGGCGATAACGATGTCGGGCTTCGAAGGAGTCACTGGCGAGGCCATGGCGATGGGTGAGCGCACACCGCTCGCCGCATTCAATGCGCCTGCCTCAGGGCGCATGGCGGTGGCCGAGGCGATTACCAATATCGCTGCCGCGACTATCGATGGCATCGACAAGGTGCGCCTCTCCGCGAACTGGATGGCCGCCGCCGGTCACAACGGTGAGGATGCCAGCCTCTTCGATACCGTGAAGACCGTTGCCAACGACATGTGCCGCACACTGGGCATCGCCATCCCGGTCGGCAAGGACTCGCTGTCGATGCGTGCCCGCTGGCAACAGGACGGCGAGGACTACCAGGTCGTGGCGCCCGTCTCGCTGATCGTGTCCGCGTTCGCGCCGGTCAGCGACGTGACGCGGCAGCTCACGCCGCAGCTCCAGGCGACGGATGAGCAGAGCTACCTCCTGCTGTTCGATTTCGGCGCCGGAGCGAACCGCCTCGGCGGGTCGTGTCTTGCGCAGGCTTTCGATCGCATCGGCGGCGAGGCGCCCGACATCGACAATCCCGCGGTGCTTCGCGATTTCTTCGCGGCCATCCAGGAACTGTCGTCCCGTGACATGCTGCTCGCGTACCACGACCGCAGCGACGGGGGACTGCTGGCATCCGTGGCGGAGATGATGTTCGCCAGCCGTCTCGGCGTGTCGTTGCAGCTCAGCGGCTCGCGCGAGAGCCTGCTGGCGCAGCTGTTCAGCGAAGAAGCAGGCGCCGTCGCGCAGGTCACGAAGGGCAAGCTGACGCAGGTGCAGATGGTGCTGGACCGGCACGGCATCAGCGCGCAGGCCGTCGGTCGTGTCGAGCGCACGCCGGTGCTGACCATACGCGATGGCAACAATGCGCCGCTGCGTTTCGAGCGCAAGGAGCTGCAACGCGCCTGGTCCGAGACGAGTTACCGTATCCAGGCGCTGCGCGACAATCCGGCCACCGCGAAAGAAGAGTTCGAACGCCTGCTGGACGACGACGATCCCGGGTTGAACGTGGAACTCACGTTCGACGCAAATAACGACATCACGCTGCCGTACCGCGGCGCAAAGCCGCGTGTCGCGATCCTTCGCGAACAGGGCGTCAACAGCCAGTACGAAATGGCGGCGGCGTTCCTGCGCGCGGGCTTCTCGGTCACGGACGTGCACATGAGCGACCTGCTCGAAGGCCGGGAGGATCTTGCCAACTACCAGGGTGTCGTCGCCTGCGGCGGGTTCTCGTTCGGCGACGTGCTCGGCGCCGGCGGCGGGTGGGCCAAGTCGATCCTCTACCATTCACGCACGCGCGACCAGTTCGAAGCGTTCTTCGGGCGTAGCGACAGTTTCGCGCTCGGCGTCTGCAACGGCTGCCAGATGCTGTCGAACCTGCGCGAGCTCATTCCCGGTGCCGACAACTGGCCGCGCTTTCTCCGCAACCGTTCCGAGCAGTTCGAGGCGCGGCTGAGCCTGGTCGAAGTCGTCGAGAGCCCGTCATTGTTCCTCGGCGGCATGGCCGGGTCGCGTATGCCTATCGCGACCTCGCACGGCGAGGGGCGGGCAGTCTTTGCAAGCGACGACGCACGTTACGCGGCCTCCTACACGGTGGCGCTGCGCTACGTGGACAACTACGGCCAGGTCGCGGATCGCTACCCGGAGAATCCGAACGGTTCACGCGACGGCATCTGCGGACTCGCGAACGAGGACGGCCGCGTGACGATCATGATGCCGCACCCGGAACGGGTCGCACTGACGCGCCAGAATTCCTGGCACCCGGACGACTGGGGAGACGACGGGCCCTGGATGCGCATGTTCCGCAATGCGCGGGTCGCGGTGGGCTGATCAGGCCGACGAGGCGAGGTCCTCGTTGCCTTCCTGGACGAAGAAACGCCGTACTTTCAGCGCTCGGGTCAGTTTGCCGCGGCGCACGAAGCACTGGTAGAACATGTCTTTCATCACCTCGAGCAGGATGCCGGCCTGTACGCGATCCAGCATCGGCAGCAGTTCTTCCTCGCCCGCGTCGAAAAGCACCGCCTTGATCGGCGCGAAAGCCTGGTCGTCGATGCCCGCGATGTCCTGCGCCACCATCACCTCTTCGAAGGCTCGCAACTTGCCGCCCTCGCCGAGCGCCGCGTAGGCGCTGACGGCTGAGCGCCGGCACATCGATGCGAAGGCGTTGAAGCTGTTGTTCGAGTAGCAGGCGAGCGCCTCGCGGAACAGGACTTCCGTGTGCTTGGGCAAGTAGGAGAAGGCGAAACGCTCCTTCGGGCGCTCGAGTTCGACGAAATTGCGATACAGCTCGACGCGGTCGTCGCTGAACGACTTCGTCGCGAAGCGCAGGAACACCGGCGCGTGGCAGGAATCGCATTGGTACACGAGGCCAACGTGCTTCGGTCTGGTCTCGATGAGATCGGCAGCGTTCGGCACGGACTGCGGCGTCATGTGCGAGTAGACGTTGCAATACGGACATTCGAGCCCGATCTGCTCGTCCTCCTCGCTCAACAAACCCTGGTGCCTGTCCAGTGCTAGCGTCATTCGCCCGACCGCTCTTTAACGCCGGTCACCATTTTCATTATTGGTAGTGCCGGCTGTTCTTGTAATACCGGCGCGTCAGACGCGCCGATACACCGAGTATGCACCAAGGTTTTACCACGCCAGTGGCCCTTGGACATAATCCGGCAACCGTATCCGCGTGTCAGGCCTCCAGGCGCCGGTAGCGAATGCGGTGCGGACTGTCCGCCTCGGCCCCGAGCCGGCGCTTGCGGTCTTCCTCGTAGTCGGCGTAGTTGCCGGCGAACCAGGTCACCGCCGAATCGCCTTCGAACGCGAGTATGTGAGTGCAGATGCGGTCCAGGAACCAGCGATCGTGCGAGATCACGATGGCCGACCCCGGGAATTCCAGCAGCGCCTGCTCCAGCGCGCGCAGGGTTTCGACGTCCAGGTCGTTGGTCGGCTCGTCGAGCAGCAAAAGGTTGCCACCCGAGCGCAGCATCTTCGCGAGGTGCACGCGATTGCGCTCGCCGCCCGAGAGCAGGCCGATCTTCTGCTGCTGCTCTGCGCCGCGGAAGTTGAAGCGGCCGACGTAGCGACGCGAGGGCGTCTCGTAGTTTCCCACCTTGATGAGGTCCTGGCCCTCGGAGATCTCCTCCCAGACGGTCTTGTCGTTGTCGAGGCTGTCGCGGGACTGGTCGACGCTCGCCAGCTGCACGGTATCGCCGAGGCGGATGCTGCCGGCATCCGGCCGCTCTTCGCCCGTGATCATGCGAAAGAACGTCGTCTTGCCGGCGCCGTTGGGGCCGATAACGCCCACGATACCGCCCGGCGGCAGCTGGAAGCTGAGGTCGTCGATCAGCAGCTTGTCGCCGAAACCCTTGCGCAGGTTTTCCACCTCGAGGACCACGTCACCGAGTCGCGGGCCCGGCGGGATATAGATCTCGTTGGTCTCGTTGCGCTTCTGGTAATTCGACGAGGAGATCTCCTCGAACTGGCGCAGGCGCGCCTTCGACTTGGCGTGGCGGCCTTTCGGGTTCGAACGCACCCACTCGAGCTCGGCCTGCATTGCCTTGCGGCGGGCTTTCTCCGCCGCCTCCTCGCTGGCGAGGCGTTTTTCCTTCTGGTCGAGCCAGGACGAGTAGTTGCCTTCCCACGGAATGCCGTGGCCGCGATCGAGTTCGAGGATCCAGCCGGCCACATTGTCGAGGAAGTAGCGGTCGTGCGTGACCGCGATGACGGTGCTGGGGTATTCGTCGAGGAAGCGCTCCAGCCAGGCGACCGATTCCGCGTCGAGATGGTTGGTGGGCTCGTCCAGCAGCAGCATGTCGGGTTGCGACAGCAGCAGGCGGCACAGCGCGACGCGGCGTTTCTCTCCGCCCGACAGCTTCGTGACGTCGGCGCCCCACGGCGGCAGGCGCAGCGCGTCGGCGGCGACCTCGAGCTTGCGTTCCAGTTCCCAGGCGCCTGCCGAGTCGATCGCATCCTGCAGCTTGCCCTGTTCCTCGAGCAGGGCGTTCATCTCGTCATCGGACATTGGCTCGGCGAATTTCTCGCTGATCTCGTTGAAGCGGTCGAGCAGCGCCTTGGTGTCCGCCACGGCCTCCTCGACGTTGCCCAGCACGGTCTTCTCCGGATCCAGCTGCGGCTCCTGCGGGAGGTAGCCGACCTTGACGCCC
>JAAUYE010017251.1_pt1 | contig 15119 bp, 17 predicted proteins | sample 7278081 | NCBI WGS metagenome assembly JAAUYE01 (sample SAMN14350131, study PRJNA611818) | marine sediment metagenome | isolation source: surface marine sediment (0.6m) | place: French Polynesia: Moorea | collected 2018-08
CGCTCGTTTTCGCCTTCAGCGACACCCTGCTAATGGCGTCGATCGGCCGCGCGCTAATCGGTGCCACGGTCGCGTTTGCCTTCGTCGGCACGCTCGCGATCGCCGGCTACTGGTTTCGCCCGGCCCAGTACGCGATGCTGGCGGGCCTGCTGCAAACCGTCGGCATGACCGGCGGTATCTTCGGCCAGGCACCGTTACGCCAGCTGGTGGAGCACATCGGCTGGCGCGATACGGTCAGCCTGCTCGCCGGGCTCGCGCTGCTGCTCGCGATTTCGATTTTCCTGCTGGTGCCGAAACGCTCGGTGACGCAGAAACATCACGAAAAAGGCCCCGGCATACTGCATGGCCTCAAGGCCGTCAGCGCCAACCCGCAAACCTGGATTTGCTCGGTCATCGGCTTCGGTATGGCGTCGACCCTGCTCGGCTTCGGCTCGCTCTGGGGTGTGCCGTGGCTGCACCAGGCGCAGGGTTACGGTAAAACCGAGGCTGCCGCGATCACGTCGATGCTGTTCGTCGGCTGGGCGATTTTTTCGCCGCTGTGCGGCTGGACCTCGGACCGGATCGGTCGGCGCAACGTGATTCAGCTCGGCGGCGCGCTCATCGTTGTCGCCGGCATGAGCCTGCTGCTTTACGCGACACCGCAAACCACGTTCCGGTTGACGCTCCTGATCTTCGTTATCGGCGCCGGCGGCAGCGCGATGACGGTCTGTTTCGGCTCGGTCAGGGAACTCAACGATCTCAATTTCAGCAGCACATCGCTCGGCTTCCTTAACATGTGCATCGTCGGCGCCGGCGCGGTGATGCAGCCGCTGATCGGCTGGCTGCTCGACCTGAACTGGAGCGGCGAGCTGATCGACGGCGCGCGCGTTTACTCTCAATCGGCTTACCAGAACGCGTTTCTCAGCCTGATTCTGCTGAACCTGCTTGCCTTCGCCGCCGGCCTCGTCCTGCGCGAAACCCGCTGCAAGCAGCTCGCCTGACCTCGTCGGCCTCCCGTGCCCTCGCAAGCGCAGCGAGGCAAGCACCCCCCGAAATTCGACGCGCCGTAGTGATAATCCCCACATCCAGCGAGAGCCGCGGCGGTTACGATTAACCTGTTTTACGGCAGCGCCGACTCTCGCAGGAAAGCCCGCGGTGGATGCGATAAACGCGCCAAACGAGTCGTCATGATCTCTAACCCGAAGCAGTTTGTCCTGCATGGAGGATGCCAGCATGACGGATAAATCCGCCCCGACCGGGAACCTGCCGGACCCGAACACAATGGACACGGACCATTTGCTGGAGTGGGACAGGACCAGTCCCGGCGAAACCAGGCTGTTACTCGAGGAAGATACCGTGTACACCGAGGACCTGGTGCGGCTCGGTCTCGGCTGGCAGGATTTCAGCAGCCTCGTGGTCCGCGCCCAATCCTGAAACGCTCACGCAATCGAATCACCCGCCTGGCGCGAGTTCGAGGCCGAGCAGCGCGGCCTTGGCCTCGAGCCCGCCGGCATACCCGACCAGGCGGCCGTCGCTGCCGATAACCCGGTGGCATGGAATAAAAATAGACAACGCGTTGGCGCCGTTCGCGCTGGCCACCGCCCGCACCGAGTTGCGATCGGCTATGCTTTCGGCAAGCTCGAGGTAACTTACGGTCTCGCCACAGGGAATTTGCATTAGCGCGCGCCACACCGTCTGCTGGAATTCGCTGCCGGCGAGCAGCAGCGGCAGGTCGAACGCTCGGCGCTCGCCATCGAAATACTGGCGCAGTTGATCGCGCGCTTGGCGCAGCAGCGGGCTATCGTTCACTTCGTAGCGGGCCTCGAGCCGTTTGCAGATGCGCGCGTCGACGCTGTCGCGGTTGCGGCGATCACGCCAGTCGCAGAGGCACAGGCGCCCCTCGAACGCGCCGAGTATCAGCTCACCCCAGGGCGTGCTGAAATACTGGATGCCGATCCGGTTCACCGGCTTGTCCCTACGGTCAACCTGATTTGCTTGATTGCGTCCCGCCACCCCTAAGTCGGCCGGCATTATCGTCGATTCGCGATAAGGCAGTTGAGCTCGATTTTGACGCCGGCCGGATCGCGGAAGAATAGCTGTCGCATCGATATCTCCTTGACCTCGACTAATCGGTATTCGACGCCGAGTTCATCCAGACGGGCGACGATCGGGTCCAGGTCGGAGACACGAAAGGCGACGTGGTCGAGGCATCCGGTGTTTTCGGCCTCATGACAGGACTCGCCGACACTCAAATGGATGACCGGGTCCCGATCCGCGTACAGCCAGTAACCGTGACTGGAAAAATTCGGGCGATGACCTTCGCTCAAATCGAGCACATGGCAGTAGAAATCCCTGACCCGATCGAGGACTTCAGCGGATGAACGTATATTGATGTGATCGATGTGCATTACCGGCTCCCGTTAGCCAAGCCCGTTGGTCCTTATGCCCGCCAGGCCGCCCCGGGGCATCCGCTCGCGCCTTCCGCGCGGCGCCGGGACGAAGCCGGTCAGCACGTGCTCGGCACGCGGATCGACACCGCGGCCGCGATTTTTATGTTGGCCCGCGGGCTCTGGTACCAGATCGCGATGTTCGAACGTTCGCAGATTTCGTGCAACAGCACCAGCCCGCCATAGTCCGTAAAAATGTGGGTATCGCTATTCGTCAGCACCGAAATCTCCCGGCCGCGGCTTTCGACCAGCAGGATATTGCCGATGATTTCGAGCACTTCGCCGGAAACCGTCGGCGGGGAGGATTCGCGCTGATCGATGGTTGGAACGTCGTACCCCGCATACAAGATACCGGAAAACAGCAGGCAAGCGGCCACGGTGCAAATCCTCATAACCTCGCCTTCATCGCTCCCGATCGTCGGGCGCCAGCGTGCCCGAGCGCGCCCGCTCCTCGGCCGCGCTGATTTCGTAATTTTCCCCCTGGTAGGCGCCGGATCGGAACAGCCGCTGGAAAACAAAAGCGCCGACCAGGGGCAACAACAGGAGAAACAGGCTCCAGGCGAACTTGCTTTGCGTGGAAATGCGCGCCCTCAGCGTATCCTTTAACGGCACCACGACCAGGAACAGGTGCAGTATTGCGATTACCGCGATAAAGCCGATCAGTGCGTTACTCATAGGTGCGCTCGTGTCTCAGGCAGACGTCCGGATGCAGCGGTTTGAAATCTGGCGGACGCGCCGCAGGCAGTTTTCAGGCCGATCCACGATACCGCAACTCGGGGACAAAGCCAAAAACATCGAGGCTGATCCATGCCGGCAAACCTGCCTGGCAGGTCGTGAATAAGGCTATTTATTCTCGTCCTCCGCTTCCACCATCGGCACGAACGCAACCGCGATCAAATCGGTGGTCTGCGTTCTACCCGCCTCGTCCTTGCTGACCAGCATCAGTTCCTGGTGCATGTAGGGCTGGCCGATCGGAATCACCATGCGTCCGCCCGGTTTCAGCTGCTCGGTCAGCGCCGGCGGGATATAGGGCGCGGCAGCGGTGACGACGATACCGTCGAACGGCGCTTTCTCCGGCCAGCCCCGGTAGCCGTCGCCGCAGCGCGTCTCGACGTTGCTGTAGCCGAGTTCCGCGAGCCGGTCGCTGGCGGCCCGCGCCAGCGCCTCGATTCGTTCGATGGAATAAACCTGGCGCGCGATGCAGGACAGGATGGCCGCCTGGTAACCGGATCCGGTGCCGACTTCGAGCACGCGGCTGTCTTCGCCGAGATCGAGCATATCGGTCATCAGCGCGACTATGTACGGCTGCGATATGGTTTGCCCGTGACCGATGGGCAGGGCGCCGTCGCGAAACGCGGCGTGACGCATGTCGGGCGGCACGAAATCCTCGCGGCGTACCTCGCGCATCGCCTGCATGACCCGATCGTCGAAGCGGTCGCGCCCGATCAGGTTCCGGGTCATCGCGATACCGGCCTCGATGTCGGCGATCATCTGCTGCCGCTTTTTGTCGAGATTGAAAAGTTTGATATTTACCTCTGCTTCTCCGGACGTGAAACAAAGCGATTATCGCCGTTATCCGATATTGGCTACTTTAAATCTAAACCGCAGCGCCAGCGTGACCGGGGTCAACCAGGGGCTATAAAATATGACTCGCGATGTCAGATCGCAGCCGTCAGCAGCAGCCAGGCCAATGCCAACAGGGCCCCGCCTGTCAGCAGCGCCAGGTGATGAGACCGCCTGGCCTTGCCTGCATCCCTGATCAATACCGCCTCGGCCGGATTTCTCGGATTGACGTAGACGGGAAGCTCATCCCCCGGCTCGAGCGAAGACCACCACCGGTCTTCCCGGGGTATCGGATCGCCCCAGTCGCTGACCTCGGGCATCCAGACGCTTTCCTTTTCGAAGCACACGACCGAGCTTTCGAAGCTGCGGTCATCCACGGCATACTCGTAATCGATTTCAGGATAGAAATACCTGACCCTGCCAACTTCGGATACCGCGACTTCTTCTTCGCATTCGCTTATGCGCTTCAGGCTGGCTGTTGTTTCGATCCAGTTCGCCTGCTCCCGGTACTGCAGCAGCGAGCCCCAACCGCTGACCAACATGGTCGCCGCTATCACCAGCAGGAGATGATGCGCATGCTGCGGCGCAAAGATCATGACGGAAAACGCCAGGCTCAGGAGCACCATGAGCTTCAGCGAAAACAGCAGGATTTTTTTATCGACCGGTTTCATTGAACATCATGTACCGCGGTTCGCAACGACAGGCTACGAAACGCACGTATTGCCGCCTAGGGACTCACCCTGGTAAGTTCGTTCAACTCGAACGCGATGATTCCATCGCCGACCACCTCGTTGAACCTTTTCACCGCCGGCCCGTTCATGTGCTGCTGCCACAGCTCGCGGCTCTCCCAGGTTTCGACAAAGGTCAGTTTGTTCGGCTCGATGTTGTCCTGGTGCAATTCGTAGCGGATGCATCCGGCCTCCTGCAGGCTTGCGTCGACCAGCTCGAGCATGGCCTGCCTGATTTCATCGACGCGCTCCGGGTCGAGCGTCGGTCGGGCAATAATCGTCAGCATAATCTTTCCTGTTGGCTGGTTGCGTTATTCGTGGGACAGTAACTTAATCGCGCCAATGGCACTTGTCATCCTCATAACGCTTCTCATCAGCGGTAGAAAAACCACGCAGCGGTTTGGCTGTCGGGCTGTTAGCGGTAAGCGTATGAGAGTTTCTTGATTGCCTCATACTGCATAAACTCGTGATTCTTTGACAGAAATCGCATTGGAAAGTAAAGCATATTGAACAAATCCCCGTTGGGTTTGTACATCAATACCTGGCCGGTTAAATGCCCCCGGCCCGATTCGAGCTTCCATGCGGAAAATACTGCTTTTTCCGTCGGGCTCAGTTTAACTTCGAAGTAACCGTCCCTCTTTACAAGGTTGCTGGAACTGAATTCTCTTTTTATTGGCTCACCTCCGAAGCTCCAGACCAGGACCCCCGAAAAGTCGCGGTTCAGGTTCATGAAATAGTAGTAATCGGACTTCAGGAGATTACTTTGATAAACGGCCCACTGGCCTATCGCTACATTGTGGTCATATGCAGCCGCGCTTGAGCAAATAAGGAAGCCAAGTGTCAGGATAATTTTTCGCATACGCTTCCCAATAACGCTCAAATCAGCGGCGCGGCGTTAGTCACTTCCGGCTGCAATTGTTTGTTACGCGGCATTGTGCACGTCCCATCCCGGGAAGACCAATACAGCTGGATGGCATTTGAGTGCCATTGCCAGCTGCTTCGCTCGTTCTACACCCAGGTTGACTCGATCGTTCTCGATGGCAGAGATAGTGGATTGCGGAATACCAGATTCTTTTGCAAGCTCGTTCTGGCTCATCTCCTGAAGCTCTCTGATGATTCGAACTGATTCACCAACACTAACGTCTATTTGTCTTTTTGCGATTTTGTAGTCTTTCATGTCATTTCTTTCTGTAATCATGTGCAATTACGCTAATAACCTGTACTAGTATCTGATCCCTCTCGACTCGATATATAACCCGATACTGTCTGCCAAGCCTTGATGAACGATGGCCTTCCCATTCACCTCTCAGCGACTCGTCATGGAAACTTTTGATTAACCTGAGTCCCTGTGGTCCTGATAAAGAAACGATATCTTTCCATTTTTCGTATCGTTTCAGGATGTCGGTGGGAATGGAACGTAGCTGCTTTGGGACATTCCGATGTTCATAAACCGCCCACATACTAAAAATAGTATATATACCGAAATTAGTATGTCAATTCATGCCGCGTGACAGCCTGCCCGGAATGGCCTTTTACCCGGACTTTAGTCATACGCCGACACCTCACTAAAACTACTGGCCGCGAGAGAGACTGGAGTCGATGAAAGATTTCAGACCGTTGATGTAGGTGGCGCCGGAGACGACGAAACCGTCGTTGTGGCCGCCGCGGATTTCGAGGAAACGCTTGTCCGCCGGCGCGGCGTCGTACACCGCCATGCCCTCGGCAAACGGAATGATTTCGTCGGTTTTGCTGTGCACGACCAGCAGCGGGCAGGTCAACGCGCTGACATAGGACGAGGTATCGTAACGAAACCGGGACAGCCACCGGACCGGCAGAAACGGGTACAGGCGCTGCGCCATCGACGCCACCGAGCTGAACCCCGATTCGACGATCAGCCCCGCGGGCTTCTGTCGGCTCGCGAGCCAGGCGGCGATCGACGAACCCAGCGAGCGACCGAATACGATGATATCGCCAGGGGCGACACCGCGGGTCTCGGTCAGGTAGCGCCAGGCCGCCTCGGCATCGCGATAAGTTCCGGTTTCGCTGATTTTACCCTGGCTTTGCCCGTAACCACGGTAATCGAAAATAAACACGTCGAGCCCGAGCGCGTTGAAAATCGCGATCGACTCGAGCCGGTGCGAAATATTGCCCGCGTTGCCGTGAAAAAACAGCAGGCTCGCCCTCGCCTCGGCGGCCGGGATAAACCAGCCGTGCAGGCCGACTCCGTCGTCGGCGGTGAATTCGACGTCCTCGTAATGCAGGCCGATCTGCTGCGGCGTCGCGGTCAGCGCGCGTCCCGGCATGTTCGGAAAATAAATCAGGCTGGACTGCCGGAAGTAGATAAACGCGGTCAGCGCGGCGTATATGCAGACGCCCGCCAGCAGCAGTTTCCACAGGCTGTTCATGACCGTCCGTCGGCTCCTCTTTCCAGTCGCGAAGGCCTCAGTATACGTAATCGCCGAAGATTTCCACCAGATGATCGACCCAGCGCTCCGGGATCAGCCCGTTGAGTTCGGGCGAAGCGCGGAAATCCGGCTCGAACAGAGTTTCGAGCAAATCGCTGGCGAACCCGGGATCGGAGCTGGCGATGTTGAGTTCGCGGTTGATACGCAGGCTGAGGCGGTCGAAGTTGGCCGAACCGACGCAAATCCAGCCGTCGAAGATCGAAGCCTTGACGTGCGAAAACCCCGGGTAGATATAGACGCGGATGCCGTTCTCGAGCATCAGGTTGGCGGCGAGAATATTGCTGCGCGTAATCGGGCCGTGGTCGGTTTCCATCGGGATGATCACGCGCACGTCGACCCCGCGGCGGCGCGCCAGCACCAGCTCGCGCAGCAGGCTGTCGTCGGTGAAATAGGCATTTTGCACGTAGATATAGGATTGCGCGCGGCGCGCGGCCTCGATCTGGGCATTGTAGATTTCGTAATCACCGGGGCTGGTCAACAGAACGCGCATCGGTTTGCCGGGCTCGGTGTTGCGCCGCTCGAACGGCCTCGCCTGCTCGACCACGTAGCCGAGATCACCGAGCGGTCCGGCGTGCGCCCAGGCAATGTCGAACTCGCGCGCGATTTTATCGACCACCGGGCCGCGCAGCTCCATCATCAGGTCGTGCCAGTCGTAACGATACTCGCGGCCGATGTTCATACCGCCGACATAGGCCAGCTGCTGGTCGATAACCGTGGACTTGACGTGATCGCCGGTAAACCAGGGATTAGCCTTTTGCCGCACCTGCACCTGCGAGTCCCGCTCAAGAAAACGGCGCACCGAAGCCGGCGGCTCGTGATGTTCGGGCACCGACTCCGAATCGGCCATCGTGCTCGTAATCGTACCGAAGCCGTCGAGCAGCACCCTGACCTCGACACCCTCGTTGGAGCGCCGCTTGAGCAATTCGCCGATGCCGACCGCGTAGTCGTCGTTGTCGAAGATATAGGTTTGCAGGCGCACCGATTCCTGCGCGCGCGACACGCGGTCGATAAAGCGCGGAAAAAACCGCTCGCCGTCGACGAGAAACTCGATTTCTCCGCTGGTGGCCGATTTGCGCGCGATATTTTCCAGGTCCTGTTCCCAGCGCGCCAGGTCCATCGGCGGCGCGTCGGCAAGCTCGGGCACCGGTTCGTCGGCAAGCCCGGTGGCCCAGTCGAAACTCAGCGTCGATACCGCGGTATCACCGACGGTGAAAAACAGCCGGTACAGCGAGGAAACCGGGCGCAGCAAAAGATTGGTCAGGTGGCTGTGCATCACGTGGCCGAAGGCCTGGCCGCCCCTGAGCCCCGGCACCTGGGTGACCGCGACCGGTCCCAGCGGCGCGTTGCGCACGAAAACCAGCAGCCGGCGTTCGGTATTGATATACAGGAACGGCAGCGAATAGAGACCGGTATCGCCAGTGTTGAACGCGAACTCGGTTGCATCGATTTTGTTTTCACGCAGGAATCGCCGCAGGATCGGCCGCCCGCCGCGCATGAATTCGTCGAAGCGCAGCACCGCCTGGACGTGGTAATTGGCCGGCTTGTCCTGAACCCGGGTGGCCTGGAACACACCCTCGCGATCGTAATACAGGAAATACTCGGCGTGCCCGAAATCGACCACGATCCCGTTGCCGTCGCCCGGCACCACCGAGCGCAGCATCTGATTGCGCAGGCGGCGCCACTGCTCGACCGGAAAGATCGGGATTTCGACCCGGTCCTCGGGCAGCGCTTCCCACGGCTCCGATTGCCGATACTGGATCGGCACCAGCGTCGGCACCGCGTAGTTTTCCGGCGCCGGCGCCGGATCTTCGATCAGTTCGACGCGATCGCGCCAGTTGCCGCCGCCGTAGAAAACGCGCTCGCCCATCTGGTACTTGATAAAAAAATTGGTGTCGTCGCGATACCCTTCGAGCGCAATCATCGACAGGCTTTCGTTGACCGCGCTGTCGTCGAGCACCGATGGCGGCGGTTTGGTGGACGCGCATCCGCCGAGCAGCAGCAATGCGGCGACAACCACCAGGGTTACTGCCTGGTAGCTGCGCCGCGTACGACCGTTGCAATACCCTCGAATATTCGCGCCGAATTGCATTGTCGAATCATCGCAAACGTCCCGAGACCGCGATGTGATCCCGATCAAGAAGCCCGGCTAATCCTTACAGACGGTCATTCCCGCGAAATCTCGTCACCTCCGCGCAGTTGGGGATTCTGACACCGCGACGCTTTTTCAAGATCCCCGCCTGCGCGGGGATGACGAATTCTCGAGTCATTGCGAGGAGCGCAGTGACGAAGCAATCTCCACGAATTTCGTCGGGGTGAAAGATTGCTTCGCTGCGCTCGCAATGACAACAGTGTCTTCAGAACCAGCGTTGCGCTCGCTCAACCGCGCTCGCGCAGCAGTTCGGCGCGAATTCGCGCCAGCCGGCAGGCGTGGTTAGTGAAAATCCAGTCGATACCGCGATTGAGTTCACGGTAAAAGGCGAAGCGCGATTCGGGAAAACCGGTGCCCAGTTTCTGCCCGGCTTCGCGGTGGCGCCGCAGCAGTCGCCGGTTGATCAGCAGGTAGTGTCCGCAGAGGCCGCCAAACCCGGCGGCAAGCGCCGCGCGGCTGCAAAAAGCCGGGTTCAGCTCGGCCACCAGCGCGCAGGCCTCGGCGCCGGCGAATTCGGTGGGTTCGAACAAATCCGGCGCCAGCGCAAGAAAATGGTAATCGCGCACCGGTTCCAGCGGAGACAGGATCTCGGCCAGGCGCCGCGCCTTGATTTCGTCATGATCGGTCGGGTCGCGCTTGAGTTCGATCATCATATGGGTTTGGCCGCCGAAACGCTCGACTACCTGCGCCAGGCTCGGCACCTCGGGCAGCCGTCGCTGCAACTCATCCAGGTCGACCTCGGCAACGACGAGCTCATCGCCGAACACGCGGTGCGCATCGGGATCGTGGATCACCACCGGCTGCAAATCGCGCGTCCAGCGCAGGTCGAACTCGATACCCCAGACCCCGGCATCGACGGCGGCGGCAAACGCCGCCAGCGTGTTTTCGCGGATGACGCGATTATCGTGTTCGCCGCGATGCGAGACCAGCCGGCACGCGCGCAGCCGCTCCTGCGAGGGCCGCGGCCGCGGGCAGCTCATGTACCAGAGATTGGCGGCCGCCTGGGCCAGGCGTTCGAGCTGAAATCGCAACGACATAATTTATTCCACGGCGATACCGCTGCAGCGTGGCCCAAAGACCGGGCACGGCGCGTCCGTGCGTGCGTGCCCGCGGTCCGCGGAAGCGCGCGCACAAACCAGGCAATAATAAAAACGAATCCCTGAACCCGTCATCTGCAGCCAGTTACTCCGGCTCTCGTTCCGATAGTCGCGATGCTGGTTCAACAGGACGGTTAAATCAAGCCGCATTTGCGACCGCGGCCACGCGTCATTGCGCGCGCAGCGAAGCAATCTTCACAGGTCGGCGCCGGAAGAGAGATCCTCCGGACTCAGGCGTCATTGCGCGCGCAGCGAAGCATTCTCCACAAGTCGACGCCGGAGGAGAGATTTTCCAGACTCAGGCGTCATTGCGCGCGCAGCGAAGCAATCTTCAACTGTCAGGCAAGGAGGTAATGGACGAAGTTAAGCGATTTTAAGGGTACCGCCGTCCGTGGCAGTGAGGGGAAGTCGGTTTAGTGGGTGTTGGCTTTCTCGCGGACCGAGCGTAAGCGCTTGTTCAGAAAACGGAGTTCCGAAACCAGGTAACGCTTACGGCCTGGATCGATCTGCATGGCGTTGCTCATGCGCACCTGCTCGGTCAGCGAGTCGATCGATCGAACCAGCTTGATCTCATCGATCGCGAGGCCGAGATACTTCAACACGCATTGCGTCGTCAACGGATCGATGTGGATATTCGTTTGCCCCATACTCATACCTCTGCTCAAAAAATTGAACTGGGTATATAGGAAGGGATCGGCGGTTTAACTGTGACGGGATTCCGTTCCACCTGTGAATTTCTTCACTGAAAGGGGCTGGATAGTGCCGGGTTGTGACGCAGGTCTAGCTAAAACTGGGCACTGCGTCACACCGGAGTCAAATAGTAAGCGATTGATTTTGCTCAAGATTATCGAGGACGGCGCGGAGGGCGTCGCCGCAGTCGGATTCGACCTTGAGCGCCAGCAGATCGTCCGCGCGGGTCTTGCCGCGGTTGATCGCGGCAACCGGCAGCCCGCGCTCGGCGGCCGCGCGGGCAAAGCGAAAACCGGAATAAACCATCAGCGACGAACCGACCACGAGCATCGCATCGGCGCGCTCGAGGCGCGCGTAACAATCCGCCACCACCGCGGGCGGCACGGTTTCACCGAAGAACACGACCTCCGGCTTGAGTTCGCCGCCGCAGGCCTTGCACCCGGGTACCCTGACCTCGTCGTGATCGAAACCTTCGAGCAGGGCATCGCCATCCGGCAGCGACCGTGCCGACAGCTGCGCCAGTAGCGGATTGGCCGCGAGCAGCCGCTGCTGCATCGATTCACGCGTCGAGCTCTCGCCGCAGCGCAGGCAGCCGACACGGCCCAGCGATCCGTGCAGCTCGACGACATCCGTGCTGCCCGCGCGCTGCTGCAGGCCGTCGACATTCTGGGTGACGATAGCATCGATCCGGCCCAGCGCCTGCAGCCGGGCGAGCGCCTGATGCGCGCGGTTAGGTCTCGCCTCGCGAAAGCGCTGCCAGCCGATGAACGAACGCGCCCAGTAGCGCTGCCGCGCGTCCGCCCGGGCGACGAAGTCGCGGTAATCCATCGGCTTTTTGTGCTTCCACTCGCCGCGCTCGTCGCGGTAGTCGGGAATGCCCGACGCGGTGCTGACACCGGCGCCGGTGAGCACGAAGATCGACTCGTGGTCGGAAAAGAAATCGATTAGCTCGGCCAGCATGGCGCACAGTCTACCGCAGCCGCGGCACGGTCAAGAAAGAGTTTGTCGGCATGCCGTCATTACGTATCATGCGCCTATGGCGATCACCACCACCTGCATTGGCGCCTGGCCGAAACCCGATTACCTCGGGATCGGTAATTTCGCCGAGACCGGGGACCAGGACGGCAGCCCGACGCGTGCGTTCACCTACACCCAGGACGACGCCGACCGCGTTCCCGAAGAATTGCTGCTCGAGGCGACGCGCGCCGCGGTCGAGGACCAGATAGCCTGCGGCGTCGATATCCCCACCGACGGCGAGCAGCGGCGCGAAAACTATATTCACTACCATTGCCGCAACCTCGAGGGCATCGACTTCGTCAACCTGACCAGCAAGGTGCACCGCAACGGCGCCGCGGTCGCGGATCTGCCGACGATCAACGGCCCGGTAGCGCCGAAGGACGAGCATTTCCTCGACCGCGATTTCCTCGTGGCGCAGCGTTACAGCGAGCGGCCGGTCAAGATTACCGTGCCGGGGCCGCTGTCGATCATCGACACCACCGCCAATGCCCACTACCCCGGCGAGCGCGACCTCGCCTTCGATCTCGCGCACGCGCTCAATTACGAAATCCGCGCGCTGGCCGACGCCGGCTGCCGCTACATCCAGGTCGACGAGCCGCTGTTCGTGCGCCAGGTCGACGCCGCGCTCGACTACGGCGTCGAGTGCCTCGAGCGCTGTTTCGACGGCGTCGGCGGCGACGTCACCCGGGTCATGCATATGTGCTGCGGCTACCCGGGGCATATCGACGACGAGAATTACCTGAAAGGCGATCCGGATTGCTATTTCCAGCTCGCGGAGGCGGTGGACCGGTCCTGCGTCGACCAGGTATCGATCGAGGATGCGCACTGCCTGAACGACCTGTCGCTGCTCGAGCGTTTCCGCCGGAGCGCGGTCATCCTCGGTGTCGTCACCATCGCCAGCAGCCGCGTCGAAAGCGTGCAGTCGATTCACCAGCGACTCGAGCTCGCACTACGGCACATCGATAGAAACCGGCTGCTGGCGGCGCCCGACTGCGGCCTGATGATGCTCGGCCGGGAGCTAGCGATGCAAAAGCTGCAAAACATGTGCGCCGCGGCGCAGGCGATTGATTGAGACCGGCGGCTCACGTATAACCGGCCGCAGCGATAACAATAAAGGAGCCGCGGCATGCGCGCCGACCTGTCGAACAAGCGTATCATCATGATCCACGGGCTCGCGTCGAAGCCGCCGCGCGACGTCACCCACGAGTTCTGGCGGCTGGCCCTGACCGAAAACATCCGCGTCGGCTTCGGCGGGCTCGCGCGGCAGCTCGACCGGGAACCACGGGTTTTCGAAACCGCCTACTGGGCCGACAGCACCCCGCACCACATTCCCGACGACAGGGCCTACTGCAAAAAACTGCGGCGCCAGGTCGACAAGGTCATCGACGAACGCCGCGCGATCCGGGATCGCTTTCACGTCGGCATCGGCGAACGCGTCGGCAGTTTTTTCAAGGACCGCGGCGTCGACCTGGTCAAGCTGCTGGTCGGGGCGCTCAGCGTCAAGGACGAGGTCATGACCGGTTTCCTGCGCGAAACCGAACTTTACGAACAGGATCAGTACATCGCCGACCAGATGCGCGGCCCGCTGGAAGACGCGCTGCGCCGCGCCTGGGACGACGGCTGCGAGCCGGTGCTGCTGTCGCACAGCATGGGCAGTTTCATCGCCTACGACGTGCTATGGCGCTTCTCCCATCGCAAGACCCCGGGATTTCGCGAATACAACCGCAAGCGCGTCAGTATCTTCGCCACCATGGGCTCGCCGCTCGGCGACGCCAGCGTGCGCCGGCTGCTGTTTTCGATTCACCACCAGGATCACGGCAAACGCCAGTTTCCGACCAACATCGACTTCTGGCACAACTACGCCTGCCTCGGCGATGTCGTCGCGCATCAGAAAAATTTTCACGAGATTTTTTTCGAGCCGATGCGCGAGCTGAAGCTGTTTCCGCGCGGCAAGGCCTTCCGCAGCATCGACTACGTCGACCTGCACAACCCGTTCGAGGTCGTCGGCCACAGCGGCAACCGCGCGCGCGAGAAGCGCAATCCGCACAAGTCCTACGGCTACCTGGTGCAGCCGCGGCTCGGCAGCTGGCTCGCCGATTACCTGTACGATCGGCTGATCTGAGGCGAACGGATTCCGGCCCGCCGCGGCGGATTAGCGGTCGTCGGCGCCATTGTCGAAGCTGCAGACGCGGTTGCGCCCGTTCTGCTTGGCCTGGTACAGCGCGATATCGGCCTGCTCGATCAGCAGCGTGCTGCTCTTGTCGTAAATCGGCAGCATCGCGGCCACGCCGACGCTGACGGTCACGTAGGGCGCCACCGAAGAGGTCACGTGCGGGATCTGCGCCGCGAGCACCGCGTCGCGGCAATCCTGCGCGACCTTGAGCGCGCCCTCGATATCGACCTCGGGCAGCAGGGCGACGAACTCCTCGCCGCCGTAACGCGCGATCAGATCGCCGGAGCGCTGCATGCAGTCCTCGAGAATCGCCGCGACCGCCACCAGGCAATCGTCACCGCGCAGGTGGCCGTAGTGATCGTTGTACTCCTTGAACTTGTCGACGTCGATCATCAGCAGCGACAGCGTATGCCCGGAACGCGCCGCGCGCCCCCATTCCGATCGCAGGCGCAGATCGAACTCGCGGCGGTTGCAGACCGACGTCAACGCGTCGACGCGGGCTATGTTGTTGAGCGCCTGCTGCGACCGGCGCGCCTGCAGGTGCATATTCAAACGCGCCTGCAGCACCCTCGGGTGAAACGGTTTGGCGATGAAATCGGCGGCGCCGGCCTCGAACGCGGCGACCTCGGCCTCGGTGGATTTATCCTCGGAAACGAAGATGACCGGCACCGCGGTTTCGAGATCCGAATCGGTGGAGTTACGCCACCAGTCGGTGCCCTCGATGCCGCCGAGCAGCGCGGTATCGACCAGCACCAGGTCGGGCATGCCCAGGTTCAGCACCGTCGCCACCAGCGCACCGAAATCCTCGACC
>JAAUYE010032338.1_pt1 | contig 15077 bp, 12 predicted proteins | sample 7278081 | NCBI WGS metagenome assembly JAAUYE01 (sample SAMN14350131, study PRJNA611818) | marine sediment metagenome | isolation source: surface marine sediment (0.6m) | place: French Polynesia: Moorea | collected 2018-08
CGAACTACTTGCGCCAGAAGGCCGGCGTAAACAACACCAGCAGGGTAAAAATTTCGAGACGCCCGAGCAACATTGCGACGCACAATATCCACTTGGCCGGATCGTTGATCGAGGCATAATTACTGCCGACGTCACCCAGGCCCGGTCCCAGATTATTGAGGCAGGCGGCCACCGCTGAAAACGCGGTTTCCTGGTCGAGCCCGGTTGCCATCAGCAACAGGATCATAAGCGCCGAAATCGCGAAATAGGCGGCGAAAAATCCCCACACCGCTTCGATCACCTTTTCCGGCATCGGTTTCTTGCCGATCTTGACCGCAAACTGCGCGTTCGGGTGCACCAGGCGCCGGAGTTCGCGCACGCCCTGCTTGACCAGCAACAGGATTCGAATCACCTTGATGCCGCCTCCGGTCGAGCCCGAACAGCCGCCGATAAAGCTGACATAGAGCAGCAGCACCGGCAGGAATCCGGGCCAGCTGTAGTACTCGGCCGTGGTAAAACCGGTAGTGGTACCGATCGACACTACCTGGAACAGGCCCTCGATAATCGATTCGGTGGTGGAATCGAAAGTGTGCATCAATTGCAGGTAGCCGACGGTGATGATACTGACGATGAATAACACCAGGATGTAGGTGCGAAACTCGGCGTCGCGCTGGTAAGGTCGCAGCGAGCGATGACGGAAGGCGGTAAAGTGGATCGCAAAATTTATCCCCGAGAGCAGCATGAACACGATGGCGATGAACTCGATAGCGGTGCTGTCGAAATAGCCGATACTGGCGTCATGCGTCGAAAAACCACCGATCGCCACCGTCGAAAAGGAATGCGCCATCGCGTCGAAAAATGACATGCCCGCCATCCAGTAGGCCAGGCAGCAGGCGACCGTCAGGCCGAGATAGATGTACCATAACGCCTTGGCAGTTTCGGTAATGCGCGGGGTCAGCTTGGTATCCTTGACCGGCCCCGGGGTCTCGGCGCGAAACAGCTGCATACCGCCGACTCCCAGCATCGGCAACACCGCAACCGCCAGCACGATAATGCCCATGCCGCCCAGCCACTGTAGTTCCTGGCGATACAGCAACAATGAATGCGGTAACGTGTCGATGCCCTCGATCACGGTCGCGCCGGTGGTGGTAATGCCCGAGATCGATTCGAATATCGCGTCGGTTGCCGAAATATCGTAAACCCCGGACAGGTAGATCGGTAACCCGCCGGCCACGCCCAGCACGGTCCAGAAAAGCACTACCACGAGGAATCCGTCGCGCAGCCGCAGCTCCTTGCGATGATGGCGCACAGGCAGAAACAGCAGAAAACCAGTGACCAGCGTCAGGAGGAAGGCTTCGACAAAGGGCAGCAGCGCACCGTCACCGTAAATCAGGGCTGTGATAATCGGCGGTACCAGGGTGCTGCTGGAGGCCAGCATCAATAGCCCGAGTATGCGCAGTATTACCAGTGGTTGCATGTTCTACCGTCGCTTGCCGGTTAGAAGTAGGTTATTCCGACCTGGAACAATTTCTCGACCGCCGCGATTTTCTTCTTGTCGGTCAGAAACAGGATGACGTGGTCTTCCGATTCGATCACCGTATCGTGATGCGCGATAATCACCTCCTCGCCACGCACGATCGCGCTGATACGTGTGCCCTCCGGCAGCTTGATGTCTTCGATCGCCCGGCCCACCACCTTCGACGACGTCTCGTCGCCATGCGCAATCGCCTCGATCGCCTCGGCCGAACCGCGGCGCAGGGCATGCACCGCGACCACGTCCCCGCGCCGGATATGCGCCAGCAACGCACCGATGGTGACCTGGTGCGGCGATATCGCGATATCGATCAGACCGCTTTCGACCAGGTCGACATAGGCCGGGCGGTTTATCAACGACATAACCTTCTTTGCACCCATGCGCTTGGCCAGCATCGAGGACAGTATATTGGCCTCGTCATCGTTGGTGAGCGCGCAGAACACGTCCATCGATTCGATGTTCTCTTCCAGTAACAAATCGGGATTGGCGGCGTCGCCGAGCAGGACGATAGCGGAATCGAGCATCGCCGACAATTGGTTGGCCCGTGCCGGAAACCTCTCGATTACCTTGACCTGGTAATCCTTTTCCATCATCGAGGCCAGCTGGCCGCCGATATTACCGCCGCCGGCAAGCATGATACGCTTGTTCGGCTTTTCGAGCTTGCGCCATTCGGAAATAACCGTCGGTATATGCTCGCGCGCGGCGAGGAAGAAAACCTCGTCCCCGGGCTCGATCACGCATTCGGCGGACGGCTGAATCGACTGCCCTTCGCGAAAAACAGCGGCAACCCGCATATCCACCTTGGGCACTACCTCGCTCATGGTCCTGAGCTCGCGCCCCACCATTAACCCGTCGTCGTAAGCCTTGACCGCCACCAGCTGCACCCTGCCATTGGCAAAATCGAGTACCTGCATCGCACTCGGGTGTTCTATCAGGTGGTAAATGTACTCGGTTACCAGTGACTCGGGACTGATCATGACGTCGACCGGAATCGAATCCTCGGCAAACAGTCCTGGCCTGCGCAGGTACTCGGGAGAACGGATACGCGCGATCTTGGTCGGGGTATGAAAAATCGACGACGCGATCTGGCAGGCGATCATGTTGATTTCATCGCTATTGGTCAAAGCGATCAGCATGTCGGCGTCATCGGCGCCGGCGTCCTCCAGCAGGCCCGGGTAAGACCCGTTGCCGCATATGGTGCGCAGATCGAGCCGATCCTGCAGTTCAGAAAGGATTTGCTGGTTGGTGTCGATGACGGTGATCTCGTTGCTCTCTTCCTTGGCGAGCTCTGTTGCCACCGTCGAGCCCACCTGCCCGGCGCCTAAGATAATAATATTCATGAGTTTTTATTGTTTTTTGGTTTGCAATCCAAGTGATTTCAACTTCCGATAAAGGTGCGTGCGCTCCTGCCCGACGCGACGCGCAAGTTCCGCCATATTGTGGCCGCTGAGCTCGAGATGCCGAGACAGGTATTCACGCTCGAAGGCTTCTCTCGCTTCTCTGAGATCCATGCCCAGATCGACCGTAATCTGCATTCGATTTGCGGCATCGATTTCAGGCTCGTCACCGAGTGCGTGCAAAGTCTGCTCGATTTCGTCGAGCTCGATAGCCTCGACATCGCTATTGCTCAATATGGCCCTGATAAACTGCTTGAGTTCGGTAATATCGCCGCTCCAACGATGGTTACGCAACAGGTTCTGCGCGGCAACATTAAAATGCCGATAGGGTAGCTGCTCGTGGTCGCTATACCAGTTCACGTAGTAATCGAGCAGCTCGGGGATATCTTCGATATGTTCATCCAGTGAGGGAATAACAATCGCATCCAGCCACATCCTGGCCAGTCGCGGATCAACATCGTCATTGGTTCTCAGCTCATCGTAACTACTGCGGCTGGAAATAATGAAGCGGAAATCCGAATCGCGGTTGGTAACCAGTATGGAATCGTAAAGCGCCGACTGCTGCTGCTGGTCCAGTTCGCAAACCTCCTCGATATAGAGATTGCGTTTCAACGGAATCAGGCTGCGGATGGGCTGCCGGTTATCGAAAACGTCCATACCGCCCCGGGTCTCGCTCAGAAACTCAGCCCAGATACGGCGGCCACTGCCAGAGTCGCCGGTAAAGAATACCGCCTGGTTCGACTCGCGCAGGTCCAGCATGCGTTGCTTCAAAGCCTGCACGATGCGACTATTGCCAACGGGCTCTTCGCGCCAGGCGCGTTCATCCTGGCGCGATTCCTCGGCGCTGGAAAGAGCTGATTTAACGGTGCTTAGCAGCTTGGCCATCGATAGCGGTTTCTCGACGAAATCAATCGCGCCGTAACGCGTGGCCTCGACCGCGGTTTCCACCGTACCGTGGCCCGACATCATGACTACCGGGCAATGATCGTTGCCCGACGATTTCCACTGCTTCAGCAGGGTTACCCCATCGACGTCGGGCATCCAGATATCGAGCAGCACCAGGTCCGGGTCCGCAACACGGCGGATTTCGTTGGCGGCTCTGGCATGTTCGGCGACGTCGACGACATAACCCTCGTCCTCGAGAATATCCTTCAGCAGGACGCGAATATCGGGTTCGTCGTCGACCACGAGAATTCGAGCGTTCATGGCATCATCCTGGTTTTAATCGGTTCGGCCTCATCGATTTCGGCCTCGTTGGCGGCGATCGATAGCGGCAACCGCACGGTGAAACTTGCGCCGCCATCGGCCGCCTTGCCGACCCGCACCGAGCCACCGTGCTCATCGACAATTTTTTGCACGATAGCAAGCCCGAGGCCACTACCGGAAGTCTTGGTGGTGACGTAGGGGTCGAACAGGGTATGTGCGACCTCGTCCGCGATACCATGACCGCTGTCTTCCACCGTGAACTCGAGCCAGCGGCGCCCTGAGGTCTCTATCACTTCGGTTATCAGGCGAATCCAGCCTTCGCCTTCGAGCGTTTCAAGACTGTTCTTTATCAGGTTATGAACAAGTTGACGTAACCGCACGTCATCGGCCTCGATCTCTGGTACCGACGCGTCCAGCCTGAGGTCGATCACTACCCGGGCGTTATCTTCATGGTAGAGCATGGCTATTTCTTCGAGCATCGCGTTGATATCGATCAGCTGGGGTTTTTGCGTCGGCGAGCGCGCGTAATCGGTAAACGCGTTGACCATTGACTTCATCGCTTCCACCTGCTGCACGATGGTATGCGTATAGCGGTCCAGCAGCGACTGCTTCTCCGGGCTGACTTCACCGCTGAGCTTGCGTTGCAGGCGCTCCGCCGATAGCTGAATCGGCGTCAGCGGATTCTTGATCTCGTGCGCAAGGCGGCGCGCCATTTCGCTCCAGGCCGATTCCTTTTGTGCCTGTATCAGCTCGGTAACATCGTCGACCACGATGACCTGCTCCTTGCGATCGTCGGTTTGCGATAACAGCGTGGTGCCGCGCACCCGCAGAATTTTTTTACCGCCCTGGACGAACATGACGATTTCCTCCTGCCACTCTTCGTCCTGATCGAGGTGCGCCTTGACCGCATCGAAGAACGGTGCCAGCGTCGGGTACTGGCGCAGGACATCGGCAATGTACAGCTCGGAGAAGAAGAAACTGTCGACATCGAAAATCAGACAGGCCGCCGGGTTTCCGCTTTTGATAAAGCCGGTCTCGTCGATCGTCAGCACGCCAGAGGTAATATGCTCCATGACCGACTCGAGATAATTCTTTTGCAGGGCCTCCATGCGCTGGCTCTGCTCGGCGATCGCGCGGCTGCGGGAAATCTTTCGGGTCATGGTGTTGAAGGAGCGCAACAGGAATCCGAGTTCATCGCTGCCCGACAGCGCCAACTGTCTTTCGTAATCGCCGGCGGCAACCGCCTTGGTGCCCTCGACGAGGTCGTTGATCGGCGCCACCAGCTTGCGCGCGGCAACGAAGGCGAGCCAGATTGCCGACAACACGCTTAACAGCCAGATGATGGACAATGCCAGCGTGAAGCTGGTCTTCAACGGATCACGCAGTACCGCGAGCTCCTTGTAGCGGTCGTAGGCGTTCTGCACCCCAACCGTCAACTCGTTGATGCGATCCGTAAAAGGATATTGTGCCTGCAGGGTTTTCGCGGGTTCGGTCGCGTCCAGGCTTGGCACCAGCACGACAATTTGCATCGCCAGTCCGTAGACGGGGTCCTCGACCAGCTTCAAATAGGGACTATCCGCGTCGAGATCGCCAATATCGGTTAGCGGCAGCGTCTCGGGCAGCTCGGTCGAATCGAGACTACTGGAAGCAATAATGGAGTTGGTGTGATCGTAAAGCGTTAACTCGTTGGCGACGGACTGCTCCCTGACGTCGTCGAGGTAGACGACCAGGATTTCATCGTCGATTTCCGAGATCTCGCTGGCGATCGCGCGGGTCTTTTTCAGCGCATCGCGCTTACGCAAATCGATGGCCCCGCGGCCAAGCTGCAGCGAGTCTTCGAGCGCGGTCTCGATGCCGACATCGAACCAACTGTCGATACCTCGATGCAGAAAACTCAACGAGAAGTAATAAACCACGCTGACCGGAATAATGGTCAACAGTACGAACACCCCGATCATGCGCGCCGTCAGGTGGGAACCGATCGCCTTCAGCCGATACTGCACGATCAGCCGGTAAACATTGTAGGCAATCAGGCCCAGCAGCACGACCAGCCCCAGGGCATTGAAGAACACCAGCCAGTTATAGTACTTGCCGAATGTTGCCGAATTCGAGGTTGCATCGCCGATGGTATAAAGCGAAACCATCAGCAGCACGACCAGCGCCAGAATCGAAGCGGTATTGCGAAACGTGCTATTCATGATCCTGGACGGACAACCTCCCACTCATACCAGTCGCTTTTCAGATCCCAGTCGTTATCCCAAAGCGAACTCGACTTCAACGGCAGCGGCAGCTCCTCGGCATCGATGCCAAAACGCACACGCGCGTAATAATCCTTGTCCGGGGCCAGGTTTTTGATGTCGAGCATGGGGTAATTGTAAACCACTTCGATAAATTGCACTGCTGCTTTGCGCGTGTCGAAGTAGTGCCGTTCGGAAGTATTGACGTCGAGCACCACGAACGAATCCAGCATCGGCTGGTGATGCAACAGGTATTGCTGCTTCAGCGACACCACTTTTTCGTCGAACCAGTATTTTTTCCTGGAGCGAATCTCTACTTCGAACATCAGCGGCACGGCAAAACCCTGGTCGATTGCGATCAGGATGTAGCCCGGTATCTGGCTATCGATTAGCAGGTCGAGCCGCAGCAGGCTCTCATCGAGGTTAAAATCGGCACGATCGACCACGAAGGGATCCTCGTCTCTGGCGTGCAAAGGGATCGACCAAAGGCCGAGCATCAGCATGACGATAATCAGGGCACGACGCCGCGATGCAGGGTATGCGCTCACGAGGCACCCGGTTTCGACAGTAACGCGTAATAGAAGCCATCCATGTTGTGACTGCCGGTCAGAATCTGGCGTCCCTGCGGTCGTGCCTCGCCCCACGCCGCATCGACGATTTCGACTTCGACGCAGTCCGGGTGGCGCTGCAGGAATTTTGCAATCTGGACTTCATTCTCTTGCTTGAAGATGGAACAGGTGCAGTAGAGCATTTCCCCTCCCGGTTTCAGCAGGCGCCACAATGCATCCAGGATCTTACGCTGCAACGCGAGCAGCTGCATTATATCGCTTTCGCGACGCAAAAGTTTGATATCCGGGTGGCGCCGGATGACGCCGCTGGCGGAACAGGGGACGTCCGCTAATATATAGTCATAGCGCTCGCCCGAAAACCAGTCTTCCGGGTTAGCGGCATCGCCCACCACGATGTTCGCCATCTTATCGATACGCGCCAGGTTTTGTCGCACCCGCTCGAGCCTGGCTTCGCTGGCGTCGAGCAAATCGAGTTCGATCCCGTCGTATTGCTGTAGCAGGTGCATCGCCTTGCCGCCGGGCGCCGCGCAGGCGTCGAGCACGCGCGCTGTCGGTTTGCAGGTCAGCAGCCCTGCAGCGATTTGCGCGGCGGCATCCTGTACGCTGAGCACGCCTTCGGCAAAGCCCGGCAGTCGGCCGACCTCGCAGGGAACCGGTAACTCGATAGCGCTCGCTACTATGTCATGTCTGACGGCCTCGACACCTTCTGCCGCGAGTCTCGCGATGACCTCATCGACTCCGCACTGGCGGGTATCGACGCGCAGGGTCAGCGGCGGGCGATCGTTGCCGTGCAGCAGCAACTGGTCGGCCCGCTCGCGCCAGTCGCGACTGATCCGACCCAGTATCCAGTCGGGATAAGCCTGCGCCCTGGCTTCAGCCTCGAGCTCGACATTCTCCCGGACCACCGTGCGCAATACCGCGTTTATCAATCCCCGCGCCCAGGGCTTTTGCTGAACCTGGGCGAGATTAACGGTTTCATTGACCGCGGCATGGGCGCCGGTTTTCAATACCAGCAGCTGGTAGAGCCCCAGCAACAATATGATTTCGATATCCTGATCGCGAGCGCGCAACGGCTTTTGCAGGCGACTCTCGAGCAGCGGCGTCAGCACGAAGTACCAGCGACACAGGCCGTAAGCAAGCTCGCGGCTCAGGGCCAGGTCGCGCCCCTCGGCGGTCAACGACCGGAACCAGCTGCTGTTGAAAACATCGTCCAGCGAACGCCCGCCTTCCAATACCCGCAGCATGACCTGCAGCGCTATCCAGCGGGGATTGTCATTCTTGTTCATGATATGCCGAGCCGGCAGCCAGTCAGGTTTCGGGCATTCAGCGCCTGCGCCGCATCGCATCGATTGCGCCCGGCAAACTGCAGCTCGGTGACCTGGACAATCCCGTCGCCGCAGCGTACGTAGATGCCGTCGCTCTCGTGTGCCACCACTTCACCGGGCAGGCCGCCGGTGACCAGCCCGCCGGCCTGCGCCCGCCACAGGCGCAGATTCTGGCCCTCGAGCGTGGTATAGCTAACCGGCCACGGATTAAAGGCACGAATTTCACGTAACAGCAGGTCCAGCGACTTGTCCCAGTCGACCTCGGCCTGCTGTTTGACCAGGCGCGGCGCATAGGTCACCAGGCTTTCGTCCTGGACTTGCGCATGCTGCAGCGCGGATTCGATGTCGCCCATGGTTTCCATGAGCAGTTCGGCGCCGAGCGGTGCCAGCTTGTCGTGCAAATCGCCGGCATTCCATTGCGGCTCGATTTCAATACTGCGTCTCGCGATCATATCGCCGCTGTCCAGCCCCCGCGCCATCTTCATCAAGGTAACGCCGCTGTCGCGGTCGCCGGCCAGAATCGCCTGCTGAATCGGTGAGGCGCCGCGCCAGCGCGGTAGCAACGAGGCGTGGATGTTGATACACCCGAGACGCGGCGCAGCGAGCACGGCTGGCGGTAGCAGCAGGCCGTAGGCCGCCACAATCATTAAATCGGCCCGAAGTGCGGCCAGCGCGTCGATATCCTGTGCAGAATCGAAATTTTCGGGCTGGTAAACCTCGAGGCCGTGCTCGAGCGCATGACCCTTGACCGGGCTCGCCTGCAGCTTGCGGCCGCGACCGGCGGGTCGATCCGGCTGGGTATAAACCGCAACCACCCGATGCTCGCTTTGCAACAGCGCCTGCAGCGCCGGAACGGCAAATTCCGGAGTTCCCGCGTAAATAATTCTATGCATGGCAAGTGGGAGGCTATCCCGCCTTCTGTTTTTGCAGTTTAACCAGCTTGCTGCGAATCCGGTTGCGTTTCAGGTTGGACAGGTAGTCGACGAACAACTTGCCTTCCAGGTGATCCATTTCATGCTGAATGCAAACCGCTTCCAGACCTTCCGCCTCGAACTCCGAGGTTTGCCCATTTTCATCCTGCGCGCGCACGCGAATATGCTCGGCGCGGCGCACTTTTTCGTAGTACCCGGGGACCGACAGGCAGCCCTCGTCCATTTCCTCTTCGCCATCGGCCTCGATTATTTCGGGGTTGATCAGGCAACGCGGACGATTTCGGCCTTCCGAGACGTCCATCACCAGTAAACGGATATGGCGATCGACCTGGGTCGCGGCAAGCCCGATTCCGGGCGCCTCGTACATGGTTTCGAACATATCGCTGACCAGTTTCCTGAGCTCCGCATCGAATTCCGTAACCGGTTTGGCAACGGTTCTGAGGCGGGGATCGGGGAAATGTAAAATATTTAATAAAGCCATAGTAAAATACTTCAAGAAACCTTATAACTAGTTATCCCAAGTTAATGATTATACGTAGTATCTTTGTCATTAAATACCTTGTAGTCGGTAAATATTAGGCTACAATCCGTCCATTAGTTCCGCATTTTCAGGGGTTTTTATGCCTGCCAACAACAATAGTCAGCTGCTAAAAGGATTGATTCTGCTCTCGGGCATGATGCTGATAGCCTCCTGCGCCGAACCACCACCGCCCTACGCGGTCGTGTACGAGGAGGAAGAGGCCCCGCAAGAAATCGTGGTAAAGGCCCAGCTGCCTGAACCCGAACCTCAGCCTGAACCTGAGCCTGAACCCGTCGAATCTATCGTGTACGAAGCGGAATACCCTGAAACCTATATTGTACAAGAAGGCGATACACTATGGGATATCTCGACCGTGTTTCTGCGAGATCCGTGGTACTGGCCGGAAATCTGGTTCAAAAATCCCCAGGTCGAAAATCCACACCTGATTTATCCCGGCGACACGCTGGCGATCGTTTATGTTGGCGGCGAACGCCGGGTACAGATCCTGAGCCGCGGTGAGGAAGGTTCGGTGCTGTCCCAGACCTCCGACGGCCTCAAGATCGTCAAGATCAATCCCCGGATTCGCACCCAGGCCATCGACGCGACGGTCGCTTCGATCCCGATCGACTCGCTGCGTCACCTGCTGGAACGCCCGATCGTGATCGACGAGGAAACCTTTAAAAACTCTGCCTACGTGTTGTCCAGTCTCGATAATCACCTGGTCAACAGCACTAACGACAAACTTTACGTACGCAAGCTTGACACCACGACCGGCAACGGCCGTTACCAGATCTATCGACCCAGCCGCCCGCTCTATGATCCGATTACCGACGAGCTGCTCGGTTACCAGGCGCTCTACGTCGGCGAGTCGAAACTGCTGCTGCGTGGCGACCCGGCCTCGGTCAGGGTGACCAACTCGGATCGCGAAATCCTGCGCGACGATCGCGTCATGCCGGTAGACAACGCCAACTTCGAGCGCGACTTCATTCCAAGGCCGCCGAAAACAGAGGTTAGCGGGGAAATTGTCGCGCTGCTGGACGCGATCTCGCAAACCGGCATTTACCAGACCATCGCGATCAACCTGGGCCAACGCGACGGGCTCGAGTCCGGCAACGTACTGCGGATACGTCGTACCGGCGAGGTGGTACTCGACAAGCTCGAGGACGAGCCGCGCTTTCTCGTCAAGCTCCCGGACGAACAGGTCGGCATGGCAATGGTCATCCGCTCGTTCGAAAAAATGAGCTACGCGTTAATCATGGAATCCGACTTCCCGATTACCGAAGACGATTACGTCGAGTCACCCTGAACCCGCGCGCCAGGCCATCCTGGCAGTAATCAAGACTCTCTGGCACCAGGCATCGTCCTGGTGCTATAGTATCCGGGTCTGCAAACGGAACTGGAGACTCACATGCAAACGGAATTGCTGCCCGATTTCCTGCACCTTTACCACAGCTTCGGCACTCGCAGCGCGGCCCTGTTACGACTGCTGCAGCACTTCGATGCCGATCCGACGGCTATTCGCAAAAGCAGCCCCGCCGCACTGCGTGGGATCGGGCTAACGCCGAAGGCTGTCGCGCGAGCCAGGCAGCGACACGATCGACAGGTGCGAGCCGATCTGGCCTGGGCACAAGCCGACAACAACCACCTGCTGTGTTACGACGACGACGGCTACCCCGCGCTGCTGCGACAAATTCCGGATTTTCCTGTCCTGCTTTACGCCAGCGGCGATATCGAACTTTTAAGGGCACCGCAAATTGCGATTGTCGGCAGCCGCCTGTGCACACCGGGAGGTGCCCGCACCGCGTTCGATTTCGCTGCGCGGCTTGCCGCGGCAGGCCTGGTCGTTACCAGCGGCATGGCGCTGGGTATCGACGGCCAGGCCCATTCTGGCGCACTACAGGCCGGCGGTCGTACCCTGGCAGTCACCGCGACCGGCATCGATCTTGACTACCCCGGTCGCCACCGCAAGCTTGCCGCGCAGATCCGGCAACAGGGGCTTATCGTATCCGAATTCCCGCTCGGTACCAGTGCGCAGCGCCCAAATTTTCCGCAGCGTAATCGAATCATCAGCGGCCTGGCCCTGGGCGTTTTGGTGGTCGAAGCCGCGCAGCGCAGCGGGTCGCTCATCACCGCAGGCCTCGCCGCCGAACAGGGCCGCGAGGTATTCGCTATTCCCGGCTCGATTCATAATCCGCAAACGCGCGGTTGCCACGACCTGATCCGCGATGGGGCCACGCTGGTCGAAGACCCGGGAGACATTACGCGAGAGCTAACCCAGCTCGCGAGTTTCGCGATCGGGGAGAACTGCGAGGTCGCCAGCGTCGACAACACCGAAGTCGATCCGGCGCATCGACGCCTGCTCGATTCGATCGGCTACGACCCGGTTAACTGTGACATACTTGTGCAACGCAGCGGCTTGACCATCGACCAGCTTTCATCCATGCTACTGGTACTCGAACTTAATGATTTAATTCAATCGGCACCTGGCGGCTGCTTCGTCAGGATCTAAACGAGGTATCCATGAAAGAAGGCGTTATCGACGTTCTGATGTATATTTTTTCGAGCTACGCGGATCAGGATGAAAACCTCCCGGAAGACCGTGACGGCATCGATGCGGACCTGCGTGCCGCCGGCTTCGATTCGCTGGAAATCGACAAGGCTTTCGCATGGCTCGATGGACTGGCCGAGGTCGAAGACAGCACGGCTTCCGACCAGTCCGAGAGCGCTATGCGGATACTGGCGTCCGAAGAAAGCGCCCGCCTGGCGTACAATGCCCATGGCTTCCTGCTGTTTCTCGAACAGTCCGGCGTTTTGACACCACGCCTGCGAGAAATGGTTATCAACCGGGTCATGGCGCTCGAATCGGATTCCGAAGTCGACATCGAGGAGCTGAAATGGATCGTCATGATGGTATTGTTCAACAGCTCTGAAGAGCAGGATGAAAACGCCCTGATGCACTACGAAGATATCGTGTTTGCAGATCAGCCGGCCGTGTTTCATTAGAAACCGAAAATTCCTTAGTTATCCAAAGTCAACCAGTTACATTAAATGGCTAGCCATCTCGTAATCGTCGAATCTCCGGCGAAAGCAAGAACCATAGAAAAATACCTGGGCAAGGATTTCAAGGTACTGGCGTCCTATGGTCACGTGCGCGACCTCGTGCCGAAGGAAGGCGCGGTCGAAACCGACAATGGCTTCAAGATGAATTACACGCCGGTGGAGCGCAATCAAAAGCACATCGCCAGCATCAAGAAAGAGCTGAAAAAGGCCGATTCGATTTATCTTGCGACTGACCCGGACCGTGAAGGCGAGGCCATTTCCTGGCACCTCTACGAATTGCTCGCCGAAAAAAAACTGGTCAAGAACAAACGCGTCTACCGCGTCGCTTTCTACGAGATCACCCGGCAGGCGGTTTCTGAAGCGATCGAGCATCCGCGTGAAATCACGATGGACCTGGTTAACGCGCAGCAGGCGCGGCGTGCGCTCGATTACCTGGTCGGCTTCAACCTGTCGCCGCTACTGTGGCGCAAGATAAGGCGCGGGCTGTCCGCCGGGCGTGTACAAAGCCCCGCGCTGCGCATGATCGTAGAGCGCGAGCTCGAAATCGAGGCCTTCAACCCGCAGGAATACTGGAGTATCGAATCTGACAACGTATTCGACGAACAGGCTTTCAGCGCCAAACTGAACCTGCTTGGTGGCGAGAAAGTCAAACAGTTCACCATTACCAACGCTGAGCAGGCCAACGCAGCGCATGGGCGCCTGAGCGAAGCCGCGCAGGGCAAGCTGCGCGTCGACAAGGTCGAAAAGAAACAGCGCAAGCGCAACCCGGCGCCGCCGTTCACGACCTCGACGCTGCAGCAGGAAGCGGCACGCAAACTCGGCTTCGGCGCGCAGCGCACGATGCGCACCGCGCAGCGCCTCTACGAGGGTATCGATGTCGGCGAAGGCCAGGTCGGCCTGATTACTTACATGCGTACCGACTCGGTGGCCCTGTCGAACGACGCGGTCACCGAAATCCGCGAATTCATCGCCGAGAAATTCGAGGGCGACAACCTGCCCGAAACGCCGCGGGTATACAAGACCAAGTCCAAGAACGCGCAGGAAGCGCACGAAGCGATCCGGCCGACCAGCGTGCGCAACGAACCGTTCGAGATCAAGCAGCACCTCGGCGACGACGAATTCAAGCTCTACAGCCTGATCTGGAAGCGCACCATGGCCTGCCAGATGATCCACGCGACGCTGGACACGGTGGCGGTGGATCTGGGCTGCGGCGAGGGCAACAGTTTCCGCGCCAACGGCTCGACCATCCGCGACCCCGGTTTCATGCGGGTTTACATCGAGGACAAGGATGAACCGAAGAAAAAGGACGACACCAAGGAAAATATCCTGCCGCCGCTGAAGGAAGGCGACATCGTCGACCTGCTCGAAATCAAGCTGGAACAGCATTTTACCGAGCCGCCGCCGCGTTACAGCGAAGCCTCGCTGGTCAAGGCGCTCGAGGAATACGGCATCGGCCGCCCGTCGACCTACGCGTCGATCATCACCACGCTGCTCGACCGCGAATACGTCGAACTCGAAAGCAAACGTTTTCATCCGACCGACGTCGGCCGCGTCGTATCGCGCTTCCTGACCCAGCATTTCCCGCAGTACGTCGATTACGACTTCACCGCGCAGCTCGAGATTTCGTCGAGCGAATCCTCGAGCTGCGCGGTGAAGTCGTAGTCGACGTACTGCGGAAAATGCTGGGTCAGGAAGCGCGACACGACGCGGCCGACGTCGGTCGGATGAAAACGTTTGCTCTCGAGTTCGACGTATTCACGATCGAGCAACGTGGTGATGATCGACGCGTAGGTAGACGGCCGGCCAATACCGTACTCCTCCAGCGCCTTGACCAGCGACGCTTCGCTGTAGCGCGGCGGTGGCTCGGTGAAATGCTGCTCGAGCCGGATCTGCTCGAGGTCGACAACGTCTCCCTGCTGCATCGGCGGCAGGATGCTCTCCTTGTTGTCGTCCTTCGGCGGGTCGTCCTTGTCCTTGATGTAGACCCGCATGAAACCTGGATCCCGGATCGTCGATCCGCTGGCGCGGAAGCTATGTTCGTCGCCCGCGGCCAGATCGATCGAAACCGTGTCCAGGGTTGCGTGAATCATCTGGCAGGCCATGGTGCGTTTCCAGATCAGGCTGTAGAGGCGAAACTCGTCGTCGCCGAGATGCTGCTTGATCTTGAACGGTTCGTTGCGCACGCTGGTCGGGCGGATGGCTTCGTGCGCTTCCTGCGCGTTCTTCGATTTGGTCTTGTAGACCCGCGGCGATTCCGGCAGGTTGTTTTCGCCGAACTTGTCGGCGATGAATTCGCGGATTTCGCCCACCGCTTCGTC
>JAAUYE010002987.1_pt1 | contig 15060 bp, 13 predicted proteins | sample 7278081 | NCBI WGS metagenome assembly JAAUYE01 (sample SAMN14350131, study PRJNA611818) | marine sediment metagenome | isolation source: surface marine sediment (0.6m) | place: French Polynesia: Moorea | collected 2018-08
AAGGCCGTGCGCGCGGTCGGGGCCGCCAACGGCGCGAACCCGCTGTCGCTGATCGTTCCGTGTCACCGCGTGGTGCAGACGGGCGGCCGCCTCGGCGGCTACGCCGGCGGCCTCGAGCTCAAGGCACGGCTCCTCGCCATGGAGAGCACCCACCACCCCGCCCAGGGCGCACTGCTCTAGCTGTCCAGCACCCGTGCAAGTCGGCCGGCGACAGCCGGCCGACGCGCAGCGAGCCAGCGCAGGGCGCAAGCCCGAGCGCCCGGCGAGCGTAGCTCGACTAGACTGCGTCGAGGGCCTGGGAGAGGTCGGCGATCAGGTCGTCGCCGTCTTCGATGCCGCAGGAGAGGCGGATCAGCGAGTCTGTGATCCCCATCTTGATGCGCTCCTCGCGCTCGACGTCCCAGTAGGACATCGTGACGGGCATCTCCACCAGCGACTCGACCCCGCCCAGGCTCGGCGCGATGTAGGGCAGGCGGCAGGCGTCGGTGAAGCGGACCGCGCCGTCGAGATCCGTGTCGAGCTCGAAGGTGACCACCCCTCCGCCGCCGCGCAGCGAGCTTCGCGCGGTCTCGTGGTCGGGGTGGGACGGCAGCAGCGGATACCACACGCGCCGCACGCGGGGATGCTCCTCCAGCCAGCGCGCCACGGCGAGGCCGTTGGCGTTGTGGCGCTCCATGCGGAGCGCGAGCGTCTTGAGGCCGCGCAGCAGCAGCCAGGCCGAGTGGGCGTCCGTGATGCCGCCGAACACGCCGACCGCGTCGCGCACGGGTCCGACGCACTCGGCGGAGCCGGCCACCACCCCGGCCAGCAGGTCGTTGTGGCCGCCCAGATACTTGGTGGCGCTGTGGATCACCAGGTCCGCCCCCTCGTCGAGGGCGCGGTGGTTGACCGGCGTGGCGAAGGTGGAGTCGATCACCACCTTCACGCCGCGCTCATGGCACACGCGCACCACCTCGGGCACCTCGATCACCCGGAGGTAGGGGTTGGTGGGCGACTCGGTGAAGAAGAGCGCCGTCTCGTCGCGGATCGCGCCGGCGAGCTGCTGCGGATCGGCCGGATCGATCACCGTCGTCTCGACGTCCATCCGCGACAGGTACTGGCGGATGAACTGCCGGGTGCGCCGGTAGCAGTCGCTGGTGACGATGAGGTGCGAGCCCGGGGGAAGCAGCGCCATGAAGAGCGTCGTCGCGGCTCCCATGCCCGAGCCGAACAGCACCGCCTCCTCGGCCCCTTCGAGCTCGCAGAGCTTGCGCTCCACGGCCTTCCAGGTGGGGTTGCCGTAGCGCCCGTACTCCTCGCGGCGAAGGCGGCCCTCCTGGTAGGCGATGAGCTCCTCGGAGCTGCGGAACCAGAACGTCGAGGTCTGGTAGATCGGAACCGTGATCGCTTCGCTGCCCTGATGCTCGCGCTCGCCGCCGTGCACCGAGCCGGTGGACGGACCCCGCGGCCCCTTCGGACCCTCGCGTCCTTCGGACATGGCAGGTCTCTCGCATCGGGGCGCTTAGCAGATCGGGTGCGGATCCCAGGAGGTCCGAGGGCCTGCAAGCGCCGGAAATCGCCCGGCTTCTTCGAACCCGAGGCAGCGAAGGTAGGGAGGGGCCCGGAGCGCGTCAACCGCGGTTTCGGGGCTGGACCGCACCGCGCGACGGCCCGTAGGATGCGCGTCATGACGCAGGACCTCTCGCTTCTGGATCTCACCGAGCAGGCCGATCTCGTGCGCCGGGGCGAGGTGAAGCCCCTCGAGCTGGTGGACGCGGCCATCGCGCGCGCCGAGCAGCTCGACGATCGGCTCAACGCGATCATCTCGCCGCAGTTCGAGAGGGCGCGGGCGGAGGCCGGCTCGCGGGACCTCCCCGACGGAAGCTTCCGCGGCGTGCCGATCCTGCTGAAGGATCTCGGCGCCGATCTCGACGGCGACCCCGTTTACTGCGGCATGGGCGCGCTCAAGCGCGCCGACTGGCGCGAGACGGGCGACGCCCACTTCGCCGCCCGGCTGCGGGCGGCGGGGCTGATCTCGCTCGGCCGCACCAACACTCCCGAGCTCGGCCTGATGCCCACCACCGAGCCCGCAGCCTTCGGCGCCACCGCCAACCCGTGGAAGCCTCGTCACTCGGCGGGCGGGTCGAGCGGGGGCTCCGCGGCCGCGGTTGCGGCGGGCATCGTGGCGGCGGCCCACGCGAGCGACGGCGGCGGGTCGATCCGCATCCCGGCCAACCACTGCGGGCTCGTCGGTCTCAAGCCCACGCGCGGGCGCAACTCCTTCGGCCCGGCGCTCGGCGAGCGCTGGGCGGGCTGCTCCTGCGAGGGCTTCGTGACGCGCACCGTGCGCGACACCGCGGCGCTCCTCGACCTGACTGCGGGGCCGGCGGCCGGTGATCCCTACGCGGCGGCTCCTCCCGAGCGCCCCTTCGTGCAGGAGGTGGGCGCGGATCCGGGCCGGCTGCGCATCGGCTTCATGGACCTGGCGCCGCGACAGGGCGAGCTCCATCCCGAGTGCGAGACGGCGGTGCGAGACGCGGCGAAGCTGCTCGAGTCGCTCGGCCACGACGTCGAGGCGGCGTACCCGGAGGCCCTCGACGACCCCGAGGCGGTGGGCGCCTACGTGGCGATCGTGGCCGCGGCCACCGCCAGCGCCATCGAAGCGTGGAGCGCGAAGATCGGCCGGCCCATCGGCGAGGACGACGTGGAGCCCCTCACCTGGGCGATCGCCGAGCAGGGGCGCGCGCGCAGTGCTCCCGAGTACGTCGCTGCGGTGACGCGCGAGCACGCCCATGGACGGCGCCTCGCGGCGTGGTGGGAGGGCGGCTTCGATCTGCTGCTCACTCCCACGTGCGCGGCCCCGCCGCCACCCCTGGGCGAGCTGACTCCGAGCGATCGCGAGAATCCGCTTGGCAGCTTCTTCAAGGCCGCCCCCTTCGGTGCCTTCACCCTGCACTTCAATCTGTCGGGGCAGCCCGGCATCTCGCTCCCGCTCCACTGGAGCGAGGAGGGGCTCCCGGTGGGCGTGCAGCTCGTGGCGGCCAGCGGGCGCGAGGACCTGCTCCTCCGCGTCGCCGCGCAGCTCGAGCGGGCCGAGCCCTGGGCGGCCAGGCTCCCTCCTCTCCACGCCTCGAGGCTCTGACGAGCCGCTCGCAGCCGGCGAGCGGAGGTCGCTCGGCTACGGGGAGCCGGCGACGCCCGGCTCTTCCTGGGGGATCTCCGGCTCGCCGGCCATGATGCGACTGCGGCGGGCGTTGTACGCGGCCTCGTTGAGGTTGCCGGCGCGTCGCTCTTCTTCCAGGTCCGCCAGCGCGCGCAGCTGGTCGGGGGTGAGGTCGGTGGGCAGCGTGCCGAGCGAGGGATCGTCGGAGAGATCCTCCATGAGGATCTGGCGGCGCACGACCCGGCCGCTCTGGGTGACGCGCGTGCGCGTGGGCTTGGCGAAGACGGGGTCGCGCCAGTTCACGGCCACCGCCTGCTCGTCGACCAGCGCCATGCCCGGCTCGATCACCAGACGAAAGTCGAGCGGGTGCTCGCCGACATGGGTCTCGGGGAATCTCTGGCTCTTCTCCGCGCGCGGAGGGATCTTCCAGTTCGAGCGCGAGATGTGGATGTAGAGCAGCTCGTTCTTCATGTAGGCGAGCAGGCTCGTGAGGAACTGCTTGTCGAAGACGCCCCACTTCTTCCTGTGCTCGATCGCCTGGACCACCACCTCCTGGTTCGGCTTGGCCTTGGCGAGCCCCTCCGACAGGCCTTCCGCGATGATGAAGAGCATGTCGAGCGAGATGGCCGGCACGCGGTTCGGCTCGTCCTTGTGGCGCACGTCGATGCGCGAGAGGATGTGCGCCATGCGGACGGACGAGATGGCGGCGGGGTGATCGAAGCTGTCGACGGGCTTGGAGCCCTTCCACGTGCCCCGAAGGATCACCTCGGTGTCCTTGTAGCTCCAGACCTTCTCTCGCGTGGTCCGCGTGATGCAGGCGGTCTGGAGCGCGCCGAGGGCGAGGAGCAGGGCCGGGGCGGCGAGGCGTCGGAGGGGAGGGCGTCTCACGGCGGAAGGATGCCAGATGCGCGGCCGGTTCTCATGCCGCCCCCCCGAGGGCCGACACCGCCCGGTAGGTGACGAAGCTCGCCCCGTAGGCGAGCGCCAGCAGGTAGGAGAAGGCGAAGACGGGCCAGCGCCAGCTTCCCGTCTCGCGGCGCATGATGGCCAGCGTCGACATGCACTGGAGCGCGAACACGAAGAAGACGAGCAGCGCCGCCACCGTGGCGGGCGTGAAGACCGGCTCCCCGGTGCGCGGGTCGACGTCGGCGCGCACCGCGGCGCGCAGCGAGGTCTCCTCGTCGGCCGCGGCGTAGATCTGCGCGAGCGTCGAGACGATCACCTCCCGGGCGGCGAGGCTCGCCAGCAGCCCCACGCCGATCTTCCAGTCGAAGCCGAGCGGAGCGATCAGCGGCTCGATCGCGTGGCCGGCGCGGCCGGCCAGGCTGTTCTCGAGGGCATGGCGCGCCTGCTCCGCGGCGGGGAGGTCTTCGGGCGGGTCGACCGCCGGGGAGTTCAGCAGGGCCCAGAGCACGATCGACGCGGCCAGGATGATCGTCCCCGCGCGACGCAGGAAGGCCGACGCGCTGCCCCAGACCTGGGAGACGACCAGGCGCAGCGGCGGCCAGCGGTAGGAGGGCAGCTCCATGTAGAAGGGCAGGCTCTCGCCGCGCAGCACGGTGCGCTTGAGCACGGCCGCGACGAGCAGCGCCGCCAGCGCCCCGAGCAGGTAGAGACCCAGCAGCACGAGACCCTGGAGCCCGACGGGGCCCCACACGGTCGTGGCGGGCACGAAGGCGCCGATCAGCAGCGCGTAGACGGGAAGCCGGGCGGAGCAGGTCATGAGCGGAGCCACGAGGATCGTGACCAGGCGGTTGCGCGGCGACGGGATCGTGCGCGTGGCCATGATCCCGGGAATCGCGCACGCGTAGGAGGACAGCAGCGACACGAAGGAGCGTCCCTCCAGCCCGATGCGCCCCATCACGCGGTCGACCACGAAGGCCGCGCGAGCCATGTAGCCCACGTCCTCCAGCAGGTAGAGGAGGGCGAAGAGCAGGACGATCTGCGGCAGGAAGATCACCACGGCGCCCACACCGGCGACCACGCCGTCGGCGAGGAAGTCCGTGACGAGGCCCGCGGGCAGGGCGGCGCGCAGGGCCCCCGCGGTGGCGCCGATGCCCGCGTCGATGGCGTCCATGGCCGGCTGCGCCCAGGCGAAGATCAGCTGGAAGAAGGTCACCATCACGAAGGCGAAGAGCAGCGTCCCGGCGACGGGGTGCAGGATCACCCGATCGAGACGGTCGGTGAGTTCGTTGCGCGCGGGTCGCTGCTGGAGCACGTGGGCGAGGATCGAGTCGGCCCAGCCCGCGCGCTCGGCGGCCGATCGGGGCGGAGGCACGGGCGGGCGGCTCCAGGCCTCGGGCCGCTCGAGCAGCGCGCGCACCTCGGCCATGCCGAGCCCGCGGTGTCCCACCACCGGGCGCACGGGCACCCCGAGCGCACGCTCGAGCCGGGGCAGGTCGAGCCGTCCCCCTCGCGCCTGGAGCTCGTCCATCATGGTGAGCACGAGGCAGCACGGGAGGTTGCGACGCAGGATCTGCGCCAGCACCAGCAGCGACCGCTCCAGCGAGCAGGCGTCCGCCACCATCACCACGGCGTCGGGCGCCTCCGTCAGCTCGCCGTCGAGCACGCGGCCGACGATCTCCGCGTCGGGGCTGACGGGGTCGAGGCTGTAGGTGCCGGGCAGATCGATGACGACCGCGCGCCGGTCGCCCAGGCGGAGTTCGCCCTCGCGTCGCTCCACGGTCACGCCGGGGTAGTTGCCGACCCTGGCCCGAAGGCCCGTGAGCGCGTTGAAGAGGGTGGTCTTGCCCGAGTTCGGGCTCCCGACCAGCCCCAGCCGCAGCGCGGCCTCCGCCGAGCGGCTCACCGCGGTCGGACCGTGATCCGGGAGGCCTCGCTGCGCCGCAGGCAGAGGCGGGTGCCCCGCAGCTCGTACTCGCTCGGGTCGCCCAGGGGGGCGCGGCGGACCGCAACGACCTCGGTGCCGGGGACGAAGCCCAGATCCTGGATCCTGCGGCCCAGGGGGCCGTCGTCGACGGAGGCCACCACTGCCACGGACCCCGGGCGGAGCTCCGCGAGCGTCTGCAGCTCGCCTCCACCAGCGGTGGCCTCGGCCTCGGCGAGGTCGTTGAAATTGAAAGCCATTTTCGTTTGCGAAGCCTATCGCGGCCCCTGCACGGCCGCCAAGGGCGCCGGCGCGCCCCCGACCGCCGAGGGGAGTTGTGCGAACCTGTTCTCTATTCGTTCTCGTTGCGGAGCTGGCGGCTCAGGAGCAGCTCGACGGAGTCCTTCGGCTCGAGCTCGCCGTCGAGCACGCGCTGGGTGGAGTGGGCGATCGGCATCTCCACCCCGTGGAGGTCGGCCAGGGCGCAGGCGCCTGCAGTGGTGCGCACGCCCTCGGCCACCTCGCCGCCCATGCCCGCCACGATGTCGGAGAGCTGCTGCCCGCGTCCCAGGGCCATCCCGACGCGCCGATTGCGGGAGAGGTCGCCGGTGCAGGTGAGGATCAGGTCTCCCATGCCGGCCAGGCCCCCGAAGGTGAGCGGGTCGGCGCCCAGCTCCACGCCGAGGCGCGAGATCTCCCGCAGCCCCCGCGTCATGAGCGCGGCCCGCGCGTTCTGGCCGAGGTCGAGGCCGTCGCAGATCCCGACCGCGATGGCCACGACGTTCTTGAGCGCGCCCGCGAGCTCCACGCCGATCACGTCGCGGCTCGAGTAGCAGCGGAACCAGGGGCAGGAGAGCGACTCCTGCACGGAGATCGCGTAGGCCTCCTCCCGGGCCGCGAGGGTCACGGCGGTGGGCCGCTGGCGGGCGATCTCGACCGCGAAGGACGGCCCCGAGAGGAACACCAGGGCCGGGTGCCGGAGGGGATCGAGGCACTCCTCCAGGACCTGATCCATGCGCATCCAGGTGTCCGTCTCGATGCCCTTCACCGTCGAGACGACGATCGCTCCCTCCGGGACGAAGGGCGCCGCCCGCGACATCACGCTGCGCAGCCCGTGGCTCGGGACGGCGCAGATCACCAGCTCGCGACCGTGCAGGGCCTCCTCGAGGTCGGACGTCGCCCGCACGCCGTCGGGAATGCGGGCCTCGCGCAGGTAGCGCGGGTTGTGGCGTTCCCGGTTGATCGCCGCCGCGATCTCGGGCTCGCGCGACCACAGGCGCACGTCGTGCTCGCGCGCGCACAGCATGGCGAGGCAGGTGCCGAAGTTCCCGGCACCGAGCACTGCGACGGGGGCGGGCACGGGCGCAGTCTATCAGTCCGCGGAAGGCCCCCCGCGAGGCCCGCGGTTCGGTTGACGCCCCTGGGGCCCGCCGTTACCTTGCGAGCGGTTTTCGCAGCCGGTTCGGGCATTTGTCTTGCTCCCCGGCTTTCGCGACGAAGGGGTGTTGCGGGATGCTCGCCGACTACATCGGCGTTCTGGTGATCCTCGTCGTGGGCCTGATCATCGTCGGGGCCATGCTTGGCATCCACCTCCTGCTCGGGCCGCGGCGCGAGTTCGCCGAGAAGCAGGAGCCCTTCGAGTGCGGCGAGAAGCAGCTCGTCTCGCCGCGCCAGCGCTCCGCCGTGAAGTTCTACATGGTGGCGATCCTCTTCGTCGTCTTCGACGTCGAGGCCATCTTCTTCTACCCGTGGGCGGCCACCTTCCTCGAGCTGTCGTGGTTCGGCTACGTCGCGATCCTGGTGTTCACGGTTCCGCTCGCGGTGGGCCTGCTCTACGAGTGGATGAAGGGCGGCCTGGAGTGGTGATCTCGGAGGAGACCCGATCCCGCATCAGCGAGGAGATGGCGAAGTTCCCCAGGCCCCGGGGTGCCCTGCTCGCCGCGCTCCACATGGTGCATGCCGACCACGGCCACGTCTCGAGGGACTGCGCCGCCGAGCTCGCCGAGCTCTTCGGCCTGCGGCCGATCGACGTGCTCGAGGTCGTGTCCTTCTACAACATGTTCCACGCGACGCCGCAGCCGCGGCACCACGTGCACGTCTGCACCAATCTCCCCTGCTCGCTGCGCGGCGCGCGCAACCTGATGCGCCAGCTCGAGGCCCACGTGGGCGTGCGCGCGGGAGAGCCAACCGCCGACGGCCGCCTCGTGATCGACCACGAGGAGTGCCTCGGCGCCTGCGCCTACGCCCCGATGATGCGCGTCGACGGCGAGTACCACGAGGACCTGGACGCCGAGCGCGCCAAGAGCATCCTCGACTCGCTCGAGTAGGAGGAGCCGCAGAAGCACCCATGCTCGAAGTTCCCTACGTCACGAACTACCTGAGCGAGCACTTCGCGGACGACAGCTTCAAGACCCTCGACGGATACCGGCGCCGCGGCGGCTACGAGGCGCTGCGCAAGGCCCTCGGGATGGACCCTGCCGACGTCGTCGAAATGGTGAAGTCCTCGGGGCTGCAGGGACGCGGCGGTGCCGGCTTCTCGGCCGGCATGAAGTGGGGCTTCATGCCCGCCGACACGGACAAGCCGAAGTACCTGGTGTGCAACGCGGACGAGTCGGAGCCCGGGTCCTTCAAGGACCGCATCCTGATGGAGCGCGGCCCGCACCAGATGATCGAGGGAATCCTGATCGCCGCCTGGGCCACCGGCGCCGAGAAGACCTTCGTCTACGTGCGAGGCGAGTACGGGTTCCCGTCCGAACAGGTGGAGCGCGCCGTGGCCGAGGCCCGGGAGGCCGGCCTGCTGGGAGAGAAGGTGCTCGGCAAGGCCTTCCGCCACGACGTCGTGGTGGTGCGGGGCGCCGGCGCCTACATCTGCGGCGAGGAGACCGGGCTGCTCGAGTCGCTCGAGGGCAAGAAGGGCCAGCCCCGCAAGAAGCCGCCCTTCCCCGCGCAGTACGGGGCCTTCGGCATGCCCACCACCGTGAACAACGTCGAGACCTTCTCGCACGTTCCGCACATCCTGAAGAACGGCGTCGACTGGTTCCGCGGCTTCGGCACGGAGAAGAGCCCCGGAACCACGTTGTTCGGCGTTTCCGGGCAGGTGCAGAGGCCGGGCCTCTACGAGCTTCCCCTCGGCACCCCGCTCGACGAGATCGTCTTCGAGCACGCGGGCGGGCCCTTCGAGGGACGGCAGGTGAAGGGGGTGATCCCGGGCGGCATGTCGATGCCGATCCTCCCGGCCAGCCTGCTCGACGTGCCCATGGCCAACGAGTTCCTGCGCGAGCGCAAGACCATGCTCGGCACCGGTGGCGTGATGGTGATGGACGACAGCACCTGCCTGGTCCGCGCCTCCTGCGTGATCTCGTACTTCTTCCGCGACGAGTCCTGCGGGCAGTGCACCCAGTGTCGCGAGGGCACCGGCTGGGTGAACAAGATCGTCGAGCGCATCGAGCGCGGCGCGGGCACCGAGGAGGACCTCGGCATCCTCGACGACGTGGCGGCCAAGATGGAGGGCCAGACGATCTGCGCCTTCGCCGACGCCGCGGCCTGGCCCATCCAGGGCATGCTCCGTCACTTCCGCGAGGAGTTCGAGGAGCACGTGCGGCGCGGCAAGTGTCCCTTCCCCGAGAGCTTCGAGCTGTAGATGCCGCGCATCACCGTCGACGGAAGGATCATCGAGGTGCCCGCCGGGCGGACCATCCTCCAGGCCCTCGACGACACCGGCCTGCTCATGAACGGCGTCGACGTGCCGCACTACTGCTGGCACCCGAAGCTCTCGATCGACGGCTCCTGCCGCCTCTGCCAGGTCGAGGTGGAGGGCATGCCCAAGCTCCAGATCGCCTGCAACACGCCGGTGCAGGACGGCATGGCGATCCGCACCGACAGCGAGAGGGTGAAGAAGGCGCGGGAAGGGGTGATGGAGCTGCTCCTGGTGAACCACCCGCTCGACTGCCCGATCTGTGACCAGGCCGGCGAGTGCAAGCTGCAGGACTACGCCTTCGAGTACGGCGTGGACGCGTCGCGCAGCCGCGAGCCGCGGCGCGCGCTGCAGAAGCGGAAGGACCTGGGCGAGACGATCCTGCTCGACCAGGAGCGCTGCATCCTGTGCCGGCGCTGCGTCCGCTTCTGCAACGAGGTGCCCGGAACCGGCGAGATCCGCGTGTTCAACCGCGGCGACCGCTCCGTGATCGACGTGCACGAGGGCTTTCCTCTCGAGAACGACTACTCCATGAACGTCGCGGACATCTGCCCGGTGGGGGCGCTCACCACCCGGGACTTCCGCTTCAAGATCCGGGTGTGGTTCCTGGAAGACGTTCCAGGCGTGTGCACGGGCTGCTCGCGGGGCTGCAACGTGCACCTGGGTGTGGCCAACAACAAGGTCTACCGCTACGTGCCGCGACGCAACGACGAGGTCAACGAGACCTGGATCTGCGACTCCGGCCGCATGAGCTACCGGGAGATCGGCGGCGGCGAGCGGCTGCGCGAGGCGCTCGTGCGCGGAGACGCCGGCATGGAGAGCGCGGGCATCGGAGCCGCGATCCAGGCCGCCGCGGCCCGCCTCCGCGCCGTGATCGACGCGAAGGGTGCGGACTCCGTCGTGGCCCTGGCCTCGCCGCATGCCGGCAACGAAGACCTCTTCACGCTGCGCCGCTTCTGTGACGCACTCGGCGTCGGGTCGCGCGGCGCCGCGGTGGTGCGCGGGGAGGCCGACGGCATCCTGGTGACCGAGGAAAAGGCCGCCAACGCCGAGGGCGCCCGCCGCATCGGCTTCGGCGACCCGTCGGCCGCCCTCGAGGAGATCCGCAGCGGGGCGGCCGCAGCCGCCCTCGTGATGGGCCACGACGTGCTGCACGAGAGCTTCCTCGGCGACCCCGACGCGCTGGCCGGGCTCGACTGCCTGGTGGTCCTCGACCTCGAGCAGTCCGCGCTGCAGAGGGTGGCCGACGTGATGCTGCCGGTGCGCCACGCGGCCGAGAAGCACGGGACCCTCACGAACCACGCGGGCCGGGTGCAGCGGCTGCGTCCGGCGGTCGAGCCGGCCTGGGAGGCGTGGTCGGACGGCGAGGTCCTCGCGAAGCTCGGAGCCCACCTCGACCTCGAGGGCTTCGACGGCTCCTACGACGTGCGCGCGGTCTCGAAGGCGCTGGCCGCGGCCCTCCCCGACTTCTCGGGGGTGAGCCTCGACAGCGTGGGCGACCAGGGGCGTCCGCTCGGCCAGGGTGGCGCCGTCGCCCCGGCAGAGGGCCCGGCGGAGCCGGCGGAGGCCGGCACGCCCGCATGATCGTCGAGGAGATCGTCAAGACCCTCTTCATCATCGCGGTGGTGGTGGGCGCGCTCGCGCCGGTGATCACCTGGATCGAGCGCAAGCAGAGCGCGGTCATGCAGGACCGCATCGGCGCGAACCGCGCCGACATCGCGGGCATCACGGTGCTCGGGCTGCTGCATCCGCTCGCCGACGTGGTGAAGCTCTTCAGCAAGGAGGACGTGGTCCCGCAGGGCGCGAACCGGGTGATGCACCTGATCGCGCCGATGATCGCGGCGCTCCCCGCGATCGTCTCCTACGGGGTCATCCCCTTCGCCGGCGTCTACACCTTCGGCGACCAGACCATCAGCATGGTCGTCGCCGACCCCGACTGGGGCATCCTCTACATCTTCGCGATCGCCTCGATCGCCACCTACGGCACCGTCATCGCCGGCTGGTCGAGCAACAACAACTGGTCGATGCTCGGGGGCCTGCGCGCGTCCGCCCAGATGATCTCCTACGAGGTCACCATGGGCCTCTCGCTGGTGGGCGTGTTCATGGTCTTCCAGACCCTGCGCCTCACCGAGATGGCGGTCGCGCAGGACACCACCTTCCGCGTCTTCGGCTTCCTCGAGGTGCTCTTCGGCGTGGGCGTGCCGGGCTTCCTCGACTGGGTGCGCCTGCCGGCGTGGGGGATCTTCTACCAGCCGCTGGCCTTCGCGATGTTCCTGACGGCCATCATGGCCGAGAACAAGCGTCCCCCCTTCGACCTGCCCGAGGGCGAGTCGGAGATCGTGGCGGGCTACCACACCGAGTACTCGGGCATGCGCTTCGGCCTCTTCTTCATGTCCGAGTTCATCCAGGTGGTGGTGATCGCCGGGCTGGTGGCCACCCTCTTCCTGGGCGGCTGGGCGGTGCCCTTCCTGTCGCAGCAGACCCTCATCGGGGCGATCGCGCCGGTCTTCGGCGATGGCTTCGCCACGGGCCTGTGCGTGATCATCCACTTCGTCACCTTCATGGTGAAGGTGGTGGTCATGATCTGGGTCCAGATGACCCTGCGCTGGACCCTGCCCCGCTTCCGCTACGACCAGGTGATGGACCTCTGCTGGAAGATCCTGCTGCCGCTCTCCATCGCGAACATCGTGGTCACCGGCGCGGTGATGCTGATCGCCCGGGGGTGAGGCCGTGACGACGCCGGTGATCCTGTTCTACCTCTTCGCGGTGCTGGCCGTGGTGTTCGCCCTGGGCATGGTGCTGAACGTGCGCAACACCGTCGCCTCGGCCATGTGCCTCGTGGTCACCATGATCTCGCTCGCCGCGATCTACGTGCTGCTCGAGGCCCACCTGGTGGCGGCCTTCCAGATCATGGTCTACGCCGGCGCCATCGTGGTGCTCTTCCTCTTCGTCGTGATGCTGCTGAACCTGCGGCAGGACAAGTTCGCCCCGGGTCGGCAGTGGCTGGTCAAGAGCGGAGCCGCCGCGCTGGGCGTCCTCCTGCTCGCCCGGCTCCTGCGCCTGCTGGACGTGGGCCTCCCCGAGGCGCCGCCCCTGCCGGAGGGGTTCGGCGGCTACCAGCAGGTGGGGGTTTCCCTCTACACCGACTACGTGCTGCTGGTCGAGATGGCCTCGCTGCTGCTGCTGGCCGCGATCGTGGGCGCCCTGATCCTGGCCAAGCGGAAGGTGGACTGATGATCCCGATCGACCACGTGATCGGCCTCTCGGCCCTGCTGTTCATGCTGGGCGTGATCGGCGTGGCGACGCGGCGGAACCTGATCGTGGTGCTGATGTCGATCGAGCTGATGCTCAACGGCGTGAACCTCGCCTTCGTCGGCTTCAACCGCCTGCACCCCCAGAGCGTGGACGGGCAGGTCTTCGTGCTGATGGTGATCGCGGTGGCCGCGTCGGAGGTGGCGGTCGGGCTCGGGATCGTGATCTCGATGTTCCGGAACCGCGACTCGGTGAACCTCGAGGACGTGAGCCTGCTCAAGTGGTGACGCCCGCAGAGAACGACCTGCTGCGCTGGATCGCCTTCCTGCCGCTGCTCACGGCGGCCTTCCACGGCGTGGCTCTCGGCCTCACCCGAAGGCCCTCGCCGCGCTGGCTGGTGATCGCGCTGTCCTGCGGCTCGGTGCTCGTCTCCTTCTTCTTCTCGTGCTGGGCCTTCGCGGAGCTGATCGAGCTTCCCGAGGGGCAGCGGATCCTGCTCGACGACGTCTACACCTGGATCGGCTCCGGGATCGGGAGCGAGGCGCTCAGCGCCGAGCTCGCCTTCCTGATGGACCCGATCTCCGCCGTGATGTGCCTGGTGGTGACCGGCGTGGGCTTCCTGATCCACGTCTACTCCATCGGCTACATGGACGACGACCACCGCGACGACAAGGGCTTCCAGCGCTTCTTCTGCTACCTGAACCTCTTCACGTTCTCGATGCTGGTGCTCGTCCTCGGCGAGAACATCGTGCTGATGTTCCTGGGCTGGGAGGGCGTGGGTCTCTGCTCGTACCTGCTGATCGGCTTCTGGTACAGCGACCGCTACAACGCCTACTGCGGCAGCAAGGCCTTCATCGTCAACCGCATCGGCGACTTCGGGATGCTGGTCGGCATCTTCCTGCTCTTCTACTCGCTGTCCACCGTTGGCGTCGCGTCGGTGAGCTTCCGCGAGATCGTCGCGGGCGTGGACCAGATCAAGGACATGACGGTCACCATGCCCTGGGGCGCCGAGTACCGCGTCGTGACGGTGGTGGCCCTGTGCTTCTTCCTGGGGGCCTGCGGGAAGTCGGCGCAGATCCCGCTCTACGTGTGGCTGCCCGACGCGATGGCCGGCCCGACGCCCGTCTCCGCCCTGATCCACGCGGCCACCATGGTGACGGCGGGCGTCTACATGGTCTGCCGGCTCTCGCCGCTCTACGCGGCGTCGCCCGAGGCGTCCGCCGTGGTGGCCTGGGTGGGCGGCCTCACCGCCTTCCTCGCCGCGACGATCGCCATCGCCCAGACCGACATCAAGAAGGTCCTCGCCTACTCCACCGTGAGCCAGCTCGGCTACATGTTCATGGCCGAAGGGGCCGCCGGCTACGGAGTGGCGATCTTCCACCTGGGCACGCACGCCTTCTTCAAGGCGCTCCTCTTCCTGGGCTCGGGCGCGGTGATCATGGCCATGCACCACGAGCAGGACATCGAGAAGATGGGCGGCCTGCGCCGGCGGATCTTCTGGGTGTGGCTCGTCTTCTTCATCGGGGTGCTCGCCATCGCGGGCTTCCCGCCCTTCTCGGGCTTCTTCTCGAAGGACGAGATCCTGGTGGCCGTCTACGCCTCGGAGGTGCCCGGGCACGTCTGGCTCTACCGCATCGGCCTGGCCACGGCGGGGCTCACCTCCTTCTACATGTTCCGCCTGCTCTTCAAGACCTTCGAGGGCGAGTGCCGGGCCCCGGCCGAGGTGCGCGCCCACATCGAGGAGCCGCCGCCGACCGTCATGTGGCCCCTCTACGTGCTGGCCTTCTTCTCGGTCACCGCCGGACTGGTCGGGCTGCCACAGATCTGGGGGGACGCCCTGGGCGTCGAGAACTCGAACAGCCTCGGGAACTTCCTGGCCCCCGCCCTCGCGCCGTCCGAGCCCCACGCCATCGAGCACAGCACCGAGTACGCCATGGCCTTCACCGCCATCTCGGTGGCGGCCGTGGGCGCGGCGCTGGCCTGGTACCTCTACGTGAGCCGGCCCGACCTGCCGGGCAGGATCGCGGGGTCGGTCCGCGCCCTCTATCGGCTGCTCCTCAACAAGTACTACGTGGACGAGGCGTACGACGCCGTGATCGTGAAGCCCACCGTGGCCCTGTCGGACCGGGTGCTCTTCCGGGTGGT
>JAAUYE010116339.1_pt1 | contig 15046 bp, 14 predicted proteins | sample 7278081 | NCBI WGS metagenome assembly JAAUYE01 (sample SAMN14350131, study PRJNA611818) | marine sediment metagenome | isolation source: surface marine sediment (0.6m) | place: French Polynesia: Moorea | collected 2018-08
CCCAGCAGGCCCGTGACGCTGCCCCCGACGCTGAACAAGGCATCACCGCAGGTCACGGTGATGTCGGTGACATCGGTCGTCACCGTCCCGGCTCCGCTGCCGACTGTGCAGACCTGTTCGGGGCCATCCGGTTGGGTGAGCACCGTGACATCGTAGCTGGCGCCGGAATCAATCGGAGTAGTAAACGAGAATGCGCCGTCGGCCGAGATGGCCAGGTCGTCGCCGCCGTTGTTCTGCAGCACGAGGCCTGTACCGAGCAATCCGGAGACGGTGCCGCCAATCGAGTACTGAATCGTCACGCAGTCGATGGAAATATTGCTGACGTTTGCCGATGCCGTCCCGCTGCCGTTGGTGACCGTGCAAACCTGTTCCGGGTTCGTCGGTTGGGCACTTACGGTCACAGCGTAGTTACCGCCGCTCGAAACCCGCGCCGAGAACGTGAAACTGCCGTCGGCCGCGATATTCAGGTCATCACCGCCGTTGTTTTGCAGCGTCAGCCCGCCGCCAGCCAGCCCCGCCACGGTTCCGCCGATCGTGTAAGTCACAGGAGGAGGATTCACGCCGCCGCCTCCTCCGCCGCCTCCCCCGCCGCCGCCACCGCACGCGGTGAGGCCAAACAGGAGTGTCATGAGCGTCAGGGCATAGAGGCTTTTCTGGCGGAGTCGCATGCTTTGTCCTTCTGTTACTTAAAAAAAGGGCGTGACCGAAATCACGCCCTTGGGTCCATTATTCGCAGTTGACCAAGCTAGTCAAGCAATTACTCCGCAGGCTGATGCGCCATTTGTGCGTTCGCTTTCTCGACGGCCTTTGCGTCCGCCTTGAGCTGTCGCACAAACTCGTCGGCAAAGGCGTCCGTCGTTATGTCTTCTACGCCTTCCTGCATACGATCGAAGATGCGTATCGCGACATTTGCGGGAGATTCTTTGTCAAAATCCACGCCCGCCGCCATATCCGTATCGATCGGGCCCGGATAGATGCCGAACACTGAAACGCCTTGCGGCCCCAGCTCGCCACGCATTCCCTGGCACAGCGAATGCGCAGCGGCCTTCGAGGCCGAATAGGTGGCGGCCATGGGAAAGCTCGACAGACCACCAACGGAAACCACTACCGCGACCGCCCCGTTCCCATTGCCGACTATCGCGGGAGCAAAGGCTCTGGAGAGATTCATCGGCCCGAAGTAGTTGGTATCCATCTCTCGACGAGCGCCTTCCGGGTCGTGGTTATAAATCGCGCCGGCATAGGTGGCGACGCCCGCGTTGTTGATGAGCATCTGAACGTCTTGCGCCTCTGCTACGGCCTTCTCTATCGGCTCGTTGTTCGTCACGTCCAGCTGGACCGCGACGACTGTGTCGGGATTCTGATCGACAAGATCTTGTACACCGCTCGGGTCGCGCGCTGCGGCATAGACTTTCTTCGCGCCTCGCGCCACGGCTTCCTCCGCGATAGCACGCCCAATGCCTCGGTTGGCCCCTGTTACGAATACAACTGCGTCTTTAGCGATTACTCCTGACACCTGGCTCTCCTTTACTGATTGAAACGAAGCGCTTCCTCGTCGACGGGCACATTTATAGCAGGCTCGTAGAACCATGTCGTCTTCGTCGACATGTCCGTCAGCTCCCGCTCTTCGTAGACCCGGCGAATCAGGAAGCTCTCTTTGTCGATCCAGACAACCGTCGGCTGCCCGGTGTTCGGCCACCGGAAGCCTCGCACCTGGAAGCAGTCGAAGCCGTCTATTGTCGCGTCCTCGAGTCGGACCGCATCGGTGAGCCTGACGATGTCTCCCCCGAGTTTCGTGCCCGGAAAGATCAGGCCGGGAATCATCCCCGACGAGTCGCGAGAGATGCCGGCGGCTCCGTCGAGGGCTTCCTGGATCGAGGTGGTGTCTCTGAACAGTCCGGGATCAGCGCTGAACCAAACGTCAACACGGTCGCCGTCTTTCCGGACGACGAAGCCGATATCTACAGTTCCGAAGTCCTTCATACTCGATTCGAAACGGAAATCGTGCGGCGCGACGTACGCGGTCTCGAATCGGGTTTCCCCAATCCGCTCGCCCGACTGAGTCGTGTAGACCGTTTCCACCCTGCCGGTATCGATGTAGGACTTGCTGGCTCTGTAAGTTACGGCCGTCTTTCTGAGTATGTCCCGGGCGTCGAAAGTCTGCTCATCGACAGGGACCGGATCACGCCAGCCCTTTTCTGCCGCTTCGATGACCTCGAGCGTGTCCAGTGGTTCGGCACTCGCCATCATCGCGACTATGGCCTCGCCGACCTCCGGCATATTACTTTTCGCCTCTATCTTCCAGCCGCGCCCTTCACGGCACGCCAGCACAACAGTTCTGTCCGCCGGGAATCGGGCGGATCGACAGTATCGTGAGTCCTTGCTGATGAAGCTCAGCAGAACCGTGCCCACTGGACTGGCATACGAGCCGCCGCCAGCCGAGTTCGACAACTCGAAGACATCAAAGCGCGGGTCCGTTGGGAGAATGATATCGGCCGATGCGTCGGAATCTGCTCGGGCGGCGCCGCAGCCGACGAGCACCAGGATCAGGGCTATTACCAGAAATCTCATAGCCCCGATGCTAGCAGGCCGAGCCGCCTAATCCACCCGCTGCAGCGTCAGGAACATGGCCTTGTCGAGCGCTACGAAGAAATCCTGGTAGGTTTCCGCGTCGGTCACGGCATTCTCACCGATACGTGCGTTCGCGCGCACTGAAACGCGTTCATCGCCACGCCGCACGACGGTTACGGTCATACGCATCGTGTACTGGTGATGGCGTGTCGCTGTAATCACACCGAGATCCGCATCGGCCTGGTCGATCGTGAACCCGAGGTCCTGCAAAGTCGCGACCACCGAGCGCATCGTCAGCGCCTTGTCCAGTGTGTCGTACTGGCGGCTCTGGATCTGCCGTGACTCGAGCTGAGCGCCCTGCCCCGAAATATCCACCGGCGTCGTGGTAGCGCACCCGGCGAGTATGACCATGCCAAGCAATGCAGTTGTCTTCCTGATCATGATTGACTTACCTCGAGTAGCAATGCCCGACGCAGGTTGTCGAAGACTTCCTGGTAGATCTCCGGCGTCGTGATGCGCTCTTTGATTTTGACGCGGTCCAACGTGTCGTAGATGACTCGCTGCAGGGTGATGCGAACCGAGTACTCGCCGCTGCGCTCGAGACTCGGTGATACGACCATGGTCAGAAAGATGTGCTGTTCGTCTTTCGCGGTCGCCGAGTAGCCGCAGCCGCCTCCCCCGATGCCGCAAAGAACATCGAGCAGAATCAGGCCCGTCTTTTCCCCCACGTCATCCGCATCGCTCACCTTTGAGGCAGAGATGACGCCGAGCGGTTTCTCGATCCGGTCGATGTTGAATTCCATGTCCTGCAGAACCGCAATCGTCGCCGAGAGAATCTCCATCTCCGACGGCGCCTCGAGTTTCCGGGTTTGCGCCGACCTGGCTTCGAGCGTGCTCTCTTCGAGGCGCAGCGCCTCTTTTGGATAGGGTTCCGTCGCACACCCGACCAGGAGTCCGCTCACGAATGCAGTCAACAACCAGCGCAGCAGGTTGTTCATGCGTTTGTTCATCAGAACTGTGACGAGTGATACGAGAAGTCGCGCACCATGTTGTTTTCGTCAAACTTGATGACAACCGTCAACGTGCGCTGCGTTCGGGACTCGGAGCCCGCGTCGGTCGACCCGACCCCGGCGCCGCCGCCGGAACTGCCGAATATCAGGCCGACGATCGTGCCGCTGCTCCGCGAATACGTGACGTCGGACGAGATCTTGTCGTAGATCCAGGTCTCATTGCGCTGGTCGTCCGTGGTAACGATATTCGGCGAGCCCAGTACCTCGGCCACCTCGGCCGCCGACATGCCCATACGGATTTCGCGCTGTACAGTACCTACCGTCAGCCGGTTGGTTTCCTCTGCCGCCCGGACGTCGGCCGCGTGATGCTGTGCGCTGCATCCGGCCAGGATGCAACCTGCCAGCGCAGTTACTGCCAGTTTCCCGAAGGTGTTCATCGTCTCTGTCTCCCGGTTAGCTCGTCCCCCGCAACAAATGCTACTCGCCGCGGGCTCGCAGACATGAAGATTGGCTGATGAATTCCTGATGGTGAGCCCGGCAGGCAATATTGACAGACTACAACGTTAGACTGAACGCATGCTGAATTACTCCCGCAATCGACGTTACCTGGGCAAGAGCTCCCGATTGTTCCTGAACGTCGTCTTTATAAGCATTCAAGGCGATAGTGGCGATCAGGCGTTGCGCCCGGGAAGCTAATCGTCGTATGCATGCCTTCCGTCGCCATTCCCCTTCCGCTATCGAGCCTGGGTATGTAATCGGATTCCAGCAACGCGTCCATTGCCGAGAGTCTCATCCCTTCCTGGCATTCTTCGTGCTCAGCCGGGTATGCGCGGGAGCCACGCCAGGTCACAACGTCAAACACGCGGGGATCGTGCGGTCGCCCTCTCCTGTCGATACTGAACTGTAGCGTCACCTCTCCCTGCATCTTCCTCTTACGGCACTCGCGTGGATAGACCGGCGCGACACGCGTCACGGGAATTGGCCCGTCGGTCGAGGTTCCCAACGCCTGTGCCCTCTTGATAAGCCCATCCGCTCGCAACCGATCATTGATGCGGATATACGCGCCACCCAGCATGAGCAGCCTCAGCCCCAGTTCGTCGGCGTCTTTGATGTCGGCTCGGTCCAGTATCAGACGAGCGAATCTCAAGAACTCTTCCGACTCCTGGACCAGTCCGCATCGCCCATACTCGTCCCCCAGCTCGGCAGCCATGTCCGCCAGACGCACGTCGCTTCGATCAAAAACTCTCTCGGCGAGCTCGAAAATCGACTCCAGCTGCGCAATACGACGGTTCGCACGATCATAGTCATCGAACCAGATGGTTCGCCGATATTGAAAGGCCTCAATAATCAGATCGCCGTTTTCTGTTGGCGGGACCCGGAGAAGTAACTCGAAGGCTTCGTCGAAACGGGCTCTTCCCTCGCCGATCTGACCGAGTTCGACATGCGCTTTCGCGGCCGGCAATAACAGCCGCACGAGGGTGGCCTTGTCTCCGAACTCATCCTCGTGCAGCGATTGAATCGCAGGGTCGAGAACCGCGATCGCCTCGGCGTACTGCTGTTCCTCGACCAGTTGTGCGCCCTTCTTGATCGCGTTCCCGGAACTAGCACCAATGAACAAGACAGTGGTGATCACCACAAGAGCAGAATTACGGGTCTTGCTCATCGCTCAATCCTAGCACCGCAAACATCGATTCAGCACGAACCCGGAGTTAGACTGCGTTCATGCTCACGAAGTTTCTGCGTAAGCACTCGAGCCTGTTTCTGAACGCGCTGTTCGTCGTCGTGGTGTTCGTCGCCATCACGGCGTTCCAGACGCGCAACATGCTGTCGACGTCCGATACGCCCGCCCCCGAACTCAGTGGCCCGTTGTTGCGCGGCGGCAATTACGACCTCGCGGACGCCGGCGACCGGCCAGTGCTCGTCTACTTCTTCGCGCCCTGGTGCAGGATCTGCGCCGTCAGCTCCGACAACCTCGTGCGCCTGCGGCGCTTACGCGACGAGGAGTCGCTCGAGATCCTCGCCGTGGCGCTCGACTGGCAGACGGCAAACGAGGTCCGCGAGTACGTCGAGCGGCACGAGATTGATCTGCCCGTGCTGCTCGGAGGTCAACAGATCACCCGGGACTGGCACATTCATGCATTCCCGACCTACTACGTGCTCGACAGCAGCCATCGCATCCAGCGCCGCGACCTCGGCTACAGCACGCAGCTCGGGCTATGGTGGCGAACCTGGATCGTGGACTGACCCCTACAGGCGTATCCCGCAGTTCTGGATGCTGATCGGCATCCTGTTCTTGCTGCTCGGCGCCTCGGCCGGCAGCGCCGTCGATTTCCTCCCGGCCTACCTCGCCCTCGGCGTACTCTGCATCGCACGCGGCATCTGGATCTACCAGGCGCGCTGGCAGTACCACCGCCGCAACGAGATGAAGGTTATGCGCTCCACGCAAATCATCGACCGCGCAAACCTTGGCGATCCGGACAAGACGTAAGCTCCTTTCGGCTTTCCACAGTATTTTTCCCCGCCCCCGGGAATACGATACGCGCGTCTGGAACCCTATCCTCTTCGCAAGGGTGCAACAGTGACAACCAGGAATGAGGCTGTCGTATACGAACAGCTTGCCGAGTACCGGCGCGATCCGCGCATGGTGCTCCAGATGCTGCGCAACCTGCAGCTTGCCCAGAACGTCATCACGCAGTCCGATATCGAGGTGCTTGCCGACGGGCTTAACCTGCCCCGCACCAAGATCAAGGGGCTGATTGACTTCTACAGTTTCCTCCACGATTCGCCGCGTGGTCGCTACGACATCTACTTCAGCGACAGCATTACCGACCACATGCTCGGCAGCCGCGTGAGCGCGCAGGTTCTCTGCGACGCCCTGGGAGTCGAACTGGGCGTACCGGACCCGTACGGCCGGGCCACAGTGTCTTACACGTCCTGCACCGGCCTCTGTGAGCGGGGTCCCGGCATACTGGTCAACGGTACCGCAATCGACCGGGTCACGCCGACGCGGGCCCGCGAGATGGCTCGCCTGATCAACGACAGCGTGCCGCTGGAGGAGTGGCCGCTCGAATGGTTTTTCATCACCGACGCGATCCGCAAGAAGGGTCCGCTGCTCAGCGATAACATTCGTCGTGGCTCGGCGATCAGTCGTGTGCTCAGCCTGGGTCCGGACCAGGTCATCGCCGACCTCGAGGCCTCCGGGCTACGGGGCTGCGGCGGAGCCGGATTCCCGACGTACAGCAAGTGGGATATCTGCCGCAAAGCAGGCGGTGACGAGCGCTTCGTCATCTGCAATGCCGACGAAGGCGAGCCGGGTACATTCAAGGACCGTGCGCTTCTGAACAAATACTCCTGCTCGGTTCTGGAAGGCATGACCGTCTGCGGTCTTACGATCGGCGCATCGAGAGGCTTCATTTACCTGCGCCACGAGTACGAGTTCATTCGACCTGTTCTCGAGAAGCGCCTCCGGCGGCGCCGCCAGTACAACCTGCTCGGTCGCAATATCCTGGGCCATCACGGCATTAATTTTGACATCGAGATCATCATGGGTGCCGGCTCCTATGTCTGCGGCGAGGAATCTGCGCTGATCGAATCGCTCGAAGGCAAGCGTGGCATCCCACGCATCCGTCCGCCCTTCCCTGTCACCCACGGTTACCGTGGCCGGCCGACGGTCGTCAACAATGTCGAGACCCTGGCCTACGCGGCGGGCGTCGTTGCGCACGGTCCCTCGTTCCTGTCACACGAAGGCCCCGACGCCGGCTGGAAGCTGCTGAGCATCAGCGGTGACTGCCGCGCGCCCGGCATCTACGAGATCCCGCTCGGCACCACGGTCGCCCAGGCACTCGATATGTGCGGCGCAGAGAATGTTCAGGCCGTCCAGGTCGGCGGACCGGGCGGTCTCCTGCTTTCGGCCGACGAGACCGACCGGCTGCTGTCGTTCGATGACAGCAACACGGGCGGCTCGTTCATCGTCTTCGACAAGAGCCGGGACATGCTGGACGTGGCCCGGAACTTCACGAAGTTCTTCGCGCACGAAAGCTGCGGCTTCTGCACACCGTGTCGTGTTGGCACCAAGCTCATGGAGCACATGACCGAGAAGATCATCAGGGGACACGGAGCGCGGCTCGATATCGAACAGATGCAACGGCTGAATCGCCTGATGACCAAGGCCAGCCACTGTGGGCTCGGGCAGAGCGCCGCAGTCCCGATCCTGACGACCTACGAGAAATTCCCCGAGGCGTTCCACCGGCGCATGGAAGACGTCGAATACAAACCCGCTTTCGATGTCGAGGCCGCCATCCAGCGCTCACGGGAAATCGTTGCTGAAGAGGTGATGACGAAATGACTGGCAGAATCCGCATCGACGGGCAGTCGATTCCGTTCGCAGAAGGCCAGACCGTCATGCAAGCGGCGGAGGACGCAGGCGTGTTTATCCCGCACCTATGCTACCACCCCGACCACGCGGCCAACGGCAGCTGCAAGATGTGCACCTGCAAGATCGACGGCCGCCAGGTCTCGAGCTGCACGACGAAGGCGCACGAAGGCATGGTCGTCGAGAGCAATACCGAAGACCTGAATTCGCAACGCCGGGCGCTGGCCCAGATGTTGTTCGTCGAAGGCAATCACCACTGCCCCTCTTGCGAGCACAGCGGCAACTGCGTCCTGCAGGACCAGGCCTACAAGCTGGGCATGACGGCCCTGATCTTCCCCGACTTCACAGCCGGGCGTAAGACCGATGCAAGCCACCCCGACATCCTCCTGAATCGCGACCGCTGCATCTACTGCGAGCTCTGCGTTCGCGCATCACGTGACTCGGACGGCAAGGATGTCTTCAGCATCACGGGCCGCTCGGAGAACAAGGGCCTGGCGATCAACTCGGACAGCGGCCTCCTGAAAGACTCGGGCATCAGCGTGGACGATTCCGCTGCGAACGTATGCCCGGTCGGCTGCATCATCAAGAAGCGCCAGGCATTCACCAAGCCGATCGGCCAGCGCGACTACGATCTGCGGCGCGTGCACAGCAATCGGATCAAGCAGCCGAAGCTACCGAAACTCGTCAAAGAGGAAGGCGAAAAATTCACTGTCGCCACCTGCTCTCTGGCCGGCTGCTTCGGTTGCCACATGTCCTTCCTCGACATCGACGAGCGCATTGTGAAACTGGTGGAACATGTCCAGTTCGATCGTTCGCCGATCAACGACATTAAGACCTGCTCGGGGGAAGTCGACATCGGCCTCGTCGAAGGCGGCGTTTGTAATACCGAGAACATCGAGACGCTGCGCGAGTTCCGCGAAAACTGCACAATCCTGATCGCCGTAGGCGCATGTGCGATGACTGGCGGCGTTCCGGCATTGCGCAATTCCATTGACGTTCGCGAGTTGCTCGAGGAGGCGTATGTCAACGGCATGGGCGTGGAGAATCCGCAGATCCCCGTCAGCCGGGAGCTGCCGCACATCCTCGAAGAGGTCAGCCCGATCCACGAAGTGGTCAAGGTCGATTTCTTCCTGCCCGGATGTCCGCCGCCGGCCGATGCGTTCTGGCAGGTCCTGAACGACATCATCGCAGGCCGCTCACCCGACCTCCCCTACGACCTCACCTACTATGACTGAGGCTGGACATTCATGACCTACGAAACTGCACCTGTTGAGAATCGCGAACAGCTGAACCGCGTCATCATCGAACCCATTTCGCGGGTCGAGGGACACGGCAAGGTCACCTTGCTGTCCGACGACGACAATGTCGTCCAGGAAGCACGGCTGCACATCGTCGAGTTCCGCGGCTTCGAACGCTTCATCCAGGGCCGGCCCTACTGGGATGTACCGGTCGTGGTGCAGCGCCTCTGCGGCATCTGCCCGGTGAGCCATCACCTGGCGGCGGGCAAGGCCATCGACCAGATCGTCGGCGCCCAGAAGCTGAGACCGACGGCCAAGAAGCTGCGCGAACTCGTGCACTTCGGGCAGATACTGCAGAGCCATGCCCTGCACTTCTTCCACCTTTCATCGCCCGACCTGCTGTTCGGTTTCGAGAGCGACGTTGCCCGGCGCAACATCATCGGCGTCATCGAAGCGCATCCCGACATCGCGCTGCAGGGCGTGAAACTGCGCAAGTACGGCCAGGAGATCATCCGGGCTATCTGTGGCAAGCGGATCCACGGCACCGGTGCGGTACCTGGGGGCATGAACAAGGCATTGACTGCAACGGAGCGCGACACCCTGCTCAAGGACATCGATGAGATCACCGAATGGTCAAAGGCCGCTGTCCAGCTGGCACGCGAGTATTACCTGTCGAACCAGCCGCTGAGCGCAGAGTTCGGCGCGATGCCGTCCAACTTCCTGAGCCTCGTCCGACCAGACGGCGCGCTCGAACTCTACGACGGCAAGCTGCGCGCCCGAAACAGCAAAGGCGAGATCATCTTCGACCAGGTCAGCGACCAGGATTATCACGACCGGATCCACGAGGAAGTCCGCCACTGGAGCTACATGAAGTTCCCGTTCCTGACGGAACTCGGCATGGACGACGGCTGGTACCGCGTGGGCCCGCTCGCGCGCGTCAACAACTGCGACTACATCGACTCACCGCTGGCCGAAGAACTCCGCCTGGAGTTCAAGGAGCATGGCGACAACGGCATGCTGCAGGCGCCCCTTGCCTATCACTGGGCGCGCATGATCGAGCTTGTGCACTGCGCCGAGAAGATCCGTGAGCTATTGCTTGACCCCGAGATTCTCGGCACGGACCTGATCAACCGCAGGCAGAAGCGCAACAGTTTCGGCATTGGCGTCATCGAGGCTACCCGGGGCACGCTCTTCCACCATTACGAGGTGGACGAGGACGATCTCGTCCGGCGCGCCAACCTGATCGTCTCGACGACACACAACAACCAGGCGATGAACGAGTCGATCCGGCAGGTCGCGCGCAAACACCTGAGCGGCAAGGAGCTCACGGAACCGCTGCTCAATAACATCGAAGTGGCCATTCGCGCCTACGACCCGTGCCTGTCCTGCGCGACCCACGCTGTCGGCAAGATGCCGCTCGTCGTCGAGCTGCGCAACAGCGCCGGGGAACTCGTGGACAGGCTGCAGAAGAACAGCGATGGCAAGTTCGACTGACCCATCGCTTATCGTATTCTGCTGGGGCAATGAGAGCCGTGGGGATGACGGCATCGGCCCCCTGTTCGCCCGACGCCTCGCGAGGCTCGACAAGCCTGAGCTCGTCGTGATCGAGGACCATCAGCTCAATATCGAGCACATCATGGACTTCGACGGGATGACGCCGCTGCTGTTCGTCGATGCCAGCGTAGCAATCAGGGACGGTTATCGGCTGTCGCGCATTGCGGCGAGCAATGACGGCAATTTTTCGACGCACGCCATCTCGCCGGAGGCGCTACTCAACGTCTACCGGGAGTCGACCGGAAACGCCCTGCCGGACGCGTTTCTGTTGCACGTATCGGGGGCCCGGTTCGGCCTCGGGGACGCCCTCAGCCCCACCGCGATGGTGGCCGCCGACGCGGCCTGGGAGTTCCTCCACGACGTCCTGCTGGACCCGGCGGACAACTGGGGTGACCGGCTGGCGCAGCACGCCGCCTGAGCGGTAGCCTTCAGGGCGCCGCCAGCTTCTCGTCAATGTACTGATCGACTACGCGGTCCAGCAGCTCCAGCGGGACGCCGCCGCTCAATAGCACGACGCGGTGGAATTCCCTGAGGTCGAACGCGTCACCCAGTGCATCCTGCGCCCGCTGGCGAGCGTCGAGAATGCGCAGCATACCGACCATGTACGCCGTGGCCTGCGCCGGCACGACGCTGTAACGTGCCGCCGCGCCCTCGGATGAGCCCCGTGACGAACCCACGTTATCCATGTTGAACTGGACGGCCTGCTCGAACGTCCATCCCATGCTGTGGATGCCGGTATCGATAACGAGTCTTGCGGCCCGCAACGCTTCGAACTGCAGGCGGCCCAGGTCACCGTAAGGATCGTTTTCATACCAGCCCAGCTCCCAGGCCAGGCGCTCGGCATACAGCGCCCAACCCTCGACGAACCCCGTAAACCGCACCATCTTGCGGAACGACGGGCCGCTGTCGATATCCATCGCGATCGCGATCTGCGTGTGGTGCCCGGGCACGGCCTCGTGGTAGGCCAGCGACGGCATGCGATACCACGCCTCGTCATACTGGGTGCCGGCATAGAAGGCGCCAGGCCGCGAGCCGTCGAACGAGGGTCCGATATAGAAGCCACCGAAATCGTCGTCGGCGACGACCACGTCGGCGGACGGGAAGATATCGAATGCCCGGTCGAGTTCGAGCTCCGCAGCGTCGATGATCGCTTCGTACGTCGCCCTTACCTCGGCCGCGGGAATGATCCCGCCGTCCTCGGCAACCTGGCCGAAGAGTTCGACCAGGCTCGCGATCTCCGGGTAACCGAGCTGCACGAAGATCGCGCGAATCTCGTTCTCAATGCGCTCCAGGTGGTCCAGCCCGAGCTGGTGGATCTCAGCGGCGGTCAGGTCCGTCGTCGTGCGATGCCGCAGCAGATGCGCGTAGTACTCGGCACCTTGCGGGTACTGCCAGACGCCGATGTTCGCAGGCGCCTGGTTCCTGAGGTTCTGGAGCCGGATTCGCAGGTCCCGGTAGGCCGGGATGACATGGTCTCGCGTCGCCGCGAAGGCGGCATCGACAAGGTCCTGGCGCTCGGCCGCGGTGAGCCCGGCAATACCGTCTATCTTGTCGCGGAACGCCGAGAAATAGGATACGTCGGCGACAGCGCCGTCCGCGACCTGGCCGATACCCCACAACGCCCACTCGATCGATACGCGAGGTTCGACAATGCCTGCGCCACTCTGCAGGTTGAGGTACTCGATCAGCTCGCCGAACTTGCGCGGCACGTCCTCGAGGCGAGCAATATAGTGATTTGCGTCCTCGATGGTCGCCAGCGGGTGGATCTCGGTGAAGAACGTCTCGGTATTGCGGTGGACGCCATTGAAGTTAAAGGCCGTTGCAAAGTCGTGGTAGAGATACGCCGCCGAATCCACGGTGTCTACGAGGTACCACTCGTAGAAGTCGTAGGTGAGCTGCTCGGCATTCGTCAGGCCGGCGGTGTCGTAGGTTCGCAGCAGCTCGAGCACGACACCGTACATCTCGAACGTATCCCGCCGGTAATCATCCGATATGTCGTCGAGACCGATCTCGGCAAGCGGATACACATCCGTGAGTGCCAGCCAGACGATGGTCTCCGGCGAGCGATACAGCAATGCCTCGTAGGATTCTTCGTAGAACTCCGCCAGTGACAGGCCGGCAAGCTCGGCTCTCAGTAACTCCGCCGGCGTCGGCTGGGCAACCGGAGGTGTTGTCGGGGCGGTTGAGCCGCCGCCTCCGCCGCCACCACAGGCGACGAGCAACAGAGCAATACACAGCGCAGCGAGGGGCCTTCTCATGCCGATTCTCCCCGGGTTTTGTTCTTCTTAAGAAGCAGACCGCCGCCCGGCGGCATTGTTCCGCTGCTACGCGACTGCTTCCGCGGGCGCCAGCCCGACTTTCTTGAGTGCCGTCAGCAATTGCGACCAGCGCTGTTCGAGTGTGCCCGTGTAGCCGATGGAGATGCGCACGAGTCCCGGCGAAATCCCGGCGGATTCCTTGTTGTCATCCGACAGCTCACTCGACGTGCTCGAGCCGGAACATGACATCAGCGTATCGAAATAGCCGAGACTGACGGCCAGGTAGCCGAAGCGCATCTCGTTCTGCAGGCAGGACATCAGGCGATTGGCCGTCTCTTCGTCACCGGCGTCGAGCGTCAGGACGCCACCGTACCCGTATTCCTCGCAGAAAACTTCGTTGAAAAGCTCGTGATCGGGATGCCCGGGCAGGCCCGGATAGCAGACATCGAGGCCCAGGTCGTGCAACCGGCTGGCGATAGCGAGCGCCCGCTCGCTGTGTGCCTGGATGCGCAGCGGCAGGTGCGGGATGCGCAATCCGATCGCCGCGGCAATGTTCGGGTCCATCGTCGGCCCGAGCAGCATGAGCGGCCCCGTATGCAGGTCCATGAGTTGCCCGATGAACTCCTCGGTACCGCAGATGGCGCCCGCGATGATGTCCGAGGCGCCGCTGATGAATTTCGTGATGCTGTGCACGACGACATCGGCGCCGAGCGCCGCGGGACGCAACGTCAGCGGCGTAAACGTATTGTCGACAACCAGCGCAACGTCTTTCGACCGGGCGACCGCGGCCAGGCGCGGGATGTCCGCAAGGCGCAACGTCGGATTGGATAGGGTCTCCGTGTAGATCAGTTTCGTCTTGTCGGTAATCGCGGCCCAAACTGCGTCGGAGTCCGTAATGTCGACAAAGGTCGTGCGGATCCCCGCTTTGACCGGCAGGAAGTCGTTCAGCAGCGCGAAGCTGCCGCCATAGATCGCGTTCGACGCGACGATTTCGTCGCCCTCGTCGCAGAGGCACATGATGACCGAGGATATCGCGCCCATGCCGCTTGCCGTGCAGTAGGCGGCCTCGGTACCTGCGAGCGCAGCCATCTGCCGCCCGAGGTTGAATACGGTCGGATTGAAATGGCGGCCGTAGAGGTAGCAGCCCTTGTCGGGCCCGGCACGTCCCTGGAACAGAGCGGGCATCGTTTCAGGGTTGATCACGGTAAACGTCGAACTTGCCTCAATGGACATGTTGACGCCGCCGTGTTCGCCGAATTCGTGACGCAGGTGCGCCAGGTCCTCAATAGGGTTCCGTCCACTCATGACTGTCCTCCCGGTCCCGGGGGTCAATCAGGATCGCTTCTCGAGCACCAGCAGATTGCCCAGCAGGACCAGTGTCGTTCCACCAACGATCGACGCGTCGAGGCGCAGTCCTTCGAATGCCAGGGACAGGACGAGCGCCACTACGGGGAACATGACCATCGCGTACCCCGCCTTGTGGGCGCCGATCCGGCCAAGCAGCGTAAGGTACGCGCCGAACGCGACCACCGACCCGAATAGTGCCAAATAGGCTAACGAGGTGATGTACGTAAAAGTCCCGTCGAAGTTGAATTCGTGGCCGCTGGCCAGCGCTACCGCGGCCGTCAGGACAGCCCCGTAGAACATGCCCCAGGTATTGGTCTCGACGACCGGCAAGGCCCGTTTCTGGGCCGCCTGCGACGCGATGTTGCCGACCGAGGCAGTCGCCGCCCCGGCAAACGCCAGCAGGCACCCCCAGAATACGGTGTCCGTCAGTGACAGCTCCTCGATCTGGGGCGCGAACAAGACCGTGATCCCGACGATGCCGAGAACGGCGCCAAGCAGCACTCGCGGACTGATTCGCGTCCCGAACACCATCCGCGACAGCCCGATGTTCATCCAGAGCATGGTCGAGAACACGATCGCGGCGAGCGCGGACGTGATATGGACCTGGGCGCGGTAGGCAAAGATGTAATTCAGGCAGAAAAGAAGCAGACCGAGAAGCGCGAACCACGCGTGATCAGCTACTTTAAATATAAGCGATAA
>JAAUYE010139814.1_pt1 | contig 15036 bp, 9 predicted proteins | sample 7278081 | NCBI WGS metagenome assembly JAAUYE01 (sample SAMN14350131, study PRJNA611818) | marine sediment metagenome | isolation source: surface marine sediment (0.6m) | place: French Polynesia: Moorea | collected 2018-08
ATGACGATTCGCAGCTGCCTCGTGCGTGCAACCATGGCGCTCTCCCTGCTCTGTGGGCTCGCCGGCCCCGCACTGGCGGTCGACGGGGTGGTCGAGATCAACCACACGAGGGCACTGGCCGGCGGCATCACGGCCGGAGACGCTCCCGGCTACCCGGTCACGATCGACGAACCGGGAAGCTATCGGCTCACCGGGAACCTGGACGTGACCTTCGACAGGTCGGGAATCACCATTCAATCCAGCGACGTGAGCCTGGACCTCAACGGCTTCACGGTTTCGAGTCCAGGGGGCAGCTTCGACGACGGGATCCAGGCCTCGAGCCCCAACATCGAGGTCAGACACGGCAGTGTCGAAGGTTTCTCGCGGCATGGGGTCTTCACGAACATCAACGCTTCCGTGCGCCTCGTCGGAGTCCGGGTTCGCGGCAGCGGGGCCACCGGCTTCGAGATTCAGGGCAGTGACAATCTCATCCAGGAGTGCCAGGCCGTCGACAACGGGGGCCAGGGGTTTCGCACCGGTGGTCGCTCACTGGTGATCGATTCGCTGGCAAAAGGTAATGCGAGTGTCGCTCTCGTTTGTTTCGGCGACTCCGTCGGCTATCGGTCGAACATCTTTGCCGAGAACAACGGTGGCAGCGCCAATCCGCAGGTCGCGGGGTGCATCGAGATCGGCTCCAACGTCTGCGGCCTCGATACGACGTGCCCCTGACGCGCCCCACGAGGCAATCGACGACGACTAGTCGCCCAGCACGTGCGAGCAGAGGTCGGGGTGGTCGCGATCGTGGTCGGCCAGGAAGGACCAGTCGCGCCTCGTGTTCCTGGGCAGCAAGCTGAAGATCGCGAGCCCTCCGCCGAGCAGATGCGAGGGCCCGGCGGGGCTGATGGAACGGCTGACGTGGAAGAAGGGCGTCGGCTCCCCGTCGACGTCGATCCACACGCCGAAGCTGGCCGTGGGCTCGAAGCGCGCAGCGCGGGCGCGCCAGTCGTGAGGCAGGTCGTGCGCCGCGGCCAGGTCGTCGACGAGATGCTGCAGGTTCGCGTCGTCGCGGATGAGGGCCTCCTGCTGGAGCGTCATCAGGAAGCCGCACCGCAGGTCCGCTTCATCGGGTGAAGAGGGCGCGCGCATGGCCCTGAGCAGTCCGCCGTAGTAGTCACGGATCTTCGGCTGGCCGGGCGATCCGTCGAGCCAGCGTTCCACCAGGCCGAGCCAGCTGCGGTTGACCATGAGGATCGAGACGCCGTCGGTGAGCAGGCTCGGGAAGGGGTCGAGCGCGTCGAGGATCAGCGCCGTCGCCTTGCGCAGCCAGCGGAGGTCCGGGGACTGGAGATCCAGTGGCCCTTCGGGCGAGGTGTAACCAGCCGCGTGGAGCAGGTGCGCCGTATCGCGCGCTCCGAGCTCGAGACTCCCGGCGATCCGCTCGACCATGCTCTTGCTCGGCTGAACGCGTCCGTTCTCGAGGCGGCTGATGTGTCGCGGGGAGGAGTCGAGCTCGAGCGCCAGATCCTCCTGGGTCCTCTGGAAGACACCACGCCAGAAGCGGAGCAGGCGCCCGAACGCCGTGGTCGTGCTGGGCGAGCCGGTCATCGCGAATCTGACCTCTCAGGTCATGGTCGTTCCTCCGAGCATCGTGCACTGTCGGGGCCCACGCTGCACCCCTGGGAGCGGCTTCTCGAAGGCAGGAGAGCACCGATGCACGACCTGGCGATCCGGAACGGGAGCATCATCGACGGAACCGGCGCGGCCGCCCAGCGGGCCGAGGTGGCCGTACGGGACGGTCGCATCGCCGAGGTCGGGCGACGGGTAGGGCGGGCCCGTCGCGAGATCGACGCCGCAGGCCGGATCGTCACGCCCGGCTTCGTCGATGCGCACACCCACTACGACGGTCAGGCGACCTGGGACCCGGAGCTCTCGCCCTCGTCCTGGCACGGCGTCACGACGGTCGTGATGGGCAACTGCGGGGTGGGGTTCGCTCCCGCGCGCCCCTCCGATCGCGGCTTCCTGATCGGCACCATGGAGAGCGTGGAGGAGATTCCCGCGGCCGTGCTCGACGAAGGCGTTCCCTTCGACTGGGAGAGCTTTCCCGACTATCTGGATTCGTTGGATCGGCAGCCGCGCTCGATCGACATCGCCGCTCAGGTCCCTCATTGCGCGCTTCGCGCCTACGTGATGGGCGAGGATCGGGCCTTCGACGACGACGCAACGAACGAAGACATCGAAGAGATGACGCGCCTCACGCGGGAGGCGCTCGAAGCCGGCGCGCTCGGCTTCTCGACCTCGAGGACCTTCATTCACCGGACCAGGGACGGTCGCCTCGTGCCCGGTACGTCCTGTGCGCCGAGGGAGCTGCTCGGCATCGCGAGCGGGCTGCGCGACGTGGGGCATGGCGTCTTCCAGCTGATCACCGACGACATGGGCAAGGATCCCGACTACGCGTGGATGAAGGAGGTGGCGAGGACGACGCGCAGGCCCGTGGCCTTCACCCTCTCGCAGCGCCCGAACGACCCGACCGGCTACCGCGACGTGCTCCAGGAGCTCCAGCGCGCCCACGAGGAGGAGGGCCTCGAGATCTGGGCGTCGGTGCCCTGGCGGCCACCGGGAATCCTGCTCGGCCTGCAGGCGACGATGAACCCGTTCCGGACGCATCCTGGCTTCCGCGAGCTGCGGGGATCCTCGCTGGAGGAGATCGTCGCGACGATGCGCAACGCGGACTTCCGGGCCCGGCTGCTCTCCGAGGAGCCCGCGACGCGCGACCCCTTCGTTCGGCGCGTGCTGGGAGACTGGGAGAACCAGTACGTCCTGGGCGACTCGCCGGACTACGAGCCGCCGCCGTCCCGGAGCATCGCGTCGCTGGCCGAGTCCGCTGGCGTGTCGCCGGCGGAGTTCGCCTACGACGTGCTCATGAGGGACGAGGGAAGGCAGTTCATCTACTACCCGCTCGTGACCTATGCATCCGGGAACCTCGATGCGATCCACGAGATGATGACCCATCCGCGGGCGACCGCGTCCGGCTCGGATGGCGGTGCCCACGTCGGAACGGTGTGCGACGCGAGCGCCGGGACCTTCATGCTCACGCACTGGGCGCGCGACCGGAGCCGCGGGCCTCGGATTCCGCTCGAAGAGGTGATCCGGAAGCAGACCAGCGAGACGGCGCGGCTCTACGGACTGCGGGATCGCGGCATGATCGCGCCCGGGAAGAAGGCGGACCTCAACGTCATCGACTTCGATTCGCTGAGGCTCCTCGCGCCCTACATGGCCTTCGATCTGCCGTCGGGCGCGAAGCGCCTGCTGCAGCGCGCGGAGGGCTACGACTTCACGATCGTGGCGGGCGAGATCATCGCGGAGCGCGGCTCGATGACGGGGGCGCGGCCGGGCCGGCTGGTGCGGGGTCCTCGGGGCTGACCTCCTGCAGCTCGACGGTGCTGGGGATGAAGAGGCGGAGCTCTCGGTCCTCCTGAGCTCGTCGGTGGTCGTCGCGCGGCGCTGGGGATCGCTTCCGCGGCGCAGCCCCTGCGGCGGGAGCTGATCGCCGCTTGCCGCCGGCTGAGGTTCATGGCGCGAAGGGCCCCCGTGGGCGTGCCACGGATGGCCTCGGGGAACCACTCATCCCGGGAAATCGCAGGCCTCGTTCTCGGGGCGGCGTCCGGTGGCGCTACGGTGGTCGGGCCTCCGGTCGAGCGTCACTTCAGCGGAACATCGGCGCTCGTGCCCTCGGCCTTCTTCTTCTGGTAGATGTCCGAGAGCTCCGCGTAGGTCCGCTCGAGCGCATCGACACGCTCGCCGAAGGCGGCCCGTTGCTCCGGGGTCGTCGTGGCGATCAGGTTCCGGATGCCCCAGGCGCTCCAGTACCGGTTCTTCTCGTTGTAGCTCCCGTCGGGACAGCGGAAGACCTGGTCGAGGATCGTGAGGTCGTGGGGAATGCCGTAGGCATCCCGGGAGTCCTCGTAGGAGAAGAAATAGAAGAAGTTGTCGAATCCGGCCCAGGTGATCCCGGAGAGACACAGCGGGCACGGCTCGTGGGTCGTGATGAAGACGCAGTCCTTCGGCGCGGGACGCCGGTCCTTCGGGATCGCGTAGAACTCGTTGATCGTGGTGATCTCGCCGTGAAGGAGCGGATTCTCCGCCTCGGTGTTGGTGGCCACCAGCACCGTGGACAGATCGGACTTCTTCAGGACCGCACCGCCGAAGAGCTTGCTTCCGCCCTTGACCCCTTCCCGGGTCTTGGGCGCGATCTCCTGCTGGATCAGAGCCAGGACGCGATCGATGAACGCCGCCTTGTCCTTGCCGATGATGGCGTCGAAGTCCGCCTCCGTCGGCTGCGTCCAGTCCCTACACCCCGGCCCGTCGTCTCCGCCTTCGGCCGCGCCGACGGCGCTGGCGGATCCGAGGAGGGGAACTGCGCCCGCGACGCTGACGAGACTCTTCATGAATCGGCGACGCTCGGGCTCGCGTACAGCAGCTTCGGCGTCGTCCTCTTCATGTGTCGGGCTCGTGTGCTCGGCCATGCGCCATTCCTCCTCGACGCTGCTGTGTAGCGTGGAACGCTGCCGCCCGCCGCACGACGAGATGCTCCTCGTCCGCAGGCTCGGGCGGATCTGGACCGTGGCGGGCTGGTCCGCCGTCCAGGTGGCGGGATCCGGATTGGGCTCGGCGACGTCGCGTGGTGGGACCGGGCCATCCGGATCCCGCCATTCTCCACGTCTCGGCCACAGCGGCAGCTCCGTGTGGTAACCTCGCGGCTCCCCAGAGTCGGCGCTCCCCGAGCATCCGAAGCGAGCGAGGAGAGGAATCGCCGGGGTACCGGAAGGCGGTTCGTCTGCGAGCCGCAAGCCCGATGCTGGCGGCGCCCGCGGCAGCGGAAGACGGCGCCGTTGCCATGCCGGCGCTGGAACGGGAGTCCGGCTGAGCGGGGAGGACTCGGAATGAGGGGGGCGATCCTCGTGGTGCGCCACGGCCGGGGGCGCGGACGCAAGTCCCCGTACATGGACCGCGCGCTCGAGCACCTCGCGGTGCGGCGCCCCGAGCTCCACGCCTCGTTGTGCTTTTGGAAGACGGGCGAGGCCCTGCCGTCCCTTTCGGGGGTGGCGGCGATCGTCTTCTGGCTGGCCGACGACGAGCTGCTCGAGCCGGGGGAGCGCGAGACGGGGATCTTCGCGGCCGTCGCTCGACGCCACCGGCAGCGCGGCTACGCCGAGCGGCTCTCCGTCCTGCACGCCGCCGCGCTCTCCGCCCAGCCCCCCGACGAGCGCCGGCGCGTGTCCGCGCTGCTGGCGGAGGCCCAGGTGGCCGCCATCGTCTGCCCGCGCTCGGCCCTCGGCATGGTCGGGCTCGACCGTCCGACGCACCTCCACAACTGCATCGCCCCGCTGCACGACTTCCTGGCCGAGTGCGTGCTCGTCGCGCTCGGCACCGACAACATCAACGACGTCTTCGTTCCCTTCAGCCGGGGAGACCTGATCGAGGAACTCGACTTCATTGCCGAGGCCGTGCGCTTCTACGACCTCGACACCCTGGCCGACATCGCTTCCCGGAACGGCGCGGAGGTACTCGGACTGTCACGGACGGGCCCCAGCTGGAGATGCTGCTCTGCGAGCCGGAGTTCTTCAGCGTCGACTACGAGATCAATCCCTGGATGGACGTGAACGAACCGGTCGACACGGAGCGCGCCTGGCTGCAGTGGCGCCGGCTCCGCGACACCCTCGTCGAGCTGGGTGTGCGCGTCCACCTGATCGGCCCGGTGGCCGGGCTCCCCGACATGGTGTTCACGGGCGACGCCGGCGTCGTGCTCGGGAACCGCTTCGTGTCGAGCAACGTCCGGCCGAAGGAGCGCCGCCCCGAGGCGGGACGCTTCCGGGTCTGGTTCGCGGAGCAGGGCTTCTCGGTCGAGACGCTTCCCGAGGACGTGTTCTTCGAGGGTCTCGGCGACGTGGTGCTGCACGGCCGCACGGCCAGCCGCAAGGCCATCGAGGCGCTCCCGCAGGAGATGATCCCTGTGAGCGACGAGGACGCCCGGCGCTTCGCCCTCGATGCGGTCGTGGTCGGCCGCAAGCTCGTGGTGAACCATTGCTCGAGCCGGCTGCGCGCCGAGCTCGAGTCGCGGGACTTCGAGGTGATCGTCATCGACGTCGCCGAGTTCGTGAAGAGCGGGGGCGGCACGCGTTGCCTCGTGCTGCGCTACGCGTGCTGAGCGAGGGGGAGTCGTCCATGGCGAAGCACCCGGTGATCCTGGGGCTCAACACCGTCTATCACGAGACCTCCGCCTGCGTGCTGCGCGGGCCGGAGCTGCTCGCCTTCGCGGAGCAGGAGCGCCTGAACCGCGTGAAGAAGGGCAAGGCCGCACGGGTCGACAACCCCGACGAGCTGCCCGTGGAGGCCCTCCTCTACTGCCTCGAGAAGGCCGGCGTGACCTGGGGCGAGATCGACCGGGTCGCGGTCTCCTTCGACCCGGGGCTTCGCAGCGAGGCGATCGACGAGATGACGGTTCCGGGCGACTGGGGCAGCCGCAGTGGCGAGGCGAGGTTCCTGGGTCGCGTCCGCGGTCTGCCCTCCCGGCTCTCACAACTCACGGGGATCGACTTCGGGCCCCGCTGGCGTTGGATCGCCCACGAGCGCGCCCACGCGGCGAGCGCCTACTTCGCGTCACCCTTCGAGGAGGCCGCGGTGCTCGCGGCCGACGGGATCGGCGAGTCCACGACGGCGTCGCTGGGCCACGGCGTGGGCGGCGATCTGCGCGAGATCGCCTCGATCCACTACCCCCACTCGCTCGGCTTCCTGTGGGAGAAGATCTGCAAGTTCCTGGGCTTCGACGAGTACGACGCGGGCAAGGTGATGGCCCTGACCTCCTTCGGCGCGGCGTCCGACCTGGCGGCTCCGTTCTCCGGGCTCGTCACCGTGACCGACGGCTCCTTCGAGGTCGCTCCCGAGGAGCTGCTCTTCCGGGTGGACGAGTACGGCCCGCTCGAGCGGCGCTTCGGGCCGCGCCGGGCGCGGGACGGCATTCTCGGACCGCGGGACGCCGCCGTGGCCGCGGCCCTGCAGAGCGCCACCGAGGAGATCCTCGGGACCCTGGCCGAGCGCCTCCATCGGGAGACCGGGTCCGAGAACCTGTGCCTCGCCGGTGGGGTCATGCTCAACTGCGTGGCCCTGGGCCGTCTGCTCCGCGACGGCCCCTTCGCGAACGTCTTCGTGCAGCCGATCGCGCACGACGCAGGCACGGCGCTCGGCGCCGCCCTCGCCGTGTTCCACGAGGAGTCGGACTCCACGGAGCGGTGGGTGATGAAGAGCCCCTATCTGGGGCCCGAGTTCTTCGAGACGGACTTCAAGGAGGCGCTGCAGGCCGCGGGAATCGGCAGCTATCACCAGTCAGAGGACCCCGCGCGCGAGGCGGCCCAGGCGATCGCGGACGGGAAGATCATCGGCTGGTTCCAGGGAGCTGCGGAGGCCGGGCCGCGCGCGCTGGGCAACCGCAGCATCCTGGCCGACCCGCGGACGGGGGCCTCCAAGGAGCTCATCAACCTCAAGGCCAAGCACCGCGAGTACTTCCGGCCCTTCGCGCCCGCCGTGCTGAAGGAGCACGCCTCGGAGTGGTTCGAGGTGCCGCGCGATTCGCCCTCGCTCCGCTTCATGTCCTTCGCGCTCCCCGTCCGCCCGGAGAAGCGGCAGGAGGTGCCCGCCATCGTGCACGTGGACGGCACCGGCCGTCTCCAGGTCGTGGACCGGGAGGTCAACCCGCTCTTCCACGAGCTGGTGTCGGACTTCCACGAGATCACGGGCGTGCCGATGGTGGTGAACACCTCCTTCAACACCTTCGACGAGCCGATGGTCTGCAGCCCCGCCGATGCCGTGAAGACCTTCACCCGGACCGACCTCGACCTGCTCTTCCTGGGCGATCTCGTCGTGCGGAATCCCCGCGTCGCTCGGAGGGGCGGCGAGGTTCGGGAGGGCCGCGCGGTCGAGGCCCCCGCGAGGGCTGGAGTCGCGGCGACGTGAGGCCAATGGGGTCCGGGAAGACCCGGGCGCCGACGGTCACGACGAGTCGGCCCGTCGCTTCCGGTCAGGCCCGCGCGTCGTCAGCCGAGTCTGCGATCCGGGTGGTCCGTTCCGGCCATCATCTTCTCCGCGACCCGCTCCGCCACCATGACGCAACCGAGATAGGTATTGCCGGAGGGGATCGTCGGCATCACCGAGGCGTCGCAGACACGGAGCCCGTGGATGCCTCGCACGCGGCAGTCGGCGTCGAGTACCGATCCCATCGGGCACGTTCCGGTCATGTGCGCATAGCTGAGCGTGAGTCGCTCGAGCGCGGTCGTGACGGCGTCGGGCGCCATCAGGTCGTGGGGCACGACCGGCTCGCAGCCCAGCTCGCGGGCGGCGGCTGACCGCTCCCAGGCGGCGATCCGGTCGAAGGCGTGGCGAAGGCGCTCGGGCGCATCGTCGGGCAGGGGAGGCGCCTCGACGACCGGACCCGCTTCGGGCTTCTCCCCCAGCCGGACGCTGCCGCGGCCGCTGGAGCGCATCAGGAAGACCGCCATCATGAAGAGGGTCGTGTCGTCCGTGGGCCCGGGGCCGATGGGGAAGGCGTGGTAGTCGACGTCCGTTCCATTCGAAGCGCCCACCAGCACGACCTGCGCCGGTCCGGCGATGCCACCCCGGGGGCCGTCGTGGCGGTAGGGGATCCCGGGGCCGAGGTGGTCGCTCATCGTGCTGCCCACCGGGAGGTCGGCGCGGGTGGGGATGCCGTGTTCCGCCAGGTGGTCGGCGGGGCCGACGCCCGACCGGAGCAGCAGATGGGGTGACCAGAGGGCGCCGGTCGCCACCACGACCTCGTCCGCCTCGACTTCTTCGCCGCTCTCGAGGCTCACGCCGGTGACACGACGGCCGTCGAACGCGATCGCAGCCACCTCGGCGTTCGTACGAACCTCGAGGTTGCTCCGCGCCCGCACCTCGGGGGTCAGATAGGCGAGGCTCGTCGTGACCCGCTGCGCCTTCTCGTCGATCGTGACCGGGAAGATGCCGATGCCGGGGAGCTGAGACGGGTCGTTGATGTCGGCGACCACCGGCTGGCCGATCTCGGCCATGCCGTCGTAGTAGGCGCGATGGGCGCGGCTGAGTTCGTCTCGGCGCCATCTCCGCACGGGCAGGGGACCGGTGTTCCCGTGGATGGCCGACGGTCCGAAGTCGAAGTCGCGCTCGGCGGCGATGAACGTGCTCTCGACATCGGCCCAGCCCCATCCGTCGAGGCCCGCCGTCTCCCACGCGTCGTAGTCGGCGGGCAGTCCCCGGAGCGTGGCCATGGCGTTCACAGCCGAGGTACCGCCGAGGAGCCGGCCCTGGTACATCGGGATCACACCCGTCTCCGTGGCCATCGGGGTCGTCGCGATGGGCGCCGCGCCGCCCCAGAGATTCGCGGCCTGGGCCGGCTCGAGAATCTCGGAGCTGTAAGCCTCGTGATCGGGTCCGGCCTCGAGCAGGGTGACGGACAGCGCGGGCGCCTCACTGAGTCGAGCCGCGAGCACGGCACCCGCCGTGCCGCCGCCCACCACGAGGATGCGCCTGACCTGGTGACCCATCGGTGCCTTCGTTTCTCCGGCTCGGGAGCACTGTAGGTGTCCCGATCTCCAGGGAGCAGGACGATCGCCGATGCTGGCGAAGATTAGGTCGTCCGAGCCAAGAGCGCTTTCGGGAGCGTCGCGCGACGCTCCGCCCCGGCACCGTGGCGGACGACTACGTCGAGCACCTGCTGTTCGCGATGGATCTGGCCTGGGACAGCCGCTTCCTGCTGCGCGATCGCGCGCAGTACGCGGAGGGTCCGAGCGTCCGGCAGCCCGACCCGGACATGGCGGCGGATTTCGAGGAGCTCCTCGAGCTACTGGTGCGCATGGAACGCGAAGGCCTGTTCCGGCGCGATCTCGGGATCGACCTGCGGGTGCTGGTCCGTTCGCTGTGGATCGTCAGCCGCTACTGGATGGACCACCTGCACGAATCGGAGGGGCTCGAGCACATCAGCTGGGAAGACCAGGAGCGCGGGGTCGAGCATCACTTCGCCGTTCTGCTGCCGTGCCTGACGGCTTCCGCCAGACGCGCGTTCGAGGCGGCGCTGCAGCGCGCTTCGATTCCCCTCGCGATGCAGGGAAGGACCGCGAACGACTGAACGTGTCCCGGGATGCCCAGCTCTCTCGCAGAGCCATCCGGCTCGCATCGGGCACGGGGGGTGCTCGCCTGGCGAGAGACCAGCAGCGCTCGTCGGCGTAGCCGAGGAAGACCTGGAGGGCACGTTCGGAGACGCCGCGGGCGAAGGTGTACTTCGGCCTTCGAAGCGAACGTCCCAGCCCGCCCCACGCCACTGCTCGAGGTCGATCAAAGCCCTTCCTATACACCGATCCGTGGTTTAGGCTGGAGACCGCGTGCCCCCGGAGGATCGCGGGTGTCCGGCTCGGATCACCACGGACGGGTCAAGGCGCTGTTCCTGGCGGCGTGCGACCGTCGCCCGGAGCAGTGGGCGGGCTTCCTCGACTCGGAGTGCGAGAGCGACCCGGCCTTGCGGCGCGATGTCGAGGCGCTGCTGGGTCACCACGAGCCGGAGGCCCCGGGTGCCGACGAGCCCCACTCGACCCGCCCGTACGGCTGCGAGCGCTTCGCCCCTGGTCGGGTCGTCGCGGGTCGCTACCGGATCGTGTCGCACCTGGGCAGGGGCGGCACGGGCGAGGTCTACCGCGCCGAGGACCACACCCTCGGCGTGGAGGTCGCGCTCAAGTTCCTGCGCAGCGCGGGGGCGCACCATCTCGAGCGCCTGTGCGAAGAGGTGCTGCTGGCCCGTGAGGTGAGCCACCCCGCGGTGTGCCGCGTCTTCGAAATCGGCGAGGCCGAGGGCCGCACCTTCATGACGATGGAGTACGTCGACGGCGAGAACCTCGCCTCGCTGCTGCGGCGCATCGGGCGACTGCCGGCGGCGAAGGTCGCCGAGCTGGCAGGCGAGCTGTGCGCGGGGCTCGCCGCCGCCCACGAGCGGGGCGTCCTGCACCGCGACCTCAAGCCGTCCAACATCATGCTCGACGCCGCAGGACGCGTACGGATCCTCGACTTCGGGATGGCTACCTGCGCGGGCGCGCCGGGGGGCGGCCCGCTGGGCACGCCCGCCTACATGGCGCCCGAGCAGCTGGAGCGCGGCGCTCCGGTCACGGAGCAGACCGATCTCTATGCCTTGGGGCTGGTTCTCTACGAGCTGGTCAGCGGCGGCCCCGTCTTCGCGGCTTCGAACCTCGAAGAGAGGAGGACGCTACCCGGCGAGCCGGCGCCGCCCTCGAGCCGGGGCGTGGAGCTCGACGCCCGGCTCGAGGAGGGCCTCCTGCGCGCGCTGCGGGAGGATCCGCAGGAGCGCCCGGTCTCGGCGGCAGAGATGGCACGGATGCTCGGGGTGGCCCTCCCCGCGTGTGCCAACGAGGAGCCGCCGCCGCCGCTGCCGCGCGAGAGCGGTGAGCGGCGGCACCTGACGGTGCTCTTCTGCGATCTCGTCGACTCGAGCGGGCTCTCGCAGCGGCTCGATCCCGAGGCCTACGTGGCGGCGCTGCGCCGCTACCGGACGTGCTGCGAGGAGGCCGTTGCGCGCTACGACGGTCACGTGGCCCAGTACCTGGGCGACGGCCTCGTGGTGTACTTCGGCTACCCGGGCGCCCACGAGGACGACGCCGAGCGGGCCGTACGCGCCGGGCTCGACGTCGTGCGCGCGGTACAGACGCTCGACCTCGCGGGCGGCTTCCAGGCCGCGGCCCGCGTGGGCATCCACACCGGCCCGGTGGTGGTGACCGTCTCCGGGGCGCCGGAGCGGCTCGAGTGGCTGGCCTTCGGTCTGACGCCGAACGTCGCCGCGCGCCTGCAGGCGGTGGCCGCGGCGAACGAGGTGCTCGTCAGCGACGCGACGCTGCGGCTGGTGGCGGGGATCTTCATTGCCGAGGACCGGGGCGTCCCCGAGCTCAAGGGCATCGAGGAGCCGATCCGGGTGCACCGGGTGCTGCAGCCGAGCGGCGTGCGCGAGCGCCTGGAGCGCGCTGCGGCGCTGACGCCCTTCGTCGGACGCGAGCAGGAGCTGGGAACGCTGCTGGACCGCTTCGAGCAGATCCAGGAGGTCCACGGTCAGGCGGTGCTGATCTCGGGCGAGGCCGGCATCGGTAAGTCCCGGCTCGTCTACGAGCTGCGCGAGCGTCTGAAAGAGCAGCCCCACGGCTGGCTCGAGTGCCGCACCTCCCCGTACACCCGGAGCAGCCCCCTCTACCCGCTCGTCGAGCTGCTGGAGAAGGTGCTCGACTTCCGGAAAGACGATTCCTCCGAGGACAAGCTCGCGAAGCTCGAGCGGGGAATCGCGCAAACGGGCCTCGACCCCGATGCGTGTGTCCCGCTGCTGGCGGACCTGCTCTCGATCCGACTGGCCGTGCGCCACGCGCCGCTCGAGATCAGTCCGCAGCTCCAGCGCCAGCGAACTCTCGAGACGCTGCTCGCCTGGGTCTTCGCGCAGGGCGAGAAGCAGCCCCTGGTGCTGGTGGTGGAGGATCTGCACTGGATCGACCCCTCGACTCTCGAGTGGCTGGGGCTCCTGATCGAGCAGTGCCCCACCGCGGGCCTGCTACTGCTCCTGACTCACCGACCCGAGTTCGAGCCCCCCTGGCCGCCCCGCGGATACGTGTTGCCCGTCTCCGTGGGTCGCCTCGGCCGCCGCCACACGAAGGACCTGGTCGCGGCGGCGGTCTCGGGCGACCCTCTCAGCGAGCCCGTGGTGGACCGGCTCGCGGCGCAGTCCGACGGCATTCCCCTCTTCGTCGAGGAGCTGGCGAAGGGCTACGTCGAGTCGCGTCCAACCGGCTCCGCCTCCGGCCTGGAGGTCCCGGAGACGCTCCAGGACTCGCTGACGGCGCGGCTCGACCGCCTCGGCGAGGCGAAGCAGGTGGCCCAGATCGGCGCGGTGCTGGGCCGCGAGTTCCCCTACGCCCTGCTCGAGGCCGCGGCCCCCGTGCAGCCCGGGGCGCTGCGCAAGGGCCTCGCGCGGCTGGTGGAAGCGGAGCTGCTCTACCGGCGGGGCTTCCCGCCCGACGCGACCTACACCTTCAAGCACGCCCTCGTGCAGGACACTGCCTACGAGTCGCTGCTCGAGAGCCGGCGCCGGGAGCTTCACGGGCGCATCGCAGACGCTCTCGAGGCCCGCTTCCCCGAGCGCGTCGCCCGCGAGCCGGAGCTGATCGCCCACCACTGCGGCCAGGCGGCGCGCACGTGGGAGGCAATCGGCCACTACCGACGGGCCGGCGAGCGGGCGACGCAGCGCTTCGCCCACCCGGAGGCGATCAGCCACCTGCGACAGGCGCTCGAGATGCTGGGCAAGCTACCGGAGAGCGCCGAGCGCGACAGGGAGGAGCTGGGCCTCCAGGTTGCGCTGGGCCCTTCGCTGATCGCGGTCAGGGGCTACTCGGATCCGGAGCTCGGTCGAGCCTACGAGCGCGCCCGAGCCCTCTGCGGGGAGCTCGTGGACACACCCGAGCTCGTCAGAACCCTGATCGGCCTCAGCCTGTACAACTTCATTCGAGGGGACGCGGCATCGGGAGCCGAGCTGGCGCGGCAGGCCCTGACGGCCGCGCATCGGGTGGGGGAGAGCTTCCCCATTCTGATGGCCCACACCCGGCTGGGCATCAATCTCTTCGCCATGGGCCAGCTGTCGCCCGCACTCGATCACCTGGAGCAGGCCATTCGGCTCCACGATCCGGCCAGGCATCGATCCCTCGAGGCCGCGTGGGGACAGGGCGTGGGAGTCTCCGTCGCTCGGCTCATCGCGGCCATCACGCTGTGGGTTACCGGTTACCCCGATCGTGCGAGGAGGCTGCACCAGGAAGCGATCGACCTGGCGCGGAAAGGCGACCCGTTCGATCTCGCGCAGGCGCTCGTGGGCGACGTACCCCAGCTTGCTCGCGAACGAGAGCTGGCGAGACGGCAGGCGGAGGAGGCCCTGGCGATCGCGCGGGAGCGCGGATTCCCGTACCTCGTCCTTCAGGCCAGGCTCAACCGGGGGTGGGCACTCGGTGGCGCGAGCGGGCTCGGCGAGGTCCAGGAGAGCCTGGCGCTGTTCCAGAAGTGGGGCTCGAAGGTCTTCCTCTCGAGCTGGCTCCGTCTCGCCATCGAATTGAACCAGGAGCTCGGGCGTACCGAGGACGCACTGACCGCACTGGAAACGGCCTTTCGAATCTCGCAAGAGACCGGCGCTCGCATGGCGCGTCCCGAGCTGTACAGGCTGAAGGGTGTCATCCTCTCGACCGAAGGATCCGTCCGAGACGCGGAGAGCTGCTTCCACCGCGCGCTCGAGATCGCACGGGAGATGAAGGCGAAGTCCTGGGAGCTGCGCACCGCGACGAGCCTGGCGCGCCTGCTGCGCGACGAGCGCCGCCGGGACGAAGCCAGGGACCTGTTGCAGCCCGTCTACGACTGGTTCACCGAGGGCTTCGATACCCCCGACCTGAAGGACGCCCGCGCGCTGCTCGACGAGCTGGCCTAGAGATCGACCCGCGAGCAGGGGCGAGACGAAGAGCGGTCGCGGGGGCGCTCAGTCCGCGTCGAGCTCCGGGTAACGCCGGAAGATGCCCTCCTGATTGAAGGGAACCCTGCGTTCCGACGCCAGGTAGGCGGCGATGCGCGGCCGTCCCCGCACCCGCTCGCGCAGCGCGAGAACGCCCGGTGTCGACTCGCTCGCAAGCGCGAAGCCACGGGGGAATGCGTAGGCAAGACCTTCCAGCGCCTGGAAGAGCCCGAGGTCGGCGTGCGAGATGCTCCCACCCGCCAGCACGTCGCCGCCGTTGTGACTCAGCACGCGCTCGAAGTACTGGAGGAAGCGCGGCAGCCGCTCGCTCACGAAGTGTGGCGCACGCCGCCGTGCCTCGGCCTGCTGGTCCTCGTAGTAGAGCCAGGCGCTGACGGGATGGTGGGTGTCGTGTGCCTCCACGACCAGGTCGGCCACCGTGAGCTGCAGCGCCAGGGTCCGGGCCCGGCCCGCCTCGTCCGCGGGCGCCA
>JAAUYE010006985.1_pt1 | contig 15006 bp, 15 predicted proteins | sample 7278081 | NCBI WGS metagenome assembly JAAUYE01 (sample SAMN14350131, study PRJNA611818) | marine sediment metagenome | isolation source: surface marine sediment (0.6m) | place: French Polynesia: Moorea | collected 2018-08
GCCAGCCAGCTCCATCCCGGCCTGCGTAGGAGCGATGATCTCCGCGTAGCGGTCCACTGGTATCGGTAGGTCCTGCCCGAGCTCTACGGCCTCCTGAAGCGTCTCAGCGTCAATTCCGACCGACGCTGCTACAGCCTCCGGATCCCTGCCGTTCTCCTGGAAGTATTCCGCGAATCGCTGGCCATCGATCCACATGCTGCCGTCGGTGCCTTGTGCACGTAGGCGCTGCAGGAATTGCTGATATGTGCCCTTAAGATTCTTGGCGGTGTTGGACTTGTTGGCGCCGTCGGCGAGCGTCTCGAACACGACCTGCATATTCTCGGCCGCCTTGGCCCGGCGAATGTCGGAGTAGTAGCTCATGCCGGGACCGAGCATGGACATGATGGCGGCACCCTGCAGCGTCTCGAGCGCCGTCTCGGTGATGCGATTCGACCATGACTCGTAGGTCAGCGCCTCGGCATCCTCCGGCCGTATCATCTCGCCAGTAACGGCCGTCACAGACTCCTGCATGACCTCGGTCACGACCTCAGTGCCGAGGACCTCACCGAAGCGCACGAGCGCGTTAGTGGTTGCCCTACGCATCGACGGTCGAGTGAGCACGTCGCCAGCGAGCTGCTTGGCAATCGCCCCCTGCGCATCCCTCAGCCATGGCACATACTTCACGACCTTGCCGATCGACACGGTTTCGAGCGCCGCGTTGATCACACCCACTGACCTCGAGGCCATCAGCGCGGTATCGTGGTCGACACCCATGTCGCGGTATTCGCCGTAGGCAAAACCGGATTCGAGCTCGTAGGCCGCCATGCTGGTGCCCGTCGTCATGCCGACACCGAGGCCACCGACGGCCGCGCCCGGCACGGTAAAGATCTCCTCCGGCGTCAGCGCTTGCGGACCCATCTGCCCGGCGATCGCCGCCGCGGATCCGCCGGCCATAGCACCAGCCAGTCCGAACTCGACGCCTTGGCCGAGACTGTAGAGCGTTGGCCCGGCCATCTTGGCGTTTTTCACGAGGAAGCGAACGAAGCCCTCAGCGCCGAAGTCGTGCCCCATTTGCAGTTGCTCGAGCTTGTCGAATCGCTCTTGCTGCTCCGGCGTGAAGTCGCCGCCCTGGGCCGCCCGCGTTTTCTGCATCAGGCCCATTTCAACCTGCGCCCACGTCGCGTCCCAACCGAGGCCAATCTGCTTGATCGATCGCTCGACGTAACCCATGTTGTCGAGATCGTCTTTCAGGGCCGCCATGTGATACGGGTTTTCGGCGAGGAACGACGTCCATGCCGGCGCCGTGCGCTTGTACTCCTCGATGTCGAAATCCTGCGCGAGGATGCTGCTCTCGATGTTCTCGAGATCTGCGCCGACGACCTCGTTGGGCAGGCCGGTAAAGTGCGACGCATTCAGGATCCTGCGCGAGCGGTCAGGATCCTCGTTCATGGCGTTGGCCGACTTGAGACGAGCCTCCTCGAGGCGACGGTTGCGCTCGGCTACGTCGCGTCGTAGTTGATCGGTCAGGCTTGCGGCTGGCGTCGACATCAGTGCGGGTACTTGCCTTGCAGCGCATCCAGGACGCGCGATGCTACGTCATTCGGCTCACCGCCAATGACGATCTGTGCGTAAGCGTTCTCGAGATCCTTGACCTCCGGCTCGAGGCCGCCGAACTCAGCCGCGGCAAGTCGCTTGAGACGGTCCTCCCACGTCGTTTTCACGAGCTCGCCATTCGGGCCGATCGGCACATACGTCTCGAGAGTGCGCCATTCGTTGATCGGGATGTAAGCGCGATCGAAATTGTCCGGATTCATCTGCGCGATCGGCGTTTTCTCGTCGTTGTCGCGGCCGTAGATGAATCCACGGAAACCGTAATTGCGCTCGTACACGCCCTCGCTGAGGATCTTGCGGGCGATGTCCTTGCGGACCTCGTAGGGCGCCTCTTTGCCGCCGTACTCGTCGCGCTGCACCCGAGCGATCTCGTCGACCATGCGCGAGCGAGACATCTGATACATCTGATCCTCGTCGTCGTTGCGGCCGGTACGAGGCAGGCCCATCTCGCCAGTCCAGACATCGAGAAGGATCTGATCGTTGGTCTGCACACGATTGTCGCCACCGCCGGCGGACGACTTGCCTTGGCGGATCCGCTCTTGCTCGTCCTGCAGTTGCTTCCACACGCCCTGCTCGAAATTGACGTACCAGCTCGGATGCTCGAGATCGACCTCGGCCTTTTGCGCGTCGGTCATGTCGGCCCACGCCGAGTAAGAGGGCACCACGAGCTCGCCGTCCTTGTTGTAGACCGGCCGGTGCCAGTTGGTCGACGTGCCGAACTGCTCGCCGTTCCTGAGCATCGACTCGTAGGTGCGCAGCGTACTGACTTGCTGTGGCGTCAGCGATGCCAGTTGTGACGGCGGGATATCGTGGAAGCTCATACCCTGCTGCAGTTGACCGCCAAGCGACACCATCAGCTCGCTACGCTCGGCGTTACGGTTTACACGAATCTCCTCGGCGCGCTGCCGTGCCATCTGCTCCGCACGAGCTCTGACGCCGGGATCACCCCCGCGCGCAGCATTCCTCGTCGCTGCGACGATTGCGGCAGGATCGCCGGGGTTTGCAGCTTCCGCAGCGTCCACGATGGCATAGGCCGCAGCCAGTTCGTCCTCAGTTTCATTCTCCCGCTTGGCCGCCTCGAGCATCTCGGTAGCGACATTCTTGTGAAGGAAATCAGCGATCGAGCCCGAGCCCTTGCCGGCTTCGACGTCCTCTTTGGTAATCGCACCGCGAGCGCTACGGTGTGCCAGCGAGAGCTCGAGCTCGGCAATTCGTTGCTTGACATCCATGGACTCGAGCGAGCTCGTCGCCGCCTTGGAGACAAAGCCCTGCAGCATGGTTTCGGCCTCCTCGGCCGTGAACCATGGCGTATCGCCGTCCGCGTCGGATGCGGCCGTGATCGTCTCGAGAGCCTGCAGCATGATCTCGTTCTGCTGCTCCGGCGGTGCCACCTGGATCAGCTCGAGCGCATCGTCGAGCCCTTGGCTGATCTTGGCCCGGCCCTGATCGACCTCGATGTTGCGCGCCAGATCGCCGGCATACACGCGACCGCGTTCACGGATCAGCTCGGATTCGGATTGCAGGAGAGCCTGATCGGATGGCGACAAGCGACTGTAGCGGCCGATGATCTCGTCGCGACCGCCGTTGAAGCCCGTCGAATAGTCCTCGTCGAACTGCTCGAAATCGTCGCGATCCTTGAGCGATTCGCGCTGCGCGATATCGAGCGCCACGATCTCGTTCTTGGCCAGCGCGTATTGCAGTCGGCTGTCCTTCTGCTTTTTCTCGCCGTAGAGTTTCGCGAAATTGTCCGCGGCGACTGCTACAGCCTCCGCGACTGCGACACCGTCAGCATGCACCGGATCGACGCGATTTGAGCGCAGCGTCGGCCGGGCGCCATAGGCCATAACGTCAGGTAATTTAGGCATTTACGCGGACTCCTCGGCCGTGATTGAAACAGGAACAGAGTCGAGCTCCTCCTGCGTGTCCCGATATCGAACCCTAAGTGTACCGCTACCCGATAAAGTTTGCGGCCCTGTGCCTGCCGTTCGATACCGCCATGCCCTGTCAGTTGTCATGCCAATCCATGTATCGGTAGGCGGCACCGTACCGAAATTGAAAGCATCGCCAGCCCAATCCAGACGAACCTCGCAGTTGCCAGGATTGAATGTGTCGATTGCCAAAAAGCTAGTCCACCAACCAAGTTGCACGATGCCGCCGGACGTCGTTTGCTCATCGATCGAGTTGTCTCGGCGCACAGTCAGGCCAGCAATAACCTGCGTCGGCGACGCGGCTGCGTCGTTGATCACTATATTTGTCAGATCGATTTCCGGCACTGGCGGTGCCGGTCCGATCTTGAATGGCGCATGCTGCGGCCAGCGCCCAAATCGCACATCGCGTCGCACCCACGTCACGCCGTCGACGCTGTACGCAGCCTGCCCTTGGAAATTAAAAGCGGTGCCGTTGCCCTGCACACCGTCAGCGAGCATCAGAGGCTTGACCGGATCCGCAGTAAGGCCGCTCGAGCTTAGGAAGCTCTGCAGGTTATTGCCGGGCGTATCCGACCACGTAATACCATCCGTCGACTGCTTGAGGTTTGCCGGAACGGTGAGAAATAGCACAGCGAAAAACTTGCCCAATGCCGGCGACCAACAGATGCCAGAAAGGTTTGCACCGAACGTGGCGCGCAGCGTCCAGTTGATTGCGTCCGTGCTGCTGTAGATTCTGCCGTCACTGAGCGCAGCAAGGATGATGCTGCCGTTGTCGACAATCCAGTCGACCACCGTCGTAGCGTTGCCGGTCCAGTTGACCGGGAACGTGCGCTGTGTCCACGCTATGCCATTGGCCGACGTGAAGTAACGAGCTGGCGCTGTGACGTTGCCGGTCTGGCCAGTCGAAATATAGACCCCCGCCGTCGGCAAGTATCCGAACCAGCCAGGAAGCGCCGTACTCCAATTTGTCGGCTCTGTCTGCGTTGTCCAGTCGATACCATTTGAGGATGTCCTGAGAACGGACGTCGTGCGCGCCACCCATACCGGACCGCCATCCTTCGCGATCCAGATGCAATTGCCAAGGTTGCCTGAGTCTGTCAGGAAATTTGGAATCGACTTGTTGTTCATCTTGTACGACACCGTCGAGCCGTTCTGACCGATCAGAACGATGTCGTTGCCGGGAAAAGCGGACTGTGCAACATCCAATGCGGCGCGATACGGGTTCTGGTTTGCTGCGAACGCGACGCGCTGCCAATTGCGGCCGTCGTTCGAGAAAACGAGATCCGTGTCCTCCTGCCGGATCCACGAACCGCTCGGCTCGTACTCCGGCGATGCCGCTACTGCAGCCGCCTGAATCTGTTGTCCGATCGTCATGCGCATCTACGTCACCGTGCAGCGCAATGTGATGTCAGCCTGCGCCAAGACGTTGCCGAGATCCGCCGTTGTCGCAATCTGGATAGTGTTGGTCGTCTCAAAAATACCCGTCGTGATGCCAGCCACGAAGCGCAAAATGATGCCGACCGTCGACGTCAGCGGCCGGAACTGGCCCGGTATCGGCGGATTGTCAGTGCCGAATTGCGTCAGCGGCAAACCGCTCACGTTGGCGATGTACGCGGCGCTGTAGATGCTGCCCTGCCCACCGATCGGCGCCGACTCGTGCCATTGCGGCTGATCCGGAATGAGCTGGTTTGGCGGCGAGATGTTGGCGTCGCTGAATTGAAAGCTCTGCGCGTTGAGTGATGTCAGCGCATACTGGATCTCGCGCTCGACATCAGAAACCTGCCCGGTGAGCGTGTACTCGAGCTCTGCATCCAAGAAGCGAATTGGCGAATTGCTAAAACTGGCCGAGCCCGTCGCTTGGATCAGTTGACCGATCGACATGCGCATTACGCATAATTCCCGCCATAGTTGCCGAGCCATGTCGTGCCGCCATCCCTCGAGCGCAGGCTGATCAGGTGCACCGAGCCCAAGGTGGAAAGATCCGGCGGTGTGCCGCCATTCCAGATCGTGCCTGCCGGCCATGCCACGGTGTACGCCGTGGTGCCATCCTGCGTGATCTCGATTTCAACCTGAGACAGTTGACCACTTGGCGCCGGATTACTGAGCGTCAGACTCGTGACGTTCTCGGTCAGCGTCAGATCGGCCGACTGGCCGGCCTCATAATCCCATGTCACCGCGCCGGCGGTGCTGGTGAGTGATTGATGCTCGATCGAGTAATCGGCGAGCTGCGGGTAGCGAAATAGCTGCTGCGCGCCAGAGATTCCGGCCTGCAGCTCGGCCGCCACCGGCACCAGTCGGATATTGCCGGAGCCGTCCGCATCGATGTAGCTCGACACCGCATCGCCGTAGCGATAGAAGGCAAGGCGTCGCTGGCCAATGTGAACTTCACCGTCGACGTTCACCGGCTTGTCGAACTGGTAGGCCTCGATGTTTGGCGACGCCGCAAACGCAAGCGCGATCGCCGGCGCCAGTGCGGTCGCGTTGACCTGGGCGCTGATCAGATCGCCGGCCACATTGCGCATCGACAGTGTGCCGTCGGCCTGAATGTCGACGCCGCCGAGCAGCACGACGATGCCCTGATCCGTGGTGTTTCCTCGAGCCGTGACCGTCTGCAGAGTATCGGCCTCAGCGAGCGCCGAAGGGTCGAAATAAATCGCGAAATTGATCGCGTCCTGCGCCGGCCTGAGCGGATCCGGATTGCCGGTGACGCGCCAGAACTCGAGCTCGGTATCGGAGACACGGAAGGAGGGCACGATCGTCCCGCCCACCACGTCACGGTTGCCGTCAAAATCGCCGGCCCTGCGCCACGCAGATGTCTGCGCAATATAGACGCCATTCTCGATCGGGTCGACCTGATCCTTGACCAACACACGATCGCCGACTTGGAGTAATCGGCTATTGACGGTTTGCAAACCTGAGAGCGTCAGCGGCCCGGTACTGGCAACCTGTACCGGAGCCTTGATCGCAAGGCCGGCGACGAACGAATCGACGAGAAAGTTTTGTACTGCATCATTGACTGGCATTACGTGTCACCCCATAGAGTAGTCCGCGGCGGCGTCGCGACGGGCGACATCGGATAGCCTTGCTTCGACAGCGTCGTCGCGCCAGAGGCGCCGGCACCGGCGGATGCGGCAGATTTGCCGAATGTTCCGCCAGCACCGGCATAGGCCGAAAAAGCGCTGGTTACAGCGTTGAGCGCACCCACGACGATCGCATCGTCGGCTGCCTTTTCCTCGGCCCTAGCGCGCGCCAGAAGCCCGTCAGCATCATTGAGTCCGGACCACAGAACGGACATGACACGGTACTCGCCCTCAGCATTGAGGTCCGAGAGTATCTTGACAAACCCGGCATCCGTGCCAGCCCCAGAGGCGGCGGCCAGGGCCACCGCGCGTGATTGTATGAATTCCTGCTTGCGGCGTTCCTCCGACATCTCTCGAGTCGCAGCCGCCATGCGACGATTCTTGGCCTCGCGATACTCGGCCGCCTGCGCCTCGTGCGCCTTCGACTTCTTGTATGCCGCCACCGCCTGCGCGCCGCCGGCAATGCCAGCCGCTATGAATGGTAGCTGAGCCATCCGTACCAAGCTCCGTACAGGTGTGTAAATCCGAGACGAAACAGTAGCCTGCAGCTCTCCGCGTTTTCCGCGACGGTCAACAATGGTCCCTTGTATTGCTTCACGTACTGCATCGCATCTTTGACTGTTCGCATAACTGTAATCGATTTAAGATAGGGCTGCACTTTCGGCTTGTGATCCGAAAAGAACAGGCCCCACTCCGGGTGCCGTGCGACACCCACCACGGCCACGACTTCACCGTCCATCAGTACGACGTTGGCCCGCAACGAATACGGGTACGGCTCGCCGTAGAACTCGACTATGTCATCCGCCGTCGCCTTGCGTGTTTCTATCTGCGGTCCGGCTGCTCGACCGATTGAAAGTCGGCGATCGCTGCCAGGATCGTGCAGGGCTTCGGGCTTTGTGCTTGCAAGCATATTCTGCTGTCCGGCTCCCACTCGCCGCCGAATGGGAAGTTTTCCTCGTGATACGTTTCCCAGACCGTATTGGCTGGCGTGACTTGGCCGTCCTCGACCAGCGGCAGATCGTAGAGCTGATCGAAAGCCGGCCCGTACTGGATCCCCTGATAGTGCAGGTTCTCAGCGATGAATCCGATCTTGTTGACGCGCTTGTGCTCGAGCAGCCCTATGCCGTCGATATAGGCCAGCTTCACGGATTTGAACTGCGCCGTGTAAGGCAAGCCGACGACGACATTGGAGAACGGCGCCCCGGTAAAGCCGGAGAGATCGAGCTCGCCCGGAGTGCCGAACTGTGTCACAACGCCGTCGCCGACATACGCGCCATCGGCCCATACGTTGACCGTCAGGCCGGCGAGCCAGTCCAGCCCGGTCAACAGCGAAGTCGGCGCACCGTCGTACTGCGACCACGCATCGGAGATGTAGTTGTTCAGGCCACCGCGAGCCTCGCTCTCGAGCGACCACTTGAGCAGGTAGCGTTCCTCGCCGTCGACGAAGTTGTTGCCCTCGACGGTGTAGTAGACCTGATCTTCGACGACGCCCGGCAGTACCGCGACGTCCTCGATCTTCCACGTCGGCGGGCCGCCAATCTCAATGCCGATCCACGCGATGACGTTCTCGGCGCGATCGTACACCAGCATGCCGACCGTGCCGTCGGAGCGGACGCAATGGATCCGCATGTCCGGTTTCATTTGCACGTCGATCTGCACGATGTCGGCCTCGTTGAACTCCGGCGCGAAGATCGACAGATCCACCGGCTTGAAGTCCTGGATGTCGATATCGTAGACCAGCTCGTAGAGACGCTTCCTCGTGCGGTCGACGAACACGCCCCTCGAGGCCGCCGTCTTGATGTTGAAATTGAACGGCGTCAGCGGCTCATCGAAATTCGTCGATCGAGCGGACAGAGGATTGTTGCCGTCCATCTTCTTTGCAGCGACGTTGGCCGAATTCTCCGACGTGCCCAAGATCAGCCGGGCCATGGAAAGCATCCAGTTAATGACCTGAATCGCGCCGGCGCCAATGGTGCGATTGATCGGTCCGGCGTCACCCTCGACGTTGTCGTCGTGGCTTTCAAAGTCGTCGGAAACGGATAGCCAGATGCGATCGTTGCCGGCCCACCCGAGCCGGCCCTCGTGGATCGACACGGCATTCGGATAGCCTCGAGCTCCACTCCACGAACTCTCCCACCAGTCGCGCGTCGGTTCGATCGAGCCGAATGGCTTGATCACATGGATCCTCGCCTCGGTTGCACTCAGAACCTCGAACACTCGGCCGACGCCCTGAATCGAGCCGCCGGTGTAGTTGAGCGTCATGGTGATCGAGCCCGACGTGTAATCGGCGTCCAGTGCGGCCAGACGGTAGTAGATGATCTGACCGTCCTGCCCGTCGTTGTAATTCGTCGACACTTGCGTCGTCCATGTCTGGCCTTGCTCATTCCACGGACCGCCAGGATCGAATGCAAACTGCAGTCGCGCGGTAGCGACAAACGTGCCCTCGATGATGATGCCGAATTGCCGCGCGTCACCAGAGCCCACCACGCGGATCGGATCCGTGAACACGTCAGCGCCGGCGCCGCTCTTGGTATCGGTGACAGTCTGGCCGGCACTGGCCAGCCGGAACAGCGCGCCGGGCCCGAATACGGAACCCTGCAGCGGCGTCGTGAATATAGGCTCCGAGGCAATCAGTCGCACGTACTTGCTCGGATCGTTGGGGATGCCGGGCTTGTTGGGATCGTAGTCGCCAGAGATGGCCGTCGCCTGAATCGTGGTCGAGCCGGTGTTCAGTGTGCGGAACGGTCCGTCATTGGTGACGAACTCGGTAATCGACCATGAGCGGCCGTCGAAACGACGCTCGATGACCTTTTGTGCAACACCCTCGCAGGAGCAGTAAATGCGATCGCCGGACTGATCCCATCGCACCGCGCGGATCTGTTCCTCGGTCGACCACGGCGTATTGAGCTGCACGATGCCGGTGACGATGGAGACACCGCCGACGATGGCGTTGTAGTTCTCGTCGTTCGAGATCTCAATGGTGAAATCGCCGATCGGCGTAATGGCGAGCTGGTGGCTGCCGTCGGCCAGGACCGTGTCGACGTACTCGGCCCCCTGCACGGTCGAGCCGATACGCACTCGCACCGGGCCATGAATCACGCCGATGCTGATGCCGTGCTCGACATTCTGATCGGGCGCCGCCACGGTGATCGTCTGGAACGCTCGCGCGAAGCCCTCGCCGGATCCCAACAGGTGCAAATCGTTGTTGAGGACGTAGGACGTGCAGTTTGCATCGTCATCGATCGACCAACCCGTCGGCGGACTGGTTTCGTCCGGATCCGAGAAAGTGCCATTGGTGATCGTCGATGACACCACCGGCCTCTCGAGGAGCACGTCGTTGATGCGAATGCGCAGATACGCACCGACGCCAAACTCGAGCAGCGCCGTGTCGTCCTCCGAGAAAATGAACGGCATTTGCCGTACCAGATTCAGGCCTTGGTTGACCGCCATCTTGTCGATGTACTTCCAGCCCGGCCGGAGCTGCATGCTGCCCAGGACACGCGGGATGAAATTCGTCTGCACTTCGGCCGACATGCCGTAGCGCTCGAGCTCGATGCGCGCCAGTCCGATCGAGGAAATCACTCCCCGGTTGAAGGCGAGGAGCTGTGTGTCTTGGTCAGCCATTAGCCGATGAGCTGGCTACGGTTGCCGCGATCGTTGTCGCTGCCGCGGAACCCTTGACGTGAGCGCGCCCAACCACCCTTCGGCGGGAACTTGGCAGGATCTTCCATGGCGTCGACGGCTTTCGCTTCGGCGAGCCACATTTTCCAGTCGCGCGCGAGACGCTTGTCACTGACATCGAGGCCGGAGATCCGCGGCGCCACCTTGTAGGCCATGTAGTGCTCGGCCATCTCGGCGACGTTGGGCGGCCACATCGACAGATCGCCGCCGAATTGATCGTCGTTCGACACGTAGCCGAGATAGATCGGATCCGTGTCGCAGTAGATGAAATTGCCCTGATCGGAGTAGCGCGTGATCGGCCGGTTGTAATACTCGTCGTAGGTGACGAGCATGGTGCGGATGAAATCATCCGGCTTGCCGAATGCGTACTGGTAGCCGAACGCCGGCGTGATGTCCGGTGATGGCTGCAGCTCGACAGTGCGCATCGCAAAATTCCACTGGCCCATCTGCAGAATGCGATCGACAAAATCGTTATCCCAGATGTCGTCGAGCTTGTAGCGGGGCTCCCGATTCTCGTCGACGGCGCCGAGCTTGCGCTCGCCCAGGATCGCTAGTGCCCCGTTGTAAATTGACAATTGACTTGGCATTTTCCCTCCAAGGCCAGCGCGTCCCTGCGCTTTGTGACCGTCCTTGCTCGGCTATCGCTTGAGAGCCTGAGCGTGATTTTCGGCAAACCGATGAGCGAGCTGCTTGGTAGCAAACCCGTCCTTGAGCGGTTTCTTGTCGAACTGCACACGCCACTTTTTCGACGTGCCAGCCCAATCGATCTTGTAGCGGCCCGGCAGCGTGTCGCTTGGCTCGTGACTTTGCCCGAAGTCGTAGAATTCCTCCTTGATGACTGACGCGAAGTTGTGGCCACAGTCGACCACGATCACGCGCATCTTCCATGCAATGTCCTCGCGCACGACGGTAATCGTGTCGGTGATCTGCAGATGGCGGGCAATGTGCTCCCAGAACGCCGGATCGAGGACCTGCTCCGGTGTCGTGTCGACCTTGGCGTCGACGCGGAAGTCGTTTTCTTTTTCAGAGCGGAGCTGAAACCGATTGACCCCGACGGGCTTCACCGCGTCAGGCACTTCGATCTCGGCCGTGCTCTCGGCATCCTTGCTCTCGTTTTTCTCAGCAGCCTTGCGCTGCTTTTCCTCCTCGACCTGATCGTCGAGTGTCTTTGCTGGTTCTGCCATTGACTATCTCCATAAACAAACGGGGACCGCCCCGACATGGAGCGGCCCCCGGATTGTCGCGCAGATGTCTCTGCTATGCCAGCCGTTAGGCCAGAGTGACGTCGCCGTTGGCCGCCACGACCGTCACAACGGAAGGCGTTACCGCCACACCATTCTGGACGACGTGGACAATGTCACCGACCTGCAGGCCCTTTTCGTTACCGTCGTTGATGTAGCCGGCGGCTTGCACCGCGGCGGCCGCATCGGCGGAACGATAGGTCCAGATAGCAGAGCTCTCGCCGGCATTGGCGCCACCGGCACCGGCACCGACGCGCGGAAATGACACGTTCAGGCTATTTGTATCGTATGCCATGAGTCAGTTCTCCTTACGCAGCGGCCAGTGCAGAGCCATCGTGTGCAACGAGGCACACGCCGCTATTCTGCAGCAGCACAGAGCCCATGTAGATCGAGCAACGGGCCCAGGAGTAATCCTGTTCCTCGTCGTAACCTACCCGCATTTCCATGTCGTCGGCGTTGTAGGCATGGCCGATCGCCGACTTGTGGAACATATACGTCTCCTCGGTCGCAGAGCCGGGACCGCCGCCGCCGTTGAGGTTCGGATGAACAACCCAGTTCATGCCGAGCCAGCGGTAAGCGACAGGCCGGTCACGCCACGCCGGATCGGCCGCGTCAAACGGGCCATTCGCGGTGAAGTCGCGACTCGAGAAGTCGTTTTCGCCCATCATGTACGCCTCGTAGGCGGGGGTGACGATGAACGAAATCCAGCCGTCCCACGGAACCTCGTTGTTACCGAGGACCGTCTTGCCGCGCAGGGTGCGCAGCGTGTTCGCGGTAACAGCGGCGCCGATGTTGACGGTCGACGTGGCGAGATCGCCAAAGATGTCCTGATCGATCTTGCGATTGATCACACCCATCGTCGTCGCCTGCATGATGGCGCGCTGGTTGCCCTGGGAGGCAAAGATGTTGAAATCGGTCTTGCGCACGAGATCGTGCCACTCGACCAGCGTTGCAACCGGCTGGTTCAGGTTGTCGCCACGAGCGGGGATCAGACCATTGACGCCGCGCGTCTTGGCCTCGGCTCCACCCGAGTCAGCAACGAGGAACGTAGCCTGATTGCCTTTGATCACTGATTCCGTGGTTGTCCAGCCACGAATGAGTGATACCAGTTGCTCGAATCCATGAATGAACTCTTGGCGATACTGGATTTGAAAGGCAGTTTCAGCCATTTAGGCGTCCTCCAAATGTGAAAAGATCCGTTTCCACTTTTCGGGGTAGCCTGCTTTGGCGGTGCGAGGGGTGGCCTTGCGGGGCCTCGCACGGTGCCGGCAGGGAGCCGGGGTGGCCGGGAGCCTTACGGGGTAGCCGGCCTGTACGTGGTATCTCGGAGATTACGACCGATCGGCCGTAACTGTCAAGGGTGGGGCGCGACGGCACACATTGACGTGCCGCAGCCGTGAGTTGTTCGTCTGCCCCGCGGGGTGTCTACTAAGCCGCGCCCCTACGCGCGTTCAGGCAACCAGCGACGAGAATCGGTTGCGGTTGCGGTTGTTCTTGCTGGCGATCGTGATGCTTGGCCCGGCGATCACGCTGGCAATACCGCCCTCGACGACCGTCAGTGCGCCCGGCGCGGACGTCAATACCTGATACTGGCCGTCCTCGGCGGCCGATCCCGAGATCTCGATGATCGAATTGACCTCGAACCGATCGAGCCGATTGCCGCTGTCCGTGATCTGATTCGGCGCCACGAATGCGATCGTGGTGTCCTCGAGCTCGAGCACATGCCGCTCGAAAGGATCGTTGTCGCCGGCGGCGTCAAAGCGATTCACGCGGCGGTTACGATCGCCAGCGCCCGTCGCGTCATTCTGTCCTGGTTTCCGTACTGCCATCATTTGCTCCTTTTCGGGGGCTTCGTGAATCCCTTGGTCGCGTAGTATAGCCGCATCTGCTTTTTGCTGTACTTCTTGCCAGATGGCGATGTGTACTGGCCCGGCCCGGTTTTCTTGAAAGGCATGCGACCTCCCTTGCCGCTACCGGCATAATGCGTCTGGGGTGCGACCTCGGCCACTACTTTTTCCGTTTCGTGGTCTTGCTATGGTCGAAATCGTTGTGCTTGTTGCGCTTGGCCTTGGCGCCCGGCGTGTGCGGCCCGCCAGGACCGTGACCGCGCTGCTTCTGCGCCTCCATGATCGGCGATTTGACCTTTTGCATTTTCGGCGGCGGTAGCTTGGGCATGATGACCTCCTAGTCCATGAGCGCGTGATGCACGGCCGGCATGGCCAGAATTCCCGCGCGCTTGCGACGTCGCTTGCGGTCCCGGCCCTCGTCGATCGAGCGCCAGTTTCCTTCCGCGTCCTTCACCATGGTATCCGAAAAACCCGGAGCCTCTTTCGACTCAAAGCGCTTTTCGTTGCGCCTGAGCAAACCTTGCATCAGCCCGGCCATTACGGCGCCAACGGTGTTCTGACTTCGGTGCCGAGACGACGATTGCCCTGCCGGCGACGTGGCCGGATATCCCGAGGCATTCGACGTCGCTCGTCGCCACCGCCGGCGTCGGGGCCGGCGCGGCGAGCTGGATCGATGGAGCCGGGCGCAATGCCGGTGTATTGCTGAGAGCCCATGGCTTGCGCTGCGCCTTTGCGGCGAGCTTTCTTGAATAGTCCGGACATGGCAATTCCCTATGCGGCGTCGTCCTTCTTGAGGTTCAATCGTATATCGTACAACTCGCGGAGTCGAGCCTGATTAGTTTGCGCCGTCGGGCCCTTCCAGTATTCCGACGTGCGATCGCCCATCAGTTTCTCGAGCTCGGCGATCTCGTCGTGCAGCGACTTGAGTTGGTCCGGATCCTCCTCGATCAGCGGCGCAAAGTCGTTCACCTTGCGGGCCAAAGATGCCAGTCCTTTCAATACGTTGACGTCGTTAAAAAAGCCGCGGCCGTCCTGGTAGCGACCGTTGGAGAGCTGATCGAATGCCTCTTTGCCCATGTAGGTCGAGAGCATGCCGTTGATCAGATTCATGTTGGCGCGGTAGTCCTTGCCCCAACCCTCCTCGGGATTGCGCAGAAGGTCCTCGGCCTCGCGCTTCTGTTCGCCGTCGAGCTCGGCGATGGCGTCCTGCTGGCGTTCCTCGAAATCGTTGTACCACGCGATTGCAGCATGCGCGATTGCCGGATCCGCATTGGCCTCGTGCAGCGCGCCGACGAAATCGGTCATCAGTTCCTTGTCCTCCTCGCCCACCACGAGCCCGTCGGGCAGATTCTCGAGATAGCCGCCCGGCTCGAGCGGGATGTTGTTGGCACGACGGAATTCCTTGATCTGGGCCTCGTCGGCGTCCTCGGGCAGAGCGGGCCGCATCTGGCCAGAGCGGAATTTCTGATTGAGCTCGCGGTGCGCGTTGCCGAAATCCTGCGGCGTCGCGTAGCGATCGAGCGTCGACTTGAACTTGTCGTCATCGCCGGCAATGCCCGCGCGCCAGTCGTAATTCTTGGCCGAGTTGTAGTCCTCGAGGAAGGCATCGAACGAGTCGAACTGCGAGAGCTGATCGATA
>JAAUYE010025077.1_pt1 | contig 14995 bp, 13 predicted proteins | sample 7278081 | NCBI WGS metagenome assembly JAAUYE01 (sample SAMN14350131, study PRJNA611818) | marine sediment metagenome | isolation source: surface marine sediment (0.6m) | place: French Polynesia: Moorea | collected 2018-08
CAGTTGACCAAGCTCATTTTTCAAGTCTCGTAAGAACTGATCAAAGTAGTCGTAGTCCGGGTCCGGCAAGAACGTACCTTCCATCTTGGTAACTAGGACTTGCACTCGAACTTCGTCGCTTGCCTCGTCGAGGGTGTACCAGAAATTCATATCCTCGCTTTGGCAAAACGCAGTGCCCGTCGCACCCTCCCATGCTTCGCAGGTAAGTTCATATTCTTCAGTTACTCGCTCAATCGCAGCAACAAATGCCGACTGGCCGACATGAATCTCGTCGTCCGCATTTCGAATAATGTATTCACCTTCGGGCATAAGCACTGATGTCCCCATTACAGCGAATAGCGTAACAATGCCAATTGGAACCGAGAAGAGCTGCTGAATGGATCGTCTGGAAGGACGAAAAAGGCTACGAGGCGTTGTGATCCACGCGAAAGGAATGACAACTAGAGCCAGCAAATCAGAGTAATCGACGACACGCCCAATCTGCACTCGTGACACGGAGTTGAGGCTGTCGATGATCAATTGCGACGCTGGAGACTTCCAGAAAACAAACGCCAATGCCAATGTTGCCCCAACGATGTACTTTCTTCTTGGCGACACTCCAATTGCCAGAACGGCGAGAAGATAGATACCCGCTATATCTGACAGCTTGCCGGTGATCCAATTTGAGTATTCGTACTTCAGGTAAACGTCATTGACGACTAAAACTGCCAATGACATGAGAAATGGCCAAGACAGCAGAATCCGCACTACTCTGTCTCGAATCTGTTTCAGTGCCGACGCTGACGTGCCAAATTTGTCCATAAATCTAGGCAAACATTGAGTGACCGCTTTGGGTCATTACCGGCCACTCAGCATACACCGAAAAAGGAAGATCGAACGGCTGGTATCTGCTCCTTACCAGCCATTCGCCATTCACTAAAACCGGTCGTCGCGTCTAAATCGACTCGGGCGTCTCCCACTCGCCGAGGGCGGCCTGGTCCATGATGATCTCGCGGTGACAGCTCCATGTAACCTTGATGGCTTCGGGCGTGCCTATGCCGGCGCCGCGCGGGTCGCCCGCGGGACCAAACCAGTGGTTCTGCGGTGCACCAGTGGTTCGCGCGCGCATGCCGCAGTAGGTCGTGCCATTGACCGTCGCGCCGAGCACCTTCTGCTGGAATAGTGGGTCAGCGCTCACGACCGCTGCCGTCAGGTGATGTGACATACGCTCGAGCATCCCGAGCAGGTCGTCGAGATCACCGTCGCCCCAGGTCGTGACAACCTGGAACGGCCCGAACAGTTCGGTGGTCAACAGGCCGAAGTGTTCGCCCTTGAGCGCATCGAACGGCACCTTGACCGCGGTGGCCTCGTAGGACCCGTAGCGATCCGGAATGCTGTGACCTTCGAGCTGCTTACCGCCGAACATGAGCTCGGCGCCCGGGACGGCCATGCAGGCATCGACATGCGCCTGTATTTCTTCGTTCGACCACGTGAGCACCGGTCCAATCGACAGGTTGTCCATGCTGCGACGAGCAGCGAGCGGTTCGAGCTTCGGCAGCAATGAGTCCGCCCACTTCTCGTGCACAAACAGGATGCTCTGTGCCGAGCACTTCTGGCCGGACGCGTTGTACGCGTCCTCGTCCGACTGCCAGGCGACGTAGTCAACCCACTTCTCGTCGAAGTCGGGGCCAATGACCTTCCAGTCGAAGCCCGCATCTTCAATCCGCACGCAGCCGTTGACCGCGACCGACGTTGCTTCGGCAACATTGCTCGAACCCGTGAACTGCACGAGGCGGATCACGTCGTTAGCCTCTTCGATCAGCCGCCCCATGGTCCTGCCGCCACAATGGATGAAGTCCATGTCATTCGGATTCAGGCCGGAGTGGATCAACAGCCGCACAAACTGCTCGATCACGATGTCGACGGTTGTTGCCGACTTCAGCAACGGCCGGTTGCCCATGAACAGCGCGCCCATAAGTTGCAGGGCAGGAATCTCGAGCGGGAAGTTGAACGGCGCAACGATGACGACCGGGCCGTACGGCCAGCGATAACCGTTCGACTGCTGCCCGGTACGGTCACCCGGGTTCGAGAAGCCACGGGCAAGAAAACGCACGCCATCGCCCGCAAAGTTCTCGAGGAACGTGCGGGTCACGGTGACCTCGGCCTTGCACTGGTTCCAGCTCTTGGGCATCACCCGCTGGATCAGGCGGGTGAAGAAGTCCTCGACCTCTTTCTCGCCCAGCAACTGCGCCGCCTTCGCACAGACACGGCCAAGCTCAACGTAGCGTTCCACGTTCTTGAGCGGATTGTGCAGGCCCGTCTTGGGGCAGCTCCTGAGGCCAGCGACGAAAGGCGCAATGTCCTGGGTGTCCGGCATCTCGATAAAGGCCTCGCCATTGAGCGGATCCGGCACGGTCATGGTCTTGTCGGTAGAGACCCATTTTCCGCCAACGAGATTCTGCGCCTGCGCCGGAGCGGCGCCCGTCATGCCGTCGAACGGATCGACGGTGGCAAAGGATTTGACGATGTTGGTCATATCTGGTCCTCCGGGGGATGAGCGATTCTAGCCCAGTGGAAGGCGTCTATCGAACTGTGACGTCCGACGTCGCGCAAAGGCCATCTGGCGTGTAGATTTGCACCGTTATGCGAGTGTTTCTATACGGATTTATGGCAATCGGGCTGTGGATAAGCGCGCCCGCCGAGGCCGACGTTTACCGGTGCGAGGACCCCGAGCAGGGGATCATCTACCAGCAGACGCCGTGCCCGGAACCCAAGGAAGAGAGCCAGGACGAGGCTGAAAACACGGCCGACGAGGCGGCAGAGCAGGCGCCCGAGGAAGCACCTCGCGCGCGGATGGTCGTGGGTCGCGATCAGAACGTCGAGGACGTTGTCGCGGCCGCCCAGGAAGAGCAGGCTCGCAGCGCGGAGGTCCAGGCCTGCAAACAGAAGTATCGCGATGCCATCGACGCGATCGACCTCGAGATCCAGAACAGCTACACGCCCGAGCAGAAGGAATACTACCTCGGCCGCCTCAAGGCGCTGACCGACAAGATGGCTGCCTGCTAGGCAAAAAAAAGCGCGCTCCGAAGAGCGCGCCTTTTATTCGTGATCAGTCACTCAGCCAATCAGACTGGAACGACTTCCTCGGCCTGCGGACCTTTCTGGCCGTCGGTGACCTTGAATTCTACTTTCTGGCCTTCCGCCAGCGTTTTGAATCCTTCGGCCATGATCGCGCTGAAGTGAACGAATACATCAGGACCATTTTCCTGTTCGATAAAGCCGAAGCCTTTCGCATCGTTGAACCACTTCACGGTCCCTGTAACTTTCGACATTAGTGTCTCCTGTCAAACTTTTACTCATGCCCCCCACGGGCTCTCTGGCTGAAAGTGCTGCTTCTTACTTATGAGTTCAGGACGACCTAGGTATGGACCATCGGTGCGAAATGCATAAATAGTTGGCGTACATTCAAGCAGGGCGCAGTATATACCCAATGGGCCCCGAAAAAACCTAGATTGTGCGACTATTTTGGTATATCGGCCTGATGAAATTTAATGAAAAACAATTAGTTGTGGCAACTTTGGCGCTTCTCGGAGGCTGCGCCACGAGCGGTGATTCGGTGCCCGACAGCGCTATTCCGGCCGTGAATGCGGAATCGTTACAAATTTGTGACTCGCTGCGGCGCTACGACTTCGTATTTACGTCGTCGGCCGATGGCGATCGCGACATCTACCTGTACCAGGCGCGGACGGCCACGATCAGCAAGCTGACCGACAATGGCGCCGAGGACCACTGGCCGACGTGGGCACCGGACGGCCGAATGCTGGCGTACCAGTCCGAGGTGGATGGCAATCGCGAGATCTACATCCGCGTCCTGCCTGACGGTGTGCCGGTCAATTCGTCGCAGCACGAAGAACAGGACCTTGCGCCGTCATGGTCGCCCAACGGCCAGTACATCGTCTATTACTCGTCACGCGGCACGGAATGGGACGGCACGGGTCCGATCGGTGGGCATCTTTACGTCATGCGCGTCCAGGGTTCGTTCGTCGGCAAGATCCAGACAGACCAGTTTGCCTCGCCATCGATGATCGCCTGGTCGCCCGATTCAGGCACGTTGTTTTACGCGCGATACGGCGCAGGCAAAGAGGGCATCTACCAGCTGGACCTGCAGACGGGCGAGGAGACCGCATTACTGGCGTTGCAGGGCAAGTATCCGGGCGTGGCGTCCACCAACCCGGCGGCGGGCACGGTCGACTATTACGTGAACGTGGATGACGACGTCGTTATCTACCAGCTCTCGCTGGCAGACGGCACGAGTCGCCGCCTCACGTCAGCCGGGGGGCTTAATTACTATGCCCACTGGTCGCCCGATCGTCGCGACCTCCTCGTTACCTCGGCGCAGGACGCGGCCGGGCAGGCTTATGACATTCGCTGCATCGCCGCTGACGGCTCCTACAACGTGGCCGTCATCGATGACCTCAGCGACGCTCGCAGCGCCGCGTGGCGGCCGGGTGGTCTGTAGATGGCGGTGTCGGTACGACAGGGTGAGTCGGCGGATCTCAACAGGCTGGTGGAGATTTACAATCACTACGTCACCGACACCCACGTCACCTTCGACTCGACGCCTTTTCTGGTGACGGACCGCATCCAGTGGTTCAACCAGTTCACGGAGGAGGGTCCCTACCGCCTGCTTGTCGCCGACGAGGACGGCGCCGTTCTCGGTTATGCGACCAGCACCCGGTTCAAGCCGCGCGAGGGGTATGACACCTCCGTCGAGACGACGATCTACCTGGACCCCGATGCGTGCGGCCGCGGCAACGGCCACCGGTTGTATGCAGCGCTCATGGAGCAGCTCCTCGGCGATGCGGCAGTGCACCGCGCGTATGGAGGTATCGCCCTGCCGAACGACGCCTCCGTCGCGCTGCACCTGAAACTTGGTTTCGAGCGGGTGGGCTCTTACCATGAGGTCGGCTTCAAGTTCGACAAGTACTGGGACGTGGACTGGTTCGAGAAGGACGTATCCGGCAATGGCTAGACAACTGACTACCGAGGAACTCGAGCAGGGCCTCGACGACATCCTGGCGTCGCCGAAAGATAACGGCGCGCTCGAACTCATCGTGCGCCGCCCGGACGTCGACGCGCGTGAGAGCCTGGCCGAGGGCCGGCTGGACATCGAGCAGGGCCTGGTTGGTGACAGCTGGCTGAGCCGCGGCAGCCGTCACACCGCGGATGGCGGGGCCGATCCCGAGATGCAACTCAACATCATGAATGCGCGGGTCGTTGCCCTGGTCGCGGATGATCCCGACCGGCGCGAACTGGCCGGCGACCAGCTGTATCTCGACATGGATCTCAGCCCGGAAAACCTGCCGGCAGGTACCCAGCTGGAGATTGGCGACGCGGTCGTCGAGGTCACCGAGCCACCGCACACGGGGTGCAGGAAGTTTGCGGAGCGCTTTGGCAAAGATGCCGTGGTCTTCGTCAACTCGGGCCGCGGCAAGCAGCTCAACTTTCGTGGTATTTGCGCGAAAGTCGTCCGGTCGGGTGACATCCGGGTGGGCGACGTTGCGAGGAAGCTGGCCGCCGGCTGACCCGCGCCTACTGCTGCGCCCACTCGTCGAATGCCGCACACATGTCGGGCTCGATGGCCGGGATCGCGCCAATCGTATCCCCAAGCTCCTGAACGACCGGGTCTGGCCGTTCGAACTGAGGCCACGCGGGCAGCTCGTCGCTGTTCGGGTCGCCGGTCGCCGCAAAATTGATCCAGTAGCGCTGCATTAACGCGCCCAGGCGGCGGTCGTGTTCGGTGGTTGTCATGTAGCTGTCGTGTACGCCGAAAACGTAGGGATACTCGGCGCCGTGGTAGGCGCCGACCGCGGCGCCACCGTCGTCCTCGCGCTGCCGGGTGAACCAGTACACCCAGGCGTCACCGCCCGATGCCGTGTGCCGGACGGCGAGTGACTGCGACGGACAGACCATCTCGGCCGCCGTGATCAGCCGATCCATCGCGCGACGCGGATCGGTTTCGTCCGCGAGCCAGGGGAGCGCTTCGGCGCCGCCAACCTGCGGATACTCCGGGGCCGTCTGCGCCACGTTATCCATCGCGACATCGCCGTCGATCGAATCGCGCCATTCGTCACGGTTCGTGCCAATCAGCAGGTCGAGCTCACCGAGCTCGCGTCCCCACATGGGCCCCGGGATCAGCTGATGATCGATTGCGGGCGCGTGGTAGTGGTCGGCGAAAATTTCCGTGTACCTCGCGAGAAGGTAGTCGGCGTCCATTGCGCGCAGTTCGTCCAGCGACCGGGCGCCGACGAGCGCGGCGAGCTCCTCGCCACGCGTCATTTCCTCGTCGAGGTCGGGCATCTCCAGCCCGAAGCCGGCGGTGCTCTGCAGAATGCCGCGATGAAACAGCTCGCGCGCCGGTCCGAGCTTCATCAGCGTCAGAATATTCTGGGCGCCCGACGACTCGCCGAACAGGGTCACGCGGTCCGGGTCGCCGCCGAACATCTCGATGTTGCGCTGAATCCACTGCAGCGCGGCGACGATATCCCAGAGTCCGAAGTTGGCGGCCGGCGCGGCCGTGGCGAGCTCCGGATGCGAGAAGAATCCGAACAGGCCGTGTCGGTAGGCGACGGTCACGACGACCACGTCCTGTTGCGCCAGCACGTGGCCGCGGTAGTTGTCCTCGTACGACCAGCCGCTCTTGTTGCTGCCGCCATGAATCCAGACCATGACGGGCATCCGCGAGTCCGGGTTCAGCGACCGCGTCCAGATGTTGAGGTACAGGCAGTCTTCGCTGACCTCGAGGTCGTCGTAGTAATCGGGCGACGCGCCAAACGTCTCCGCCATGTAGCGGTACCAGTCGAGGATGCGCGTCGTCTGCATGCAGGCGGCCGCGAATCCCGTTGCATCGCGTTGTTCGATTGTCGTCGTGAGCGCTTGCGGTCCCCGCCAGCGCAGCTCGCCGAGCGGCGGTTCGGCAAAGGGCACCCCGCGGAACGCGGCGACCGTGCCCACGTACTCACCGACCAGATGTTCGCCGGCGACGTCCACCGTCGGGGCCCGGGAGCAACCGGCCAGTAGCAGCAAAGCAAGAACGGCAACCAGCGCCCGCACGGCTCAGCCCGGATGGTCCGCCCGCAGCGACTTGACGAGCGAGATGGCCATCAGGACGCCGACGACGAGGACAGGAAGCGACACGACCAGCAGCACGGACTGCATGGCCTTGAGTCCGCCAATGAACATCAATGCGATGGGCAGCACGGCGAGCGCCAGCGCCCAGAAGACGCGATGCCAGCGCGCCGGGTCGTCGCCGGCCGACAGGTGCAACGTCGCACCGGAAGCGAGCGAGTATGAGGCAGAATCGTAAGTCGTTGCGGCGAACACGATCGACACGACGGCGAACACCAGGATCACAATCGCGGCAACCGGCAGCGTCTCCAGCATCGCAACGATCGCGGCGTTGCCGCTGACCGAATTCATGATACCGACGAAGTCGAGTTTGCCTTCGAGCTGCAGGAACAGGCTGTAGTTGCCGATGATCATGTAGAAGATCCAGCTGCCCAGCGAGCCGAACAGGAGCATCCCCGTAACCACCTGGCGAATCGTCCGTCCACCCGAGATGCGCGTGATGAACAGACCAACGTAGGGTGCGAAAGCAATCCACCAGGCCCAGTAGAAGACGGTCCAGCTCTCGACGAACCCGGAATCGGTAAACGGGTCGGTCCAGAAATTCATGCGCAGGAAGTTCTGCGTCATCACGCCCAGGCCGTTGAGGCTGGTCTTGAGCAGGAACACGGTCGGGCCAACCAGCAGGATAAACAGCAACAGGCCCAGCGCCAGGTACATGTTGATGTCACTGAGTCGCTTGATGCCGCGCTTCAGACCCAGCCAGACACTGAGCACGAACAGGCCGACACAGATGGCGACCACTGCGACTTCGAGCCCGAAGCTGGTGTCGACGCCGAACAGCCATGCCAGGCAGGCCGCGATCATCGGCGACGAAAAGCCGAGGCTGGTCGCGGCGCCGCCGATGAGTGCGATCATGAACAGGAAGTCGATGAAACGCGCGTACAGGCCGTGATCGTCGTCGCCCAGCAGGGCGCTGCAACTGAGGCTGAAGCGCAGGACGCTCTTCTTGCGCACATAAAACGGATAAGCAATGGCGATCGCCGGCAGACAGTAGAAAGCCCACGCCGTGAAACCCCAGTGAAACAGACCGTAGGTCGAGGCCCATTCAGCTGCCGCGGGGCTCCGTGGCTCGGCGCCGAAAGGCGGCGCTTCGAAATAGTAAGCCCACTCGGTGGCGCACCAGTACATCAACCCCGCGCCAACGCCGGCGCAGAACAGCATGGCCACCCAGCTCAGCGTCCGGAACTCGGGTTCACTGTCCTCGGCGCCGAGACGCACTCGGCCGAACCGGCTCGAGGCCAGCCACACGAGGAAGCCGATGGCGGCGACGCTGGCGAGCAGGTAGAAGATGCCGAACTCGACGGCGATGAATTCGTACAGGCTATTCAGGCGCTCGGCGGCGGCATCCGGAGCGACGAGCAAAGTGATGCCGACAACGGCAATTATGGCAACGCAGGCGCCGAAGCTCGGCCAGTCGATTCTGCTTTGTTCCATAGTGCGACGCAGTTTGACAGAATGCGTGCGTGACTACCAAGCCGCACAAGAGCGTTCTGCGCCTGCCGAAAAAGCACCGCGGTGCGGCCGACAAAGCCGAGCAGGTTGACGTGCGCAGGTTGCTCGCGCAGCAGTCATTGCGTGATGCGCTGGTCGGCGGGCTGATCGTCATCATATTGTTCAGCGTGCTGTGGGCGATGTTGTCGACGCTAGTGGACAGGATCTTTCCATGGATGACCGTCGTTCTCGGCATCGCGATCGGCCTGGTCATTCGCCGCGCGGGCCGCGGGCTCGACTGGCGCTTCCCGACCCTGGCCGCCGGGCTCACCCTGGCCGGTGCGGTAGCATCCAACGTTGTCGTGGCCGCCGCATTTACAGCCGACGAACTGGGAACGAGCACCTTCACGATTTTGCGCGCCGTTACTTCGATGACGTGGCCCGTATTCTTCCAGGAAGTCATCTCCGCCGCCGACGTGGTCTACGCGTTTTTCGCCGCCGGCGCGGCGGCGTTCTATGCGAACCGGCGACTCATGCGCAGTGAGTACAGCGCGTTGCGCAAGTGGCGGGAAAAGCAAGCCGGCGCCAACTGAGCGGCGCGGCGAATCACACAGGCATCAGCAGCCCGTCGGTTTCGATGGCCCTGCCCGATAGCGCAGCCAGCTGACGCTTCACGAGCATTTCCAGGTCGTTGACGGCGTTCACGATGCCCAGGAAATACGGCGGTTCCCTTCTGAGCAGGGTCCAGTCGCCGGACTCGATGACGCGAACGAGGTGCGAAATATTGTTGGCGATGGCATCGATATAGGGGTTCTGGCCGTCGTACAGCACCTCGACGTACCGATAAACGCGGTTGAACTTGCGGTGCAGGCGGTCGCGCATGACTTGCTGGTAAAAGACCGGGGTCTTCGAAAGCAGGTCCTGCCCGGAATGGTAGCGAACCATGTACTCGCCGGGCTTGGCGTTCTCGACGGCCACGCCACCGACTACGAACTCGTTGTACAAACGGTCGCGGCACTTCTCGAGGTAACAGCGATCGGCCATCTGCGCGATCATGTCGGCCGTGCCGATCAGGTGACCGCAGATGATGTCGCGCGGATCATCGAGTTCGATCTTGTCGAGCTCAACCTCGTAACCCGTGAAGTGGACGATCATGCTCGCAACGGCAACGTCCTTCGCCATGCCGTGCTCGGGCAGGTAGCGGCGCAGGAAGTCAGCGCTGCGGGACACGTGATAAAGCGTGAACTCGGCACCATTGGAGAATTCCGCGTCGCGCTCCTCGTGGCGGATGTACCCGGCATCGTGAAACAGTGACGTGATGATTGCCATCTGTGCGCGGCGGGCGCCGAGCCGGTCCTTGGCTTCGACGCTGCGCTCGTAGCCGGCGATCAGTCGCGCGACGGCCAGCGTCATGTCGAGCGTGTGCTGCAGGTCGTGATACGTCGTGTCACAGCCGCGATAGCCCGGGTAGCGACCCGTAAACAGGCGCTCGAAATCGTAGAAAGCCAGCCAGATCTTGTCGTACGAGGCACCAGGAAAGGTGTCGCTGTAAAGCTCGTAGACGGCATTGCGCACCGATACGGGGTCAGAGACCTGCACGGTGTTCGTGACGTCGTAATCGTTACGCCGATCCTGGGACATGATGCGTTTCTTATTGGCAGGAGCGCTGTGTCGCGTACTACTCAACCAGGCTCTCCGCGCTTGTTCTTATGGCCACAAATGATACACGTAGCTCGTTCCGCCGACAGGGCAAAATCTCGAAATATGTCATGTACTTGTCGCCTTTCGCGGCTGTCGGAAAATTTGTCACATTGCAAATTCTGCGACGACCGGCGCGTGATCCGACGGGCGTTCCCAGGCTCTCGGTTCCTTGTCGACGAAGCTGGCCTCGCAACGCGCGGTCATCGCGTCGCTGGTCAGGATGAGGTCGATGCGCAGTCCGGCATTACGGCGAAAACCGGCGGCGCGGTAATCCCACCAGCTGAACGACTTCTCAGGCTGGTCGAATTTGCGAAAGACGTCCGTTAGCCCCAGGTCGATCAGCTTGCCGAGTGCTTCGCGCTCCTTCGGGCTGCACAGGATGGCGTCGCCCCACTTCTCGGCGTCATAAACATCCTCGTCCGCCGGCGCGATATTGAAGTCGCCGAGAACCACAAGGTTCTCGTGGCGAGACATCTCGTCTTCGAGGAAATCGCGCAGCGTGGCGAGCCAGCGTAGCTTGTAGTCGTACTTCTCCGAACCGACCTCCGAGCCGTTCGGGATGTACAGGTCCACGACGCGCACGTCGCCAATGGTCGTGGCGAGCACTCGCCGTTGCGGGTCATCGAAGTTCGGGAACTCCAGCACCGGATCGGCTGGCGCCGTCTTGCTGACAACGGCGACGCCGTTGTAGGTCTTCTGGCCGTTGGCCAGCGATTCGTAGCCCGCCTCGCGCAACTCGTCCGCCGGGAACGCCTCGGTGACCTGCTTGATTTCCTGCAGTACGAGCACGTCGGGGTCATGGGCCTGAAGCCACTCCAGCACGTGCGGCAACCGCACCTTCATCGAGTTGACGTTCCAGGTGGCAATTTTCATCGGCTTTCGATTCCTGACTGCCGCAGCAACGCATCGATCTCCGGCCGGCGCCCGCGGAATGCGACAAATGCCTGCATGATGTCGCGGCTGCCGCCGATTTCCAGGATTTCGTGGCGGAAGCGCCTTGCGGTCTCGGCATCGAATATGCCGGCTTCCTCGAACGCCTCGAACGCGTCCGCGGCCAGCACCTCGGCCCATTTGTAGCTGTAGTAACCCGCGGCATAGCCGCCCGCGAAGATGTGCGAAAAGCTGTGCGGCAACCGGTTGTAGTCGGGCGCGCGAATCAGGGCGACCTCGTCACGCACCTCGGCGAGGATTTTCATGGGGAGCCCGTTCTGCGCGGACGTGTACTCGGCATGCAGGCGAAAATCGAACAGTGCGAACTCGAGCTGCCGCAGCATCGCCATTGCGGCGCCCGTGTGGCGGCTGTCTTCGAGCCGCTCGAACAGTTCGGGTGGCAGCGGCTCGCCGGTCTCGACATGTTGCGAGCAGCGTTGCAGGACCTCGAGGTTCCAGGCGAAGTTTTCCATGAACTGGCTCGGCAGCTCGACAGCGTCCCACGGCACGCCGTTGATGCCGGCAACACTCGGGTAATCGATGCGGGTGAGCAGGTGGTGCAGCATGTGCCCGAACTCGTGAAACAGCGTCACAACGTCTTCGTGCGTCAGCAGTGAAGGATGCTGCGGGTCGGCCGGCGGGAAGTTGCATACCAGGTAGCCAACCGGCGGCGTCGCTTCGCCGCTGAGATTCTTGCGGATAATGCACTCGTCAATCCAGGCGCCATTGCGCTTGCCGCTGCGTGCGAACAGATCGACATAGAAGCCGCCAATGAGCGCACCAGCTCCATCCTGCACGGAGAAGTAGCGCACGTCCTCGTGCCAGCGGGCGATGCCGTCCTCGGACGACAGGCGAATGCCGTACAGCCGCTCGGCCAGCTCGAACAGGCCGTTCATGACCCTGGCGACAGGGAAATATTGCCGCAGCTCCTCGTTGGAAACGGAGTGCTTCTTTTGCTTGTATTTTTCGAACCAGTAAGACGCATCCCAGGGCTCGAGGGCGAAGCCGGCAAACTCCGTGACCTGCGCAAGCTCCTGTTGGGCGGCGGCTCGCGAGTGATCAGCCAGCTCGCGCAGGAATTCGACGACCTCTTCGGTCGACCCGGCCATCTTCGTTGCGAGTGAATACTCGGCGTAGTTGTCGAAGCCGACGAGCCGCGCAGCTTCGTAGCGGGCGGCAAGAATGGTCTCTATGTGGTCGGTGTTATCCCAGTCACTGTTGCCACATTCGTCAGAGGCGCGCGTGACCCATGCCCGGTACATCGTCTCGCGAAGCCTGCGATTGTCGGCATGCCGCATGACGGCGTCGTAAGTCGGGTAGTCAAGTGTCAGCAGCCAGCCCTGCCGATCCCGTTTGCGCGCCTCCGCCGAGGCGCGCGCCACAACCTGGGCCGACAGTCCCTCGAGCTCGCTCTCTTCGGCAATCGGCAGGCTCCAGGCATCCTGGGAGTCCTGGATGTTGTGTTCGAAAGCGGCCTGAGTCGCCGCCAGTTGCTGCATGATCGCCTTGAAGCGCGCCTTGTCGTCATCGGGCAGGTCCACGCCCGCCAGGCGGAAGTCCCGCAATGCGTGATCGACCACGCTGACCTGCGCCGGGTCGGCGTCGTCAGCCAGGCCCTCACGGACGGCGGCATAGGCGCGCTGCAAGCGCGAGTTCTGTGATATTTCGGTGCCATGCTCGGTCAATAGTGGCAGCGCGGCGTTGTAGGCTTCGCGCCAGTCATGCGATTCGAGCACGCCCTGCAGGTGCGAAACCGGCGACCAGACCCGTGCCAGCTCGTGTTCCATGTCCTCCAGGGGCAGGACCAGTGACTCGAAGTCAGGATCGGGCTGGGCGTCGAGTAAGTCGTCGAGCTTTTGACGGTGCGCTGCGATAAGCTCGCGGAGCGCCGGCAGGACCTGCTCGGGCGCAAGCTCATCGAATCGCGGCAGCGATCTCGTGTCGAGGAGAGGGTTGGACATGGCGCAGGATATTAGCACGCCGTCGGTCCGCAGGAGCGGCCCACGGCCGCGACAAATCAGGTGAAAAGAAAGGAAAAATCTTTGGCGAAAAGATTCGACTTAATTGTTATCGGCGGTGGCAGTGGCGGCATCGCGCACGCGCGGCGCGCGGCCGAGTACGGCGCCAGCGTGGCGGTTATCGAGTACGGACCCCTGGGCGGCACCTGCGTCAACGTCGGCTGCGTGCCCAAGAAAGTGATGTGGTACACGGCCAGCCAGATGCATCATGCGGCGCACGCGGCGGACTATGGTTTCGACATGGACGTTCGCGGCCACGACTGGTCGGCGGTCAAGGGGCGCCGCGACGCGTATGTAACCCGCCTCAATGGCATCTACGAGCGGAACCTGGACAACAGCGGCGTCACGACGATTATCGGTGCGGCAAGATTCGTGGACGCGCACACGGTCGCGGTCGGCGACGACGAGTACACGGCGGACCGGATCGTGATCGCGACCGGCGGCCGGCCGATGGTGCCGGGTATTCGCGGGGCGGAGCTGGGCATCACGTCGGACGATTTCTTCGAACTCGAAGAACGGCCGCAACGCGTGCTTGTTGTCGGCAGTGGTTATATCGCCGTGGAGCTCGCTGGCGTCTTCAACGGCCTCGGCAGCGACGTGCAGCTCGTCGTGCGCAAGGATCGTATCCTGCGCGGCTTCGACATCATGCTGTCCGAGCTGCTCATGGAAGCGATTTGCAAGGATGGCGTCGCGCTCGATGTTGGCGTCGTTCCAGCGGCCGTCGAGAAGACCGACGACGGCCTCGTGCTGCATTCAGAGGACGGCCGCTCGTTCGGTGCGTTCGATGCGATCCTGTGGGCGATCGGCCGCGCACCCAACAGCGGAGGGCTGGACCTCGAGAAGGCGGGCGTCGAGCGTGACGACGACGGCTACATTCCCACGGACCTGTATCAGCAAACGAATGTCGAGCACATCTTCGCACTGGGCGACGTAACGGGCCGGGCGCAGCTGACGCCGGTCGCAATCGCCGCCGGCCGGCGGCTCGCGGATCGCCTGTATGGCGGCATGGAGGGGCGGCATCTCGACTACGAGCTGATTCCGACCGTGATATTCAGCCACCCGCCGATCGGCACGGTCGGCCTGACCGAGGCGCAGGCGCGCGCGAAGTACGGCGATGACGTCAAGATCTACACGTCGGCGTTCATCCCGATGTACTACGCGCTGGGCGAAAAGAAGCAGCGGTCGATGATGAAGCTGATCACCGCGGGCGCCGAAGAAAAGGTCGTGGGCTGCCACGTCATCGGCGACGGTGCCGATGAAATGCTGCAGGGGTTCGCGGTGGCGATTCGGATGGGTGCGACCAAGTCGGATTTCGACGACACGGTCGCCATACACCCGAGTAACGCCGAAGAACTCGTGACTATGCGTTGATTTGCATCTGCTTGAGAACCGGGGCCGTATCCGGCCGGACCCCGCGCCAGATTTCGAAGGATTCCGCCGCCTGCTCGACGAGCATGCCCCAGCCCATGACTGATTTCGCGGCGCCCTGGTCGCGCGCCCAGATGGAAAATGGCGTCGGGCTCAGGCCGTAGGAGAGGTCGTAGCAGAACGTCTTGTCGCTGATGGCGGCTTCCGGGTACGGCGGCGCTTCACCGCTCAGGCCGGCCGAGGTCGCGTTAATGACAAGATCGTAGGGTTCACTGACGGGCACCATGTTGAAGCCGCACGCTGACACCGGCCCGTAGCGCTCGAAATGCTCCGCAATGATCTGGGCCTTGTCGAGCGTTCGGTTAGCAATGCGCAGGGCC
>JAAUYE010032658.1_pt1 | contig 14978 bp, 14 predicted proteins | sample 7278081 | NCBI WGS metagenome assembly JAAUYE01 (sample SAMN14350131, study PRJNA611818) | marine sediment metagenome | isolation source: surface marine sediment (0.6m) | place: French Polynesia: Moorea | collected 2018-08
AAAGGCGACGGTAATGGTGCAAAAGCGCGGTTCCACAGTATCCTCGATTCGATGCCGACGCCCAAGGGCAACCAGAGCCATACCTACCAGGGCAAGGAACTGTATTTCGAGTTCTTCCGTTACCTGACCGGCCAGGGCGTGTACAACGCGCACAACGGTTACACGGATTATGGGACCAAGAACCAGTTCAACCTCGACGTCGATTACCCGCTGATCTCCTGGGACACGAACATCGAAACCGGGCCCAAGAACCGGCCGGTGTATGTGAGCCCGCTGAAGAATGCGGGCGCGTGCTCGAAGCTCTACACGGTGAACGTCATGTTCCAGGTGTCGAACCAGGAGGATGATTCCGACGCCGCGATCGAAGACCCGATCAGCGCCGGCGGGTTCGGCTCGGCCCAGCGCCAGTTCCCCGACGTCATCCAGTACCTGAATGACGCGGACCTTGCCAATGGTTCCTATGGTTCCGTTCCCGACCTCGAGGACAAGCAAAACGTCGTGTCGTACTTCATCGTGGATGGTACGAAGATCAACACGACGACCAAGGGTTACGCACGCGCAGGCGGCACCGGCGTGCCGCTCGAGCTCAGCGAGAATCCGGACGAGCTCGTCGCAACGTTGCAGGAAATCTTCAAGCAGATCCTGAGCGTCAGCACGACGTTCGTTGCGGCGTCGGTCCCTGTCAACGTATTCAACCGCGCCGAGATCACCGACAACGTGTACATCGCGCTGTTCCAGGTTGACGGCCAGGCGCGCCCGAGCTGGGTCGGCAACGTCAAGAAACTCAAGCTCGAGGGCGCGAACACGGCGTCCAGCGATGCCGTGCTCGTCGATGCTAACGACACGCCGGCTGTCGCAGCTGACGGCCGCATCCGCTTCGATGCGCTCACCTACTGGACGAATCCAGCCGCGCTGCCGCCGCCGGACCTCGACACCGGCGAGGTGGCAGGTCGCGACGGCCGAGTCGTGAATCGCGGTGGCTCTGGCCAGAAGACGCCCGGGTTTGTCTCCGGCAGTCCGCAGGAAGCCAACGGGCTAGGTGGCCGTACGATCTACTACGATCGCACGTCGTCCTCGCTCGCGGCCTTCAACGTCGACTCGACGACGGCATCCGCGTTGCAGTCGGACTTCGGGGCGGCTTCGTCCGCCGAGGCCGAAGAGTTGATCGCGTTTACGCGTGGCCTGGATATCGACGATCTCGACGGTAACCTCAAGACTAACGAGGCGCGCGAATGGATCATGGGCGATGCGCTGCACTCGCGGCCGCTGCCGATCAACTACGGTTCCACGGGCGGCTACACCGACCCGTACAATCCGGCTATCTACATCGCCGTGGCGTCCAATGACGGCATGCTGCGCATGATCCGCAACACCACCGCGGGCGGCGCCGAGAGCGGTCAAGAAGTCTGGGCCTTCATGCCGCGAGCGTCGATGGGCGCGCAGAAGACGCTGCGGGCCAACGGTACCGGCATGACCCACCCGTACACGCTCGACGGTGCGCCGGTCGCCTATATCGAAGACCGCAACCAGGACGGTTCGATCGTGGCCAGCGATGGCGATCGCGTCTACCTGTACGTCGGCATGCGCCGTGGCGGCAAGAATTACTACGCATTCGATGTCACGAATCCCGAGAGCCCCAGGCTCATGTGGACTATTGAGAAGAGTGGCGATTTCGCCGAACTCGGCATGACGTTTTCGACGCCTCGCGTGGGCCTGGTCGATATCGGCTCGGGCCCGCAGCCGGTTGTCATGTTTGCGGGTGGGTACGACGTCAACAAGGACACGCGCGGCGTCATCGGCAGCAATGACTCCGAGGGCAATGCCATCTACGTTGTTGATGCGGAAACCGGCGCCCTCATCTGGAAAGCGCGCGGCGGCTCGGGCGGAGCGAGCGGCAAGGTCTTTGAGCACAAGAAGCTCGTTGACAGCATCCCGTCCACGCTCGCGGTCGGCGACACCAATGGCGACGGCCTGACCGACCGCCTGGTCGTCGGCGATACCGGTGGCAACATCTGGCGTGCCGATACGTACGGCAAGGATGTGTCGAAGTGGAAGCTCACACTGCTCGCGTCGGTCGGGCGCCATAGCGGGGGTGCGCCGAGCATCGCCAAGGACCGTCGTTTCTTCCATCGTCCGGACCTCGTGCCCAGCAACGACGGCAACGGCCTGTTTGACGGCGTCGTGATTGGCTCGGGCAACCGCGCCGACCCGCTGGACAAGGGCGGCTCGCCGGTGAACTTCATGTACATGATCAAGGATCGTCACACGGCTGCTGGCAGCGGCGTTGATACCGGGCTGACCCACGTCGACTTCGGCGACGTAACGAGCAACTGCCTGCAAAACGGTGGCACCTGCACCGTCAACCTGGCCAGCGGCTGGCGACTCCAGCTCGAGGAGCCCGGCGAGAAAGTGCTGGCAACGGCGCTGACGATCACGGGTAAGACCTTCTTCACGACCTACATGCCGCGCTCGGGCACTGGCGCGACGGCGTGCTCGCCGTCGGAAGGCGCTGGCCGCCTGTTCGCGGTCGGGTTCCAGGATGCGACGGCCGTTATCAACTACGATACGAGTGACGACGACCCGAGCCAGGATCCCGACGCGCCGAACTCGAAGGCCGACCGCAGCGTAGAGCTGCAGTCACTGGGTATCCCGGCCGAGGTCGTTGCAGTGCCTCCCAACAAGATCCTGCGGCCCGACCTGCAGATCGACAACATCGACGCCACGACTCGCTGGCGCACGTTCTGGTACCTGCAGGAGGACGCGGACCTCTAGGCCGCGCTACAGGCAGCGAAGACTATGCAAAGGAACAACTTTATGAAAACCACAGCTTTGACCTGGCAGCGCGGCATCACGCTCATGGAGCTGATGATCGTCGTGGCGATTATCGCGATGATCTCGGCGTTTGCGTACCCGTCTTACCAGGACTACATCGTCAACACGAAGCGCACGGCCGCCACGACGACGTTGCTGCAGATCGCCGATCGCCAGCAGCAGTTCTTCATGGACAACAAGAGCTATGCGAACGATCTGACGACCCTCGGCTTCACGGCCAATCCGCTGTGGGTGGCCGACGATGGCAGGACCGTCATAGCGGGTGATCTCGACGCGGTCTATATCTTCGGCATCGTGAACGTTACGCCCACCGAGTACCTGGCATTTGCCGTGCCTGTCGGCCAGCAGCAAATCAGGGATACCGAGTGCGGCGCGCTGACCCTCAACCAGGCCAATACTCGCCAGGCATTCGGCACCGACCCGGACGATTGCTGGTAACAGGCCCCGCCAGAACGAAAAAAAGCCGCCTGATGGCGGCTTTTTTTGTCATTGCGAGCGCAGCGAAGCAATCTCAGGCGTTGAGCTCCTTGACCCGCTTGTTGAGCCGGCTCTTGTGCCTGGAGGCCTTGTTCTTGGTGACGATGCCCTTGTTGATCATGCGGTCGATGACCGGCACGGCGTCCTTGTAGGCCGCCACGGCAGCGTCCTTGTCGCCGGCGTCACAGGCCTTGACGACATTCTTGATTTTGGTCCGCATCAGGGAACGCAGGGCCATATTGTGCTTGCGGGCCTTCTCGGCCTGGCGGGCGCGTTTCCCGGCTTGTTTGATGTTTGCCACTGGTGTTTACCGTGTCAGGTATCCAAAGAGCCGCGTATTATTCGCGGCCGGCCGCCCCTTGTCAATGACCTGATTGGCGTCATTGCGAGCCCGCAGGGCGAAGCAATCCAGGGGTGGCTTTGGATCCCTTCGCTTCGCTCGGGATGACCAGGCCGGCTTCGCTTCGCTCGCAATGACAGATACACTCTCTGCCCGTATGAGCAGCAAAAAAGTCACTGGATTCAAGCTGATGCTGAAGACCTCGGTCGTCAGCGGCATGACCTTCCTGTCACGCATCCTGGGGCTGGTCCGGGACATCGTTTTTGCCCGCTTTTTCGGCGCGTCTCTGGTCATGGACGCCTTCCTGGTAGCGAACCGCATCCCCAACATGCTGCGCCGGTTCTTCGCCGAGGGGGCGTTCTCGCAGGGATTCGTGCCCGTCATGGCCCGTTACCGGGAGAAGCACAGCCACGAGGACGCCCGCGAGTTCGTCGATGCCGTTGCCGGAACCTTCGGCATCATCCTCTTCCTCGTCACGCTGGCGGGCGTCATCGCCGCGCCACTGCTCGTGGCGATCGTCGCGCCGGGCTTCATCGGCGACGACGGCCGCTTCGACCTCGCGACGCTCATGCTGCGGTTCACGTTCCCGTACCTGTTCTTCGTGTCGCTGACCGCCTTCGCGGGCGGCATCCTGAATACCTACGGAAAGTTCGCGGTACCGGCGTTCACCCCGGTGATCCTGAACATCGTGCTGATCACGGGTGCCGTCTGGCTGTCGCCGCGGCTCGAGGAGCCCGGCATGGCGCTGGCCTACGCGGTGTTCATTGCAGGCGTCTGCCAGCTGCTGTTCCAGGTGCCGTTCCTGATGCGCATCCGGGCCCTGCCCAGGCCCAAATGGGCCATCGGCCACGAGGGTGTGCGACGGGCAGGCAAGCTGATGCTGCCGGCGATATTCGGCTCGTCGGTCGCGCAGCTCAACGTGCTCATCGGCGGCATCATTGCGTCACTGCTCGGCGTCGGCAAGATCAGCCTGTTGTATTACTCGGACCGGCTCATGGAGTTTCCACTGGGCCTGTTCGGCATCGCCCTGGCCACGGTCACGCTGCCGTACCTGTCACGGCAATGGGCCAATGAATCGCGCGAGGAGTTCTCGGCAACGCTCGACTGGTCGATGAAGCTCGTCATGCTGATCGCCGTGCCCGCCGCGGTCGGACTAATCGTTCTCGCAGAGCCGATTGTCGCTACGGTGTTCTACGGTGGCGCATTCAGCTATGACGATGTGATATTGACGGCCCTCGCGCTGCAGGCCTTTGCCGTCGGCCTGGTCGGTTTTTCATTCGTCAAGATTCTCGCCCCGGCATACTTCGCCCGCGAAGACACGAAAACGCCTGTGCGCATCGGCTTGATAGCGCTCGCCGTCAACTTCGGTCTCAGCGTGGCCCTGGCCTGGTACCTGACCGCGATCGGTTATCCCGCGACGCACGCGGGCCTCGCGCTGGCAATATCAGTCGCCGCATTGCTGAACGCGGCGCTGCTCTACCGTGGACTGATCGGCGACGGCGTGCTGCGGCATTCGCCGGGCTGGACCACCTTCATTTTCCAGGTCCTCGTAGCCAACATTCTGATGTGGGTTGCGATCGATCAGCTCGACCGCCCATTGATCTGGTGGATCGGCGCCACGCTGATGGAGCGGGTAAGCTGGCTAACGGTCAGCATTGCCGCCGGCGCCGGTGTCTATTTTGCCGTGCTCCTCCTGCTCGGGCTGCGGCCGTCGAAACTCGGTATGCGGCCTCACTGACATGCGACTCGTCCGCCACATCCGGGACGTACCCTTCGGTCAGCTCGCAGCGGGTAGCGTGATCACGATCGGCGCTTACGACGGCCTGCATCTCGGGCATGAGCAGCTGCTGGCGCGCGTCAACGCTGCCGCCGCCGAGCGCGACCTGCCGTCGGTCGTCATGAGTTTCGAGCCTACGCCGAAGGAGTATTTCTCGTCGGGCAACCCGCCGGCCCGGCTCATGCGCTTTCGGGAAAAATTCGAGGCGCTGGCGGATCACGGCATCGACCTGTTCTATTGCCCGCGTTTCGACGATCGCATGCGCGACATCAGCGCCGACGATTTCATCCGCCGCATACTCGTCCATGGTCTATGCGCCCGTCACCTCGTGATCGGGGACGACTTCCGCTTTGCGGCCCGACGGGAAGGCACGCTCGAGCATCTGCAGCGGGCGGGCCGAGCGCTCGACTATTCGATTGAGCAGGTGCCGAGCGTCATCGTTGACGGTGTGCGCGTGAGCAGCACGGCCATTCGTGAGGCGCTCACCGACGGCGAACTGCCGGTCGCGACCGCGCTGCTGGGCCGTCCGTACCGCATGTCGGGCAAGGTGGTCATGGGCGAGAAGATTGGCCGCACGCTCGGCTACCCGACGGCGAACGTGGACCTCAGGCGCAAGCAGAGCGCCGTCATGGGGATATTTGCCGTACGTGTGCATGGACTCAAGGGAGGCGCGAAAGACGCTGTGGCAAGCGTTGGTTCGCGCCCGACGTTCAATGGCACGAAGCCGCTGCTCGAGGTCCATATCTTCGACTTTGACGAAGATATTTATGGTGAGTACATCCACGTCGATTTCATCGCCCGCCTGCGCGGCCAGGTGAAGTACGACGAGGTCGAGGAACTGGTTGCGCAGATGCACCGCGATGCCGACAATGCGAAATCCGCACTCGCCAAGTACGCCGCCTAGAGGACCATCGATGAACCAGACCGCCGACCGGCCGATACGACGCTACGTCGCCTGGATGGTGATTGCCCTGCTGGTCGTCATTGCAGACCAGGCGACCAAATGGGCCATCGTTGAATGGGTAGACCTCTACGGTAGGGTGCCGATCAACTCGTTCATCAACATCACCCACCAGCAGAACACCGGCGCGGCCTTCAGCTTCCTGGCCGGGGCAGGCGGGTGGCAACGCTGGTTTTTCGTCGTGCTGGCGACCATCGTCAGCGCGGTTATCGCGGTCTGGCTGTGGCGCCTTCGGACCGAGGGCCCGCTCGTGCTCATGGCGGGCCTGTCACTTGTGCTGGGCGGCGCCATCGGCAACCTCATCGACCGCGCCCGGCTCGGCTACGTCACCGACTTTATCCAGGTCTGGTTCGGCAACTGGGCGTTTCCGTCGTTCAACGTGGCTGACTCGGCGATCACGGTTGGCGCCGGATTGCTGATCATCGACGCCCTGTTCCTGACAGGAAAGGGTAGCAAATAGGGGTCAGACCCCAAGGGGTCTGACCCCGCAAGCACGGATTAGCGCGTACGCGTCCAGCAATCGTCGTAGCCGTCTCCGGATGCCTTGGAGCCGCGTCCGTCAATCGAGAACCACTGGCACTTGCCGGCTTCGTTGCCACCCAGGTTGTAGTTGGCCACCGCGCTGAAGTTGACCCCGAAGTCGGGGTTCGGGCCGACGACCACGGTGTAGGCGCCGGAGTCCGTGTCCACGGTCGGACCCCCGTAGCCGAGATCCACCAGGCTGCCGTAGGTGTTGTTCTGCAGGTAAAAGCGCTCCTGGTTCTGCGCAATCTCGAGCAAGAGCGCCTTCGCCTCGTTGCGCTTCGCGCGATCGGTGAAGTCGCGATAATTGGGGTACGCGACCGCGGCAAGGATGCCGACGACCACGACCACAATCATCAGTTCGAGCAGGTTGACACCCGCCATTTTCCGATAGTTACGATAAGCCATCATTCAACACCATCCTGCGTCCAGAGCGTGCGTACCGGCCTATTCTCGAATCCGGGGTCGAAACATTCAACGCCCACGCAACCAAGCGGCGGAACGTTGCAGTCGTCGCCCGTGCAGTTCGCGTCGGGGCTCGGGAACAGGATGTTCGGCGCCGGCGCGATACCGCCCTGTTGCAGCGTCGACTTGCGCTCGTCGTCGGCGAGGTTCGGGTCCAGTGTGTCGATGTTCGGCACAACCGGGTCGCCGTTGACCGCGCTGACGCGGTACAGGAAGTTGGTGCCCTTGCCCGCGGAGCAGGTCGCAGCGGAGTTCGAGTCCGGCGTGAACGACACGAAGAAGATCTCGTCGTTAAACGTCAACGAGTTCGCGAGTATCTTCTCGTTTGCGGGCAGCGTGAACTTCCAGCCGCGGTCTTCGGCCGTCACGATGGTCTGTGTCTGGCCGCTGACTTCAACGAGATCGGCGTCCTTGGCGATCACGTAGCTGTCATACTGCGCCTGCGTCAGCTGGTTGAACACGTCCTTGTCGCGAAGCGAGTAGAAACGCTCTTCGGCCGTGAGGTCGAAGGGATGCGCCCGATAGCCGGAGCCGACACTGATCGCAATGTAACGGCGCTGCTGGTGCTTGTCCTGGATCAGCGACACGTCCGGTGCGTTGTAGAAGCGGCGCGTATCGGCCGGGCCCGGGTTGCTGTGACCTTCCGCACCGAGCTGCGCGATAACGCCGCCCGCAACCAGCGTGCTCGGCGCCTGGCCGTTGAAGATATCGAAGCGCCAGATCTGACCACCGAGGTCGGTGCCGTACATACGGTCCGCCAGGCCGTCGCCCGTCAGGTCAATAACACGCATGGCATTCGGGAATGAACGCGTCATCGTGGAGAGCTGCAGATTGGCACTGACGTCCGCACTGGCGCGCCACAGTTCGGCGCCCGAGCGCAGGTCGAAGAAGTGCACGCTTGCGCCCTGAGCGTCCGGCGCGGCCGGGTGCTGCGACGTATCGTGGATGGTGTCGTACCCGCCACCGACAACCACGACGGCTTTGTCGACGTTCTGGGTGACAGAATCGATATCCATCCTGGCGATTACCGGCGTCGACCAGCTCTCGCCCATTTCGGGCAGCGTCTTGGTCCACAGCAGTTCCGGCGAATTCTTGTTCGTCACGTCGAGCGCGAAGTACGTGAAGCCGCCGCGGCGCATGCCGAAGATGATCTGCACGAAGTCGCCGTCGGAAGGCTCGATGACGCCGTCGAGGTCGACGTCCTTCATGATCGGAACGACGTTGCCGTCGATGCCGTACTGCTTGTACTTGGAGCCCGGATCGAAGAACAGGCGCTTCAGGTTCGAAAGCAGTTGCTTCGGAATGAACGACCAGAGCTCGGCGCCGGTCTCACCGTCGATCGCGTGCAGGAAGCCGTCGTTGGTTGCCGTGTAGACCACAACTTCGGGGTTCGCCTGGGTGCCGCCGTAGACCACCGCCGCGGGCTGCGAGTGCAGCGGGTCGCCCATGACGTAGCGCACGTCCGTGGCGATATTGCCGTCCTCGTTGCGCAGGTCTTCGCCGCGCGTCCAGCGGATGATCTCGTCCAGTGTCGGTTCGCCGCTGGCGCCCGTCAGTCCGAAGTCAGCCGGCACGAACGAGTTGATGTTGCCGCTCGACACGGCGTTTGTTCCCGCCGTCAGGTCGGTGCCCGCGTTGTTCGTAAAGACATTGCGAACACCCGGGTCCGGCAGCTGCCTGGCGGCGCCGCCGCGGCGAACGTCGTTGCCGTCGGGGGCGCCAACGGTCCAGATGCTCGACGCCGAGTCAAAAAAGAAACCGGTCGCCGGGTCTACAGCCGGATCGTCGTTCTGGTCGACAATTTCGCCATCGAGAATCTTGTACTTCTTGAGGTTGCCCGGCCAGTGAGCGCGTGCGCGCGCGCCGAACGTCGTGATGTACAGGTCGTTCAGGTTCTGCGTCCGGTTGAACGTATTCACGGATACCGCAGGCGCCGTGAACGACAACGACCGGTCGTTGATGTTGGCGATAATCGACAGCAAGGTCTTCGTCAGCGACTGCACGTCGTCGGCCAGGAAGTACTGGCCGCCCGAATCCTCGGCCGTTTCCTTGAGGATCGGCAGGTCGACCGTGAAGCCGATCGTGTGCGTCGTAACGTGCTGGTCGCCCGGTTCGAGCGAGTCGAGGTCGTAAGTGGACAGGTACTGGCCCACGTCGTCGAGGCACTGGCCGTCGCCGGCTGCGCCGTCGCAGCCCACGCCCACGGCCGCGCCGTAACCCGGCAGGTTGGCAACCAGTCCCGGCGTGCCAACGTCTTCCGTCGGCGCACCGTCGGTCAACAGTACGTTGAAGTTCTTGGCGCAGACGTCCCAGGGCGGCGTGCCGTAAATATCGGGGTTCGTCGAAGCGAGTGCGGCCGGATCGGTCGCGACGCTGATGCCGCCGTAATGCTCGGCCATACCGCGCCAGTACAGGGCCGACTCGTACAGCGTCTCCGACAGCGGCGTCCAGCCGCTGGCCGGCAGGGTATCGATTGCGTCGATGACCGCTTGCCGGTTGGTGTCGAGGTCAGTCAGGCCCAGGATGACGGTACCGCCCTCCGTGTTGTTGAACCGCATCAGGCCGACGTTGAGATTGTTGACCGAGCTCAGGACCTTCGTGGCGACTTCCTTCATGATGTCGGTGCGTCGCATCGAGACCGTCGCGGGCGAGTTCTTCCAGTTGATGTAGTTACCCGTGTACACCGTGTAGCTGTAGTTACGCGGGGAGCTGCCCCAGGAAACGACGTCTTTCGGGTCGTCCGACCACGGGAACGCCAGGTTGTTGCCGGAAGAAGCATAGAGCTTGGAGGTATCGACGCCGTCGCCGTGCTCGCCCGAGTCGGCCTGGCATTCAACCCACTCAGTGTGATGGTACGGCGAGATGTAGTTCCAGCGCCTTGTCACGTTGCCATCGTTGCCGGACTTGCCGCCATCGCGGTACTGGACGTGCGTGCCCGTGAAGCTGCCAATGCCCTGCAGCTGCTTGGTCGCGAACTCACAGACGTACGCGCTGCCCTCGACGTAGTCGTTGGTCGTCGAGCAGTCGGGCTCGAGATCGACGTCGGTCCAGTAGATCCGGGTCGGGTCACAGGCGCCCGCATAGGTCTGCGTGTAATCGTAGGGGTCGGTCGTCAACTGGCTCGTCGTCATCGAACCCGACGTGTCCAGAATGAACATGACATTGGGAATCGGTCGTTGCGACGGGTCCGGGTTGATTAACAGCAACTCGGTATCGTCGGCGATGGCCGGCGCTCCGGTCAGCAACGCCAATACGAAGCTAACGCTCATCCATGAAACTTTATGCGTAGAGATCTTCATGATCCTGGCCTCAATCTGTCGTTAATTCGGGTTAGTGCGACACGCTGATCGAAACGATCGTGTCGGATTCGAGGTGATGGAGTACAACCACCAATGCATCGTCGCTGTTGCCTGCTACCGCGACCGCCTTGCGGAAGGCGTCGAAGCGCACGGCCTTGCCATTGACAACGTAACGCGCGTCGGCGGCCATGCGAACGGTCTGCATGTCGCATTCGGAGCAAGCCCTGAAGGCAGCCGTGCCGCCGGCAGTGCCAGGCGCACGGAAGTCCGACGGTGCGACTTCGTAGGCCTGCTCGACAACGGCGCCAAGGCCTGCGACAGCGTGCGTCGAGATTGCCAGGCCGAAGCTCAACAGCGTGATTGCGATGGATTTCCTGATAGTCATGAGAGTCACCTTTTCCCTAGGTTGTCGCTCAGCGTTAATTAATTGTCGGGTCTTCCGGACCGACAACATAAAAAGCCTGTGAATGAGTTGCCTTCGAGTCGCGGTCCGTCGGGGTGCCCGGCGTCCGTGACGAAACGGCCTGCGATTCTGCAATAAAGTGCCAGGCCGCGACCTTGCTGCCTGAGCCGAGGCTGAACGCTTTGTCCGGCACCGGCGTGTCATCCTCGAAAATAATGGTCATGGTTACGGTTTCGTAGGACGTCAGCGGCTGTACGATATTGAGGCCGGTGGCCGGGTCGAACTGCGGCTGGGACAGCGCCTGCTCGAGGCCGTTCTCGGCAGCCTGGAAGGCGTTCTCGTAGTTCTGGTCATTGCGCGCCATCGCGAGTTCGGTGGTCGCGGTGTTCATGCCCGAGATCGCCAGAACGGTGACGACAACGAGCAGGATCAGGCCAACGACCAGCGCGGCACCCTGTTGTTTCCTGAATTGAGCGGTCTTCATCATGGTCATGGTCTCGATCAGATTCTCGCGTTGCGCAGCAGGATGGTCTTCGAAACCACCATGCGCCGGAATTGGTCATTGGGAACGCCGAGATCGACGTCGCCCGGTTCGTAATCGCGGTTGTCCTCGATACCGACTTCCGGTGTCAGGCCGCGGACCACGATCCAGAAACGCGCCGTGATGACGCGCGCGCCCGGGATGTAGGCCGCATCGTCAGGATCGTAGGCCCCGTCGCCCGGGTTCACATAGCGGTCGACGGTGTTGTCCTCGTTGACGTCGATGCCGAGCTGCATCTGGATATTCTCCACGCCCGGTGCAATTTCCTCGTCGATGATGATCGGCCCGGCAACACCAACGCCCAGCGATTTGCGACGCAAAGCCGGGGTGCCCGGGATCAGGTCCGAGTCCTGCGAGACGTAATAGCTGTTGACGATCAGGTTGTGCGTCGTCGAGTACGGATCGCCGGTTCGCGGGTTGATATCGGTGCTGAACGTTATTGGCACGTTACCGTCATTGAAGATCTGCCCGTTCAGGCGCGTCGTCTGAATCTGCAACTGGCCGTCCAGCGGCGCGACCGGCAGCACCGACGCGCGGCGCACCGTAATGATGTCGGAATTGGCCATCGCGGCAGGAGCGGCGCCGCCTTCAGCTGCGCAGAGCAGGTTATAGGCGTTGTTGGCGCCGTCGACATTGGCCGACAGGTTCAGCGACCAGTCCGCGCCACAGTCGGGAGGCGCTGCCAGGCCGAGCGGATTGGCCTGGGCCGCGCCGGCCTCGTCGGCCGCAGCGGACAGCGCACGGCCGTCGATGGTCATCGCGCGGCTGGTCTGCCCCCAGTTGCTGGCCATGCGCAGGTCGGCCTCGAGCGTGTCCATGGCGAACTGCGCCGTTTCCTGGACGCGGGCGATGGATTCGTTGATGACGAACGCCTGGCGGCTCTGGTTGTAGATCTGCACGGCGCCGATAATCAGGAACGAGCCGATCGCCAGGGCGACCATCAGTTCGACCATGGTCAAGCCAGTCTGATTGGTCTTGAAGAGCTTGCGCATGATCAGTTCCTCACCGGAATCTGGACGCCGTAGCTCAGGTTGTCGCCGGCTTCGGTCCAGTTAGCTGTGATGTCGTAAGTCGGGGGCGTGACGGCGCCGTCGAAGACGACCGTCACGGTACCGTTGGGCAGCGTCTCTGCCGCCTGTGCGGTCCACAGGAAAATGTCGTGGTTGGCCATTTCCGGTGCGCTGCAATTCACACCCTGGTTGACGCAGTTGTTGTCCGCGCCGCCGACCGCCGTATAGACAGCGCCGGCCGTCGGGTTGGCGCGAATACGATCCGCGACGTCGCCGACGAGGATGACCGCGTTGTGGCGGAACATCGACGTACGACCGGCCTGCATGCTCTGGACATACAGCCCGGCGATGCCGAGCATGCCGACCGAGATGATGATCAGCGCGATCAGCACTTCGACGAGCGAAAACCCGCGCAGGCGCTTCGGGGCAGGTTGTTGGCAGTTGATCAGCATTGAGTCAGTTCCCTGTAAGAAGGAGCGCTACGGGCAGGTCTTGCCCATGGCGGTGAGTGCGTTGTCGACCGTCGTGTAATCGCGAACGATCGTTGCCCGGCCGAGCGGCGTCGTGACGAACAGCCTGCCGGCCGACATGTCCGCTGACGTTTCCTGCGTGCCGCGGTCGTCGCAAATGATGACCTGCGACAATGCGACATTGCCGTTGACGTTGCCGCGGCCCATCCCGGACGGGCCGTAGCTGAAGAAGGTCGCATCGTCGGCGACGGCCAGCGTGATTGTGTTATCCACGGGGCCATGTGCGCGCAGTACGGTCTCGTCGACCGCATTGCGCAGCAGGTCGCCGTTCGTGTCGATGAAGACGATAAAGCCCTGGTCCAGGGTGCCGTCGCAGTCGGAATTGGCGCCGAGCGGGTCAACGCTGCCGCAGATCGTGATGTTGGTCTTGGCGTGCGCAGCCTCGGTGCGCGCCAGGTGGAACGCGGCGTGAAGGTCGTTCGACGTGCCCGAAATACGGCTGTTGCGGGTGAATTCCGTCATGTTCGGGATGCCGAACGTCAGGACGACACCCACGATCAGGACCGTGATCAGGAGCTCGTAGAGCGTGAAACCGGCTTGGCGTTGAATTTCCATGCACGCAATATACTGCGCGGGGTTCAGCCATTCCGAAGTAGCCGACGAACGGGCAAATCGGGCGGATAAACGGTCGAAAACAGCCGCCGGGAGTTTACTTAATCCGCACAGGAAAGCGGCTCTCCGCGAGGCATTTTGTCGGCGACCCTGGGGCGCCCGGTATAGCTGATCACGAGGGCCACGGGAGCGGCTCTCCCGGCTCGGTCGCACACCACGAACGTGCCGTTGGTGGCGCGCTTGACCGTCGATCTGAACGTGAACCCTCGCCGGTTTGCCCGTATCTGGATATTTTCGACCACCTTGTGCGATTGCAGCAGGGGCTCGGCCGGGTCGCGGCGCGGCGGCGAGTCTTTGTCGGAATTCTCGAACATGAGCCAGCCGTAAGACCAGTCGTCGCCCGGATCGCAGGTCCTGAGGTTGCTGCTCGGACATAGCGACACGACCCGCTTGCGCATGATCGATTCCTTGCGCGCCAGGTGGACGGCGTGGAACAGGGCATTGATCTCGACACTCATCCTGGCACGGGCCGTCATGCTGCCGAACGCGGGCAGGCCGAGACCGACAATCAGCGCCACGAGCGTGAGCGTCATGAGCAGTTCGTAAAGGGTATAACCGAGCTGTTTGCGGCGCATGCAGACCTCCTTGTCGCGTGATCAGAGTAGGTCTTTTCCGCATTGTCGGCGGCCCGAGAAACTGGGCTATAATCGCCGAATCGCAACAGTGAGGACCCGGGAAAATGACCCGTTCAGGTGTCCGTTCCCTTATCGAGCAACACGGCATACTCCCCACGCCACAACGCATCGAAGTCGCAGGAATCCTGCTGGAGAAGCCGCAGCACCTGTCGGCAGAGCAGATCATCGAACGGCTCAAGGCGTCCGACAGCGGGGTGTCCAAGGCGACCGTCTACAACACGTTGAACCTGTTTTCCGAGCGCGGCCTTATCCGCGAGGTCATGGTCGACCCGGTGCGCAAGTTCTACGACTCGACGACCCACCCGCATCACCATTTCTACAATGTCGATACGGGCGAGCTGGCCGATATCGCCGACGAGCAGGTGGCGTTCGAGCAGCTGCCGGAGTTGCCCGAAGGCACGGAGAGCGAGAGCGTCGAGGTGCTGATAAGGGTCCGCGGCCGGGCCTGAAAATTCGCCCGTAGCCCTTTTACAAACAGGGCGCTGCGGCTATACTGCGCGCCCTCCCGAGTGCCGATATAGCTCAGTTGGTAGAGCAACGCATTCGTAATGCGTGGGTCGGGTGTTCGAGTCAC
>JAAUYE010077162.1_pt1 | contig 14963 bp, 12 predicted proteins | sample 7278081 | NCBI WGS metagenome assembly JAAUYE01 (sample SAMN14350131, study PRJNA611818) | marine sediment metagenome | isolation source: surface marine sediment (0.6m) | place: French Polynesia: Moorea | collected 2018-08
GGCATCGCGCGCACCGACGGCCATCATGTAACCCTCATCGAGCTTCGGCAGCAGCTTGTCGAACTCACGCGCATCGTGCTGTCCATCGGCATCCATGAATGCCAGCACGTCCCCGCTCGCCGCCCTGGCGCCACTCTTCACCGCGGCGCCATTGCCGAGGCTCGATGGGTGACTGACCACCGTCGCGCCGGCTTCGCGCGCAATGGCCGCAGTATCGTCGGTGGAACCATCATCAACTACGACGATCTCGGCATCCGGGTAGTTATCGATGGCCGTCGCAACCACGTCGCCGATTGCCTGCGCTTCGTTTTTCGCCGGAATGACGATCGAAAGGGCGACGTTCTTGGTATTCATCGGTGTATTGCTCCGTCAGTAGATCGGCATTTGGTACTACTCGTTCGAGTATCGCTCAAGTTCATCGATGTATTCACGCAAATTGTCGAGATCGCGATGCCAGGCGATTGCCCGTAGCGGGTTCAGCGGCGCGCTCGATCGGGCATCGTCGATGAACCCGCGCGCCGCATCGAAATTGCCGGCCGAGCCCAGCGTCGCGACCATCAGCATGTTGAGTTCGCTGGACGCACCATAACCGATAGCGCGTTCGAGCTGGTCAATGGTCTGCTCGAGATCGGCTGACTGGCGCGCTATGCCCGCGAGCAGCTTGTGATGAAACTGGTTGTACCCCGGGTGCTGCACGTAATGCGGATTGCCGCGCAGTCTCTCGGCAAGTGCGGCGACCGTTTCCGGGTTGATGCCGCGACAATCCACCGCGACGACCGTATCGAAGAGCTGCGAGAGCATGCGGCCAGCCGTATATGTGAAGTCCACGGCGGGCAATTCCCGCTCGAGCTGCTGCATGACCTGCCCGTGGTCCGCGTTTGGCATGACCCGGCACCGCAGGTTGAGCTCCTGGATGCGCAGGTAACCGTACCGTGGATGCCTGGCAACGAAGCGATCGAGTGTCTGCAAGGCCCGGACCGGCCCTTCTTCGGCCAGCTGGTAAGTTGCCATGGTCGTGACAGCGCGCACCGAGTCCGGGTAGCGCAGTGCCCAGTATCGAGCGCTCGTCGACGAGTCACCCGACAGGGAAGCGAAGTAGTACAGGAATCCGGCATTGGCGACCAGCCAGAGCGGTACTGCCACCAGCGCCACGCGCCGGATGGCGCCGCGACCCACAATCGCCGCAAGTGCAACCGCATAGACCGGTCCAACGATGGCCAGGTAATTGCGATGCTCGAAATACAGCTCGAGCGAGAGCACGGTCGACTCCAGGATATGCCCTGCCAGGTACCAGAATACGGCCAGCGCAAAGACGGGCCAGCGACGGCGGTAGACGATGGCTGCGCCCACCGCGGCTATCCATGCGATAGCGGACAGCAGCACCGCCGGCTCGAACAGGCTGCGCCGGATTCCCGGCGGCACCTGGTACACACCCAGTGTCGCCGGCAGGCCAATCAGGGCCTTTTTCAGATACAGCCAAAGGAGGGGCAACTCGCTGAGCAGACGCTCCGAGGCGGTGAAGCCGTGGCGCGCCACGGTCCTGTCAGGGTAATTCGCGCGCCAGCCCAGGTACAGCAGCACGATCGCGATCGGTAGCCCGAGAAACACGGCTTGCCAGCCACGCCAGAGGCGGGTCGCGATCGCCTCCGGGCGCCGCAGTACCGTCACCTCGAGGGCAAACACATAAAACGGCAGCAGCAGTCCCGTCTCCTTGGCCAGTAGCGCCAGGCCCATCCCGAGCACGAGGCTGGCGCTCATCCACAGCAGCGCAGGTCGCGGCGTATGCTCGATCCGGCTGCGTGCCTGCAGGTAGCCGAGCAACCCGAGCAGCGCCAGCGTAGCGCTCAATGTGGTCATGCGCTGGATGACCGCCAGTGACGATGATGCCAGCAGCGGCATCAGCACCCATATGCCGGCTGCCATTACGGCGGCGAACGCCGATCTGTCCCGGTCCACACCCTGCGCCAGCGTCAGGCGATACAAACAGGCGGCCACCAGCACCGCATTCAACAGATGGATCAGTATGTTGACCGTAAGAAAGGGACGGGGCTTGTCACCCCAGTCGTCGGCCTGTAGTGCGAATGTCAGCAGCGCAAGCGGACGGCCGGTCGGCCCGGAGGTGCCGGCCAGGACGAAGTCGGCCAGGGTCGACGTGTCCTCGACGTACTGCAGACTGGCAAGATTGGAACGATCATCGAGCTGAAAATCACCGCTCAGGGCCGGCCGGTAACAGAACCAGGCAAGCAGCAGGACAATGGCGAAGCCGGCGAGGCTGAGATGAGTTGGCGTTAACCGTGTGCCTGTCACGACGTGAACATGATCATGATGCCCGCGGCGACCGCCGAGCCGATGACGCCGGCGACATTCGGGCCCATGGCATGCATCAACAACACGTTATGCGGATTGGCATCGAGGCCGACCTTGTTCGCTACGCGCGCCGCCATGGGCACGGCCGATACGCCGGCAGCGCCAATCAGCGGGTTGATCGGGTTGCTCGACATCCGGTTCATGGCCTTGCCCATCAGCACGCCACTGGCCGTGCCGATGCTGAATGCGACGATGCCGAGCACGAGGATGAACAACGTGTTCGTGTCGAGGAATTCATCAGCCTGCAGCTTCGACCCGACGGCAAGCCCGAGGAAGATCGTGACAATGTTGATGAGCGCGTTTTGCGCCGTGTCGGACAGGCGATCAACCACACCGCATTCGCGCATGAGGTTACCGAACGCGAGCATGCCCAGCAGCGGTGCCGCAGACGGCAACAGCAACGCCACCAGCAGCAACAGGACAATCGGAAACAGGATGCGCTCGGTCTTCGACACCACGCGCAGCTGCACCATCTTGATCTTGCGCTCTTCCTCGGTGGTCAACGCCTTCATGATCGGCGGCTGGATCAGCGGGACGAGTGCCATGTAGGAATACGCGGCGACGGCGATTGCGCCCAGCAGATCCGGCGCCAGCTGCCCGGCAACATAAATCGCGGTCGGCCCGTCGGCGCCGCCGATGATGCCGATCGCAGCGGCGTCCCGCAGCGAGAAATCAGCCCAGCCCAGTGACGTCAGCCCGAGCGCCCCGAGCAGTGTGGCAAATATGCCGAACTGCGCGGCAGCGCCCAGGAACAGCGTACGCGGATTGGCCAGCAGCGGACCAAAATCCGTCAGCGCGCCGACGCCCATGAAGATCAGCAACGGGAACACGCCGTTCGTGATACCGGTGCTATAGAGGAAGTACAGCAGGCCGTCGCCGGTCGCGATCTCGACACCCGGAATGTTCGACAGCAACCCGCCGAAACCGATCGTGACGAGTAGCAGGGGCTCGAACTTCCTGGCGATACCGAGGTACAGCAAGGCCAGGCAGATCACGAGCATGATCGCCTGCCCGCCCGTGATCTGATAAAGCCCCGAGCCCTGCCAGATTTCCGCGACGAGTTCCATGGCTAGTCGATGTAGACCAGCGTATCGCCCACGGCGACCACGTCGCCTTCGGATACGGCGACCTGGGTAATGGTGCCGGCCTTTGGCGCCGCTACCGCGGTTTCCATCTTCATCGCCTCGACGACGAGCAGCGGGTCGCCCTCATTGACCACGTCCCCGACGGCGACGTTGACCTTGAAAATGTTGCCCGCAAGCACCGCGTTAACGGCATCGCCCGATCCACTGGCGGCCGGTGCCGCGGCAGGCGGCGCCGAGGCTGCGGCCGGCTGGACGCTGGATAACTCCCCGCCTTCGGCGACTTCCACGGTGTACGCCTTGCCATTGACGCGCACCGAGTAGACCGACGGCTGCCCGCCGGCTGTGGCTGGCGCGGCCGACTTGGCTGCTGCAGCCTCCGGATCCGGTGGCGGTTCGAAGGCATCCGGGTTGTCGCGATTCTCGAGAAACTTGAGGCCGATTTGCGGGAACAGCGCGTAGGTCAGCACGTCGTCGATAAGGTCGTCCGCGAGTCGGATGCCCTTCTCTCCGGCGATCTTCGTGAGCTCTTCGGTCTGGCGCTCCACCTCGGGCTCCAGCACGTCCGCCGGACGACTTGTGATCGGCTCTGCGCCCTCGAGCACGCGCGCCTGCAACTCGGCGTTGACCGGCGCCGGCGTCGCGCCGTACTCGCCCTTGAGCACACCCGCCGTTTCCTTGGAAATCGTCGCGTATCGTTCGCCTGCGAGCACGTTGATGACAGCCTGCGTGCCAACGATCTGCGAGGTCGGCGTCACCAGCGGCAGCATGCCAAGGTCTTCACGCACGCGCGGTATTTCTTCGAGCACGTCGTCCAGCTTGTCGCCGGCATTTTGCTCGCGCAGCTGGCTCTCGAGGTTGGTCAACATGCCACCCGGAACCTGCGCCACGAGAATACGCGCATCAACGCCGCGCAATGCGCCCTCGAACTGGGCGTATTTCTTGCGCACCTCGCGAAAATACGCGGCGATTTCCTCGAGCAGGTGCAGGTTGAGTCCGGTCGAGCGATCCGTCTCGTCGAAGGTCGAAACGATCGTCTCGGTCGGCGAATGCCCGTAGGTCATGCTCATCGACGAGGCTGCGGTATCGACGACGTCCACGCCGGCCTCCGCTGCCTTGACCAGGGTCGGTATCGACAGGCCCGTGGTCGCGTGGCTGTGCAGATGGATCGGTATTTCGAGCGCCTCCTTGAGGCGGCTGACAAGCTCGAATGCCGTATACGGCGTCAGCAAACCGGCCATGTCCTTGATGCACAGTGAGTGCGCGCCCATGTCCTCAACCTGCTTGCCGAGGTCGACCCACAGGTCGATCGTGTGCACCGGGCTGACCGTATAGGAAATCGTCCCCTGCGCATGCTTGCCCACCTCGAGAGTCGCCTTTACAGCCGTCTCGAGGTTGCGCATGTCGTTGAGCGCGTCGAATATCCGGAACACGTCGACACCGTTGACGGCGCAGCGCTCGACGAACTTCTCGACGAGGTCGTCGGCGTAGTGCCGATAACCGAGAATATTCTGGCCCCGGAACAGCATCTGTTGCGGGGTATTCGGCATCGCCTCCTTGAGCCGGCGGATGCGCTCCCACGGGTCTTCGCCGAGGTAGCGAATGCAAGCATCGAAGGTCGCTCCTCCCCAGCTTTCTATCGACCAGAATCCGGCACGATCGAGTTTGTCCGCGATCGGCAACATGTCCTCAATACGCATGCGGGTTGCGAGCAGGCTCTGGTGCGCATCGCGCAGCACAAGCTCGGTAATACCCAGGGGGTTCTTAGCGCTCATAGGTCTCTTCGTGTTGGTTTACTTTCTGCGATGTTCGGTGATCGCTGCGGCGATAGCCGCAATCTCGTCATCTGTCGCGCCGCTGGTCTGGGCGGCGGCCGGTGGCTTGCCCACCAGGCGCGACATCAGGGTCATCGCGATCACAAGTACCGTCAGGAATACGAAGACCGTGCCCATGCCGGCCAGCATCAGGGTCAGGCCCTCATTGAACAAATCGTTTTGCATCCGCGGTCACTGCCAATCTGCGACGGGCAGATTATACTGGTTTGGCCGTCCTTAAGTAGCGCCAATGACGAGACTCCGGATACAGCGATTCATCGTGATTCTGCTGGCAGCCATGCTGCCGGCCGGCGGCGCTGCGGAGGAAGAGGAGCCCGGCCCGCTCGATCCACAGCGGCTCGAGGATGAGGGCGTCGTGATCGGTGAGATCGTCCTGGTCCGCGAGAACGTCTTCGACCTTTCCAATCCGAAAGAGAATAACCGGCTGTACCGGATTGCCAACAAGCTGCACATCGTGACGAAAGAGCGGGTCATCGAGCAGCAGCTGCTGATCGAGCCCGGCCAGGCGTTTTCGCAACGCCTTGTCGAGGAGACCGCGCGCATCTTGCGGCGCAACACCTACTTCTACGATGCCTGGGTCACGCCGCTGCGACGTGAAGACGGTGTCGTCGATCTCGAGGTCCGGACGCGCGACGTCTGGACCCTGAAACCGGGCTTTTCGTACGCGCGCAGCGGTGGCGAGAACAGGACGATGATCAAGATCGAGGAGCTAAACCTGTTCGGCTTGGGGCAACAGGTCCTCGTCGCCCGCTCCAGGGACGTCGATCGCGATTCGACGACATTCACGTTTCGCGACAAGAACCTCGGAAGCAGCTGGTCACAGCTACGCCTGCAGTATTCGGACAGTTCCGACGGACACTTTAACGACGTCTCGCTGATCCGGCCGTTCTACTCCCTCAACGCACGCTGGAGGGCTGGCGTGCAATGGACGGACTTCGATATCGAGGAGCGACTCTATACTCTCGGCGAAAAAGCTGCCGAGTACCGCCACAAGCGGGAGTTCTTTTCGGCTTTTGGAGGGTGGTCCGGCGGGCTGAAGAACGGCTGGGTGCGCCGCTACACGGCCGGCTTTGCCTACGACTACCACGAGTTCTCGGAGGTGCCCGTGCCGGAACTGCCGCAGGCTGTGCCAGCCGACCGCGAACTCGCCTATCCCTATTTCACCGTCGAAGCCTTCCAGGACCGCTTCGAAACAGCCCGGAACCGCGACCAGATCAGCCGCACCGAGGACTTCCTCACCGGCCGCCGCCTCTCCGCGACGCTCGGCTGGTCGGACACGAGCTTCGGCGCTGATCGCGATGCGGCGTTGTACTGGCTGTCGGCGAGCGATGCATTCGGCGACTTGTCGAAGGAAGCGGTTCTGCTGGCGGCGGATACCAGCGGCCGCGTGGAAAGCGGCGATCCCGTGAATTCACTGCTGAATTTCAGCGCTCGCTATTACAAGCAGCAGAGCGAGAAGCGCACGTTCTTCGCCACGGTGTCCGGCACCCTGGGCCACGACCTGGATCTCGACAATCCGGTGGAGATAGGCGGCGACACGGGCCTGCGCGGCTACCCGCTGCGCTACCAGTCCGGCGATTCCAAGGTGCTGATGACGCTGGAGCAGCGCTATTTCTGGGACTGGTACCCGTTCCGGTTGGTCCGGGTGGGCGGAGCGATATTTGCCGACGCCGGGCGCGTCTGGGGTGACGATCCGCTGGGCGGAGAGAACCTGGGCTGGCTGAGCGACGTCGGTCTCGGGCTGCGGCTGGCGCCCACGCGCACCGGCACGCGCAGCATCATTCACATTGATCTCGCGTTCCCGCTTAACGGGGACGACTCGATCGACAGCGTGCAATTGGTGATTGAATCGAAGAAGAGCTTTTGAGCCCGGCGCCTACTGGCAAAGTTCGTCTTTCTTGGACTTGGTCTCGGCGATGATAGCCTCGCCCTCTTTCTTGCTCAGGTACTCGCGCTCACCCGCTTCATTGGTGCGATAGAGCTGCGGCGCGTTGACGTAGGAATCATAGATTTCGGTCGCGCGCTTGCAGTAATAGGCTTCGGCCTGTTCGCGCTCCTCACGCTCCTCGGCCGTCTCACCCGCATAGGCATAGCCACCGGAGCCCGACTCTTCATCTTCGCCACCGTCCCCGGTTTCAGACAGCGATCCGGTAGAAACCCACACCAGTTCCACCGACACCGCGTCCTCGTGGCCCGGCGTATCGCTGTAATGCACCTTGCCGAACTCGTCGACCCAGGTGTAGATGGGCGTCGTCGTGTCCACGAAGTGCGTCTTGCCATTCGCATCCACCCATTTCCAGATGTCGGCATTGGCGTTCAGTGCGAACCCGCAGAGCAGCAGTCCTGTGACGATCAGTCGTTTCATGAGTCCTCCAAGCATCACCATTATGGGCATTTGAGCCCACAGAACCCATGATTGGCGTCACAGAACGGCGAAAAACGCGGTCATTGCGCGCAGCTGCGCTTCTCGCGACGACCCGGAGGGTCAATTGCAGTTGGCGAGGCCGTTGATCCAGTCGGAGATCAGCGTTACGCCAGCCTCATCGACGACCGTCGATCCGAGCGGCGGCATGGCATTGACGTCGCGGACGTCCATACGCGCCACGAGCACAGAGCGCGCGGCGTCCCCGGGCGCAATGATCCGCGCCATGGCGATGCCCAGATCGTCTGACGTCGGCACGACATCGCAGGCATCGGTATTCGCAAGCGGCGTCGTGTAGCGCAGGTCCAGGTTGACCGGCGTCGGGCCGCCGGGCTGATGGCAGTTCGCGCAGTTCGTATGCAGGTAGGCGCGCGCCCGGGCATCGAGGTCGGCCGTCTCCGCCATTGGATCGACCAGCGCCGGCAAAGTGGCCGGGTCGCCCGCCAGTGGCGACGAGAACATCGACACCGCGTCGTAGGTCACGAGCTGATTGTCGGTCCGGCCGGTTTGCGGATAGGTAAAGTCGCGGTTCATTTGGGCCGTCTCGGGCCCAAGTGCGACGCCGGCGATCGCCGTATGGCATCGCAGGCATTCGGCTTCATCCGGGTAGACCCAGTCCTGCCCGTCGATATTCACGACCTTGCCGTTGCGCACGCGCGTTGCCTCGGTCCCGGCCGCATTCCATTCGTAGGTATAACCGGCCCAGGCGCCATCGGGATGGCGCATCAGGTGGCGCGTCTCAATCAGGCGGCCATTCAGCTGGAAGTTCTTGACGATCACGGTGCCGGGCGGGAAATCCCAGTCATCGTCGGCATCGATCGAAATCGTCGCGCTGTTGGGCAGCCCGATGTGGCGGTCTTTCTGCGCACCGTCGGACCAGAACGGCGCGTTGACGTCGTACGGAACGAGTCCGCCATATGGCTGGGTAATGTCGCCCGGACTCACACAGCCCGTTGCGGACAGCAGGTCGGGCACGGGGTCGGCGCCGCCTCCGGTCTGCACGAGTTGCAGGATGCGGCCACCGCCGTAATCGGTGAAATAAATCTCGCCGTCCTGGTCGATGCCGAAGGACGACGGATTGCGTCCGGTATTGACGAGTTCCTCGGTCGTGTAGCCCCCGGCGCCGTCGGACTGCAGTGCCCAGACGCGGCCCGACGCGAAGTCGCCGAATACGTAGCGCCCCTGCAAACCGACGATATCAGTGCCTCGGTAGACATGACCGCCCGTGATGGAGACGTCGCCGTTGTTGTGGTTGTATTCGGCCACCGGGTCGATGAACGGGCCACTGCAGCCGGTGGGTTCGAAGTCGTGGGCGCCTTCGCGGCAGTCCCAGCCGTAGTTGCCACCGAGTTCGATCAGGTCCACTTCCTCCCAGGACCCCTGGCCAACGTCACCCAGCCACAGGTCCCCTGTCGGCTGATCGAAGCTCCAGCGCCACGGATTGCGCAGACCCCACGCGAAAATCTCCGGGCAGTTGTTGCCGTTGACCTCGCTCGAGTTGCACCTGGGCTGTGCCGCAAACGGGTTGGTGGCCGGGATGTTATAACCGGCGCCCGTGCCGATCACGTCGATGCGCAGCATCGACCCGAGCAGGTTGGTCGTGTCCTGGCCGGTTTCTCGCGGATCGCCGCCACCGCCGCCGTCGCCCAGCCCGATGTACAGCATACGGTCCGCGCCGAACGCGATATCGCCGCCGTTGTGATTGGTGGCGAACTGGTCGATCTCGATGATGACCTCTTCGACAGTACCTGCGCCCGGGGACGCAACGTCGTCGAGGATGAAACGCGAAATGACGGAACGCATGGGAATGCTGCCAGGACCGTCGATCGTGTAATAGAGAAATACCTCCGGGACGCCCGGGTAGTCGGGGTGGAATGCCATGCCCAGCAGTCCACCCTCGGAGTCGCCGAGTACCACGCCGGACACGTCGAGGAAATTCGACACGGCGGTTGCGTTGTCCGGATCGAACACCACCACCAGGCCCAGCTTGCGCAGCACGAACCAGCGTGGATCGGCAACGGGCTCGACGAGCACCTTGGTCGGCGAACCAATTCTGGGGAGGCCCGGAAACGCGTCGACAGTCCCGATCGTACCTACGGCCGCGCGGTCGGGCGCCACGCAGGTCAGGTTGTTCGGCCGCGCGTCGAGGCCGCCTGTTGGCGGCGGCGGTGGGGGTGGCGGCGGGTTGTTGTTACCGCCGGAGCCGCCTCCGCCGCAGCTTGCGAGCAGCGCGCCAAGCGTCAGGATAGTGATGAGTGCCCAAATGCGAATCTGTTTCATTCGCGCACTATATCGACAATGAATGTCGATTAGGTATTCTTTTTACATCTAAGCTGTCGCTGATCAGCGACGCGTGGCGACCATCGACGGCCGTAGTTCGGCCATTGACGAACAGCCCATGAGCCGCATGTCACGCTCGATCTCGTCGCGCAGCAGACCCATCGCCCGGTCGACACCGGCAGGCCCGGCGCCCGCGAGCGCGTAAAGATACATGCGACCGCCCGAGCAGGCCGTCGCGCCCATGGCCATGGCCTTGAGCACGTGCGTGCCGCGACGAATGCCGCCGTCGACGATGACCTCGATCTCGCCACCGACCGCATCGAGGATCGCGGCAAGCTGATCGAACGGCGCGCGCGAGCCGTCGAGCTGCCGGCCGCCATGGTTGGAAATCATGATGGCACTGGCGCCCACATCAACCGCGCGGCGCGCGTCGGCAATCGACATGACGCCCTTGATCGCGAACGGGCCACCCCATTCCTCGATCATCTCCGCCGCGTCGTCCCAGTCGATCGTACGTTTCATCTGCGTGTTGATGTAATCGATGACCGAGTACTGCTGCTGCGGCGCCGCGGCAGTCACGGACGAGATGTTCGGCAGGTCAAACTTCTCGCGCAGCAGGTAGTTGAAGGTCCAGCCCGGATGCATGGCAAAACTCAGCAGGCTGCTCGGCGTCAGCTTCGGCGGGGTCGTCATGCCCGTGTGGTAGTCGCGCTCGCGATTACCCGCGACGATGGTATCGACGGTAAGCGCAAGCGCGTTGAACCTGGCTTCCTTGCAACGCGCGATCAGGTCCGAGGTCAGGCCCGGATCGGTATGCACATAAATCTGAAAGAGTTTCGGCGCGTCGTTGCGCGCGCCGAGTTCCTCGATGCTGCGAGTGCCGATCGTCGATACTCCGAACAGCGTGCCGTACCTGGCAGCCGCATCGGCGATCGCGAATTCGCCGTCATGATGAAACAGGCGCTGCATCGCGGTCGGCGAGAAAAACAGGGGCATGTCGAGCCTGGCGCCAAGAACCTCCACCGACATGTCGATGTCGTCCACGCCGGCAAGCACGTTGGGCACGAGGTCCACGGCGTCGAACGCGTCCGTGTTGCGGGCCAGGGTGATCTCGTCGTCGGCGCCGCCGTCGATGTAGTGAAAGATCGGCGCAGGCAGGCGCTTCTTGGCGAGCTTGCGAAAATCGCTGGTGCGATAACAGTTTTCGAGACGCAATGCAGGATGCCGGTTAGGTGCCTGCAGCGATTGTAGAGAATCGGTATATCGTCGTCGATGCGTACAAATCACCAGGCCCGAGGATCGTCGACGGGAACGCCGGCTGGTTGGGAGAGTCCGGGAAATGCTGGGTCTCGAGGCAGAATCCGGACCGCGGCCCGTACGAGGCGCCGTCCTTGCCCCGGATACCGTCCAGCGAGTTGCCGGAGTAAAACTGCAGGCCCGGCTCGGTCGTCAGGACTTCCATTACCCGGCCGCTCTCGGGTTCGGTAACGCGGGCCGCCAATCGCAGCTCATCGGCAGGCTTGTCGAGCACCCAGTTGTGATCGTAACCGCCGGCGCGCAGGAGCTGTGGATGATCGTCGATTATGCGTTCCCCAATCGTCATCGGCGTCCGAAAATCCAGCGGCGTGCCCTGCACGCCCTCGACGTTGCCCAGCGGCACCAGGTTCTCGTCAACCGGGGTATAGGACTCCGCGACAATCTCGAGCTCGTGACCGTAGACCGCGCCCGCATCGTGCCCGGCCAGGTTGAAGTACGGGTGACTCGTAAGATTGACCGGCGTGCTGCGTGTCGTCGTGGCCCGGTAGTCGATGCGCAGCGCATCGTCATCGTCGAGCGCATAGTCGACGGTCACGGCGAGTTCGCCTGGGTAGCCCTCCTCGCCGTCGGCGCTGACATAGGCCAGGCGCAACAGCTGACCCTGCGCCCGCGAGCGCCAGCGCACCTTGTCGAAACCGCGGAAGCCGCCGTGCAGGTGATTCGGCCCGGCATTACACCCGAGAACATACTCCGTGCCGTCGATGGAGAACCGCCCACCGGCAATGCGGTTTCCGTAGCGCCCGATAATCGCCCCGAAATACGGATGACCGGTCGATTCATATTCGGCCTCGGTATCGAAGCCCAGCACGACATCGGCAAAGTCGCCGCTGCGATCGGCGGTGACGATGCCCTGAATAATGCCGCCGAGCGGCAGGATCGAGACCGTGGTCCCGTTCGCGTTTTGCAGGATGTGCGACAAGTCAGTCCGCGATGCGCGCCTCGAGTTCTGCAATGCGCCGCTGCTGGTCCTGGATGACTCGCGTCAGGACCGCCACAATGTCCATCGTGCTCAACCCGTCCCGGTCGCCCGTGGCGACGAGTTCGGGCACGTCTTCGGCAATAAAGCCAACGTAGGTCTCGCCCTGTTCGGCAAGGTAATTGAAGCGCACCGGTTCGAGTTCCGCCAGCGCGGCCAGGGCATCCTCGAGCGAGAGTTCGTGGATGTTGTCTTTGTCGGCCCGCGACGAGTTGTTGGTCCAGACGCCGCCTGCGGTCACGTGCGCGCCGTTAGCCATCTCGAGCGGATGGGCCATGCGGGACACGCCGATACCTACTCTGCCATCGCGATCGATCGTAATGCGATCGACCGACCCGGCGCCGATCGTCAGCGTACTCGCCCGGTTGTGCATGATGTAGCCGGTGTCGCCCGATGACTGCTGCGTAATCATCAGGCCCGCGACGCCGCTGTTGCGGTCATGAATCTGGATGCTGCCATTGACCTCGAGCCGCTGCGTCGGCTCGGTCGTGCCGATCCCGACCTGGTTGCCATTGTCATAGACCTGCGACGACTCGCCGACTGTCTCGTCCTTGAAGCGCACGAGAAAACCGGGAGCGCCATCGATGGAACCGTCACCGCCGGCTCCCGACGGTCCGGGTGGCCCTGGCGGTCCGGGAGGCCCGGGCGGTCCCGGGGGACCCGGTGGACCCATCGGACCGGCCGTTGCTTCGACGGATGCCGCGGGCTCTATCGCCGCCTCCTCCAATGCCTCCTCGACAACGGCTTCAGCAACGTCCTCGACGACGGCTTCGGCCGATTCCTCGACGGCCTGCTCCACGACCTCTTCAACCGTCTCCTCAACGGTTTCGACAACCGCGGCCTCGACAGCGTCCTCGACGACCTCTTCGACCACCGGTTCGACAGATTCAACAACTGTCTCTTCGACTTGCTCCTCGACCTCTTCCCCGGCCGGTTCGTCCGGGACGACCAGCGACCAGTCGGCGCTGACGAAGCCGGTCGTGCCCTCATCATCGAGTTCGACCTCGTGCCAGCCATCGATCGAGGCGACGTGTTTCAGGGGGATCCCTTTTTGCAGGCGGCCGACGATCTCGGTCCCTGCCTCCGGTGCCTGCCGCACATTGACGAACGACTCGACCTCTTCGACCGGGACGACGACATCGGCAACACAAACGAACGGTAACGCCAGAACCAGCAACCCAAGCGTGGTTTTCATGACTCTCTCCCGCGATGTTGTTGCATGTACCATAGACGTTTACGCTGGCCCTAACCAGTGTCGCAAAGAGGCAACAGAGCATGTCAGAGCCATGCATTATCACCGTCGCCATCACGGGGTCCGTCGCACGCAAGAGCCATAACCCGGCCGTGCCGGAATCGGTTGCCGAACAGATCGAGTCAACCCATGAGGCGTTCGAAGCCGGTGCAGCGCTCGTTCATTATCATTCGCGGCATGACGACGGCTCCCCCGGCACGATCCCCGAGAAGTTTGCCGAGTTTCAGGACGGCATTCGCAGGCATTGCCCTGGCATCATCGTGCAGTTCTCGACCGGTGGCCGCTCGGGCACAGGCGCTGAGCGTGGCTCGATGCTGCACCTCAAACCCGACATGGCGTCGCTCGCCACGGGCTCGTGCAACTTCCCGATTTCGGTCTACGAGAATTCGAACGAGCTCATCGAGGAACTGGCAAACATGATGCTCGAGCACGGCATCAAACCCGAAATCGAAGTCTTCGACCTCGCGATGCTCTACCGGGCGGCCGACATGGCCTCGCAGGGTCTGCTGAAGAGCCCCCTCCACGTTCAGTTCGTACTCGGCGTCAGGAACGCGCTGCCCGCGCATCGCGACATCCTCGAGTTCGAGCTCGAGAAGCTCGGGGAACTGCTCCCGGATGCGACCTGGGTTGCAGCCGGCATCGGCCGGTCGCAGCTCGAGGTGAATCGCTGGTGTCTGGAACTCGGCGGGCACATGCGCACCGGCCTCGAGGATAACGTCCGCCTCGACGCAAACACGCTGGCGCCGTCGAACGCAGCGCTCGTGGAGAAAGCCGCGGAATTGTGCGCCGAGTACGGCCGGCACCCGGCCAGCGCCGTGGAAGCCAGGGCCATACTCGGCCTCGAGGATCGCCCATGAATCGAATTCTTCTTGCCGCTCTGCTGTTCTGCATGGCTCAGGCAGCCTTTGCGCAGTCGCAACTTACGGACCACACCTACCAGCTGGATGATCCCGACAGCCGCCCGGCCGCAACGCTCGATGACGTGGCCTGGCTGGTCGGCAACTGGTCCGGCGAGGCGTTCGGCGCATCTTTCGAAGAGCACTGGAACCCGGCGTCGGCCGGGTCGATGGTCGGATTTTTCAAATTGCTGCAAGGCGACGAGGTCTCCTTCTACGAGCTGCTGTTGCTGGTCGAGGAGGAAGGCAGCCTGAGTCTCAAGGTCAAGCACTTCAACCCGGACTTTACGGCCTGGGAAGAAAAAGAGGACTACGTGACCTTTCGCTACATCATGTCGGACGACGACGCCGTTCACTTCTCGGGAATCAGCTTCTACCGTGTTGATGACGACAACATGATCGGCTACATCGTTTTTCGCAGCGGCGACGAAGTGCGGGAAGAGAAACTGGTTTATCGGCGCAGTCGCGCCAACAGGGAAGCAACCGAATGAAGAAGTGGTTTTCGCTTGAGTATTCGCTGGACACTGTCGCCGCGA
>JAAUYE010033619.1_pt1 | contig 14951 bp, 3 predicted proteins | sample 7278081 | NCBI WGS metagenome assembly JAAUYE01 (sample SAMN14350131, study PRJNA611818) | marine sediment metagenome | isolation source: surface marine sediment (0.6m) | place: French Polynesia: Moorea | collected 2018-08
CCGTCTGCGTAGTCTGTTGCAAAAGGAAGAACGGTACCGCTGCGTCCATTAAATGTTACAACGCCCACAGAAATGCCATCAGTTGTTGGAATCGTTTTCTGCGTGGTGCCTACCACAATGCGTAGGTTAGATCCGTCGTACCACATATCACCATCAGTAGTAGAAGTTGTGGTACCTGAAGGACTATTAATGCTTGCGTTGCCGCCCGATGCTGCATCGAGCGTTACCTTTGCTGTCATTGTAGCACCGTTGATTGTATTGGTGCCGCTCAAATTTACAGTAGAGCCACCGTCTGCTGTGAGCGTACCGGATACAGTTACAGTCGATGTACCTTCGGCTGTCATTGTGCCGCCGAACGCAACATCATCGAACCAGCCTTCTGCCCAGCGTAGTCCTGTTGTGCCTACATCATACAAGCTATCTGCTCCTGGAACAATATCACCAGCAAACGACGCACCTGACGCCGATGTTAGCAACGGTGCCCAGCTGCTGCCCGTCCATACCTTTAGCTGTACGTTTGCAGTATCATACCAAAGCTGACCGATAAGCAGATTCGTACCCGGAATATTTGTATTTGCGTTAGGTGCGCTATCTGCCGCAAAATTCTCTAGCCCGCGTATAAAAGCGGTAGCAATGTCATCACCGTAAGCGTTGACGTTTTGCCCAATAATCGGTATACTGTAGTTGTTATTGATAGCGCCATCATTAATTGTTATTGAGCCGCCGCTTGATGTTGTAATATTATATGCTGCCATGCTTCTTCTCTTATGTTATTCCTGAGCCCCAAATTGTCCAGCGGTGTGTGCCACTGTTTGTTGCCTTACGTAATGTGCAAACACCACCGATAGCCAGTGTTCTGTTGCCGGTAGGTGGGGAACCACTGCCGTCTAGCCACTGTAGGGATGCACCTGTGCCTGCTGTAATCGAAATGTTACCTGTGGTTGTACCGTCATTAGCAACAATAACAGTAAAGCCAACTGGAATATTTGTATCCTGTGGACACTGTACTGTCGATGGCGCTAAAATGCCATCCTTACTAATGTACTTGCTTGTGTCTCCTTTGTCTAACGTATATGTTGTTGATGGTGCTAGTCCTTGTGTAGGCGTGATGTTGTATCCAACATCTCTTAGCGTACCGTCAGCACCATAGACTGCCGCAGAAGATGTATTGTCATTACCTGCGTCACGTCGTTGTGTCCTAAATGCTGTTACAGAGGATCCTGTCTCACCGTCAGCAAGAAGTACGTTGGTCGATACGTTGAGCTGTCCGTGGTTATTGGTAGAGTCTAACAAAATTGTACTGTCACAAACAAGGTCGAGGAGACCACTGGAATAAAAGATACGGGCTTCTATGTTGTTCGAATTATCTATAAACTGAATGTCACCACCCGCAACTGCGCTACCAGTATTCCTGAAAATAATCTTAGAGTCAACGCCACTAGCTTCTTCTAGATACAAGTTGGATCCATCGTTAAGTCTAAGGTCGGCACCGTTACCAATGCGAACGCTTGCTGCTATAGGCGCAGTAATTACTAAATCAGTGCCATCGAAGTCGATGGTAGCATCGGCGCTATTGCCTAGTGTAATGTTATCGTTGTCGCCTAATGATAGTCCGTTAGCAGAAACGATACCTGTATTTGAAACATTAAACCCTGTGCTGCTTGCACCAGAAGTCCATACTTCAAACTGTTGCGAATCATTAAAACCTGCGTAACCTTTAAGTCCGTCGTCGTTTTGGTAGCCGATAGATGCACCCGTTGTTGTACCTTGACGATCGATTCTGAATTGACCAAATGCCGACGAGCTAAACACAAATGATGTGCCATCGAATGTTAGGTTCGCGCTACTATCAAGTGAGTTTGTGCCGCTCCATACAGCAATTCGATTGTTAGAGCCGCTACCAGTAACAGTACCGCCTGCTGTTACGTCAAGGCGCGTATCTGTTCCTGATTCGTTTGTGTAGTAAAGTCCGTTGTCTGAACTGTTAACCCAAACCTGTCCGAATGTTGCTACATCCGAGGGTGCGCTGAGGCGCTCCTCTAGCCTTAGTGATCCTTCAACATCGAGGCTACTAATGGACCCGCCAATTCTTAGACCTTGAATTCCTACTGTTCGTATCCTGCTGTAGAAATCGCCATCGTAAGGGACAAACTCAACTGCTTGCGAATTGCCAGCACCTCCAGACACACGCAATTCTGCTCCGTCTGCAATCTGCACAAAGTTAGTTACATTGTCGATCAAGATTGTATCGGTGCCAGTAGCTTGAATTAGGAACTGTGATCCGTTATGTGAAAACGCCACGTTGTCCGTTGGTGTTGCACCTGCTTCCCAGATGCTGAATACGCCTACTGAACTAGAGCGTACACGCGAGGATTCAACCCAGTTAGTGCCATCCCAGCGTAGCGTCGAATCTGTTGTTGCGGCTTGTGCGGTAGATGCAATCGGAGACCACGAAGGTGATGTAGTTGCTGTGGCTGATGTGTTTACATTTAGTATTCCGTTGCCGCTGTCATACCAAAGTTGTCCGGGTAGTACAGTGTTAGGAACTGAACCAACTAGCGCAGAGTTACTCTGCGGCTCTGTAGGCGACGCAAAGTTTTCTAGCAAGTGCAAGAATGCTTGTGCAATATCGTCACCGTATGTTGTTTGGTTCTGTCCTACTAGCGGAACAGTGTAGTTTGTATTAGGGGCACCTTCAGTGATTGTGATTACGTCAGTACCGTTAGACAATGTAATATTATAATCAGCCATTTTCTATTACCCCATTTGTACTCGGATTGTGTATTCGATCTCTAGCTCTCTGTTCGCAGCCTTCTGCACAGGATGGAAGATAACATGAGTAAGCATCCTGTCAGCGCCTGGTGCGAAGGAAAACGGGTTGAGCGTCGAAGTGCCTATACCAGTGTATAGTGCAAGCTCATCGAACACATATGTTCCGTTGGTTGTTGCCGCAGTATCTTCTGCGTCTTGTAGAAACTGTGGACTGGCATCGTCAGGCTGACCGAAGCCAATAACAACCGTTGTAACTAGATCGGAGAAGTTTGATGTTCCGTCAATAGTTGTAATGCTGTTGCCTGTTGCAGTAAATGCCTCCCAGTATGTAGGCTGGTATGGCTCTGCTGATGGGTCCTGCAAGTTACTTGTATTAGGCGAACGATAAGAAATGTTGCCCGAGCTATCAATACTTGTTCCACCACTGCCAAAAACCATATGTGTGATATGGCCGTCGTCGGAGCCTTCTAGCGCCCTTGTTATTGCCCAGCTGATGTTACCGAAATGGATGGCATTCTCCTGGTGAACAAGTAGCTCGCCGGTAGTAAGATCTGTGATCTTCACAATACCTATTGCGCTCTTTTCATTCATTAGTAAAGTGTCTTTCATGTTATCCTCTTTGATTGACGATTTCCTTGCCAGTCTTTTTGTCTCGAATGACTAGGTGTGCAGCCGCATGACCGAAAAGCTCTTCGTCGGGCACTTTCTGTTCTTGCTTCTGTTGTTTTTCGTCTTTGCTCATTCCTATGTATTTATCTTCATATATGCATTACAGGGCGTTGCCTGGGCCATTGCGCAAGAACACCGATACAACGTTGGTGTTGCCTACGTTAGGATCAGCCAAGCCGTATGTTACGCTGTCAATCTGCCATGTTAGCGAGCTCTTGCTTGCAATGATACCGTTGGCATCTAGTATTGGGCTAGGTAGTGCGCACACTAGTCCTGTCCTGTCAAAGTATACATTCATTGTAGCACTCGCACCGTTGGTCGATGTGATGTTAGCATCTGTGATTGCTACTGCACCTACGTCTGTATAAGCAGAGCCACGTGCTGTGATACGCACATACACAATGCCGCCGTTCACATCAACTGCACCTACTTCGGCAGTAACACCTGTGCCGCCTGTAGCTGGTGTGTCAATATCAATAACGTCACCTACTGCGTAGCCTGTGCCTGGTGCAGTAATGTCTACAATGCTTAGTTCACCGCTAGCGATTGTGTCAGTAACTAGGTACTTGTAGCCTACGTCTGCATCGGTAACAACTAGAGTCTCGCCTGCTGTTGCTGTAATGCCTGTCGAGTCGTAGAAGTGTATCGACGAACGATTGTCTTCTGTTACTCCTGCATAGCGCCATTCGCCTGCTGTTCCTGTATCACTTGCAGCCGTTGTAGAGTCTGTCCAGAACGTTTCTGGGCTTGGAATGATTTGATCGTCTTCAGCGCGGAATACCTTCACACCACTTGCGTGTGCCTGTGGGTGTGTTCCCCTGTAACCTCGACGGCAACCGATTAGTGCAGATGTTGTCGTCGATAGTGTTAGATCGAATGTTGCGTTCTCGTTACCGGACTGGTTAGCAGTACCTAGCACAAGCACGAAGCCGCCGCCACTACCAGACGTAGATGATTGGTTCAACGTAATTGTCGTGTCGCCCGGGTCTAGTTCACTACCTACCGATCCGTCTGTTGCGCTTGTCACTGTAAACTGTGATACGCCGCCGGCTGTTGGGTTAGGTGCATCGGCAGTATTGACAGCTTGTCCTGTTAGGTTGATTGTGTAGCCGCTGTTGGTGCCAATGTTTGTAATAGCGTCAATTATTCCACCCGATACAGTGTAAGTGATAACTGCCGCTGTACCTGCAACGAAGCCGCCATCAGATGCTGCTGTAATTGTGAAGTTACCTCCACTTACATATCCGCTACCGCCATCAGTAATTGTTACCGCAGTTACCACACCCGAACCATCTGTATCGAATGTGAAGGTTGCTTCATTGTCTACTGCATCTACAGTAATAACAGAGCCGTCGTCCAGTGTAATTGTATCAGATGCTGCATATCCACTACCTACTGTCCACGTACCGTTAGCAGCCACATTATCAAAATTTGTTTCATCCTGTGCTGCAATCGACGGACCTGTAACTGCGACACCTGTTGTTCCTGGAGATTCTTTATACGTGCCTTGCGTTGTTAGCGTAGCACCTGTGATAGTATCTGCTGCTGTAGCAATGGCCGTTGCATCACCTGTGTCTGCTGTAAATGGTGCCCCTTCTACTGTGATAACAGTAGCAGACACGCCCGAAATAGTAGCAGTCGTATTGTTAGCACCTAGATTAGCGCCTGTCACCGTAATGATCATGCCTATCTGGAAACCTAGCGTATCAAATGCGGTACCGCCTGTGCGTGTGATTGTATTGGCAGTGAAGTCGACCGTTGCTGCATCACTTACAACGTCTGCAATGGTGTTCACTTGTATAATTGCATTTGTGTACGCGCCAACGGTGTTGCCGTCGACTGTTAGATAATCGTTGACTGCATATCCTGTGCCAGCACGGTTGATCGCTTCTCCTGTTACAGTGTAAACGCTGTCAACGCCGTGGTACTGAACGAGTTCTGTGCCTACCCATACAAGGTTTGGATCGTCCCAATTAGGCTGTGGATCTAATGGTACACCGTCTGTGATAGCAATAGCTGTGTCTGCCGCATTCACATTAGATGCTGTTGTTGTGCTCGCTGCGTCGCTGTTACGGTAATACGTTACGCCTTGCTGCGTATCCTCGTGTATCGTAAACGATACAGTCGTTGTGTCAAGCAAGCTAGAAGATACTGTTTCTGTTGTCAACGAGTGTTTGTCGGCTAGTGTAATCGTTAGTGCCACTACGCTTTCTACGTCATAATAGCCGTCGTTACTTGCTGTACCACTTACGTAAATGGTTTGTCCTGCTGTGATACCGTCCGATGTAAAATCACCTGCGCCGCGCGTAATTGTTGCTGGTGCTGCATTGTTGTATGTCAAGCTCACAGCCGATGTTAGAGCGGCACCCTGATCCGATGTGTCAGCACGAACAACTAGGTTCTCACGTGGATCTAGTGGGACCATCTCCTCAACTATGCCTTCACGTACTTGTGGGTTGATTAGATCACCAGCTTCGATGTAAGTGTAGACCTGAATGTTATTTGCTGCTGTAGCAGGCGGTGCGCCCGTTGTGCGATTGCCATTAGCATCTATATACGATACAAAGTACAGTGTATCGAGTATGAAGAAGTAGTCTACGTTGAGCACCTGTTCTACGCCGTCAACCACAACAAACAAGAACGGAGTAATTACCGTAGTTGTAAGCGTGAACTCCTTCTGTGCTCCTGTGCCAGTAAATGTCTCTTCTGGTGGTACTTCGAAGAAGTTAGCCGATGACTGGTTGTTTGTACCTAGTGTTAATGTAAAGTCTGTGCCGCTGCCTGTTGATGCTGCAAAAGTTAGCGTTGCCTCACTTACGTTAGACATCGTGCTGCCGCCCTGAATAGTGAACTGCGTAACAGATCCGCCACCGTCTACTGCATTTACTAGTATCTCAGTATCGTCACTCAATGTGATGACATCTAGTGCTGCGTGACTTGCGCTCGTTGTAAACGTGCCGTTATTACCTGTGCCGTCGAAATCGGCTTGTGTTTGCCCAGGAATTGTCCTATATAGATCTAGTGGCGTGCCATCTAGTGAGTCGATGCTTGGATCGAAAGTGGAACTATCCCAGCCGATAGCGTCATGCGGTGTGCTATCGAACGGCACCGTAGCACCTGTTTCAAAGATTAGGTTTGTTACCTTAGCGAGGCCGTCACCACTACCTCCTAGTAGATCAACAGGATCAACTGTAGGTGTCTGCTGATAACTACCGCCGTTGATTAGTAGTAATTCTGTAATCTCGCCACTACCGCCAACTGCCGTTACTTGGAAGCTTGCGTTCGAGATAGGAACACCCGATCCGTCATCTAGTGTAAGGATATCACCTACTACATAGCCGGAGCCGTCGTTGAGTGGGTCAATTTCTGCGCTAATTAGCGTTGGGTTACCTGTGAATGAAGTATTCTGCAAGAACAATCCTTCAAAGTCGAAAGCAAACGTATCTGTAATGTTAGCGTTGATAGTTGCTACCGCTGCTAGTTCTGCATCAGTAATCGTTACAGAAGTATGTGTTGGAACATCTGCTCCTGCTACAGTGTAACCTGCGCCCGGTGTATAACCTGTGCCCTGCAGGCTTACGTTCGCAGATACAATAGCACCTCGATTAGCTGTGTCTACTGTATAGCTAATCGTGCCGTCTCCGTTGCCACCAGCGCCCGAATCACTTGTAATAAGGATTGTGCCGTTCTCGTAGTAACCTGTGCCACCAGCAACGATTGTAACTGAGCCTGGGTCTAGCTGACCAAATGCATTAACATCGAATGTTATGGTTGCTGCTGTAGGTTGCGTTACGTATGCATCCGACACATCGTTATTGATGTCGGCAATATCTGACAAGTCTTGTGACGCTAGGTAACGTCCAGCAGCACCTAGTCTGTATAGCGTAGCACCGCCGTCCTTAGTTGTGTAGCCGTCCCAGCGATTGCTCTGCGTAATCTCGTTCTTAGCAATACGCATCTCCTGTACGCTTAGGTCGCCGCCGCGCAGTCTGTCAAACACAATGTCTACGTTGAAGTTGCGTATTAGCTCTTCTGCTGTACCAGGAACTAGATCAATCTCTGTAGAACGCTCGGTGCGAACATCTCGAATCTTGGTTTGATATGGCTTCATCTCTTCGATGAACTCTAGAGCAGAATCAAACGGATCATTCTGAAACACGCGATCTTGCGCCAGTGTGCGACCTTGTGCTTTTAGGAATACGTATGTTGTCTTGAACGCCCAGTCTAGATCATCCTGCTCACTGAATACAAAGTTTAGCAATGCGAAGTAGACTAGATTGCTATATACTTCGCGATCGACTGTGAATATGTTATTCTTCAACGCTATGATCAGCTCGCGCAGTTCGATTGCATCAGGCAGATTCTGATCTTTTGTATAGATGTCTGTAGATAGTTGTACTCTACTTGCTTCGCGCCCTACTAGAACAAAATCATTTATGTCAACATCATATTCATACAGTCTCCAGCGCGTACCAGTAACACGAACAATATCGCCGTCGATAATATTCTCGATGTTATCCATTTCGTTAATGGCATCAACCTGGAAAGTAGGAATTGTGTTAGTTGCATCGTAGCCAGTTTCATACCAGTCTACCCAATCCCACAAGTTAGTTGTGGTCATGCTATCTGCCCACGTTGGGTTTTCGTCACGTAAGTTGATTGGCTCCAGCAACTCGTTGACCTTATCTGTAAAGATACGACGTGCGCCAAACATATCGTCAAACATAGACTGCAACGGACGACGCTTGATGCCGAGGCGTTGCGTTGAGCTTAGTGTAGGATCAGGGACAACTAGATAGCCTTGCGCAGGATCGCTTGCCGAAACAATAGCATTGTCAAAGTTGTAGAGGTTTGTGCTCTTATACGTTAGTGAATGTGTTTCGGCGCCAGACGCTGTTAGGTCAATACGATTTGCATCTCCCTCTGCATCTGTGCGAGTAGCGTGTAGAGATAGGTCGACAATTGGATCTGCAGGGTCAGCTGGAAGGATAACGTTAACATAGTACATAACTCCGTCAGTTAGTCCTATGCTTGCGCTACCACCTTCGCTGCTGTAATACACACCATTGCCTGTTGTGAAGCCGTGTGCTGCATCTGTTGTGATAACTTCTGTGACGCCGTCAACACCTGTTGTGGTCGCAAACGTTGCAATTGTATCTACATTCGTTGCGGTACCTACAGGAACTAGATCAGTAAAGCCTGTTAGGGAGTCTACCATCTTGTCCCAGTGTTGATTTAGAATGAAGTAGTCTGGGTCGCCCTCACGCGCAAGCTGCCACTCAACGTGTCGAGGCTGCTCGTCTTCTGTACTCTGCCAGTTAATCTGTACGATATTATCGCTGTCAGTAAACGAACCTTCGATGCCTGCAAACACAAACGCATTGCTAGAGATCGGAGCAAACCAGTCTATTAGCTGCGATGCTGGATTAGACAGTATGCGCGATACTTCAAATGCTGCTACTGTGCGCTCGACCCCTGTAGGAACTATTGTGCGATCCTTAACCCAGAAGTAATAGAATGTGCGTACTTCCTCTAGTATTGGATCCCACTCGCGTAGCTGAACATAGTCAGTTGTACTGCGTACTGTGCCGTCACCTTCATAATTTGCAGGTGCAACAGAGCTACGTGTCCATTCATAAATGTCTACGCTAGAGCCTTCGATAAGCTTGCCCCAATTATCTCTACGATACGTATTGTCGCCCTGCTCGTAGTATAGGTACGCGCAAGTGCTTAGATCCCACCACAGCAATCCTACTTGGTCGCCGCTGAATGTACGTGTATCACTTAGCAGACGCTCGTCATTTGAATTGTTGTAACGTGCGGGATCGTGTCGTGTCTTCCACTTTAGATTGAGGTCTGCTACTCCTGGAATGATTCCTTTAAACGGATCATATACAGGTAGCTGCACAATTGTATCGCCTGTTTCTTCTTCGTATACGTAAGCCTGCTTGAACTTATCCGTATCAATTAGCACTTCCTGAATCTCGCGTTGCGTGTACGTGATGCTAGAAGTATCTAGGTTATGTGAGTCTACGGTTAGACTAAATGCAATACCGCTTCCTGTTGTGCTTGTCTGCTCTAGCGTATCGCTAACCTGTACGGCGCTGCCTACTGTTGTGACAGTAAACTCTGTGACAACACCGTCCGCAGACACTGTGTCAACTGTAATGGTTGCGCCGTTAGACAGCGTAATTACGTCAGATGCTGCGTGAGTTGCGCCACCCGAGAATGTGCCGTGATCGCCGCTAGATACAGTCCAGCCAGCATTATAATCGGTTTCGTCTTGTGCTGCAACCAGTGGAGCAAATACGTTCTGTACTTCCCAGTTACCTGTGCCGTTATTGTCAATCCATACTGTGCGCATACCTGCTGCGATATCCTCTTCAGCGAAGTTGTCGCGATTAGTTGTGTTACGGTAACGAATGTTCGTTAGCACAAAGAACTCTGTATCGTCAGCAAATGTGCCGTCTGCTACTGCTGTACCGTCCTTGCTTAGGTCGTACAGTGGCTGGAAGCTAGATAGCGTGAATGTTGCGCCGTCGCCAGTACCACCGTTAACCGTAACAGTTCCTGTTGGTACCACACTATAGTCGCCGCCAGTTGTGAGTGTAACTGCTAGGATTTCCTCATTGTTAGAATCTAGTGTTAGTTCAAATCCTACGCCAGATACAGACGTTTGCGCTTGTCGCTGCGTAGATCCGTTGCTTGGTAGAGCATTACCCGAACTGTAAATAGTGAAGGTATTAACTGCGCCGGCGGCTGCGTCTTCGTTATCTGTGTCTAGCGTTAACGAGAATCCCGTGCCGCTGCCTGTTGTGCTATCCTGTGCAACGGTAGCGCCTGTTGCATTAGTTGGGTTGCCCGCAGTAGTAATCGTAAACTCACTAACAGCACCGTATGGAATCTCGTTGTTAGTTCCGGGTGTTAGCGTAAAGCCTGTACCTGTGCTCGTGCTGTTACTCTGTGTGCGAATAGCACCCGATGCCGAAGCAGATGTAGAGCCGCTTCGAATAATAAACTCATCGATAACACCGCCTGTATTTGCTGTTACTTCTACTACAGCACCATCGGATAGTGTGATTAGCTCGCCGTCGTCATAGCCTGTTCCTGCAGCAAACGTACCATTAGAGCCAGCACCGTCGAAGTTATTGTGATTCTGATCGACGATTAGCTGAACCTCATTGGTTGCGTCTAGTGCTTCTACAAGTATTTGAGTACCATCTATTAGCGTAATTACGTCGTTAACTGCATGGCTTTGACCACCGTCAAATGTACCTTCTGTTGTTGGTGAATTATCGAACTCTGCTTCTGTCTGATTTAGTATTGTTGCGACACCAATGCTATCCACAGTAACTAATGTGGTATCGTCTAGTGCAACAGTATCGCTGAGTATGTGCGTACCAGATCCTGTCGTATCTAGATCAATAGCAACGCCCGACAAGGCGTTAGCCGCGGTTGATGCAAACTGAATAGTATTTGCGTCAATAGCAATGATGTAATAAACGCCGTTGTTCACAAGTTGCCCTGCAGGTACAGTAGTTGGTAGCGTACCTACTTCACGCAATACGATCGAATCACCAGTCGTGTAGCCGTGTGAAGCAATGTAGATATCGTCAGCACTTACGCTAACAATTGGTGAACCACCACCGCCATCTGGACGACCAGTAGGATCACTACTATTGAATGTATTACGTGAGTACGCATAGCCGCTACCCTGCACAAACGAGCCGTTAGGCGAAACGCCGTCAAAGTTCGCCTGAGTTTGTGTAGCGATAGTACTAATACTATCCACGTTTATTAGAGCTGGGCTAGTAGTGCTAAAGCCGCCATTGACAGACAGCTCGTCGCCAACGGTGTAACCAGTACCGCGCGTTGCGAAAGCAACCGCAGTAGCGGTCTGTGCGCCCGAGTACACATAGTCATAAAGTATGTTGTTAACGTAGAGCTTACCTTCGCCCGCTTCCGCTACATTACCGATGTAACGCCTGGAATTTTTAGCCCCTGGAATATCCGTAGAGGATACAGAACCTGACGTGGTATATCCGCTGCCAAGGGGCTGGTCTAACTCTGCGTTAGCCCCACCCACCGTCAGCGTAAAACCACTGCCTCCTGCAGGTGCTACACTATCCTGCGTTAACGTGCCAATAGTATTAAACGGCGTAGTAGAAGCAGTTAGTATCGTAAAGCGAACGACAACGCCACCGGATACCTCGTCTACGTTCAGTACAGTACCGTCACTTAAAGTAATATCGTCGCCCAATGTATAGCCAGAGCCGCCAGTAAACGTACCCTCTTCACCGACATTTCTGAAGTTAGCCTCCGTCTGCAAAGCGATAGTATTCTGCGCAATGTTCAAAGCAAGCGTACCGCTAACATTCGTAATCGGTATAATAGCAGGATCAGCCCCCGTAAAGCCTGAATCAGACGCGACACTAATAGTAATAGAGTCGTTTTCCCAATATCCATAACCAGCATCCGTAACAGTGACATTAGTAATAGACCCAGCAGACTGACTAAACGTGAGTGTAGCGTCACGCAAGGCTTGGTCCTCGGCTATACTAGAAAGGTTTGTACCCAAGATAACTCTTCCTTGAGAGTAAACAGGGTTTTCTGCCGTGAGCTGTGACTCTATAAGCAGATTCTCGGATGTGAGACGTAGATTATTCAGAATATATACAGCCCAATCCTCGTTTTCACCGTATGCAACATTGATTGTTTCACCTTTTCGAGACGGAGGACTAGCAAGTGTCGATAATGCGTCTAAACCCGCGGTGGAGACGTAGGAGAAATTGGTGTCTAGAATGGAAACATTTCCGCTATTTGGCAGTATACGTGTGTTATAATCTGTTTCTCTAAACGTACCTACAGTGATATTGAATGTGGCATCATCGTTTCCACTGCCTCCGCTCACCGTGATAGGCGAGGATGGCGCAGTAATATATCGGCCAGGAGTGAATGTAAATGCTGTTATTTCACCGCTTCCGCCTACGCCTGTGACTGTTATAGTAGCTTGTACGGATGCGACACCGCCTTCTACTACTAGTACATCCTGAGCAGTATAGCCTGTGCCAGCTGCGGATAGTATCATAGTCTCTATGAATTGATTGTCTATAGCATCCTCTACTGGCCACAGTGGATTATCAGTCGCACATGCTATGTCAGTAGGTTTGGTTGGCCAGCGTACATTATCATCGACATCTATTACTATTACGTCATCACCAGCTGCGTCTGCTGTAATCTCAAAGGTTAGCTGTGCTATAGCTCTATCGTCTGTAACATCGATAATCTGATCACCGATGTATACTGTAGGAGGTAGAATATAGCCGTAACCCTGCGTAAGGACATCTATGCGTAGTAGCGTGGAGTCAGTGTCTAGTACTGCTATTGCTGTTGCACCTGTGCCTTGAGGGTCCTCTGGGTGATTGACTAGTGTTACTGTTGGTACACTTGTGTATATTTGATTCGTGTTGCTAACTATGTCTATGCTGGAGACCACACCGTTGATTGGAGTTTGTACGCAGAATGAACCAACCGCTGCGCCCGCTGTGAGCTTAGTAGCAATAGCTTCAATATCATTTCGATCTTCGAAACGATATTCGATGGTGCCTGTAGCGGGGGTCGTTGGTGTGCCGCTTACAGTATATGTCATGGTGGTGCCTGAGGCTGTTAGCGTGGTGAACGTACCATTGTACTCAGGCTCGTTCGCACCGCTTATAGTTATAGTCGCAGGGTTGGTTAGGTTGTGGCTACCTGTGGTGGTCACCGTCGCTGTAGATCCTGAGCGAGTGATGCTTACTACAGGGTTGTTACCGCTGTCGAAGTGATTGAACTTCTCGCTTAGGCGCTTGGTCCACGTTAGACCGTCCGTCGATGTTAGAATAACCTGCTCATCGTTAGGCTGATCACGACCACCCATGATAAAGCCATAGTCTGGATCATGTATCAATGCGAACGTATACAGATTACTAATGCCAACCTGTGTAGCTACATCCACACTAGCAAAGGTAGCACCGTTGTCTGTCGAACGCCATACATACTCAGCATTATTAAAGCCACCCGCGCCACATACTAGCACAGAGCCATCGCTATTAGATGCTACCACAGACGGATCAAATGAGCCTATAGCTGTGCCTGTGATCGTAGCACTATTCCAAGTAGAGCCTTGATTATCACTGTAGAAGATAACACCTTGATCTCCCGTAGCAAATACACGAGTACCTACACTATCTATGCCTCGTATGTCTGTAGCAGCGCCAGGCTGAGTAACTAGCGTCCAAGTCTGACCGTCTGTAGACGATGCTACCTTACCGTTATTAGTACCGATGAACCATAGATTGTTACCCGCAGACCAATGCACACTGATAACTTGATCAGAGCCTACTACAGGGTTAGGGCCAGGGCTACTAGCAGTAAATGTTATACCGTCTGTACTAGTAATAGCAGTACCGAAGTTGCCGCCAATGACGAACAGTTGTCCATTATTATCTACGCCACGGTTGCGAGATCCTGTAGCAGGTGTGAAGGCAGGGCGTGTTACATTGTTCCAGGAAGTTCCATCATTGGTGGAATATTGCACATTAGAGGCCGCACCAGATCCAGGCTGCATCACCGCGACCCAGATATTTTGGGCTGTAGACCAAGAAATGCCACCGATATTAGGGAAGCTAATTCCGCCGTCTGGAGTATTAATACCTGTCCATGTAGTAATATCGTCATCACTAGTGTATTGAACACCTAGTGCTGGTCCTTCACTGCCGAATGTAGCTAATGCTATTACTGGACCACCTACTAGTCCGCCTGCTGGTGGAGTTAGTGCTATAGCTACATCTGGAGTTGCTACTTCTGCTAGACTTATAGTATTATTGTCTACTACAATTACGCTATATATAGTACCGTCTGTTAGTTCTGGAATATCGCCTTCTGCTTCGTTGTATACTACTAGATCACCTGTTGTGTAGCCGTGTGCTGTTACAGTTATATTGTTACCTGTAATGTCTGCTGGGGCGAACCAATTGCATGGGCCTGCTGTATTAGATCTTGGATATTCAACTTGTACTAGCTGCGGATCGACTTTTACTTCGTTTGCTTGTATTAGAAACTCGGTCATCTGATTACCGCAAATTGTGCCGAAGTCTTGGCGTTTTAGTGCCCACTCTTCAAATACTTCTGTATCGTCGCTGGCGTCGCCTACTACTGTACTACGTTCTAGCTTGCGAATACTTTGTACTGTGCCCTTTTGGCGAATAGCACCTTGATAGAACTGATATTGGGCGTCGTTTTCGATCATTAGATCTTCGTAGTAATCGCGCTCGCTAAAGCCAATTAGATGGCGGGCAGCATTTTCCTTATCGGGATTGTCTAGGATAGTCTCTGTGTCGTGGTAGAAACGAATGCTGTCCACCATATTCTCGAAGTTTGGTATTAGTTCGTCTTCGGTAATAATGTAGCCGCCGGCTTCTAGTTTGCCTGTCCAGTTTGTGGTTCGACGACAGTTTAGATATAGGCGATCA
>JAAUYE010172143.1_pt1 | contig 14950 bp, 14 predicted proteins | sample 7278081 | NCBI WGS metagenome assembly JAAUYE01 (sample SAMN14350131, study PRJNA611818) | marine sediment metagenome | isolation source: surface marine sediment (0.6m) | place: French Polynesia: Moorea | collected 2018-08
GACCCGGGCTCGGCCATATTGTTGCCGAAGGTAATATTGAGACCAATATCCGGGCGAATCAGCCCGAGGCAGTTCGGACCCATCAGCCGGATACCGTAGCGCCGCACCAGGTCTGTAACGCGGTCCTCGAGCCGGCGGCCTTCCGGGCCAATCTCCCGAAACCCGGCGGACAGGATCAGCATCATGCGAATCCCGCGTTCGCCGCAGGCTTCGACGATCGACGGGATGCCCGTTGCGGGTGTCGCAACGACGGCGAGATCCACCGTTTCCTCGATATCGTCGAGCGACGCCCAGACCTTCTGGCCCTGCACGGTCTCACGCTTGGGGTTGATGCCGTAAATCCTGCCCTTGAAGCCCGAGCCAAGCAGATTCTTGAATACGACCCCGCCAACCGAATCGACTCGGTCGCTGGCGCCAAAGAGGGCAACGCTTCGGGGCGTGAATAGATCTGTCAGGTAATGCTTGTCCATGGAAGCGGTATCTCGATCTCGAATGGTGTCGTAGCCGTGCACGTTGGATAATAGCTACAGCTTTACACGGCGTTAGTGAATCGTGCGAACTGCCTATATTACGCACCCGGCATGCCTGCAACATGACACCGGCCCCGCACACCCCGAGTGCGCGAGCCGGCTGTATGCAATCGAAGATCAGTTTATCTCTACTGGGCTCAGGGACGCGCTTCGTTACATCGATGCGCCGGCGGCCACTGCAGAACAGCTGCTGCGCGTCCATACCCGGGAACACCTCGAGTCCGTGTCAGCCATGATCCCGGCCAGTGGCTATGCGCGCCTCGACCCCGATACGATTGTGAGCCCGAGCTCCCTGGATGCGGCTTTTCGCGCCGCAGGCGCGCTTGTCGCCGCCGTTGACCTGGTCGCGACGGCGGAGATGGACTCGGCATTTTGTGCCGTTCGCCCGCCAGGCCATCACGCTGAAAGCAATCGTGCCATGGGGTTTTGCCTGTTCAACAACATTGCGGTCGGCGCCGCGCACGCCCTGGAGGCCCATGGAATCGGCAAATTGGCGATCCTGGACTTCGACGTTCACCAGGGCAATGGCACCGAGGAGATCTTCTCCGACGATGAACGAGTCCTGTTCTGTTCGACGTTCCAGCATCCGTTTTTCCCGTTCACTCCGGTCCCTCCGAACAACGCCAACCGGGTCAACGTTGCGCTGGAGGCGACGGCAAAAAGCGCGGAATTCAGGTCGGCGGTAAGCGATCACTGGATTCCGGCCATTGAACGCTTCGAGCCCGAGATGATATTCGTATCAGCAGGATTCGACGCTCACGTCGATGACGACATGTCGCATGTCTGTCTGACCGACGCCGATTATCGCTGGGTCGCCGGACAGATCGTCAATACGGCAGCCAGTTCCGCGTCAGGGCGTATCATCTCGACGCTGGAGGGAGGTTACGAACTCAAGAGCCTCGCTCGCTGCGTGGAAACGCACGTTCGGGTACTCATGGGTCTCTAGGCGCAGAGCATGAGCAGATACGTCGCCATGTGGGTCTTGTCCCTGAGCATCGTCGGCTGCAGCGATGCGCCAGAGTCCGTCATCGAAGCAGAACCCTTCGATCGAGGCCCCTACGCAGTCGCTTCGACAAACATGGAAGTTGCACCCGAGTACGTGGACATCGGCGATGACGCCATGCATGCATTCCTGCTCGGTCGGGCGACGACGTCGGGCGAAGCGCGATATGTCGCAGATATCCTTGCAGACGAGGCGTCGGCGTGGATCACGGACGTGCCGGTCCCCGCCGATCCCGCGGTGTACGGCCCGGCAAGCGGGATCACCCTGCCTGTCGTGAGCTTCCTGGCGTTTCCGTCGCGTGCACAGGAGCCGCAGCGAGCCAGCTATACGTTTCCTTATTTTGACGGCGAGTACGGCGCTTTCGAGAACATGCTCGGCCCCGGCGAGGACCCGGCGTTTGCGGACCCGGACGAACGCTATCCTCTGGTCATCATTGCGCACGGCGCCCAGGCGCACGGCATCTACGACGTTGCGCACGCGCATAATCTCGCCCGCCATGGCTATATCGTCGCCGTCATCAACTACGGCGACGACCGGACCGCAATTCAGAATGACCCGAACCCGCATCTTGCGTATCTCAGGCCGCTCATCACGAAATCCGTTCTGGATTCACTGTTGGAGAGCGAAACCTTCGGTCCCCATATCGATGCCGACAACATCGGCATCACCGGGCACAGCTTCGGCGGCTTCACGGCGCTGGCGATAGCGGGCGGCCCGTTTCAGGGGAATCCGGACACCGTCAGCGATCCTCGCATCAAGGCCGGGGTCGTCGCTGCGCCATGGGTTGGTGGCCACTATGACGGCGACGACAGCTTTGCGTTCGGCCCGAACAACGGGGATCTGGATCACGTAGACGTACCGATCCTCTGTCTCTTCGGCACGAACGACGAGGCGACGCTGGCTTCATTCATTCTGCCGGCGATGAAGGAGCTGTCCGGGCCGACCTATGTCGTCGAACTCGTCGGCCAACCCCACATCTTCGAGCCGGGCTCCCGGGAAGATCGGGATAACTGGGAACTGCTGTTTTTCTCGGCGTACCTGAAGGGCGATCCGGGCTCGCTGGCGATGCTCGGCACTGCCGGCTCGATGCAAGGCGGTAACGAGGACATACAGCGCTTCGACTATCAGAAGGTAGCCAGGACACGCTGACCGTTCCCGGCCGAGGCCGCTATGGCACCCGGCTGATCAGCACCGTCTCACCAGCCACAGCACCGGGCCTGACCCGGGTGCGTCGTGCCGCTCGATCGAGAATCGCCGTTCATCGAGGTCGCCAAGCGCGCGGGCGATAGACGCCGCTTCCTCTTCGCCGCCCGGATGGCCGCGGTATGCCATGAGGCTCACGATGCCGCCCGGACCAACTCGCTCCAGGCAGGTCGCGAGCGCGGGCAGCGTCGTCGCGGCTGCAGTGATTGCCTGCCTGTCACTGCCCGGCAGGTAGCCCAGGTTGAACATCGCGGCCCTGAGTTCGGCGCCTTCCGGGAGCGCGTCGCCCAGCGCCGAGTGACAGGCTTCGACGAGCTCGACGGCTGCCATGCAGCCGGACGACCGCAGTCGCTGTCGTGTCGCATCTATCGCGGCGGGCTGGATGTCGAATGCGATCACCTGGCCCGTCGGGCCAACGGCTTCGGCGAGGAACACCGTGTCGTGGCCGTTGCCTGCCGTCGCATCCACGGCAAGGTCGCCGGGACGGAGTACCGAGCGGACTGCATCCTGCGCCACATCGGTCAGCCGCCGCGTCATGCCGAAGCCGCGACACGCCGCTCGAGACTCCAGGCCTCGGGAGTGTCCTGCTCGTCAATGAGCGCCGCCAGCAAATCTGCGGCAACGGTGGGGGCGAAAAGGGCCCCCTTCGATCCGAGCCCATTGAGGAGCCAGACTCGCGGCGATGCCGGGCTCCGGCCGATCACCGGCATGCGGCCCTCGACGATAGGCCGCACGGCAGCGCGCTGCCGGACCAGGGTGTATGGCGTATCGAGGATGGACTCGACCGCGGCCAGGAGCTTGTCGCGCGCAGCCTCGGTCACCGTTGCGTCCAGTGCATCCCACTCGTAGGTAGCGCCAGCCAGGACTGTCGTGTCGTCGGCAGCCGTCAGCCAGATGCGTGAGCCATGCACCGTGTAGCGGCTATCGAATCCCGGGCAGTCGAGTTCGAGAATCTGCCCCTTGGCGGCGCGCCACCGCAATGCCGGGAAGTGCACGTTGCCACTGTCCCGAAAGCCACGGCAAAAGACCGCGCGGCTCGCCGAGACGCCGAGCGACGCAATCTCTACACGATCGGCTGCCGCCGTCACCGCCGTATCGCTGACCGTTGCTGCAATGAGCGCTCCGCGATCGGCGAAAAAGCGCCGGGTCGAATCGACGTAGTCGGCGATCGCCAGCCGCCCCGCCGCGGGCATCAGGACGGGCACGCCATCCGCGCGGATGCCGGCGGGCACGTCCTCGTCGAGGCGCAGAAGCAGCCCGCTGCCTGCGGCCTCGATGGCGCCCAGGGCGTCGAGCTCCCGCGCCTCGCTCAGAAAACGAATGGCCGGCCGTTCGGAATAGGCATGCACGGCGGTCCGCTCGGCGACGCCTGCATAGTGGATGACCGCCGCTTCGGCGAGTTCAGTGAACCGGGGCTGTGGCGTAAGCTTCGCCCCGGTCGCGGGCGTCACGAGCCCGGCCGCCACTCTCGAAGCCGCGTCCGCATCGGCATCATCGATGACCAGGACATCGAGCCCTGCGTCGTGGGCTTGCCAGGCCAGCGTTGCCCCGGCCAGGCCGAGGCCAATGACCGCCAGGTCACACTGTCGATGACGATCAGTCATTAGCGTGCGTCAGTGCGCCGTCGCGCGCCGGCCCGGTGTGCGCAACGCGGGCGGCTACGGGCGGCGAGGCGTGTACTCTTTCGCTTCCTCGGGGGTGAGCTGCTCGACCTTGAAGGTCCAGCGAGCCAGCGTCGAGCTGACCCGAAACTGGAAGCGACCGCTCTCTTCGAACAGCTGCACGCCGTTGCCCTTGTACTTGGTGTGCAGGATACGGCCGAGGTGGCGCCCGTTGCGCGCGTCGATCAGGGTCACATCGAGCGCAACCAGCGTGTCGAAGTCGCCGTCCAGGCGCCAGTCGAGAATCCACGGCCCCTCGACCTGGAACGCGGCCGTGGTGGTATTGCCGGAGCCCCGGAATTCCTTGACGAGCTGCTTCGCGCTGGCCGTCGTGGCCATCGCGACCACCAGTAGCAGGGTGGCAATCCCTCTGAAGATGCGGTGTTGCATAAGGCAATCTCTTTCAAAACGTAACGTTTACGACTCGCAAGCGGCGATTTGGTTGCAAGACCCCCGGGCGCGCCGGAAACTATAAAGACCCTGATCCCGACCGGCAATGCGCTGCCTGCGAGGCGCCCGCCGCCCTTCCACGATGACTATGCCTGCTACCCCCCATATTCGACTGTCACGGCTGTCGAAGACCTATCGCGAAGGCCAGCGCCAACACCAGGTCCTCGATAGGGTCGACCTCGACATCGAGCGCGGCGCAAGCCTGGCTATTCGCGGGCGCAGCGGCTCCGGCAAGTCCACGCTTCTGAACCTGGTCGGCGGCATCGATTCGCCGGATGCCGGGACGGTCGTCATCGACGGCGTCGAGCTGACGTCTCTCGATGAACGGGAGCGGACGCTGTTCCGGCGCCGGCATATCGGCTTCGTCTACCAGGCTTTCAACCTGATTCCCACGCTGAGTGTCGCCGACAATATCCGGCTCGTGCTGGAGCTCAACCACGTTCCCAGGGCAGAGTCCGGGCGCCGCATCGACTCGCTGCTCGACGCGGTCGGGCTGGGCGATCGCCGCAGCGCTTTGCCGGACGTCCTGTCGGGCGGCGAGCAACAGCGCGTTGCGATCGCGCGGGCACTTGCGCACGAACCGTCGGTGGTCCTCGCGGACGAGCCGACCGGCAACCTCGATGACGACGCCGCAGAAGTCGTGCTCGGCCTCTTGGATACTCTCGTCAGGCAGGCGGGTGGCACGATGTTGATCGCCACCCACAGCCAGCGCGTTGCCGACTTCTGCGACTCGACGCTCACGCTGCACGGTGGCCGCCTCGAGCAGGTCGACGACCCAGGCTGATGCCCACAGTCCTCAAAGCCAGCATTGCCTACCTGTGGCGCCACCCGTGGCAGCTCGTGCTGGCGCTGCTCGGCATCTCTGTTGGCGTTGCGGTCATCGTTGCCGTCGACCTCGCCAACGCGAGCTCGCGCATTGCCTTCCTCCAGTCACTCGACTCGATAACCGGCAAGGCAACGCACCAGGTCGTGGGCGGGCCTGCAGGCGTCGACGAAACGCTCTACGTGACACTGCGCCGCGAGCATGCTTACGACGCGATCGCCCCGGTCGTGGAAATGGGTGCGTACATCGGCGAGCGGAGCCTGACCCTGCTCGGTGCCGATCTCTTTGCGGAACAGGCCCTGCGCGAGTATCGATTCGAGGCGAGCGAGGATGACCTGCCATCGCTGTTCACGGCCTTCCTCGTCACGCCGGGGAGCGTCGTATTGTCGACCAGGACAGCAGACGAACTCGGTATCGCGCCCGGCGACCGCTTCGAGATCCGCGTCCGCGGCCGTCGCCACGAAGCACTGCTTGCCGCAAGCTTCGACGACGGTGGCACGCTGGCAGGCTACGTCCTTGCCGATATCGCAACGGCGCAGGAGTGGCTGGACACGCCGGGCGCCCTGACGCGCATCGACGTCCGGCTGGCGGCCGACGAGATCGAGGCCTTCGATGCCTTGCTGCCAGCCGACGTGCGCCTGCTCGATGCCGAAGGCCGGACGCGCACGACGCTCGAGATGAGCGATGCCTTCATGGTGAACCTCAACGCGATGAGCCTCTTGGCCCTCCTCGTCGGCCTCTTCCTGATCTACAACAGCGCGAGCTTTTCGGTCCTGCAGCGACGCCCCTTGCTCGGCGTGTTGCGTGCTCTCGGCGTCACGCGCCGCCAGGCATTCCTGCTCATCATCACTGAAGCCGACGTCCTCGGCACCGTCGCGAGCCTGCTCGGCATTGCGCTCGGCATCTGGCTCGGTGAAAAGCTGCTGTTCTTCGTCACCCAGTCGATCAACGACCTGTATTTCCGCGTCGCGGTCAGCGAGGTCACGATCGAGACCCTGACGATCGCGAAAGGGCTCGGTGCCGGTATCGTTGCCGCCCTGGTTGCCGCGGCCGTTCCTGCGCTCGAAGCCGCCTCGAGTCCGCCGCGGCTCGCGATGACCCGATCGACGCTCGAACGCGGTACCCGGGAAATTGTGCCGCGCGTCGCGCTCCTGGGCCTCGTCGTTCTCGGCGCAGCCGCGATCACGCTCGGCATCAGCGAGCAGAGCCTGGTCGCCGGCCTTGCCGCAGTCTTCCTGTTGATTTTCGGCTTTGCGCTGCTCATACCCTGGCTCGTGCGCTGGCTGACGCGACTCCTCGCGCCACTCGCCTATAGCATCGGCGGGGTCCCGGCTCGTCTGGCCGTTTCCGGCATTGCGACGTCGCTGAGCCGCACGGGTGTCGCGATCGTCGCGCTATCGGTGGCGGTCTCGGCCACGATCGGCGTTAGTGTCATGGTCGACAGCTTTCGCGGCTCGGTGAACCAGTGGCTGACTCAGCGACTCCAGGCGGACGTTTACATGGGCCTTGCCGGCGGCGGCGTCGATCCGGCGCTCGTCGACGCTGTGACGTCCCTGCCGGCGGTAGAAGCCTTCAGCACGACGCGCCGGGTGCTGTTTGCCGACAGCGAACGCGAGACGCGCGTCATCGCTATCCGGATGGCGCCCGGCGACTACGCGGGCACCGAACTGCTCGATGCCGACCCGGATACGGCGTGGCCGCGCTGGGAAGACAGCGACGTCGTCTTCGTATCGGAGCCGTTCGCCTACCGAGCTGGACTCGCGCCCGGCGCAAGGATTGCCTTGCCGACCAATGACGGGCTGCGATCCTTCGAGGTGAGCGCCACCTTCCAGAGTTACGACGTCAACGGCAGCGGTGTGCTCATGAGCCGCGCGACCTACGATCGCCACTGGGACGACGTGAGGGTGGATTCGATAGGGCTGCACCTGGCGGAAGGCAGCTCGGTCGACGCGATCGTGAGCATGGTGAATGAACTCGGCCGGGACTACGGCCAGGAGCTGTTCGTCAACTCCAATGTCGACATCCTGGACCTGTCGCTGTCGATCTTCGACCGCACCTTCATCGTGACCAACATCCTGTACTGGCTGGCGGTCGGCGTCGCCATTGTCGGCATACTCGGAGCGATGCTCGCGCTGCAGCTCGAGCGCGGCCGGGAACTCGGCCTGTTGCGCGCACTCGGCATGACGCCGTTTCAGCTTGGCGGCAACATCACCTTCCAGACCGGCACGATCGGCGCCCTCGCGGGTATCGCTGCGATACCGCTGGGGCTCGCCATGGCCTGGGTGCTGATCGACGTCATCAACCGGCGTGCCTTCGGCTGGCAGATCGACATCAGCGTGACGCCCGGCTACCTGCTGGCCGGCATGGCGCTGGCCATCGGCTCCGCATTGTTCGCCGGCGCCTACCCGTCATGGCGCGCCGCGCGGACGGAACCGGCGCTGGCAATGCGCGAGGAATGAACGTGCGTATCCTTTTAATGCTGCTCTTTTTCCTCGCAGTCACTGCAGCAATGGCAGAAGAACGAGCGGAACTCGTCGAACTGCTCGATGCGGCGGATGACGCGTTCCCGAAAGCGATCGCACCGCGCCGTTTCGAGTTCCCGGCCGACCACGGACCGCACCCCGAGTACCGCAATGAGTGGTGGTATGTCACCGGTAATCTCGATGACGAATCCGGCCGACGTTTCGGCTACGAACTCACGATCTTCCGGTTCGCGCTGACACCAGCGCTCGAGGATTCGTCATCCGCATGGCGCACGAACCAGCTCTTCATCGCGCATCTCGCCGTGACCGACCCCGGGCGTGAACGCTTCTACGTAGACGAGAAGTACTCGCGCGGCGCGCTCGGCCTGGCCGGCGCCGAGGCAGAACCGTTCGCCGTCTGGATCGATGACTGGTCTATCCGGGCCGATGCCGGCGCGCCCGAAAACTGGCTCATCAGTGCGGCGAGCGAGGACGTGTCGCTCGACCTGACACTCACTTCGCTGAAGCCGCCTGTCCTGAACGGCGACGCCGGACTGTCACAAAAGTCCTCCGAGCCGGGCAACGCGTCTTACTACTACTCGATGACCCGACTCGACACGGTGGGGGAGCTTCGCGTCGGCGATGCGCGCTTCCGGGTCCGGGGATCGAGCTGGGCAGACCGGGAGTGGTCGACCAGCGCGCTGGGTGACGACCAGGTCGGGTGGGACTGGTTTGCCCTGCAGTTCGAGGACGGTCGCGAACTCATGGTCTACCAGCTTCGCCGCCGCGACGGCAGCGCAGACCCGAACAGCGCCGGAACGCTGGTCCTTGCGGATGGCAGTCCGGTCCACCTTACGAATGACGACATCGTTCTCCGCGTGCTCGATACCTGGCAGAGCCCCGAGGGCGGCACCTACCCCTCGCGCTGGCAGCTCGAGGTCCCGGCATACGATATTCGTGTCGAGGTCGTGCCCGTGATGAAAGACCAGGAACTGTTCACGACCGTTCGCTACTGGGAGGGCGCGGTCGACGTCAGCGGCAGCAAGGGACTTAGCGGGCGGGGCTATGTAGAGCTGACCGGATACGCCGAAACGCTCGAATGATTCCTCAGGTTATTTCTCATATCCAAATAAGCAAACTGTCTCGTTACTGCCATATTCGGCGCGTATATTGTTCGCAGGTTGAGCATTGCGGCCGCAGGCAATGCACCAAAATCGTTCAACTGTATTAATCCAAGGGAAGACACACGTCACACGTTAAGGTCAAGAAGCATGGCAACAACAACAGGTACCGTTAAATGGTTCGATGAAGCGAAAGGTTTCGGCTTCATCTCGCAGGAGTCCGGCCCGGACGTTTTCGCTCACTACAGCGCGATTCAGTCTGAGGGCTTCAAGACGCTGGCCGAAGGCCAGAAGGTCGAGTTCACGATCGTGCAGGGACAAAAAGGCCCGCAGGCCGACAACATCACGGTCGCTGACTAAGCGGCTAGCGAGCCGTATCGCAATAATAAGAACTCAAACAATAAAGATTCTTACGGGGGCCACTGGCCCCCGTTTTCATTCGCAAATTCTTACGGGGGCCACTGGCCCCCGTTTTCATTTCCTGCGGACCTGCTGGCGGCGCTAGGCTACCGACGCCGGGCCAATGGGCTCACCGGGCAAGCTCTCGCGATCGTGCGGCGCGTCGTAGTTCAGCACGGGCCCGGCCGGGACGATCCGGTTTGGATTCACGCTCGTGTGACTGACGTAGTAATGCTTCTTGATATGCTCGAAGTTCACAGTGGCGCGAATCTTCGGGTGCTGAAAGATCTCCCGCGTATACCCCCACAAGTTCGGGTAGTCGATCAATCGGCGCAGGCTGCATTTGAAATGGCCAACGTACACTGCATCGAAGCGAATCAGCGTCGTGAACAGCCGGATGTCTGCCTCGGTGAACCGCTCGCCAGCCAGGTAGCGGCGCTTGGAGAGCAGGCCTTCCAGCCAGTCGAGCGTCTCGAAGAGCGGGAAGACGTTTTCTTCGTAGGCTTCCTGCGTCGTTGCAAAACCCGACTTGTAGACACCGTTGTTGAGTGTCGAGTAAACCCGCTCGTTAATCTGGTCGATTTCGCCACGGTGTTCGCGTGGGTAGTAGTCCCCGGGCAGAGCGCCGACACCGTCAAACGCTGAATTGAGAATGCGGATGATTTCCGATGATTCGTTATTGACGATCGTGCCAGTCGCCTTGTCCCATAGAATCGGTACGGTGACCCGGCCGGTGAAATTCGGGTCCGCCGCCGTGTAGACCTCGTGAAGGAAGTCCGCGTCGTTGACCGTGTCCTCGATAACGCCATCGCCCGCCGCGAAGGTCCAGCCGGATTCGGCCATGAACCAGTGCACGACGGAACACGGCAGAACATCGTGGAGCCCTTTGAGCGCTCGGAGTATCAGGGTTCGATGTGCCCATGGGCAGGCCAGGCCGACGTAGAGATGATAACGATCGCTTGCAGCGGCGAAGCCGCCCTTACCGGAAGGGCCCGGCGCACCGTCCGGCGTGACCCAGCTGCGAAAGGACTGCTCCTGCCGCTTGAAGCGCCCGCCCGTCGACTTGGTGTCGTACCACTGGTCCTTCCATTCACCATCAACCAAGAGACCCATGTCGCTGCTCCATCATGCACGTCGTGCCGGCGCACCAGTATGAGTGTTGCCGACACGACGAGTAAGCCTGAATCCGGCAACAAATTGTTTCCATCGCCGCAACGACTCAAGCGGGATCGCAATCGCGATCCCAGGCGGGCGTTCCGGCGAAGGTCTCGGCAAGAAAATCGATGAACGCGCGGACGCGGTAGGAGAGGTGCCGCGTGGGCGGGTAGACGGCCCACGCCGGGGTGACCGGCCACTGGTAGTCCGTCAACAGCGGCACGAGTTCCCCGCTCGTGACGGCAGCCCCGGCTATGAAGGTCGGCTGCATGGCAATACCGTGGCCATCGGCGGCGAGCGCACAGACCAGGTCGCCGGAGGAGGCTGCCATTGCCGGTTTTATCTCGATGTCGATCGGTTCACCGTCCGGATCTCGGCATCGCCACCGGGCAGGGTCGGCGAGATTGCTGTACACGAGGCACTGGTGGCGGACGAGTTCCCCGGGCGAGCCCGGCGTGCCGTGTTCCTCGAGGTAGGCTGGCGACGCGACGACGACAGTCCGTGCATCGAAGAGCCGCCGTGCGATCAGCGACGAGTCGGCCAGACGGCCGATGCGCAGCGCGAGATCAGCACCCTCCTCGAGCAGGTCGACGCGCCGGTCGTTCAGGTCGAGGTCGAAGCTCACCTTCGGGTGCATGCGCGCGAATTCCCCAATGGGCCCTGCCATGTGCCGCAAGCCGAAGGACAGCGGCAGGGCCACTTTCAGCCGGCCGCGCAGCTCACCGTGTGACTGGGCCGCGGCCGATTCCGCCTCGTCGAGGTCTGCGAGTATGCGTGCGGCCTGCTCATAAAAGCCCTGCCCCGTATCCGTCAGGTTCAGCCGGCGCGTCGTGCGCCGGATCAGCTCGACGCCCAGCCGCTCCTCGAGGCCCGAGAGGCGGCGGCTGACCGCCGACTTGGCGATACCGAGCCGCTCGGCTGCCTGAGTGATGCTGCCCGCCTCGACCACGGCCACGAAGGACTCGAGATCATCCAGTCGATTCATATTGTTGCTCATATGGGAACAATGTTGTTCCAAGAGTACGGTTTATCTCCTTTGGGTCAATAGTCAGAATTCGCTCCACACAAACCTCATGCCAATGCGGGAGACAACACGTGACCCATCCACTGAACATCCTCGAAATAAGCGCCAGCGGCCGCCGCGGCGATTCCGTGAGCCGCCAGCTGAGCTCGGACGTCGTTAATGCCCTCGAAGACCGCTACGGCAGCGCCGCGATCGTGCGGCGCGATCTGAATGACGGCATCGGCTTTGTCGACGAAAGCTGGATCACCGCAAACTTCACACCGGCGGAAGAGCGTACTGCGACGCAGCGCGAGCGTCTCGCAGAGTCCGACCGGCTGGTCGCGGAACTCGAGGCCGCCGACGTCGTTGTCATCGGCGCGCCGATCTACAACTTCGGTGTACCCGCGACGCTCAAGGCCTGGGTAGACCAGGTCGCGCGCGCCCGCGTCACGTTCCGCTACACCGATGCCGGGCCCGAAGGCCTGCTCGAGGGCACGAAGGCCTTCGTGGTTGTCGCGTCCGGCGGCGTGCCGGTCGACGCTCCCGTCGATTTTGCGACACCGTACCTGCGCCACGCACTCGGATTCCTCGGCATCAAGGACGTCGAGGTCATCGCCGCCGACCGCCTGAACGTGCGCGGGGCCGAAGCGATCGACGAAGCCCGCCGCGACATCGCCCAACGAATTCACGCCGCGGCGCGCCTGACCAGCGCGGCTGCCTGAAACAACACCCACACTGGAGAATCCATCATGAACGACCAGACTGAATATGCCGCTACCCTGCTCCGCGTCACCGTCGGTGCGATGTTCCTCGCCCACGGCCTCCTGAAGCTGCTCGTCTTCACGCTGCCCGGCACGGCCGGCTTCTTCGAGTCCGTCGGCTTCCCGGGGGCATTCGCCTACGTCGTGACCTTCGCTGAAATCGGCGGCGGGCTCATGCTGATCGCCGGGCTGTACGTGCGTGCCGTCAATCTCTCGCTGCTGCCCGTCCTGATCGGCGCTTTGTATGTGCACTGGGGTGCCGGCTGGGTGTTCAGCAACGCCAACGGCGGCTGGGAGTACCCGGCGTTCCTGATCGCGACGAGCATCGCGTCGGCGCTGCTGGGGCCCGGCAAGTTCGCGCTCGCATTACCGGCGTTCGGCGCCGCACGGGCTGAGCCGGAAGCTGCATAAGCCGCTTGCGACGACAAGGTCACCGGCAAAGCCCGGCGAGTGCTGCTCGCCGGGCTTTTTACTATTGAGTGTCAGTCCGATTCCTGTACCGTGTCGCGCTTGCCGACCATCGACGAGGACAGATCATGGCCGAAACCGGACTGCCCCGGATTCTTGCCTTCAGCGGCAGCGCGCGCAAAGCATCGATCAACCAGCGCCTGGTCGCGGCCGCCGCAGGGCTCGCCGAGCAACGCGGCGCTGCCGTGACGCTCATCAACCTCCGCGACTACCCGATGCCGCTCTTCAACCAGGATGACGAAGCCGCCAACGGGCAACCCGATTCCGTGCGCGAGCTCAAGGCGCTGTTCGTCGAGCACGACGCCCTGCTACTGGCCTCGCCCGAATACAACGGTCTCATCACGCCGTTGTTCAAGAACACGCTCGACTGGCTGTCGCGCAAGGCGGGCGATGAGCCGGCGATGGTGGCGTACCGCGGCAAGACCGCTGCACTGCTGGCCGCGTCCTTTGGCCGCTTCGGCGGGCTGCGCGGCCTCGTGCATGCGCGCGCCCTCTTGACCAATCTCGGCGTCTTCACAGTGCCGCGGCAGGCCGCGATCGGCAGCGCCAGGGCGGCATTCGACGAAGAAGGGCAACTCGCGCGCGATGACGACGTCACACTCGTCCAGTCAGTCGTCGATGCCCTGCTGGCCACCCGAGTGGCGCCGGCGGATCGGTGAGGTGCAGAGAATGAACCAGCGCGTTCGCGGCAGAGTGCCTGGGGCCGTAGTCTGTCTGCTCCCGGTCGTCGCCGCCTGCAGCCCGGACACCTCGGTTGCACAGGATCCGGCGGTGGTCGACGTGCACGACGTGCAGGGGCCGAGTTCGTCCAGCCCGTTCGACGGAGAGACCGTACGTGTCCGCGGCATCGTCACGGGCGACTTCCAGGACTACGGCGGTGAAGACAGCGGTGATCTCGGCGGCTTCTACATCGCGAGCATCGAGGCCGACGCCGATCCAGCCACCTCCGAAGGCCTGTTCGTGTTCGAGAAGGGTCGCAAGCTCGGGGATGTCGCGCCCGGGGATATTGTCGACGTCACCGGCGTCGTAACAGAGCATTTCGGCGAGACGCAGCTTGCGGCACAGTCGCTCGAGCGAAGCGGGCGCCAGGCCGTCGAGCCGACCGTACTCGAGTTCCCCGTGACCGACCTCGAAGCCTGGGAAGGCATGCTGGTCACCGTTCCCGAGCCGCTCGTCATCGCGGGCAACCGCAACCTGGAGCGCTTTGGCTCGCTCACGCTGTCTTCCGGCGAGAGGCCCTACCAGTACACGAACGTGAGGCTGCCGGATCGCGACGGCTACAACGATGCGCGGCGCGCCAGCCGCGCAAACCGGCTAATCCTCGACGATGGCTATCGCAACGAGAATCCGCGTCAGATTCGTTACGCGTCAGGCACCGTACCGCCGCGCGCCGGCAACGCGATAACAGGACTGACCGGCAACCTGCGCTGGTCCCGGGGCAGCGGCGGCAACGGGGACGAAGCCTTCCGTCTCATGCCGACCGCAGACCCCGACATCGAGGCCAGCAATCCCCGGCGCCTGCCGCCGGACCGGGCGGGCAACCTGCGCGTGGTCAGCTTTAACCTGCTGAACCTGTTCGCCGGCCTGGACGACGGCAGGCCGAGCTGCGGGCCGCGTAGAGACGCCAACTGCCGCGGCGCGAACACGGCCAGGGAGCAGGAGCGGCAGCTCGCCAAGACCGCGACCGCGTTGCGTCTCCTCGATGCCGATATCGTTGCGCTCGCCGAACTCGAGAACGATGCCCGTGGTTCGCTCGACCTGCTCGTCGAGGCGCTGGCGAAGGCCGGGCTCGACTACAGCTACGTGGACGCCGGGGTCATCGGCGAGGACACGATCAAGGTCGGCTTGCTGTACAGGCCGGGCAAGCTCGAGCGAGTTGGCGACGCCGCGATCCTGTCCTCGAGAAGAGAC
>JAAUYE010064904.1_pt1 | contig 14914 bp, 13 predicted proteins | sample 7278081 | NCBI WGS metagenome assembly JAAUYE01 (sample SAMN14350131, study PRJNA611818) | marine sediment metagenome | isolation source: surface marine sediment (0.6m) | place: French Polynesia: Moorea | collected 2018-08
CCGTGCTGCCGATTGCGGCGGACGCGATCGAACTGCGCCGCTGGTTCTGGTCGCATGCGCAAAAGGCCCGCGACCGCGGCGTCGATACCGCGTCGATCCGGCCCAACTCGGAGAAGGTCATGGACGAGGACATCGCCATTTGCGAGCTGGTGCAGCGCAACCTCGCCGCCGGGGTTTACCCGGGCGGGCAGCTGTCGCCGGTGCAGGAGCCGGGCACGGTTTATTTCCAGCAGCTAGTTCGCGGCGCGCTCGACGCAATGGCATAGCCGGCAGTGACGACCGCGCAGCCAGGCGCCATGTATCGACCGGCCAGCGGGCGTTTATTCGACAATCGCCGGTTCCGCCGGCTTTTGCGCGCGTACCCGCCGGCGGCGGAAAATGAATAATCCGCTCGCGGCGATCACCGCGCCGCCGATCCAGGTCGTCAGCACCGGCACCTCGCCCCAGAAGACGAAACCGACCACCGCGGCGAAAATCATCGCGAGGTATTCGAAGGGCGCCAGCAGGCTGGCTTCGGCGTAACGAAACGACACCGTCAGCAACCACTGCTGCAGGCCGCAGCCGACGCCGAAGGCGAGGAACAGGAGCAGGTCGTCGCCGCGCGGCGTCAGCCAGCCGGAGGCCAGTACCCATGCGCAACAGACAAGGCTGCCGAGACTGTTGTAATAAAGGCCGACCGCAACCGGTCTCTCGCTGCGGCCGAGCTTGCGCAGCCAGATCGCGACCAGCGCACCGGTAAACGCCGAGCCGGCGGCGGCGACAACGCCGATATCCCAGCCTTCGGCGCCGGGCCGTGCGATCAGCAATACGCCGATAAATCCGAAAATGACCGCAAGCCAGCGCCGCGGACCGATTTTTTCGCCGAGCAGGAATATCGACATCACGGTGATGAAAATCGGCGCGGCGTAGGCCAGCGCGGTGGCATCGGCCAGCGGAATACGCGATATCGCGAAATACAGCAACCCGAGGCTGACGACGCCGCTGAGGCTGCGAATCGCGTGGTCCAGCGGGCGCCGCGTAACCAGGCCGGCCAGCCCCGCGGTGGCGAACAGGATCACCCAGAAGAACAGGCTCGCGAACAGGTAGCGGAACAGCAGCACCTCGCCGAGCGGGTAGTCGCGGTTGACCAGTTCGCGCACGCCGGCGCCGAGCAGCGCCATCAGCAACAGGTTGCCGACGAAGCTGCCTATGCCGAGGCCGGCATGATCGCGCCGGGCCGCAAGCGTATCGGTCGATGCTGCCATCTGTCTCCTCGCTCAGGACCGCGCGGACGCGGACCTACTGACGCATGCCGGCTTTCGATCTGTGATGCAGGGTTTCGCGATGGATGACATAAAGTCCGCAGCCGATGATGATCACGGCGCCGATCCAGACCTCGGTCGCCGGAAAGTCCGACCAGACGACGTAACCGATGATCGTCGCCCAGACCAGCGCAGTATACTCAAACGGCGCCAGCACCGATACTTCGGCCCGGGCGAAGGCCGCGGCGAAAACGAAATGCGCCGCCAGCGCGATCGCGGTAATGACGAGCAGGCCGAGAAAAGAGTCCAGGGTAAACGGAACCCAGAACCACGGCAGTAAAATGGTAGCGCTCAGGCCCATGCCCAAATGCAGCGAAAACACCAGCGATATCACCGAATCCCGCTTCGACAAGACCTTTCCCGAGACAAAAATGAACGCGTAAACCGCGGTCGCGCAGAGCACCAGCAGGTAGGCCGGGATATCGCCGCCGCCCCGCGGATCGACCGCGATGACGACCCCGACGAAGCCAAGGATAACCGCCCCCCAGCGATGCGCGCCGACCTTTTCCTTGAGCAGCAGCGCCGAGGCCGCGGTCAGCATGAAGGCGGCGCTGAAAAAGACCACGGTCGCGTCCGCCAGCGGCAGGCTTTTCAGCGACGTGAAAAAGGTGAACGGCGCGAGGAAACCGAGCATGCCGCGCGCCAGGTGCCTGAACGGCTGCCGCGTCTTCAGGTCGGCAAGCCGGCCGCGCGGGAGCAGCAGCAGCGGGATAACCAGGGTGATGATCCAGCCGCGCACGGCGATGATCTGGATTGCCGACATGTCGTCGCTGACCAGCCACTTGGCAAAGGCATCCATGACGATGAACAGCAGCATCGCCAGCATCATCAGCCCGATGCCGAGCAGGTTGTTGGTCTGGTAACGGGTCACCTGTTATCGATTCCTGCGCGCGTTTTCGCGCAGCTTAAACGCCCGGGGGGTCGACTGCGAGCGCTTATTCAACCAGTCAGGCTATCGGAGGCAAAAAAACCGAAACTGTTCTTGCCTTCGCGCTTGACCTGGTACATGGCCTTGTCCGCGCTGCGAATCAGCGCCTCGGCGGTGGCGCCGTCGGCGGGATAAAGCGAAATGCCGATACTGGCGCTGACCGCGACGCTGTTGTTCTCGATTTGAATCGTCTGCGCGATCTGCTCGACCAGGCTGGCGGCGATACGCTCGGCGATAGCGGTGTCGGGCAGGCTCGACAGGATGATCACGAACTCGTCGCCGCCGATACGCGCGACGGTGTCGGTTTCGCGGATTTCGTTCTTGATCCGGTCAGCGGTTTCCTTGAGCACGAGGTCGCCGAACTCGTGACCATGCTCGTCGTTGATCTCCTTGAAACCGTCCAGGTCGAGGAACATGACCGCCGACATTTGCCGGTTGCGCCGCGCCTCGGCCAGCGATTGCTCGAGCCGGTCCTTGCACAGGCGCAAACTCGGCAGTCCGGTGAGCGCATCGTGGTTGGCGAGAAAGTCGAGCTCGGCGGCGATTTTTTCCCGCTCCCTGACTTCCTGCTTCAGCTGTTTGACCGTCGCCGCGAGTTTACGCGTGCGGCTTTTCACCATCGCCTCGAGCGAATCGCGCGCATCGCGCAGGCTGTTTTCGATATTGGTTTGCTCGGTAATGTCCTGCAGCACGCCGATCGACTGGATCGCCTGGCCCGCGGGCGAGCGCAGGGCGGTGCCTTTTTCGCGAAACCACCGGATTTCGCCGTCGGAGCGGTAAATCCGGTAATCGACGTTGTAATCTTCGCCGTGCTGACGATGGTGCTCGTAGACCTCGACCACGCGCGCATAGTCTTCGGGGTGCACGTCCTCGATATCGTCCTCGCGCGAGCTGACCATGCTTTTGTACTCGTCGACGCTGACGCCGTGGATGCGCGCAAAACCCTGGCTGAGGTAAACATAGGTTTCGCTCTGCAAATCGAATATGAAATGACCGATGTCGGTAATCGCCTCGACCTGCTGCGCCAGCGCTTCGCGGTTTTCCAGGTCCTGCTCGTAGATCCGGCGCTCGGTGACGTCCTGCAACAGCAGGATTGCCCTGTTGCTGCTGTCATCCTCGTCGTAAACCGCGACGCCGCTTTCGTGGATGTATCGAATACCCGCCTCCGGCAGGGCGATGCGATACTCGATTTCATGCGAACCCGACTCTCGCAGCCGCCGGCAGGAATCAGTGTAGGCATCGCGGTCGTCGGGGTGCACGATTTCGATCATTCGCTCCCAGCTCGACTGGCTCTCGAGCACTTCGTCGACGCTTTGCCCGAAGATACGCGCGTAACCGTCGGAGCAGGAGGTGACGCTGTCGGTTGCGAAATCCCACTCGCAGTGGCCGATACGAGCCACCTGCTCGGTGGCGTCGAGCAGCGCTTCGCGCCGGCGCAGGCGCGCATTCTCGGCTTCCAGCCCGGAGCGCTCCGATTCGGTTTCCGATTTGCCGGATTTACCCACGGCGGTCCTGTTGCGATTGCATCTTCACCGGCGCTGATTCAGCGAATCGCCGCCTTGACGAAACCGAAATCATTCTTGCCCTGGCGCTTGATCTGATACATGGCCTTGTCCGCGGAGCGAATCAGCTCTTCCGCCGTGGTGCCGTTTTCCGGGTACAGCGAAATGCCGATACTGGCGCTGAGCGCGACCTCGGTGTTTTCGATATTGACCGGATTCGAAATCTGCTCGATCAGGCTGGCGGCAATGCGGTCGACAATCGAAACCTCGGGCAGGCTCGACAATATGATCACGAATTCGTCGCCGCCAATGCGCGCTACCGTATCCGTTTCACGGATCTCGGCCTTGATCCGGTCTGCGGTCGCCTTCAGCAGCAGGTCGCCGAACTCATGGCCATGCTCGTCGTTGATACCCTTGAAACCGTCGAGATCGAGAAACATCACCGCCGAGGTTTGCCGGTTGCGCCGCGCCTCGGCCAGTGACTGGTCGAGGCGATCCTTGCACAGGCGCAGGCTGGGCAATCCGGTGAGCGCGTCGTGGTTGGCGAGGAAGTCGAGTTCGGCGGCGATTTTTTCGCGTTCCTCTATCTCCACCTGCAACTGCTTGACCGTATTCGCCAGTTCGCGCGTGCGTTCGACTACCTGCTGCTCGAGCGTATCGCGCGCACGAATGATTTCCTGCTCCGCCTGTTTCTGCGCGGTAATATCCTGCAGCACGCCGATGGTCTGCTCCGGGATACCGTGATTGATGCGGTACGCCTTGCCCATTTCGCGAATCCAGCGCAGCTCGCCGTCGGCCCGCGTAATCCGGTAATCGACCTGCCATTCGCCGCCGCCGGCGAGAAACAGATCGTAGACCTTGCGCACGTTTTCGCGATCGTCGGGATGGATAGCGTCGAGATCGCCCTCCGGGGAAACGGTGCGCGTCGCCATTTCGCTTTCGGGAATGCCGTGGATCCGCGCCAGCCCCGGGCTTACGAACAGGTATTTCTGCTTGATCTCGTCGTAAATGAAATGGCCTATATCGGTAATCGCCTCGGCCTGGTTGGCGAGCGCATCCTTGTAGCGCAATTCCTGCTCGGCTTTTTTCTGCGCGGTAATATCCTGCAATACGCCGATGGTCTGAATCGGACCGGCGCCATCGCGGCTGTGCTCGCGCCCGCTTTCGCGGATCCAGCGCAGTTCGCCGTCGCCGCGGTCGAGCCGATACTCGATTTCCCAGCTGCCCTGCTGCTGCAGCGATTCATTGTAGGCCTGACGCACGGCATCGCGATCCTCCGCGTAAACCAGTTCGATATAGTCTTCGTTGGTTTTGATGCGGTGGTAAAACTCGTCGACGCTCATGCCGCAGATACGCGCCTGGCCGGGGCTGACGAACAGGTGCCGCCTGGCGCGCTCGTCGAACAGGAAATATCCGAAATCGGTGATCGCCTCGGCCTGCGCCGCCATCGCGTCCTTGAACAGCAGCTCCTGCTCGCGCGCGACACGCTCGGTAATGTCCTGGACCACGCCGAGGGTTTGCGCGACGACGCCGTTCCTGATGTGCTTGGCGGTAGTCAGCTCGCGCACCCAGCGGATCGCGCCGTCGGCGCGCCGGATACGGAATTCGATGGCGCAATCCTGTCCCGTCTCGATGTAGCTGGCGTATTCGTCGGCCACGCGCGCACGGTCCTCGGACAGGATATCGGCCAGGTCGTCCTCGTTGGAACGTATTTTTTCGAGATACTCGTCGACGCTGCAGCCGTAAATACGCGCCGCGCCTTCGCTCATGTAAACGTAGCGCTCGTTGTTTTCGTCGAAGATAAAGTGGCCGATATCGGTAATCGCCTCGGTCTGGCGCGCCAGCTCGTCACGATACTCGAGATCGCGCTCGTATTTGATTCTTTCGGTTACGTCCTGCAGGATGCCGAAGGTTCCGATGGCGCGGCCGTTATCGTCGGCGACCTCGACCGCGAACTCGCGAATATGGCGGATTTCACCGCCTGGCAGCAGCAACCGGTATTCCAGATCCATGGACTTGGCTTCGCGCATTTCACGTCCCGCTGCCTCGAAACGCTCGCGGTCCTCGGGATGCACCTGCGACAGGACCTTTTCCCGGCTGCTGTGCGCTTGCAACACCTCCTCGGTCGACATGTCGTGGATGCGGGCATATTCCTCGGAGCAGGACAACAGGCAGTCCAGGCCGTAACTCCACTCGTAATGACCGATGTGCGCGATAAGCTCGGTTTTGTCCAGCAGCGCCTTGTGCTGCCGGAACTTGATCAGTTCGGCTTCCAGCGAATCGCGGGGTGGAATTGAGGGATTAGGATTACTCAAGCTATATATGCCCAACTGCCAGCATTTCAGTGAACGGCCTTGTTATTGCTTTATTTCGGGCCGCGATTATTGAATTGAGTATATACCCCCGATGCGGTTTGTCCATGTTGCCAATCGGCCGCTTGCGGTGATTAAAATCGCCGCTTGATGCATAATGCCGCGAATGGCGCAGTACGAGATAAATCACGATGAATCGACCCGCTGAAAACCTCGGCGTTCGCGAAAGCCTGATCGACGAATTGCGCGCGCTGCTCGGCGAGCGCGTCAGCACCAGCCCGTCGGTGCTGGAACAGCACGGCCGCGGCGAATCCTGGCATCCGCCGCAGCCGCCGGACGCGGTCTGTTTCGCGCGGACGACCGAGGAAGTCGCCGCGATCGTCAAGCGCTGCGCCTCGAGCGCGACACCGGTAATCGCCTTCGGCACCGGCACCTCGCTCGAAGGCCAGGTGCAGGCCTCCCAGGGCGGCATTTGTATCGATCTCTCCGAAATGAACCAGGTCCTCGAGGTCAGCAGCGAAGACATGGATTGCCGCGTGCAGGCCGGCGTGACCCGGCGCGCGCTGAACCAGTATTTGCGCGATACCGGCCTGTTTTTTCCGATCGACCCGGGCGCCGACACGTCGATCGGCGGCATGACCGCGACGCGCGCGTCGGGCACCAACGCGGTCCGCTACGGCACCATGCGGGAAAACGTGCTCGGCCTGACCGTGGTGACCGCCAGCGGCGATATCATCCGCACCGGCACGCGCGCGCGCAAGTCGGCCGCCGGTTACGACCTGACCCGGCTTTTCGTCGGCTCCGAGGGCACGCTCGGCATCATTACCGAGGTGCAGCTGCGACTGCACGGCCTGTGCGAGGCGATTTCGGCGGCGATCGTCAATTTTCCCGACGTGCGCTCGGCCGCCGAAGCGACGATACAAACGATTCAAATGGGGATACCGGTGGCGCGCATCGAGCTGGTAGACCGCGCCTACATCAGGGCGATCAATGCCTACAGCAAGACCGATTACCCCGAGCTCGACACGCTGTTTCTGGAGTTTCACGGCACCCGCGCCGGCGTTGCCGAGCAGGTACAGATGTTCGACGAGATTTCGCAGGAGTTCGGCGCCACCGGGTTTCAGTGGGCCGAGCGCGAGGAAGATCGAAACCGGCTCTGGCGCGCGCGCCACGATGCCTACTATGCCGGCCTCGCGGTTTATCCCGGCTACCGCGGCTACGTTACCGACGTTTGCGTGCCGATATCGCGCCTGGCCGACTGCATCGAGCAAACCCGCGCCGACATCGAGGCCTCGGGATTGTTCGCGCCGGTGATCGGGCACGTCGGCGACGGTAACTTCCATTCCACCATGTTCATCGACCCCGACGACGACGGCATGTTCGAAAAAGCGCTCGAGCTGGACCAGCGCATGGTGCGGCGCGCGCTCGAAATGGGCGGCACCTGCACCGGCGAGCACGGCATCGGCATGGGCAAGCTGAAACACATGCGCAACGAACACGGCGACGGCGCGGTCGACGTCATGCGCGCGATCAAGGCCGCGCTTGATCCGCACAACATCATGAACCCGGGCAAGGTCGTCGACTGCTAGGACATCCGCTCCGCCGTCATTCCGAGCAGAGCGAAGCAATCCGCAAACCCTCACGTCATTGCGAGGCACGCAGTGCCGAAGCAATCTCTATCCGGTGCTTTAGCCAGTTCAGAAAGATTGCTTCGCTTCGCTCGCAATGACGTGTAAGAGGTGAATCGCTTCGCCGCGGTCAAGCCGTTGGCTCTGCTCAGGGGCTGGACTCCGCTCGCAATGGCCTAGCCGGCCGCCGCGGCCGGTTCGAGCGCGAGCTCGGTCACGTGCGCCTCGAGCTGTGGATAGAATTCGAGGAAACCGTCGCGGATCGCATCCCGGTTGCGCAGTAAATCCTCGATCGCGTTGGCGAACTCGTTGTCGAAACGGATCCGCGCCGCGACCCGGTCCAGCGATGCGGCCACGGCGTCGAGATCGCGATAGGAGCCGAACCAGTCATGCTCGATCATGCGCCGCGTGACCCGGCGCATGTTTTCACCGGGCATCAGCGCCCGCCCCGCGTACATGCGCCGGTAAAACTCGCCGATTAGCGCTTCGAGGTCGCGCCGCTCGAAACGCTCCCAGTACCGGATCAACAGGTGATCGAAGTAAATGTCGAGCGCGATACCGGCAAAACGCCGCCGCTTGCGACTGAAGGCCCGCTTCATTTCGATCACGCGCGGATGCGCATCGGTGAAACGATCCACCGCGCGGTGGTTGTCGAGCCCGGCGCGCACCGCCGGCGGCAGGGTTTGCGCGTCGACACCCCGGGCGAAATCACCGAGCAAATTACCGACGGTCGACTCCAGCGTCGGCTGCGACAGGACGAGATGGGCGAAATGATTCATAGACCCCGGGTCAAATCGATATCTTCGCTCGAGGCGATCGACAAAAATAGTTTGCAGCAATAATACGGCTGCGATTTAATTTGCGCTCTTTCAACCGCAAGAGACCAGGCCATGTCAATTTCGGTCGTCGATACCAACCGGCCCAGCCCGGACAATGATCCGTATTACGAGGATCGAGTCAATCTCGCGGCGGCGTTTCGCATGATAGCGCGGCTCGGCATGGACGAGGGCGTGGCCAATCATTTCAGCTACGCGGTGTCGGAGGACGGCAGCCAGTTCCTGATCAATCCGTTCGGGCGGCATTTTTCCAATATGCGGGCCAGCGACCTGCTGCTGCTCGACGCCAATGCCGGCAGCGCGGAAAAGGCCGATCCCACCGCCTGGGCGATTCACGGCGCCATGCACCGTAACGCACCGCAGGCGCGCTGCGTGATGCATGTGCATTCGAAGTACGCGACCGCGCTGGCGTCGATCCGCGCCGACGGGCTGCCGCCGATCGACCAGAACACGATGCGGTATTTCAACCGGGTCGCGGTCGACGACGGCTTCGACGGCATGGGTCTCGGCGACGAGGCCGAGCGCCTGAGCGGAGAACTCGGCGATCATCGCATCATGATCATGGGCAATCACGGCGTCATGGCCGTGGGCGAAACCATCGCGCGCACTTTCGACGAACTGTTTTATTTCGAACGCGCCTGTCAAAACTATTTTCTCGCGCTGTCCAGCGGTAAACCGCTGCGCATCGCCAGCGACGAGGTCGCCGAAAAAACCGCGCTGCAGTGGGAAGACTACATGGACCGGGTCAAAATCTGCGATGCCCACCTGCGCGAGGTGCGCGAGATCCTCGATCGCGAGGAACCCGACTACAAGCTCTAATAATTTCGGGTCAGAGTAAAAATTATCCGGGATAATTTTTACTCTGACCCGAATCTCTTGCAAGAATGACAGCTGCCCGACATTGCCGCCGGGTAGTCCTTATCCATGTGGCGTCAGTCGCGCAGTTGTCCTTCACGCCGGTAATAGTTAGCCGCGTGGATCGAGCAGGCGGTAATCGCCCGGGGTCCGTGCCTGGCCCACTTTTTGTCACAGCGGTCGTAAATCTCCCGCTCCACCGGTTCGTTGTCGAGCTTGTCGCGCAGCTTGAGCCTGGCATCGACACAGCTGCCGATTCTGGCAACGCCTCGATCGGGGTAATAATCGACACAATCGTCGTATATCGCCTGCACCAGTGAACGCCGGCCCAGCTGCGCCTGGGCATTTTGGAACAGCCGCTCCTTGCGCACCTGCTGCCGCTCCGTGCACCCGGCTACGAGATAGACATTGGCGCCGTGCTCTTTGAGGCAGTAATCGAAGATTTCACTGCCGTATAGCTGTTTGAGATAAACAAGCGATTCGGCCTCTTGCTTGAGATGTCTGAGCGTCTCGGCCCCTTCATGATCGGTCGCCGCACTGGCGGGAGAGAACAGCAGTAGAATGACGGCAGGAATGAGCTTGCCGTTTGCGGATTTCCGTAATGTTCTGCCTGCAGGCGACATACGCCCATAATCGGCTTATTGCAGATTCAATACAAGCGCCTGCCCGGCACCGTCATCACGAATCATCCCGCACCGAGTAAACATGGAAATCCTAGTTCCAGCCCGATAATTCGTCGAGGCTGTGCCGAAAGTTACGGTTTTCCGGTTCGAGCTCGAGCGCGCGCCGGATTGCGCCCAGCGCGGCCTCGTGGCGGCCGAGCTGTGCCAGCGCGTAGGCCAGGTTGTTCCAGACCTCCGCTTTTTGCGGATCGATTCGCAGGGCACGGCGATACGCGGCCTCGGCCGCGCCGAAGTCACCCATCGCGTAGGCGCTGTTGCCGATGCCGCTAAACGCGACCAGGTTATCGGGCCAGCGCGACGCGGCGCGGAGGTAGGCGCGGTGCGCGCTATCGAGGCGGCCGACCTGCTCCATGCCGATTGCCGCCTCGAGAAACGCGCCGGCGTCGACACTGGCGGGAATGACATCGACCGGGACCACCGCCAGCGCCCAGTGGCCGGCGCGCTGCCAGGTTTTTTCGAACAGCGCGAACGAGCGGGTAATGCGCTCGTGGGTACCGGAGCGCAGGATCATATGCCTTTGTTCGAAGTCGTAACCGATCAGGATTTCGTAATGCCAGACCGGCACCGCGTCGAGACCGAGGTTTTGCAATACAAACAGCGGGTTGCCCGCCGCCAGTTCGACCAGCAGCGATTCGAGGCTGCCGTCCAGGCGCACCGGCAGCAGGTCGAACTGGCGCGTCGCGGCCACCACCTCGACCTGCAGGCTGCCCTCGAGGTCGGGCACGTAAATCAGTTCAGCGATTTGATCGGGATGCACGTCGCGGCCGCGATAATTGAGAACGCCGGCCAGCGCGGCGGGGCCGCAGTGATATTCCTGTTGCGGGAAAAAAGGGACTTCGCTCAGCTCGACCCTCGGCGGCAGGTCGGGCGGCTCGTCCAGCAGCAGGCGGGTCTGCGGCGAGGTCGCGCAACCGCCCAGGTATAACAATAAAAACAGCGCGCAGGCCCGGAGGCCCACGCGCCGGTCAGGTATTTTCAACTATTCGGCGGGCCAGCCCGGAAAGATATCCGTGTAGCCCATCAGCTCGGTGATAACGAGGACCAGGCCGATAATAATGATCACTCCGGCATCCGCGCCCGCGGGCATTTCATCCATACGCTGATATACCATCGCAATCTGGGCATCGGTCATCGCATCGACGCGCTCGAGCGCCAGCGCATCCTCGACGCCGCCTTTCACCAGTTCCTGCCTGATCCATTCGCGCTGCTGCGCCACGTCGGCAAGCACGGGCACGCCGGAGCCCGGCTGCATTTGCGCGGTGCCGACCATACCCGCCTGCGCCGGCAGGCAAAAAGCCATGGCCAGCATCGGCAGCAACATTTTCCGCATCAGTCTCTTGATCATTGTCTACTACTCCTCGAAATTCAGATTTAACTCAGCCCCGAGTATAGCCGCTAATTTCAGCATAGTTTGGCGCCGTTGGGCACCGCGCTATCCGGCGCCGCGAGCACGATGGCGCCGTCGTCGCGGGCAAATCCGGTCACCAGGCATTCCGAGCGCATCGGGCCGATCTGCTTGGGCGGGAAATTGACCACTGCGATGACCTGGCGTCCAACCAGTTCCTCGAGCTGGTAAAGGTCGGTGATCTGGGCGCTCGATTTACGAATGCCGATTTCGTCGCCGAAATCGATGCGCAGTTTGAAGGCGGGTTTGCGCGCCTCCGGAAAGGTCTCGACCTCGAGCACCGTGCCGACGCGCAGCTCCACTTTTTCGAAATCGCTCCAGTCTATGGTTTCCACGTTATTCTCCTGCATTGAATTCGGCGCGAATTTTTTCGCCGTGTTCGCCGAGCGCCGGTACTTTCGGCGTCGACCCGCTCGTATCCGAACAAATTGCCGCCGCCGCGACCACCTGCGCCCTGCCGGCGGGCGTTTCGATTTCACCGCGGCGCAGCTGCGGGTGCGCCGCGAGCCCGGCAATATCGTTGAGCCGGCCGTAGGCGATATCGGCCCGCTGCAGGCGCGCGACGGCCCCGGCCTGGTCGAGCGCGCCGAAAGCCGCGCCGACCAGTTCGTCGACATAGGCCCGGTTCTCGACCCGCGCCTGGTTCGAAGCCAGGCGCTCGTCGTCGGCCAGCCTGCCGTCGCCGAGCAGCTCGGCGCAAAAGCGGGCCCACTCGCGCTCGTTCTGAATCGCGATCACGATGTCGCTGCCGTCGCCGCAGATGTCGCTGCCGTCGCCGCAGCGGTAAGCGCCGTAAGGCGAAATAGTCGCGTGGTTGATACCGACGCGCCGCTGTACCCGGCCGCCGTAATCGTAATGCAGAAGCGGCACCGCCATCCATTCGGCCATACTATCGAACAGCGATACCTTTATTACGCAGCCGCGGCCGCTGGATTCGCGCCGGATCAGCGCCTCGAGGATCGCGCTGTAAGCCTGCTGCCCGCAATTGATATCGCAGGCCGACACGCCGATTCGCCCGGGCGCCTCCGGGGTACCGGTGATCGACGCCACGCCGGATTCGCACTGTACCAGCAAATCGTAAGCCTTCATTTGGCTGTATTCGCCGCTGTCGCCGTAACCCGAGATATCGCAGCAAATCAGGCGCGGGTAAGCCTGCTGCAAGGCGTCGCTGCCGAAGCCGGCGCGCGCGGCGGCGCCCGGCGCCAGGTTCTGGATGAAGACGTCGGCGCGGGCGAGGATGCGATGCAGCAGCGCGGTATCGTCGTCATTCTTGATATCGACCACGAGCGATTCCTTACCCTGGTTGAGCCAGACGAAATAGGCGGACTCGCCGTTGACGACGCTGTCGTAGTTGCGCGCGAAATCGCCCTCGGCGCGCTCGAGCTTGATCACGCGCGCGCCGGCGCGCGCCAGCCTCCCCGAGCACAGCGGCGCCGCGACCGCCTGCTCGAGCGAGACCACGAGGATGTCGTCGAGCTTTAGCATCAAAACGATTTCGGCAAACCGAGCACGTGGGTAGCGATATTGGACAGGATCAGGTTGGTCGATACCGGCGCCACCTGGTACAGCCGGGTTTCGCGGAACTTGCGCTCGATATCGTACTCGACGGTGAAACCGTAACCGCCGTGGGTTTGCAGGCACATATCGGCCGCGGCCCAGGAAGCGTCGGCGGCAAGCAGCTTGGCCATGTTGGCTTCGGAGCCGCAGGGCTCGCCGGCATCGAACATGCGGCAGGCCTTGTCGACCATCAGCGCGGCCGCCTCGGTTTGCACGTGCGCGCGCGCGATCGGAAACTGGATACCCTGGTTCCTGCCGATCGCCGCGCCGAAGACTTCGCGCTCGCGCGCGTAGCCGCTGGCGCGGTCGATGAACCAGCGCGCATCGCCGATGCACTCGGCCGCGATCAGGATGCGCTCGGCGTTCATGCCGTCGAGGATGTAACCGAAACCCTGGCCCTCCTCGCCGATCAGGTTTTCCGCGGGCACGCGCAACTCGTCGAAAAACAGTTCGGTGGTGGCGTGGTTGAGCATGGTTTCCAGCGGTCGGATGGTCAGACCGTTGCCGACCGCCTCGCGCAGGTCGACCAGCAGCACCGACATGCCGCGGGTCGGCTTGTCGGCCTCGTCGCGCGGCGTGGTGCGCACCAGCAACAGCAGCAGGTCGGAATGCTCGGTGCGCGAAATGAACACCTTTTGCCCGCTGACGACATAGTGCTCGCCATCGCGGTGCGCGCGCGTCTTGATCCGCGTGGTATCGGTACCGCTGCTGGGCTCGGTGACGCCGAAGGCCTGCAGGCGCAGTTCGCCCGAGGCGATGCCGGGCAGGTATTTGCGTTTCTGTTCCTCGCTGCCGTGGCGCAGCAGCGTACCCATGATATACATCTGCGCGTGGCAGGCGGCGCCGTTAGCGCCGCTGCGCTGAATTTCCTCGAGCACCGCGCAGGCCGCGGCCAGGTCCATGCCGGCCCCGCCGTATTCCTCGGGGATCAATACCGACAGGTAGCCGGCATCGGTCAGGGCCTGCACGAATTCGATCGGGTAGGCCTTGTCGCGGTCCTTGTCGCGCCAGTAGGCGTCGGGATAATCGGTGCACAGCCGCGCGACCGCGTCGCGCACCTCGGGATGGGTTCTTTCTTCGGGCATAGCGACGCATCATATGAATCCGCGCAAGCCGAAGCAAGTGCGCGATTACACCCGCCGGCCCACGCTCCCCTCGTCTGTCATCCCGCGGTATCCGGTAAATCACCGGTAATCCGGCAAACTGGATCCCGCGGCTGGGCACAGGGATGTGCCCATGCCGGATGTGCCTGGAGCACAATCCGGCCTAAGCCGCGGGATGACAGTCTGGATCAGGCCGCCACGATATTGTGCTCGGGGCCGTAGGGGAAGCCGGTAATGTTTTCGGCGCCGTCCTCGCCGACGACGAGAATATCGTGCTCGCGGTAGCCGCCCGCGCCCGGCAGGCCCTCGGGCAGGGTCAGCATCGGCTCCATCGACACCACCATGCCGGGTTCGAGCACGGTATCGATATCCTCGCGCAGCTCGAGCCCGGCCTCGCGGCCGTAGTAGTGCGACAGCACGCCGAAGGAATGGCCGTAGCCGAAGGTGCGGTACTGCAGCAGGTCGAGATCCTCGAAGTAACGGTTGATTTCGGCGCAAATGCCGGAGCAGGTCGCGCCGGGTTTGATCAGCGACAGGCCGAGCTCGTGCGCGCCGACATTGGCTTCCCAGATTTTCAGCGACGCCGCGTCCGGTTCGCCGATAAACAGCGTGCGCTCGAGCGCGGTGTAGTAACCGGAAATCATCGGGAACGCATTCAGGCTCAGGATATCGCCCGCTTCCAGCGCGCGCGTGGTCACCGGGTTGTGCGCGCCGTCGGTATTGATGCCCGACTGGAACCAGACCCAGGTGTCGCGCAGCTCGCTGTCGGGATAGGCGCGCGCGATTTCGAGTTCCATCGCGTCG
>JAAUYE010015293.1_pt1 | contig 14903 bp, 10 predicted proteins | sample 7278081 | NCBI WGS metagenome assembly JAAUYE01 (sample SAMN14350131, study PRJNA611818) | marine sediment metagenome | isolation source: surface marine sediment (0.6m) | place: French Polynesia: Moorea | collected 2018-08
TACATTGTCAATTCCTGCGATATTATCCTCGATAAAACTTTTGCTGAGTTCAATATTGCTGGTGTGATAGCCGTGACTTGAGATCATCTGTTGGTTTTTGATTTGTTCCAACTCTTTGTTTTTTTGCTCGATAGTTTTTTTGTTTTCGGCCACAATTTTTTCTAGACGCTTGGTTTTTGCATCATTGATCTCTGATGCACCTCCATAACAACTCATCAATTCGTCCAATGAATCACCGTCTTCTTCCTCTTCTTCTTCGCTGTCAACCCAGTCAGAATCTGTTAAGTTTTCTGCCTGGTTCAGTAGCACGTTTGATTGCTCTGTGCGTGTTGCGGCAGCTGGTTTTGCTCGGCGTTGTCTGGGTGGCCGTTGTTGTTGCTGCTGCTGCTGGCGCGGTGTTGGTGGTGGAAGCAGGGCTTGTTGTGGAATTGGAGGAAACGACGCTGGTTGAGGCTGTTGATAAGGAGGAAACGCCTGTTGTTGAAAAGCTGGTTGCTGCTGCTGTTGCTGCTGCTGCGGATATTGCTGTGGAAAAGGTTGTGTTGGTGGTTGTTGCAGCGGCGCTGACATGTAGATTGAGGGTTGTTGTTGTTGGGAAGGTGCCGCGAGTTGTTGTCCACAGGAAGGTGCCGCTAGTTGTTGTTGTTGTTGTTGTGGGTAGGGTTCTACTACGTTCATGTCGAAAAAAGTTTCAAAATTGTCGTCAAAGGAGATGTTGCTGCTGTTTTTTGTTGAATTGTCCATGGTATGGAGCTGGGTCAACACACTTTTTTTCACTTCAGCGAGTGAATTCAAGATTTGGGCGTTGAGTACTTCAGCGATACACTTACTGATTGAATTGATTGGATGCGGTTTGCCTTCTTCCCAAGTGTCAGTTCTCAGGTCAATTGTTAGTGTGAGTTCAAAGGCGCTGTCTTTTTCGGTCAAATTGCAGATCACTTGGTTTTTGTCATCTTTGATGACAATGTTACTTCTCAAAAAATGGATCAGTTTTTGGAAAAACTCTCTCACTTCCTGATTTGATGCGAAACTCTGAGTTGTTTCTTGTTTGGATTTGGATATTCCGATCACAGATCTTCGGATGAAAGCACGTATGCTGGTGTTTTTTGGGGTTTTTTTGTTGCTGGCAAAAGAAGTCTCTTTGTGTATCACTATTTTGAAACTTTCTTCAAGGTCTTTGTTTGAAGTAAACAGTTTCTTGAAAGCACAGTCAATTTTGTTGATCAAGTCATCACGCTCGATAGTGATCATCCCTGATTTGTTGGGGTACAATGTCTTGAAATGTTTTACAGCATTGGTTGTATATGCATTGCATTTGGATAAGATGAAAGTCAAGCTGTAAAAGTTCTTCTTCTTTTGAGGTACAAACCTTATGGAGATGCTGTGTTCGTTTTTGATCCTTAAACTGCAAAATTGCAAGGCGCGTTGGATTTTCTCAAGTGATTGTCGTTCATTAAACACTAAAAGTTCATCTATTCCAAATTGGTCTTCGAAATCTGGCAAAATCTCATTCAGGAGTTTTGTTCGACTGCAAGCAATTTCCCATGTCAAATGAATGTTGCAAATCCCTAATCCAGCATGTAAGAGTTTGGCCGGCGACACTTTTTCTTGCACAAATTCAGTCAGATCATTTTGAAAATTTGAGTTTTCTAAAAAGATTTCGCGGAAATTGTTTACCACAGGGTAAAAAATTGAGTTTCCAATCAAACCAATTTTGTTTCCATAGAAAAATCCTTTTATCCTTTTTTGAAACTGAATTTGAGGCACACACCAGAAATATCCGTGAAGAACAATGTTTGTGATCATGGGGTGAATGGGGATAGGAATGACTCTAGATAATTTTCACACTCCATTTTATACTGTGAGGGCGCGGCTGCTGACTTGTATCCTTGCTTTGCTGGTTATTATGAGTGTGCAAAAAGCGTTGTCTGGACGTCATTCTGAGTATTACATCACCCTTTCTCACGCCGTTAAATCAGATCTAGAGGCTTCTATCAGGGAATTGCTGTATCCAACAGCGCATATTCTTTCAAAGCAATTTTCTGCTTTGCAAAGAAATTTTGGTCTGAAATTTCAAGTAAAATTATTTATTGAATTGGAAAAATTTTCTTTCCTTGATAATAGATCCATAATTATTCGTCAGTGGTTTGTAAGTCCTGCCACTTTAATTTTGACCGCCAATGTAATTCAGAAAAAATTGGTGGAGGCCTTTTCAAAAGCTGTTTCTCATTTTGATAATTTTGTGCAGACCGGTTCGGGATGGACTCTTCGTGAAGTAAGTCAACTTGTTTTGACCGTCATGAGAGTTAATGCTTTTCATGGTGGATGCATGCAGAGCATTATTTTGCCACCCTCTTTGAAAAAGACCCGAGCTGTTTGTACTTTAAGATCAAAACGCACTGCTAGAAACAATTGTTTTATGAATGCAGTTGTTGTGGCTTTGTGTAATTGTGTGCGTAACCCGTCGAGGATGAATAAGACCTACAAGACATTGCTGAAAATGCTTCCTCAAAATTATTTGATATTCCCTCTTCTGTTAAAAGATGTGAAAAAATTTGAAAAAAAGGTTCCTATCTCTGTAAATGTTTATGGTTATGATCGAGTCTTATTTCCTTTGTATATTTCACAGAGTTTGGACAAAAAACCGTTTCATGTTAATCTTCTTTTGCACAAGAATCATTATTTTGCCATTAAAAATTTGGCGAGATTAGTGCGTCGCGATTTAACCGTAAATAGAAGGAAAGCTTTTGTTTGCCAAAATTGTTTGGCCTTTTTTGTGGACAAGAATAAATATTCTTTCCATCAAGACATGTGCTTTGGTTCAAAGAAGCAACCTATGGAGATGGTTGATCCTCAAGACAAATTTATGGCATTTAAAAATTTTTCCAATTTGGTGCCCATGTCTTTTGTCATATATGCCGATTTAGAATCTTTAATTTTGAAAGAGATTGATGTGGCCAAAGGAAAACAGATATCTACGCGTGAACATAGATCTCTTTCCTGGGCTGCTTTCACAGTTTGCAGAGATAATCCTCGATTCTCTTCACCTAAACCTGTCATGTATACTGGTGAAGACAGTCTTCACAAATTTTTAGATTATTTGGAGGAGGAATTTGAAAGAATTCAAGATATAATTCGCACCGTAAATTATCCCATTCTCTTATCTGCCTCGGATGAACAAGCTTTTGAACTTGCCACTCATTGTAATATGTGCAGATCAGCTTTTGTTCCGGAATCAGTTACCTTGAGGAAAGTGAGAGATCATTCGCATCTTAATGGCAAATATCGACAAGCCATTTGTTCAAGATGCAATTTGACTCATGCTCGTCAGAAAGAAAAAGTTGTGGTTATTTTTCATGGTCTGTCAAATTATGATTCTCATTTTATTATTCAGCACTTGAGCAGATATCACGACAAATACCTGAAGGTTATTCCTCGTACTGGTGAAAGATTTCTTTCTTTTTCAGTGCGAGATCTAGTGTTTAAAGATTCATTTGAATTTCTTGGGGAAAGTCTAGCTACACTGGTTAAGAATCTGCATTCCAAGGGGAAAGATCACTTTCATTTCGTAAAGCAATGTTTTCCTGCTGTTCATGAGCAATCACTCCTTTTTCGGAAAGGTGTGTTTCCTTACAATTATGTGTCTTCTATGGATGTTTTGAGGGATAAACAACTTCCACCTAAAGAGGCTTTTTTTAATGACTTGACACAGACGCACATCTCACAAGAGGACTATGCCCAAGCACAAAAAGTGTGGAGTACTTTCAAGTGTCAAACTTTGCAGGATTATTTGGAAATTTATCTTCTTGCTGATGTTTTGCTTTTGGCAGATTGCTTTGAAAATTTTCGTTCACAATGTTTGGATTTGTACGAGATAGATCCACTTCATTATTATAGCAATGCTCATTTTACATTTGATGCTTTTTTACGCCATTCATCTTGTGTTATTGAATTATTCACAGATATTAATATGCATATGTTTATTTCTCGTGGCATACGTGGTGGGTTGTCCATGGTTTCAGGTCAGCGCTGTTCCGTGGCCAACAACAAGTATCTGTTGAATTATGACCCAACTAAACCTCCGGTGTATATCCTGGATCTTGACTGTGTAAATCTCTATGGTTACATTATGATGATGTATTTACCTGTGTCTGATTTTCATTGGTGTGAACCAACAGATGAAATGGTGCAGAATATTCTGGATACAGCAGCTGAATCACGTATCGGTTATATTTTGGAGGTTGATCTTGAATATCCTTCTCATCTGTTTCAAGCGCACCAAGATTACCCGTTAGCACCACACAGGAAAAGCATACCTTTTGGAAAATTATCTCCCTTTGCTCAGAAATTAGTCAATAAACATGGGTTGAAACATAGTACAAACACAACAAAACTCATGACAACCCTTGAAGACAAAGAAAAATATGTTTTGCATTATCGCACCTTGCAGTTGTATGTCAAGTTGGGATTGGTTTTGAAGAAGGTACATAAGGTTTTGTCTTTTGTCCAAGAACCTCTCATGAAAGATTATATACAGTTTAATTCTGAAAAAAGAGCTGCTGCCACTAATGCTTTTGATGTTTCATATTTCAAGTTACTTAATAATTCTTTGTTTGGCAAAACAATGGAAAGGCCAGATAACAAAACTATTGTCAAATTAGTCACAACAGCCAAGACTTATGAGAGAAATGTTTCCAAACTTACTTTTAAGAATGCCAAGAGAATCAATGATGATCTTGTCAGTTTGGAAATGAACCATGCAGTGTTGAAAGTCAATAAACCTATGTTTTTAGGATTTACCATTTTGGATTTGGCCAAGATGCACATGTATGATTTTCATTATCGAGTTATGAAACCCTATTTTGGTGACAACCTGTCTTTGTTGTACACAGACACAGATTCTTTGGTTTATGAAATTAAAGGCATTGAAGATATTTATTTGGAGTCTTTTCCAAAACTTGCAAAATACTTTGATTTTTCAAACTATCCTTCGTCTCATTCTCTTTTTTCTTGTGAAAACAAAAAGGTGCCAGGGCTTTTTAAAGATGAATTTGGTGGAAAGCAGATTCAGGCTTTCATTGGTCTCAGAAGCAAGATGTATTGCCTGAAACCAGATGTTGATGAGAAGGAAATCAAATTAGCTAAAGGAGTGAAAAAATCTGTTATTGAAGCTCAGATTAAATTTAATGATTATGCTCATTGCCTCATGGATGATTTACAACTTGAGCATTCTTTTCATGCTATACAAAGTCGTTTGCATAATGTCATTACGTCGCATCAGAAAAAAATATCTTTGAGCAGTTTTGATGACAAAAGATTTCTGGTATCTCCCTTTTTTTCACTTCCTTATGGCCATCCAAAAGCACAGTTCTAGCTGTATGACAAACAGAAAGAGAGACAGACATGAAAAAGCAAATAATGTCTAATAATCAGTCTTGGAGTTCGCGTGATTCACATGAGGTATTTGCCTCACGCAAGAAACGAGATCGTTCACCAGAGGTTTCATTTGAAGCAGAATTGGTTAGAGAAGAACCCAAATCTGAAATAGCTATTAGATTGGGTGAATACAACAAACGATTGTATGTTCATCTCAACAAGAAAGCAACCAAGAGTTATTACATGCCGTTAAATGACTTGGAATTTTTTGATCTTCTGGCCTTCTTCCAATCTACTTTGGCCACAGAAGTTGAGAAAGGACGAGACAAGTTGAAGGAGTTTTATCAAGATGATCTTTTTGCTGACGACACATCATCAAGATCAAGGAAGAAAAAGACACAAATCCCAAAATCTGAAAACACAATGGCCTATGAAGCTGAAATTCTTGAAAACAAAAAGAAATCGTTGGAAGCTGCTCAGAAGAAATTGAACCTGAAATTGGCTGAAGCCTCTGAGTGAGGCGCCACGCCGCAGCAGCAGCAATCATCATGTTTGTTGCTCTAGAAGGTATTGTGGGGGCAGGAAAATCAACAGTCTTAAATTTATTAGACAAGGCATCATTCTCAGTTTGTTATGAACCTGTTGAATCTTTTCAAAGCCCAGTTTTTGAAGGCAAAAATCTGTTGGCTTTGGCATATCAAAAGCCGCATCAGTATGCATTTCTTTCTCAATTAAATATTTTGCTGAAACTGGCAAAGCATTTTCATCAAATCAAATTTATTTCTTCTTCAGTAATAACCGAAAGAAGCTGTCTTTCTCCATTGGTGTTTATTGAGGCCTATCGCAAATGCTCATATATTACTGACCCAGAATATTTTATTTTGAAAGAGCTTTATGAATATTTATTTGGAGATCTGATCCTCCCACATTTAGTCTTGTTTTTGGATACTCCTCTGCCATTGAGCAAAAAACGCATAGTGTCGAGAAATCGAGAAGGTGAAGTGAATACAGATCTCAAATTTTATTCAGCCGTGAGAGATTCATATGTTTCATTAATTCAACGTATTCAACAAAAAACTCAGAGCAAAGTGGTTGTTATACCTGAGTGTGTCTGTATGTCTTCTCCATCTGAGGTTGCGCTCTTTATAGATAATATTTTGAAGGAAGCTAACTTTGATCAAAACAACACTCAGTTAGTGGCTGATTTTATCAAATCATGATTTGTAACTGGTGTGGCAATCAATTTTCTCCTACTTCCAAGAAAAGATTTTGTGAAAAATGTGCCAGTCGCTGTTTTAAAGAATGTTCTCGATGCCATAGACCTTTCCCTGAAGCTAAATTTTTTCTGGATGAAAAATCAAAAAGATGTAAGGCATGTGAAAAAATTTTGAAATCTGCTAGGGATAAGAGACTGAATTCTAACTGTATTAAACCCACTCACAGTAGGAAGAAGAAAGAACCAGATATGAGGATGAGAGAGGATATTGACCACAGAGAACTAGTTTTGCCAACTGAAGAAGGAGGGGAAGAGTCAGCAGGGGAAGAAGCAGCAGCAGCAGCAGCAGCAGCAACAACAGCAGCAGCAGCAGCAGCAGCAGAAAAAGAAGAAACTAGCAGATTGCTTGAGGCAATGTCAAAGAGTCTGCGACGACAACAACAACAAGAAGAAGAAGAAGAACTCGAAGAAGAAGAAGTAGTACTCAGTGACCTTAAAGATGGACCCGTTGACCTCAACTCCAGCACCAAACGACCCCCACCCTCCAAGAGGGCTCCAAAACGCAAAGCAGGTGTTCTTGATGTGTCTAGAGATTCTGATAAACCTAGTATTAATGATCAAATTTCGATTGCAGAAGACTCGACCGTCGCAGCACCATTCAAAGTAGCAAAAAAAGGGAAAAAAAGAACAAATTCCTCTGTTCCGAATAACCAAAAACTTATTTCTGAATTTTTATGGTCTCCAGAAATTGTTCAAAAAAGATTGCCTTTTTCTCTCGAAAAATTTAAAGAAGATTTGACTGTATTTGCTTTCAATCATGTCATGATCCCACTGTTTCATTCTTTGGATTTTTTCCAATAAAAAAATGACGCCGCTGGTGTTAAAGATTGAAATCAAAGATTGTAAGTGCTGTGTTCTAACTACACGAAAATTTAAGTTTGGTTGTCTCACATGCTGTTTTCCTTGCCTTAGTAAGAAAGAGAAAAATGCCGTTGTCCAAGCGCGATCAAGAACTGCTCAACAAGTACATACCGCTCAGACATCAAATCCCACAGATCAGGTTGAAGAAGCCAGACACTAGTCTCATCAATCCGTCTACGACCGCTACTTCGCTACGTGCACCTAGGTCATTAACTAAATCGGATCAGGATCTTCTTGATCAACACATACCACTCAGACACCAATTGCCCCAGGTTAAGGTGCCTAAATTATTGCCCTCGTTAACTGAAAAGGCGCAGCAAGTGGTTACGGAAGACCTGCTGACGTCTCCCTTTTTCACCATGGAAAAGATGGATCTGCCACCCACTTTTACTCAAGATATCGCAAAACATTTGGAATCCATTTATTACGAGCCAAGTCATCATGCTTCATTTTCTTCACCACGCAAGTTATATCTTGCTGCTCGAAAGAAATTTCCCTTTTTAACACAACAGCAAGTTCAAAAATGGCTGGCTAGGCAAAGAACGTATGCCTTAACTAGAGCTGTGTATCGTAATTTTCCTCGGCGTAAAGTCTTGGTGCGTGGTCTTGGTTACCAATATCAAGCAGATCTTTTGGACATGACTATCAAAAAGAAAGATGAAGAGCATGATGATGACAAAAACCGTGATTTTATTCTGACAGTCATTGATTGTTTCAGTCGGTTTGCTCAAGCTGTTCCTGTGAAATCAAAATCTGGACCTCATGTTTTGCAAGGTTTAATTAAAGTTTTTCAAAAAATGCAAATCCCAAAAAAATTACAGACCGATCTTGGGCCTGAATTTTACAACAAATGGACTCAAGATTTATTTGCCAAACTAGGCATTATTCATTTCAGCACAATGCAAGAGCTAAAAGCACAAATTGTTGAGAGGTTTAATCGCACATTGAGAGCCAAAATCAATCGTTACAAAGTAGCCAATGCTACGCTACATTATCACGAGGCTTTACCTGACCTGATCTTTGCCTATAATTCATCTCCTCATTCATCTATTGGGTATTATGCGCCTAAAGATGTCACTCTAAAAAACGAGCACCTGATTCGTCAAATTCAGTATGGGCCTTATCTTCTTGAAACACTTCAAAAACCTAATTTTAAGATTGGCGATGTTGTTCGTATTGCACGCCCTAAACATGGTCTCAAGAAATTACCCACCACCTTCACCCGAAAATTATTTGTGATTACAGACATTCTTAACACGAGTCCAATCACCTATCGCCTCATGTTTCGTGAATCAAAAGAAGCAGTAGATGGCACATATTATGAGCATCAGCTGCAAAAGCTATAAACCATGTCAATCCATCCCGAATTTTCTCGCCTTCGGAAAAAAATTTTTTTCCAGCTGGGAAAAAATTTTTCCAGCTGGAAAAATTTCCATTTTACCTCTCTCATTTGTCTGTGTTGGCCTAAAATGTTTTTTTCTTTCGCACCCCTCGTAACTGATGGATGGTCTCATCAAGACCCCTTTCACAAGTGTGGTTGTGGGCCCTAGTGGGTCTGGTAAATCAACATTTGTGGTTAATCTGATCAAAAATCAAGACCGATTATTGACTAAACCTTTTCAATATATCTATGTTTTTATCGGCACTCGAAAATCTGAGAATCCCTTGTTTGATCTCATTTCGCAAAACAATGACCCGCGGTATCCTGTACATGTGTTTGAGGTCAATATCCTTTATCCAACGAAAGATGATCTCAAAACTCAATTTCCTCGAGATCTTGATTCCCTGGTAAAAGGTCATAACAAGAAACAACAAACGGGATGTCTTATTTTTGATGATCTCATGGATGAATTATCTCAATGCAATATCTTAACTAAATTGTTCACAAGAACTTCAACCCATCAGAATGTTTCTATCATTCACATTACGCAAAATTTGTTTCACAAGTCAAAATCAATTTCAGAAAATACAACTGTTTTCAGAAATACAAAAATGCTAGTGTTCTTCAAGAGCCCTATGGATAGAAAGCCGCTTTCAACCATTGCTCAACGTATGAACCCTGGAGGCCCAAATGATTATCGTAAGCTGTTAGAAATGTTATCTCACGTAGTAGATCAATACAGGTATGTGGTAATTTTCGGCGATTACGAAACTCCAGCAGCTTTGAGATATCGCACAGATATTTTTGCCACTGAACCCTTTCCACACCAGAAAATTTTTTCGATCTAAAGTTTGCCCTGTATAAAAGCCTCAGGACCCTGTTGTTATTCCCAGCCACTTCACTTTTACTACTGCCTGTGTGGGTCGGGACAACAAAAACAACATTATGGCAGCCGTCATGACCAAGCAACGCCCTTGTCACAGGGTCGTACCACCTAATCCACCACGGGCGGTTCCAGTACGTCTACGCTGTCACAAAGGTTACAAAATCCAGGATTGCGACGTCTATGTTGGTCACAAAGTTTCCAACCCGAACTGGACATTCGCTACATCTAAATGGAGAAACATTTACCACAAGGTGAAGCCTGTGAGTAAGAGCATGCAGTTGTATCGGAAGCATGTCCTGGCAAAGAAGCAGCTCAGAGGATCTTTGGATGAACTTTATGGGAAACGACTTGGCTGTTGGTGTCGCGACCTGCGAAATTGCCATGCTACTGTTTTGGCTAATCTGGTGAACGAAAGACAACGTTTCTCCGAGTTCTGTGCAGATGACGCCTTCTTTTTCAAAGGCTCCCGCTCACCATTTTCCAACCTCTACGTATGCAACCTGAACTTTGACGGCAAAATGTTCATGTGTTTGGAACAACTGAGGGCTTATCTGTTGGCTGAGCTCGTGTCTGAAGATGTTGTCAAGCAACACATCCTAGACTGCAGTACACCCTACGAAGCCTGTCAACTAGCCAAGGTTGTGGGCCTATCTGCTGTCTCCGACGATGAAGAACACGGCACCACTGATGATGTTCTCTCCTCCCCTCTCAAAGATCCCATTCTTCACGTCAAGAGGATGTACCAGATTATGAATCTCAAGTGGAACCAGTGTGCAGCTTTCCGCAACGCTGTTCAAAATCTTGGCGGTCGTCTACCTGTGGAGTCCACTCGGAGCAGATTTTGGGGTGCCGGCATTGACATTTCTGACATGCCCCGAAATTTCAAATTGATTCATGTGCGCGGAAAGAACCTCCTGGGTTGGATCATCGCCCTTGTTGGATTCAGACACTCCTTCGAACAAGGTACTGTGTCTCAGTTCATCACCATGTACACCAATGGGCCGGACCTTCCTGTTCACAAGGGGCTCTACTACCTGCTAGAAGCCCTTCCTCAATCCGATCGCCCACCTCACCCTGCTGCGATCGACAAGGTGGAAAAAGGAGAAGAAGAGGAGGACGAGGAGGAGGAGGAGGAGGAAGAAGAGCAGCAGGAGCAGCAGGAGCCGCAGCCAATGCTAACCGACACCCCCCTGTCTCCCAATGAGACCTGTCCTCCCACACCACCTTACACACCCATGAGTCCTCAGTATCCACCTCCGCCTTACCCGGAACCGGAAACAACGACCAAACCACCATCGCTGCTGCCGCCGCCGCCGCCCTATCCCTCCTGTGGCCTACCAGTGTGTCAGGAGATGATGATACCTCCCTCTACGTTCATACCAATGACGAGCCAGGGCTGTGCACTTCTTCCTCGATGTCTGGATGACCTACTAGATGAGGACGACAACGCCATGCTCCAAGCAAGAAACAACACCGCGCCGCCGCCGCCGCCCCCGCCGCCGCCTGCCGTCACCACTCCTCCGCCGCCACCGCCACCACCACAATCCATCATCAAGACAGCGCCTCCTACCAGGACAACTACCACCATCAGTAGCAGTATCGTTGGCTGAAGAAGGACTGTGGTCTGTGTGCGTGTGTGTGCCTGCGTTTTGCGTGTGGGCGTATGTCCGCGCGCGGTGAAAAAATTTCGTAGAAATGTTTTTTCAGCGCGCCTCCCCCCCTGTCGGGGGGGGAGGCGCGCTTTGTCAAAACTCGTGTACTGACCCTCGCACGCACGCACTGACTAGTGCGTGCGTGCGAGGGTCAGTGCAAGAAAAAATGTCAAAAAAATAAATAAAAAAATGTGGTAAAAAAATAAGGACATGGGATTGTTGAGGCTGTATAAAAATGTAAATATGTATGATGTGCTGTAAAAAAATAGGGCTGAAAAAATGGCTAATAAATATATCGGAGAGAATGAATCCTTTTATGTTTATTTGCCGAGCGACGGAGGAAATCCTGATATATTTCCAAACAACAAAAACACCAACTTTACCATTGCCTTAAACGAAGCTTTGGTATTGAACAAGGAAGAGTGGGTGGTGGGTCTTCAGGAGATTTTTTTACCAGTGACAATGTACAATATTCTTCCGGAGATGACGAAATTTCAGATTGGGAATCTTTATGGACATAAATACATCCAGATTCCACCTGGGCTTTACACCCCTGAGCATTTTGCATCAGCTGTGCGACAGCAAATTGCCGAAAATGGTATGTTGAAAAAATGGGAAGACGGGGGCAGAATTGAAACCGGAGAGGTACCTGCCACCCCAGTGGAGGAAGATCAAAACCAAGGGCGGACAAGTACCTTTGTTGAGGATGCAGATGGGTCTTTAAAGAGGCGAGCTCCTGTACTGACTACAGAAGACACCCAGATTCCACCTGTACGACGGAAGGGGGAAGAAGAAGAAGGTATTGGAGAGAATACTGAATATCTTTGCAGAGAATGCGGGCTTCGTTTGGCAAACGATGAATCAGTGTCCAAGCACACTGACGCAACCGGTCATGCGGCATTTGTTCCTGTATTGCCAGCAAAGACGGAAGGAGATTTTGGTACTATTGATGCAAAAATCAAAGCCGAGACTGATTCTGGTTCTGATCCTCCTTCTCCTCCTTCCCCTCCTCCTGCTGCTCCTATTCCTCAGGAGGAATATGTTTGTGGACACTGTGGTGATCGTTTCACAAACTTAACGTTATTGAACTTGCACACAGAAATAGCACTGGGTCATAGTCAACCCAGGACCAGGAGGTATTGTAGGATTTGCAATATTCAATATCCAGGTCATATGATGTTCCGATCACACATGCAGCACGTACATAAGTCCGTGTATTGCAGCTATTGTGATATCTTGTTTCTAAGTAGAGACCTGTTGCGAGCGCACATGCGATTCGTACATGGGCAACGTGATAAACTTGAAAGTACTGCATTGATGGCAGCGCAATATCCCATGAGCAGGGATGAAAATGCCCGGCGCTCAGAAGCAAAATCTGCCATTATTGCAACTACAGGTGAATTGCCTGTGATGACAAGAGAAATTGAAATTATCACTACAACAACGATAAGACCTGTCGCAGCAGATGGATCAGCAGGAGAAGAGGGGATCCCACCACCAAAAGAAGAGAAAATCATTCACAGTCATGTTGACGCTTCTGCTTTGAGCAAGCGTTTTGAGGGAAAAATTATTTACCATGCTAATGCCAAAAAATTCTATTTTCATTTGAATACGGGTGAATTTTTTAAGGTCATGAACAGAGACTTGAGAGCCATGATGGGTTTTGGGCAAGAAGACCATGATAATAATGGGGTATTGACCCATGGCATTACCAATGAAGGTAAGGTTTTAGGGTTAGGAGGAAAACGAGGGTTGATTGGCTTGACTTATCCAGCTGAATTTGATTTGTTCACTCGCCTTATTTACGTGTACACAAATATCATAGGCATGTCTTCTGTAGGTTCCATCACATCTCCGATCTTGAGAATCATGAGTAATAACATCACTCTTGGAAAAATTCAGGAATCTATCATTCATAATGTTTATGACCCACCTCAATATTTTCCTCTGTCCTCAAACAGAACTCGGGAAATCAATATCCAGTTGAGAGATTTTCTTGGGCGAGAAATTTCCTTACAAAGTGGGAAAATAGTAGTAGTTTTACATTTTAAACGTGCCAAAAAAATTATGACTAGAAAAGAGTAATAATTGCTGAGAGTATGGGTGTTAACAAGGTCAAAAAAATTTTCCTGTCATAGAAAAAAATGGTTAAGGCTAGAAGGAAAAGGAGGAATACAAAAAGTCTTGCTTGCATATGCAAAATGGCACATGCTAATTGTGGTTTGTGGAATTTAATAGGACCCAATAACAAAAATAAAAACCAAAGAGCACAATTGATTGAAAGCTTGAACCAAAAACAGGTCTGTGAAATCCAAGATGTAGTCAAAGCTTTTTTGGACAGAAAAATTGATGTTCCTCCCAATGTGATATCAAAACTTAAGAAAGATAAAGCTTTTCTTTATGAGTTTTGTAAAAGCAACACTCCATTGCGAGAAAAGAAAGAAATGATTTATCAAAAAGGAGGATTTTTGCCTTTCTTACTGCCTTTGCTTATTGGGTCAGGTGTGACAGGTGCTGTAGTAAAATTTGCAGGGAAAAAAATTGCCAAGCCCATCCTTAAAGCTGTGGTAAAGAAAGGTGTCAATAAATTGGAGCGAAAGTTATTCAAAAAATGAATCAAGAGGGCCAAGAGATAGTTCTCCAACTAGGGAGCAGGAAAAGAAATATAAGCAAAAAGCAAAAACACATATTGATCAAGAGTTTAAATGAAAACCAGATGATGTCTGTAACTAAATTCCTCAGTGACATCTTAAATAGTGATTCAGGTCTCAATGAAAAAGAAAAAAAGACATTAATGTCTCAAAAAAAGCTGATTAGGGCAGTGAGTGTCAATGCACAATATTTTGATTTGTCAACCAAAAAAATAGCTCTTGCAAAAATCAAACCCAAGGTATGGTCTGTTTTATTTAAATATATCTGATTCACAATGAAGGCTAGTCCCAAAAAAGCTTGAAAAAAATCATGCCAAATTTCAAAGAAAGCCTATTGGTTCCAAGCTCCATCATGGCTAAAATAAATGATGGTGGTAGCACAAAAAATAACACCAATGAAGATGTTCAGGGATACACAAAACTTTCAAAACTTGCCAACATGATCAAAAATACTCGAGATCCTAATTTTGAGAAACAATTAGGAGAACAAATGGTTCAAAAACAGACTTTAGCAGAAAATGAAGAAATTCAGTCCATTTTGGTTTTCTTTTCTCGCACTGCACATCGAGATAAAGTTTATACTTTTCTCAGATACCTCAAACAATTTATGGGAGAAACAATAAGATGGAACACAAAAAATTTGGCCATTACATTAGCAGGAGAATACATGGCTCGTACCAACATAGTGGAGATTATCAAATACCTATTTGGCTGGGGCACATATTATATTACTCAGATTAGGCAGCCCCCTGGATTGCCTTTTGGAGTTCCTAGAGGTGCAATGGAGATGTACAAATTAATAATCGAAAGCTTGGGTGAA
>JAAUYE010048245.1_pt1 | contig 14892 bp, 12 predicted proteins | sample 7278081 | NCBI WGS metagenome assembly JAAUYE01 (sample SAMN14350131, study PRJNA611818) | marine sediment metagenome | isolation source: surface marine sediment (0.6m) | place: French Polynesia: Moorea | collected 2018-08
ATCCTTGTAAAGCGTCAACCAGCCCATTTCGGGTACCTCGCTTTGATACAGCTCGGGGTCCTGCCCGATAACGGCTGGCAGGTCGGCGTCGGGATCGACTCGAAGCGCCTGCAAACTGGGGTCGGCTTGCAGCGGAATCTCCGGGTCGTCGTGTATTGCAAAGAACTTGAGCGCATACTCGTCCTGTTTCCAGGTACAGGGCGTGCCCTTGGGGATAATGAAACTTTCACCGGCGTTGAAGCGATCGGATTTTCCGGATTCGTGCTCGATGATGATCGAACCCTCGAGCACGATCATGAATTCATCGACATCATAGGGTCCGGGCACCAGTTCGTGCGGCGTGCAGTCCCAGACGCCGGAATAAAAAATGCTGCTGGCGGTGTCGAGATAAGTGTGGCCGGTTTGCACCGGTTCACCGGATTGCAGTGCTTCTGGCGGGTAGGCGCCCCAGTCGTGCATACCGTAGTCAGGGTGGCCTTTGCGATCGTACTTGATGACGGTTAAATCTGCCATTGTTCTACCCTCCAGTTTTGATCGTGCAAAATATATCACAACCAGATTATCGTTTAATGCGGATTTGGATAGTCGTTGTCGGCTAGAATTCCCGGCAGCGGACCAGCAGCCGGAGTCGAACAACAGCGAGGGCGTATGAAAGTCATCAGTTACAACATTCAATATGGTCGCGGCCGGGATGGCGTTATCGATCTGGTGCGCAGCTGTAACGCGATACGCGGCGCCGACATCATTTGCCTGCAGGAGGTCGATCAGCACTGGCAGCGCAGTGGCGACATCGACCAGGCCGCCGAAATATCGGGTCTGCTGCCGAGCTATTACGCGGTTTATGGTTCGAGTTTCGATGTCGATGCGAGCGCGCCCGCCGCCCATGGCGCGATCACCAACCGGCGCCGTCGTCACGGCAACATGATTCTGTCGCGCTGGCCGATACTGAGTATGCGGATTCTGAATCTGCCGAAACAGGATTATGCCGAGAAATTCAATATGCATATGACCTGTATCGAGGCGGTAATCGATACCGGCACGACGGTGTTACGGGTTTACAACTATCACGGCGGATATCTCGAGGCAGCTGAACGCCTGATGCAGGTGGAGTATTTTGCGGATGTATTTGCACGCTCGCCCGGCGAGGGCGGTGCCTGGTCGGGGGAATCGAATATCGGTGACGACGACTGGAGTAATCGACGACCGGCGCCACCGTTACCGGCGACCGCGATTTTCTGCGGCGACTTCAATGCGCGCCCCGATAGCGAGGAATACCGACTGATGATCGAATCCACGGGGTTGGAGGATTGCTGGGCCCTGGTCGATCCAGCCAACCGAATGACGTCGACCGGCAGCCGGGAATCTGCCGACGGGATCGAAGAGTATGGCAAGATCGACCATATCATGGTGACACCGGATCTGAGCAAAACGGTCCAGCAGGTGGCCATCGACCACGCGGCAGATGGCTCGGATCACAAACCGATCGAGGCCGAACTTAGGCTAGCGTGACAGTGCTTTTCTCACCTGCGAGCTGGTGATGACGCGGTTATTTTTTACGTACTCTTCGTGGTTTTCTTCAACCCGCGACAGGTCGTAAACATAGTTCACCATGGTGCCTAACGAGCGTTCCATGCCAGTGTCCGACGGATTGCCCAGAATGTTGATGCGTTCCAGGATCGCACCGTTTTTCAGGTGAAACCGGGCCACCGGGTCGAGCGGCTGGTCGCGATCGTTTTTTTGTTCGAGGAAGTAGCTTGCGGCCAGCTTTTCGATCTCGTCGCGTAGCTTATCGTCGGCGTCGGCGTCAAAATTTTCGATTAGCGCCGCAACGCTTTCCTCGGTCTGCGCCTGGCCCTCGACCCAGCGCCGGAAGCCGGGAGCCGGGGAAATCGTGGCAAAGGTTTTCAGTTGCGGAAAACGCAACTTCAGGCTGGTTGCGACCTGTTTGATCAGGAAGTTGCCGAAAGAGACCCCGGCGAGCCCGCGGTGACAGGTCGATATCGAGTAAAAAATCGCGCAGGAGGGATTTTCCGGCGCTTCGGCCTCAGGGTCGCGCTTGAGAATCTCGCCGATTCCCTGGGGTACCTTGTCGGTCAGCGCGACCTCGACGAACACCAGCGGCTCATCTTCCATCGACGGATGGAAAAAGCCGTAGCAGTAGCGGTCGGCGGGCTCCAGCCGTTGACGCAGCTCGGACCAGCTCTCGATTTCGTGCACCGCCTCGTAGGCGATTATCTTTTCCAGGATATGCGCTGGCGTGGTCCAGTCGATAGGTTCCATCAACAGGAATCCGCGATTGAACCAGGCGTTGAAGAGGTGGTGAAAATCGGTGTCGATTTTTTTCAGCTCGGGCTGCTCGCGCATGGCGGCGAGCAGGTGTTCGCGCATCTTGACCAGGCGCCGGGTTCCGCCGGGGGTTAGATTGATACGCCGCAGCAATTCCTGCCGACCCGGTTCCGATGCGGCGGTTACGCGCAACAGGTTCCCGGCGTCGGGATTACGCTCGTAATCGCCGATGGCGTTTTTGATGGCATCGACATCGATGTCGTAGTCGGTAAGCAACAGGTCGAAAAACTCGAGTCGTCCCGGTTCATCCAGTTTTTCGTAGGCGTTGAGTATTCTCTCGGCTAGCAACAGGCTCGAATACTCGCCATCGGAAGCCATCATCATGGCGCACAGCGATTCAATCGTTTCGGTTTCATCATTGAATAAATGTTTGCGAACGACCTGCGGCGCCCATTTCGAAAGGCGCAGTGAGGGCATTAAGTCCTGGAAGAATTGCATGTCAGTATTTCGATACCTTGAATGGGGTGCAGTTTAACCCATTAAGGATTGCTTGAGTGCAGCAACAACAACGAAATGTGACGGCCATCCCGGTGGAAGGTTCCGCCGAACGTCCCGGGCGGGGATAGCTGGCTACTGGTAAATGATTTCCGCGGTAAAATTAATCGTCGTATCGTCGTAGTTCAGATGCGATTTGAGCTCCTGCCACACCGATTCGGAATTTACGATCCTGACGTGATCGGTGTTCCTGGTAACCACCAGCTTGGTGAGCGGATACTTTGCGCAAAACCTGACGGAATCGGTGACCGAGCTTTCGGGATCCGACTCGTCGTGCGCGATAACGGTAGGATCGCCATACTTGTCGAGGTTACGCGCCAGTTCCAGCTTCTGGTATTCGCTGCGGTAGTTTTTGGCGAAACGGTTGGCGTATTGCTTCACCAGGTCGGAATGCAGCTTGAGGCTGACCAGTTTCCTCAGGAAGAAAAGCTTGTAGTTGAAAATCGGCGCTATCAGGAACAGGGGTGTATCGCGCACCAGGGCATTGCGCGCCGCGGCGATGGCGATGCAGCCTGTGGAATGCCCGACGATCGCATAAAGCCCGTCGTTCGATTTCTTCACCAGCTCCAGTATCCGGTTAGTGGTTGCCACGGATTGATGCAGGGTGGCGGGTTTCATGTCGCTTTGGCCGTGACCCAGGTGGTCGAATGCCAGCGAGCTGAATCCACACTGTGCCAGGCCCCGCATCAGCGGGAAAAACTGTTGTGCACTGCCGCCCCAGCCGTGCACGAAGACGACGGTGGGACCCTTGCCCGTCTGGTAGGCCGTCACCTGGCCATCGTTAGTCTTGATTTCGGTCTGGGTAAAGCCGCGAGGCAGCCTGAGTGGCTTGTTGTCCCGGGCTTTCGGGACGAAGAGCATCGAATCGATCTTGTTGTTGGTCCAGCTAGGCATCAGCCGGGTCATCAGGCTGGCCTTTTTCTTGGCAAATGTCGGAAACAGGTTGTTGAAGTTGATGCCGCTCGTCAGCGTTGAAGTTTTCTCCATTTTTCGGAAACCTTCTTTATTTTTGGCTCTAAATAGTACCTGATATTTAAGCCCATTTGAGCGCTGGCGAGGGGTAAATATGTCACACTGAAACGGGTAAAAATGCGCTGTGGACGCGGTCGATTGCGGCCGGATTCCGCCGTTTCCTTACTGCTCTGGAAGAGTGGGAAAAATCCATCCAATAGAATCAGCGTCTTGAATCGCTTTCTTAATGTTATTTCTGGAAAACCTGAATATTTATGACCACAACTCACCCGGTTCACGCTGACCGGTGACGACCCCTCGGGTATTGGTAATCGGCATGCGGCAGCGCTCGCCGAGGGTTTCGAGTTCGTCGGGGTGCAGCGCGTCCAGGTGTCTCAGGACCGCGAGTAACGCGACTTGCGCCGCTTCCCCGGTGCCATCGTCGATCTTGAGCGCGATGCCGAGGCCTTTATCCCTGAGGGCAGCGGTATAAACGCCGTCGGCACCGGTTTTAACCAGGACCCGGCGACCTGTTAACTCCATGATTTCGGTACAGAGCCGGCCTGAGCCCGCGACCATGAACGGGTTTTCGGCGATCGCGGTTGCAATTCGATCGACGGCTCCGGCGCGCCCTGCAGTCAGCTCATCCGGTGCCGCCAGGCGTGCGAATGCGGTTGCTATCGAGCGCAGCGGCATCGCGATAACCGGGATCCCGCAACCGTCGTAGCTCCACGGCAGTTGCCGCATATCGACCCCTGCCATGTCGCCGAGGGCGTCGAACCAGCGCTGCTGCGCGGGGTGTTCGCGTTTGATGTAACCGCGTGTCTCCTCGCCGAGGAAACGTGCCGTGGTCAGCATGCCGGTATGCTTGCCGGAGCAGTTGTTGTGAATCCGTCCCGGTTGTCGGTGATTGACGATAAGCGTCTCCGCGGTTTTGCCATGCAGCGGTGCATGCGGGCCGCATTCGAGCGAGTCATCGTCGAGTTCGATGCGCCTGAGCCAACGGTGCACCGCCTCGGTGTGCTCGGGTTCCGCATTGTGCGAAGAACAGGCCAGCGCGAGTTCGGCGTTGCTCAGTTCGAAATGATCGGCGGCGCCACTCTCGACCAGCGGTAGGGCCTGCAGGGGCTTAACCGCGGAACGCGGGTAAACCGGCGTCTCGGCATCGCCCCAGGAATGCAGCACCCTGGCCCCGGGGCCGCACACGGCGACCGCACCGCGGTGACGGTTTTCGATGACGTTCCCGCGCAGCGTATTTACCAGGATGGGGTTGCTCATTGGCCGCTATTCCCTGGCCACAGCGCCGGGAACCGGTCTTCCCGGCCCCGGTCGACAAACGAGTCTAAGGGTTCGCTCAGGATTTGGCGGTTTGCCATCTGGGCCATCTCTGTATCGTAATCAATCCGACGCCGGCGATTGCCAGGCATCCCCCGGCGGCAATCTTAACAGTCAGCGATTCGCCGAGGAAGACGATACCGCCGCACACGGAGGTCACCGGCAGCAACAGCAGAAACGGCATCACCTGGTTGACGTTGTAGTGACCGAGCAGGTGATACCAGATTGCGTAGGCGAGCGCGGTCATGACCAGTCCGAGGTACGCCACCGCGCCCCAGGCTGCAATCGACGCGGTCGCGATCTGCGCCAGTTGATCGCTTTCGAACAGGAAGGAGGCGATAAAGAGCTGTGGCGTGGCGAATAGCGCGACCCCGCTAATCAGCCGGAACCCGCCGAGGTTGCCGAGTTGCTTGATCATGATCTGTCCGACGGCCCAGGTGAAAGCGCCGCCGATGACCATGAAGGCGTAAATCAGATCGCCCTGGAGTTTGGGCTCACCGATGATCAGCAACGCCCCGCCGAACGCGATGACGATACCGAGCCCCTGTTTCAGCGAAATCCGGTCGCCCAGCACCAGCCAGGCCAGCAACAGGCCGAAGGGCACTTCGAGCTGGACCAGCAGCGCCGCGGTCGAGGCGTCGATACCGCGCACGCCGTTAAATGTCAGGCTGTACTGCAGTGCGGCACTGATCAGCGAAATCCAGAATAATTGCCTGAACAGACCAGGGGGAGGGCGGAAGAACCAGATCAGGCAAAAGGCCGTCAGCGAGAACCTCAGCGCCATCAACAATATTGGCGAGAAATGTGACATTGCCGCCTTGGCGACGACGAATCCCATACCCCAGATGACCGCGATCGAAATCGCGAGTAATACATCGACCGGTTTCATGGAAAGCAAATCGATGATGCGATCGGATTAAACCTTGCGTCGATTTGTCGAACCAGGCTGGCGCGTTTGGCTACTCCCTGACCACTGTCACCGAGCAACCGGCGTGACGCGCAACTCTCGCTGAATTGGGCCCGAGCAGGAAGTCAGCCAGCGACGGCCGGTGCGCGCCCATGACGATGTGATCGATTTTCAGATCCTTGGCGGCTTCGACAATTTCGCGATAAACCGTGCCATTTTCGACGACGACGCCCGCCTGCATCGCCTTGGGGACACTTTTGTCGGCGATTTTCTGCAACTGCTTGGCCGCGTCATCCTTCCATTCCTGTAGCGGATATTCGGTCGAGCCATGCATCTCGCCGCGAATCGCGTAGCGTTGGTCGATACCCGGGGTGATGCCGGGGATTACGGTCATCAGATAAATCTGGGCGCCCTCGACGCCGGTCGCCATCTGCACGGTCTTTTCGATTACGCCAGCCGAAAGGTTCTCGTCTTCGAGATCTATCGGTGCTAAATAATTTACCATCGTCTTGTCTCCTCAATAACTTGCGTGGTTAAAGGTCGTCTGGCATTTTGAAGTCGCGCGGACTGGGCAGGGCAACCAGGTAAAGTATCCAAACCGTAAACAGGATCATCAGGATATTGATGACCGAGATATCCGCGCTGAAAGGCAGCGACTTGTCCACGACCGTAATTTCCGGTACCAGCGAACCGTGAACCGGGATGGCCGGATCGATGACATCCATGGCGCCGAGCGACTCGCGGATCGACTCCACCGCGCCGGCGCTTACCGGAATTGCCGCGCTTGAGTCGATACCGGCGGTTCCCGGCCCGACTTCGCCCGCGGTTTGCACCGTCTTGGCGGGGCTGGCGAGCACCAGTTGGGTGCTGACGGTTGTGACCGCACTGGACTGGTTAGGATAGGTGTCTGCCGGGATCGTGGCGGGCCGGATAAAGCTGAATCTTGCGGTATGTCCGCCCTGCGCCCATTCATCGAGGCTCAGCAGCCGGTAAAATCCGTTGCGCATCAGGGTTGCGATGGCGCGGTCTTTCGACGGCGCCATCAGGAACACCCCGTCATGACTACCCCTGGTCATCGCCAGCAACTGCGCCCTTGGATTGTCGTCGGAGTTCACTACTTCGATCTTGTCGGCGATACCGAACGACTGCAGCAGCATTTCCAGCACGCGCGCCGAGCCGGAGCCCCTGGGACCGGTCGCAATCTTGCTCATCCCGGAAATGGAGTCGGGGCCGTTGGCGAGCCCGACCAGATGCGCCGATTTGTAACCGAGTACCGCGAATGCCTCGGCCAGGCCCTTGGGCATCGGGCCCTCGCCGTCAAGCCGGTAAAACGCCTCGGCACCGACGATCGCAACTCGCGCTTCACCGGCGGCCAGCGTTTCGAGCGGAGTTTCGCTGTTGGCAAGGTCCAGGTCGCTGCCCGCGTAACCCGCTCGAATCGCGCGCAGGGCCCGTGCGGTATCGATACCGCGAACCACGCCAGGATCCCCGACCACGGCTATCTTGGCGGCGCCGCTACCCTTGGCATCTTCGGGTAACAAACCCTTCGAGGCGAGAAAGTTGGCGGCCACGCTGGCCGCCGATTGCGCGTCCAGGTCTACCGCCTTGTTCATTACCTGCATGTCCGCGGCGGTAATTTTTCCGCTCAGTTTTTCCAGGACTGCGCGTAGATCATTGAGGCTGGCAAGGGCATCCGAGCGCACCAGCGGCGCAACCTCGTAAACCGGGAAGAATCCCAGGTTGTCCGTTAAGACAACCAGGTCATATTCGGCAATCTGGCCGTCGGTCATGAACAGTTCGCCGACATCGGCCGAGCCGTCCAGCAGTGCCGACACGATTTTGTCTTTACCCTCGGTGCCAACCGGGTGCGTCGTCGTGCTCGAGCCGGTTATACCGTAGCGGCGATTCATCTGCTGCAGGCCGTCCGCCGGCCGTTGTACGAAATCCTCGTCGACGACATATCTGAGACCGGACACTTTGGTCAGGTCTCCGATCGTGCTGACCCCGAGATCTTTGGCCCGCTCGCGCGTCATGACCATCGCGTAGTCGTTGGAAAAGCCGAACTTACCGGTCAGCTCGAGGCCCAGCGGCTTGAATAGTTTCTCGACCGTGGCGGTCGAGGCTTCGCCGTCGCTGGTAGGGGCCTGGCCGAGGAAGGTCAGGCTGGTGCCGTTATACTCCGGGTAAACATCGAGTACGTTCTGCTTGACCGCTTCCATGATCTTCGGCGTGAGTCCGAACGGTATGCTGCGCTCGACCGGGATGCCCTGAGCCTCCGCCATCTGCGCGATCATCTCCGCCAGGATCATGCTTTCCGCGAAAGGCTTGGCGCCGACCCTCAAACTCTTGCGATCCTCGCCGCCGCAGGCGACGAGCAGGCTGCAAACCAGGAGGGCAATCGCGTATTTCGTGTATTTCTTAGTCATTGTCATGTCCCCCCTAGGCCGCGCTCTCATCGGTGGCGTCTGCCCCCGAAACCTGGCGCACCACGGTGTGCGTCTCCCTGACCTTCGGATCATCGCGCACGATTCTGAAAAAGGCCGCGAGCTGCAGGATGATGATGAAGGTGAACGGAATCGCCCCGGTAATCGCCATCACCTTGGCCACCTTGACGCTTTCGGTAACGATGGTGGCAACGGTAATGCCGGTGATGATCAGGCCCCAGGTCAGCTTGAGCTTGGTGACCGGATTCAGGTTACCCGCGCTGGTCATCATGCTGATAACGAAGGTACCCGAATCCGCGCTGGTAACCAGGAAAATGAAAATCAGGCAGACCGCGAGGAAATTCAGCAGCGTGGTGCCGGGGAAGTATTCGAAGAATCCGAACAGCGCGCCCGCGACGTCGGCGAACACCTTGTCGGCAATGCCGCCGGCGCCGAACATTTCGATATGAATCGCGGCGCCGCCAAACGCGGCGAACCACAGCATGGAAACGATGGTAGGCACGCCAACCACATAGATAACGAACTCGCGGATGGTGCGGCCGCGGCTGATGCGCGCAATAAAGATTCCCACGAACGGACCCCAGGCCAGCCACCAGATCAGGTAGGTCAGGGTCCAGCCGTGAAACCAGTTCCAGGACCCGGCCGGCGTGTAGGCGTATGTCTTGAACGACATCGGTACCAACTGGATCAGGTAATCACCGATGGAATAGATGAAGGACTGGAACAGGTAAGCGGTAGGGCCACCGAACAGCACCACCAGCAGGATCAGGATGGCGACCACCATGTTGATATTACTTAGGATCTTGATTCCCTTGTCGACCCCGGTGCAGGCCGATAGCAAAAAACATACCGTCATCACCGCGATAATAATCATGCTCATGGTAACGTCGTTTTCGGTGCCGAACACGGCGTTCATGCCGGAACGCACCATCAGTGTGCCCATCGCCAGCGAACCGGCGAGGCCGAAAATAACCGCGATAACGGCCAGGATATCGGCGGTGTTTCCGATCTGCTTCAGCGCCGACTTACCGAACACGTTCTTGAATCCGACCAGGATGGGCGTCGAAACCATCGACGGCAAACCGAGCCGGAAGGTGAAATAGGCGATAACCAGCGCGCAGCAGCCGTATATCGACCACGCGTGAAGGCCCCAGTGCAGGTTGGTGATGACCATCGCGTTGCGGGCCGCCATCGCGGTTTCACCCTCACCGACGGGTGGTGTCATGAAATGATAAATCGGTTCTGCCACGCCCCAGAAAAGCAGGCCGGAGCCCATGCCGGCGGCGAACAGCATCGCGACCCAGGAGCCGGTGCTGAATTCGGGTTCGTCGTCATCGGCGCCGAGCTTGATATTACCGTACCTGGAAAACGCCATGAAACCCATGATGACGAGAAAGGCGGTACATAAAGCCAGGAAGTACCAGTCGAGCGCGGTGAGCGAGTAATTCACCAGCCATTGAGCCGCACCGGTCATCGAATCGGGATCGGCGACCCCCCAGATGGCGATGGCGGCGCACAGTACCAGTGAAACGAGCATTACGGTATTCATACGATAAGACCCCCTCAGTCTGCCCCGATCGGCGTCGGGTTCTTGTTTTTCTGCACTCGGGCAGGGAGTTAAATACTCATCGCTGCCTGTCTCGGTGCATAAATATTATTGTGGCTAGGATAAACACAATTACTGCGCAAGTCTAATAGGCGCTCTAATCCGGTGTCCGCCGCGATGACGACGCCCCGATTCCGATTGCGGACGCGTGGCCGGCCGCGGTTAGCGAGCGGCGACGATACCGACTTCGACCAGCAGGTTTGGCGATGCCAGGCGCGCCTCGATGCAGGCGCGTGCCGGGGCGTGCCCGTCGGGAACCCAGGCATCCCAGACTTCGTTCATCTGCGCAAAATGACCCATACTCGCGATCCAGATTTGCGCTGACAGGATTTTGCTGGGGTCCGAGCCAGCCTCGTCGAGCAGTTTCTCGACCTTTTGCAGTACCTGCCGGGTCTGGACCGTGATATCGGCGCTGGGGTCGTCGGCCACCTGGCCGGCGAGGTAAACGGTGTCGCCGTGAATCACGATCTGACTCATGCGCTGGTTGCCGTGATGGCGGATAATCGACATGGAATTTCCTCCTTAACGGTTAACGGTTAGTATTTTGCGCGGGAATTCGGTGATGTACTCGCTACCGCTCGCGGTGACCGCGATAGAGTCGCCGATGCGCCCGCCGAGGCGGCCATCGACGCTGATGCCGCCGTCGACGGCGAAGGTCATGCCGACCTGCAGCACAGTCTTGTCCCCGTGTTTCAACTCGGGGGATTCGAGATAGGCCATGCCGATCGAGCGTCCGGTGCGATAACCGGTTGCGAAGCCGCGCTCGCGATAGACTTCGTCGGCGGCCTCGGCCACCGATTCGGCGGTCACGCCGGGCCGGATCGCTGCGATCGCGGCCTGCTGCGCGTCGATCGCGGCCTGTTGCACCTCTGCCGCTTCGTCGCTGACTTCCCTGATGAAAAACATGCGATCGAAGCCGAGCTTGTACTGTTTGAACTGGGCCATGTTGCAGAAGCAGAAATAAACCGGGTCGCCCTTTGCCAACGGCTTGACGCTGGCGCGGCGGTGCACCATCGAGGTATCGCGGCCCGACTGCATGATTTGCAGGTTGTGAATCATCGGTGAAATAAACGCTTCCCAGCCTTTGGCGGTAAGGAAGCCGGCCGCCTTGCGCGTTCCGGCTTCGATCACCGCCAGCGCCGCTTCGTACTCGGGGCGTCCCTCGCCGAGCGCGCCCTCGGCGCCCCGCATCATCGCGCCGGCGATTTCCCCGGCCTGCTTCATGACCTCGATTTCCTCGGGTGACTTGATCATGCGCATTTCACCAAGCAACGGCGCGATATCGTGCAAGTGGATACCGGGCATCTGGTCGTCGAACCAGTTGCGCACGATCGGTGGTAGTGCTGCTTTTTCGACACCGATTTTTCCCGGGTTGTCGCCGATCGCCTGTTGCAGCACTTTTTCCCAGCGCCGCTCGCCGGCATCTTCCCAGGTTTCTATATTTTCGACCCAGGTCATCGCGCCCACCATTTCGCTTTCCATCAGCGGGGTAATCACCAGCGGCGCTTCGTCGGGCCGGACCAGCAGGAAAGTCGGGCGCCCGAATTCGACCGAGAGATAGCCCCAGAAACCCGCGAGGTAGGCGATCGAACTCTCGTCGGTAATGATGGCGAGGTCGATGCCCGCGTCCTTGAGGCGGGATTGAAATTCGGTGGTGCGTTGGCGGGCCTGCTCGAGCATTCTTGAGTCCTGGATAGCGCGGATAGTCGCATGTATATATCATACCGTTTCGACTAAAGGAATTTTTAAACCCATGCCTACCACCTCCGTGCTGGCCCCGGCGCCAACCGATATCCGCTTCGACGACGGTCGTCATGCACGTGCCAAGATCGGTTACGTGCTGCTGGCTACCGAGCAAACGGTGCAGGACGACGTTCTGACCCTGCGCCCGCCGGGCGTCGGCATCCATTTCACGCGCGCTGCGATCCCGGACTCGATCACCAGCGAATCGCTGGCCGCGCAGGCCGACCTGCTGGCCGATTGCGCCTCGACGCTGCTGCCGGACGGCAGTCTCGACGTGGTGTGCTATGCCTGCACCTCGGGCAGCCTGGTGATCGGCGAGGAACGCGTTTTCGCCGAGCTCAAACGCGGCGCGCCCGGGGCGCAGGCGACCTCGCTGATTACCGGTGTCATCCGCGCGCTGAAGGCTTTGCAGGCTCGGCGTGTCGTCGTTGCCACGCCGTATCTCGACGAGGTCAACCAGCGCGAGGTCGAGTACCTCGAGCAGGCCGGCTTCGAGGTGGTGTCATTGTGCGGGCTCAACCTCGAAAAAGACAGTGACATGGTGCGCGTCGCGCCGGACTATATCGCCGAGTTCGCGCTGGCGCAGGACCGTGCCGACGCCGACGCGATATTCGTGTCATGCGGCGCGCTGCGCACGCTTGACGTAATCGCCGAGATCGAGGCCAGGGCCGGCAAGCCGGCCATCTGCAGCAACCAGGCGATGATCTGGGATTGCCTGCGCCTGGCGGGCATCGACGATCGTTTCAGCGGCTACGGTAGCCTGCTATCGGACTATTAGCGTTAATCCCGTAGCCGGGCTGAAAGACATTAAAAAACTTTCCCGTTATCCCCGCAGATTTTCCCGTCATCCCCGCGCAAGCGGGGATCTTGTCGGGCTAGCGTTATCTTCGGTCTCGAGATCCCCGCTTGCGCGGGGATGACGTTTGTATCGGGATGATTAGATTTGCCTGGTAGCAAGCGTTCAGGCCGGGCTCAGCTCGGTTAGTCGATCGTCGCCGGCTTTTTTCCGTCTGAGAGCGTAATTACTACCTTGTCATCGGTCGTGAGCTGGGCGACCGAGGTTACCAGTCTGTCGCCCTTGCTGACGGTAGCGAAGCCGCGCGCCAGGGTTTTTAGCGGGCTTAGCGTATCCAGCGAACGCGCCTGCAGCGACAGACGATGCCTCGACAGCAGTAGTTTCTGCCGCATCGCGGCCTGGTGATTCTCGACCAGCCGGTCCAATTGTTCGCGCTTGCGGGAAATCGCAAGCCGCGGGCTTGCCTGCGTCAGCCTGGACTGGCACAGCCGCAGGCGGTGTCCGTCCTCGCCGAGGCGATAACGCATGCGCTCGAGCAGCGAATCACAGGCATGCTGCAGACGCAGTTTCGACTGCGCGAACTGGCGCGTCGGATGCTGCTGGTCGAGCGCCCTGACGAGGTACTTCAGGCGCTCGCGCGACTGCTCCAGGCGTAACTGGATCTGGCCCAGCAGGCGTGCCACCCGGTCATCGATGCCCTGCATCATTTCATTGATGTCCGGCGTTACGGTTTCGGCCGCTACCGAAGGCGTTGGCGCGCGATGGTCGGCGACGAAATCGGCGATCGTGAAGTCGATTTCGTGACCGACGCCGGTGACCAGCGGCAGCGGGTAGGCGGCGATGTCGCGGGCCAGCGCTTCGTCGTTGAAACACCAGAGATCCTCGAGCGAACCGCCGCCGCGCACCAGCAGCACGACATCGCATTCGTCGTAATCGAGCACGCGCTTGAGCGCCTGGCGAATTTGTGCCGCCGCGGTTTCGCCCTGCACCGGGGTCGGGAATACGACCACCGGAATATGCGGCGCGCGGCGAGCAATCACCGATAACACGTCGCGGATCGCGGCGCCGCTGGCCGAGGTGACAAGGGCGATCTTTTGCGGATGGGCGGGCAACGGTTTTTTCCAGGCGCTGTCGAACAGGCCCTCCTGGCTCAGCTGCGCCTTGAGCTGCTCGTAACGTCGCATCAGCTCGCCGACGCCCGCGTCTTCCAGGTGGTCGACCACGAGCTGGAATTCGCCACGCGCTTCGTACAGAGTGACCTGGGCCCGCAGCAGCACCTGCTGGCCGTTTTGCGGCTGGAATCCAACGCGGCTATTGCGTCCCTTGAACATCGCCGCGCGGCACTGCGCTTTATCGTCTTTCAACGTGAAGTACCAGTGGCCCGAAGCGGGGCAGGCAAAATTAGAAATCTCGCCCTCGATCCACAAGCTGCCGATGCCCTGGGAAAGCATCTGCTTGACCTCGAAATTGAGCGCCGAAACCGTCCAGATAGCGTCGGCGGTGGGCTGCGCGGGTTGCATGTAAGTTAAACCTTGGAAGTCTCGAGCGGTCATTCTAACCGAACCAGTATTTTGCACCACCCCGGCCGAGAGGTCGCGGGCAACCGCGCCGCGAGTAATTGAAATTTCCAGATTCGCTCACAGATTCCGATAATCTCACTTACGCTCGAGCGCGCATTAATTTATAATCGCGCTTTGCAACAGACCTGCCGGAGTAACCATGCGTATCAGCCAGGAAGCCCTCACTTTCGACGATGTATTGCTGGTGCCGGCAAAATCGGAAATTCTGCCGAACGAGGCGCAACTGCAGACCCGCCTGACGCGCAAAATCGAGCTCAATATTCCGCTGGTTTCGGCCGCCATGGACACGGTCACCGAGGCGAGACTGGCGATTGCAATCGCGCAGGAAGGCGGCCTCGGGATCGTGCACAAGAACCTGCCGGTCGAGGAGCAGGCGGCACAGGTCGCCCGCGTGAAAAAACACGAGAGTGGCGTCATCAAGGACCCGATCACGATTTCCTCCGACACGCTGGTCAGGGACGTTATCGCGCTCACCGAGCAACGCAGGATTTCGGGCTTGCCGGTAATCGGTGACGGCGGCCTGGTGGGTATCGTCACCAAGCGTGACCTGCGCTTCGAGCGCAACCTCGATCAACCGGTGTCATCGATCATGACTCCGCGTGAAAACCTGGTAACCGTCCCCGAGGGTGCCGAAAAGGACGAGGTGCTCGATTTGCTGCATAAACACCGGCTCGAACGCGTGCTGGTGG
>JAAUYE010208684.1_pt1 | contig 14884 bp, 6 predicted proteins | sample 7278081 | NCBI WGS metagenome assembly JAAUYE01 (sample SAMN14350131, study PRJNA611818) | marine sediment metagenome | isolation source: surface marine sediment (0.6m) | place: French Polynesia: Moorea | collected 2018-08
CTCCTTCGATTATTCACTATGACTTTTCCTGAATTGACTCTAGCTGCTGCTGGTTTTCAGTTTCTTTGCTTTGTGTGCCTCGTGGCATTCTATTGCCGCGAAGCAAGTCGTTCAACCAGGCTCTCGAAAAGCGTAACTTCTCTTGAGCAACAATTAAATACGCAAGCTGACTTGCTGAACTCTATCTTGGATTCTTGGGCTGCTAAGTTTGATCCGATCGAACTACAGACTAACGTCAACTCCAACTTGATAAAAGACACAACCACGACGAAAGAGTTTCACTCAAAACTTCAAGTTTTGCACCGCATCCTTGACAGTTTGGTGGACTTTGTTGGTGCTAACCATTCAGTGCCTAAGGAAACGTTTGCACACTGGAAACACCGCCTCAGGACACTGATTCGTGGACAATCAGTAGCTAGTCTGGACCTCATGCCCAATGGAATTTTGGACGGGAATCTTCTTCCTTGCACTGGTTCTGTTTGTTCTCCTGGACTTCAGGCTCACGTTGGAACCAACCAACTTCCTTCTGACAGTGCATCTCCGTCGCCAACTAGCTCGCCTCTATCGAAGACTGCAGCATCCGTGTTACCACCGGAGCCTTCGCGCCCGGATCCTACGTTCTGGCCGACGGAGATACCAGAACTCATCCCGCCGCCGAGCAGCACTCCCTCTCCAGCCTCCTCCCTATCAGGGACCGACTCCACCCGTGGATCACGTCGCCGGCGCAGGCCGAGACGCCGAGCGTTTGATCCCCGTGGAGCCTCCAACACTGACCTCCAGTCTTTCTCACCGCCTACCCCCGACGGGCAACGACCTCCCGACCCGCCACCAAGAAGTCACTACGACCCCACCGCCCCACTCCGCACCCGCACCATTACCGACCCGAGCGGTGACACCGCTGCAGTTGTCACCCTCCCATTTACCCACCCCGCCGGACACTATTGTGCCACCGCCCCTTCCGCCCTCCCAGGAACCATCACCGCTGAGAAGAAGACACTTTACGTACCTAGACAACAACCCCTACCCTGACTCTGACTTGGAGTGAGAACATTTCGTGTCAATATGCCTGGGTATGGCATTCGCACCGCCCTTATCCTCGACACCACGTACTTCGCCATCCTCCTCGCCAGACCTTGACGCGACTCGCTACCGTTTGGACAATATCACTCTCACTGACTTCTCGCCTCTCGTCGCAACACTCACTCCAGGTACGAATCCTAGAGTATACATACGAACCTTTTACGAACTTGTGGTCACTTTTCTCAACAGTTTGGAAGCAAAATTGAACAATGATGAATCTCCAGACTTTTCTCACCCCAATTCGCTTCCATACACAATCTTTCTTGCTTTTCTGCTTCGTATCCCTCTGCCTAGATCTTATCCACTCTTTGCCAATTACGCGTCAGAACAAGGTTACGCTTACGACCGATTGTTGACATATTTTGATGAAAAAGATGTTTTTCGATTGGATATCTTTGACGGGTTAGAGGAAGTGCATCGACTTTATATCCAACACCCTGAACAACTCACGTATCTTAGTATTCCTACTGAGCGTGACATTGTTCAACTTTATCACACTATCAAAGATCAGTTACTCCCAATTGCTCGTGAGAAATTCCAGGATTGTCCCTTTCAATTCCTCACACCACACTTTGATATTCCACCTAATAACGATCGTGAGGTAGCGGACGGTGCTAGTTTCATAAACCCACCAGAGACACCCGACCACCACCGTGCTCCGGTAGCCAATCTTTGCAAACAATTTTTCGAACCCATTACCCCTCCCCCACAAGACTTAATTATTGGCGTAGCCACCCGTCGTACTAATTATCCTTTCCGTCCTCGAGCTAGGCCTTACCCCAATCAGGCTCAAGCACAAGCCCTTGCGGGTGCCGTCGCTCGAGGCGGCGTCCGACAGAACCGCGTTCAACACCGCGTTGCCAATCCTCAAAATCAACCTCGTAGACCAGCACCAGCCCAACAAGGTCCGGCCCCACAACAGCCCGCCCCAAATATACAGTTACCCCCAAACCTCCAATTCCCTCCTCCACAAAACGCCCAAATACAGCAGGGCAATCAACTGCAACAGCCGAATCCGCCAATACCAAATCCACCGCCACCACCACCAATCAATCCGCCACTCCCTGTTGCCAATCTAAATATGGCTCAGGGAGGTGCCCCAGCTGGTGCCGCGGCAGCGGCCCAGGTCAACCAACAAATTCTGAATGCACTTCAGCAACACCATCTTGCTTCGGAAATGATGGTTATGTTCCCCAAATCACGCTTTTCAGGCAAAGACAAGGGAGCAACCATGTCTCATTGGACTGAATTCGATACGTACATTACTTATCAAAATGTCCACAACAACCTTCAACAATTCGCAGATCAATTACGCATGTTTCGCATGACTCTTACCCCGCCTGCATCTGAATGGGCTACTGCCTTGCAAAATGTCAACAATCTCCAACAACTAAGAGATGCATTCCTTCAAAATTTCTCCCCTTGGGGAACTAACATCGTCTCACTCGAAGGTGCCTGGAACAAACACAAATTCGACCTGGCTAAAGATGATATCGATGTGTGGCTGTCCAATTTTGATCAGCTTGCCCTCTTGGCTCACAAAAATGACAACGACAAGAAAATCAAACTTCTGTCCCTCCTCCCACCCGAGATCCAACTCCTTACCACTCATTTGGCTGACTACCCTGCCTTAGTACGATATCTCAAACAGTCGGTTGACATTTGGAAAAACATGAAATCACAAGCCGCTGTTTCGGCCTCTTCTACCTCCACTTCTACTCCCCTTGCCTTGTACCATGCCGCCACTATGCCTGCAGTACCAACAATCCCAGCACCCTACCTCCCAATGCCCAGTGCTCCAGTCACTCAATACTATTCTGGAGAATTCGCCCAGTATCCTGACCGTTATGGAAACCCAATTCCCACATATGACAGACCTCGCCAGTCTCCTCAATTCCAACAAAATCGCCCACGGTCAAATAACAATCGTGGCCCGGTTCTTGCTGAGGTCCTGTCAGGAATCTTGGAATTCCTTCAAAACATGCGACGTCCACAGAACACCCGCCCCCAAAACCAAACCAACAACCGGCAGGGTCGCCCAAACTTTCAACGCCGAAATTCCCTACCAAACAACAACAACCGCAACAGACCACAAAACCAGAACAACTATCGTCCTCCGACTGGGGGCAACCAATATCAAAATTCGAATGCCATATCCACTGACAACTCAAATCGTCGCCCACGACGTTCCCAGAGTCAACCACGCCAGTTTCAACCTCCCACTACGTCTCCGCCGACCACCCACCCAGTCCCGCCTACCCCTACTCACCCATCCCAATTCACAATGGATTATTGCAGTGTCTGCTTTCTCGGTGTTCACAATTTTGTCGATTGTGACAAGACTAAAGAACTTTTCTTCCTTGCGGCACAACAGGCTGCCACTCAAAATTTGTAAAACAGCCGACCACATGCACCGCTGGCCCGGCTTCTGTAAATACTCAAGGTGCACAATGGGAACCAGAGTCGGTATATGACTCCGCAGAATTCTATGAGGCTATGGATTCTTTAGCGTGTTTTCCCGAGGAAGTGCCTCGAAGCGCCAACGCTGCGCACCCGCATTTTAATGCGCTCTTTTCGCCTGAGATGGCCATGTACCAAGGAGGCCTTTATGAGGACATTATTCATAGCAATTTGCTAATACATGAAACGCTGATTTTAGAGGAACTTTTTCCTCCAGTCCTCAAGCCTCAATTGGGGGACGCCCCGCTTGTACAGACTCCCACTGAAAAAGTGAGGAATACTCTGCCCCTTGGTTACGTCAACACAAAAATGTGTGACACAAACGTTGAGCATCCGCTCCGTGACGATATTTATCCATATTTTGGTCATACAACTGACCATTTATTTATTCATAAAGGACCATTTGATTCGGATCAAGTATCTTACATGTTCCTACATCATAATACATATTTGGATAATCTGCATGCCGCACAAATCCCTGATCCAGCACCTCCTGAAGATTCCTTACCAGACAAATATGCCTCACTTGTCGTGCCCCTCACCCCCCACACATTTCACAATCATCACAATCAACCTGCGGTTCTCTTGTCCTATTATCTTCAAAATGACCTCGTCATCCTTCAAACAGATGACGTTAATCATCCTCTCAAAGTCCTTGTTGATAATGGTGCTTCCCGATGCATTATGCGCGCGGAATATTTTAATTCCCTAGACGTCCACGACCGACCAAAATTGCACAAATTACCAGGCAATAATACTTGCCGTACCGGCAATGGTTCAGTGGATATCCTTGGACTTGTCTTCTATGCCTTTGTTATCCAGGACATCTATTTTTGTCTCCCCTTTTCGGTCATGGATTCCACAGGCCCTTTTCATCTCCTTTTGGGAAATAATTTTCTTCACTATTATAGCGCTTTTCATGATTATTACGCCAAACAAATCATCCTCCACATACCATTCAAACCGATGGTACCTTTGCACGAAATTACTATTCAACCGCACTCTTCCTATGATATGACATTTGAGGAATTTGTCCCACTCTCTTTTCCGCAACCCTGGACAATTTCTGGTTCCATGATATGTTGGCAAGTGCCCATGGCTGTCATGCATACTTATCCTCGACCTTTTTCTGTATATTTACACAATTCATGCACGCAGTTACGCATTACTAATTCCTATGACTGCCCTCTTCACCTTCCTCTCCAACGATTTATGTTATTCATGGATTTTCGATCCCAATACAAACAACAACCAGACATTCACAACACAGATATTTCCACATATCTTTCTGAGGTCTCGGACATAAAAGCTCCGACGCCCATTTTTGCTGGCACTGCGCCACCTCGTATTCATGAGCCCTGCCTACAAATAAAAGACACTCCTTTTCAAGACGATCTTCCATCCTCTGCCGATCCCTTTCCTTGGCTTGAGCCAGAGGATATTCGTCGCCATCAGACGGATGAAGAAATCCTCAAGTCTCGCCTTGAAATGCATCTATGGGAAATCCCAGAACATCTTAAACAAAAATTTCTCGCCCAGATCCTCCGCGAGAAAGAAGCCTACAGTTTACGCGGTGAAATTGGTCACTGTCCCTTTTTCGAGGTGCATCTTCAAGTAAAAGATGATGCTTACCGAAAAATACAGCCATACCGCAAAACTGACGAAGAAAAGAAGATCATCGACAAAGAAATTCAACGCCTGGAACATTTAGGCATCATTCGTAAAGGCCATACATCCTTTACCTCTCCTTGCATTCTTATTCCCCGCAAGAATGAAAAGCTTCTTCGAGTGGTCACAGATTTCCGACAACTTAATGACGCCCTGGTAAAGATCAACCACACTTTTCCTCTCATTCAAGACTGTCTGATGACTCTAGGTGCCACAGAAGCCGATACTCTTTCCCTTATGGATATCCGTGATGCCTTTCATTCCCTTCGTCTTTCCCCTGAATCCCAGCAATTATGTGGTATCCAACCTTACCAAGGATCTATCACTTACATGTACACCCGCCTTGGTATGGGATTGACCGTTTCTCCTGCTGTCTGGCAACAATTTATTGATATTGTATTCAGTGATCTTACTTCTCGCGCGAATTTCAAAATCATGATGGATGATATTCTAGTCTTTTCAAAATTAATGGACCATTTCAACCACCTATCTGATATTAACCAGAAGTTAATTCAGAATGGTTTGAAGCTATCTCCCCACAAATGTCAATATTTTCGTGGCGAACTCGTTTACCTTGGCATGGTATTCTTTCTCTCCAACGGACACGCATGTTACAAACCAATGCGTAGTAAATGTGATGCTATACGCCAACTAACATCCCCTTCCAACCCAACCCAAGTTCGTAGTTTTTGTGGAATGGTGAATTTCCTTTCAAATTTTCTGCCACGACTCCGCGAGCTATTAGCTCCTCTCTACGTCCTTACTGGCCAGAAATTTGAAATCAACCCGCGTACAGGCAAGAAAAAGAGAGTTAAGCTTCCCTTTATTTGGACTCCCGAATGCGAATCCAATTTCCAGAAAATTAAGGATCTCCTCCTTACTCCACCAGTACTTAGAATGCCCACCCCAGATGGTCTTTTTCGCTTGGAATCGGACACATCCATCAAAGCCGCTGGTGGCTGTTTGTATCAACACCAATCCGACGGCTGGTGTGTAATAGGCTATTATTCCAAACGCCTGCCTACAGTTGTTGCGTCTTATTCCATTACTGAGCTCGAACTTTTTGGCCTTTTGATAAATATTCATGGCTTCAAACAGCTATTACGTGATCGCCACTTTGAAGTTCTTGTTGATCACCACGCTCTAACTTACATTATCAAAAGCAAAGACGAACCTGTTACCCTTCGTCTTAAAAAGTTCCTTTATCATCTCCGAGTTTACTCTTTCGATTTAAAATATCGCAAGGGTAAAGAACTTTTTGTCAGTGACGCCTTATCACGCCTGGATGCTGTCGATCCTCACCCCCTGGATGATGTGATTCCCCTCTCGTTTCTCTTTCACCAACCTATCTATATGTTTCCCCATTTACGTAATAGAGCCACACTCAAACCACCTGACAAATTGGATACTTCACCCACCTCTCAGACTGTTGCTAAACAGACTTCTAAGTCTGTCAGCAACACTACTTCAAACGTGAATAAATCCCGTCCTGGTCGACGTAAAACTACCAAAAACTTTCCGCCTCCTGCCACAGATGCATTTATCGATCAACAAACTGTCGTTCATGTCAATCCTCCTGATGTTTTTCCTACCATACAAATAGATAGACCTGTCGAACCACCATCAGGCGTACAAGCCATTCAATCCGGAATAAATGAGTCTACTCGACCTCCGGACAAAGAACTCCTCCAAACACCACATCCTCTCTTATCACCTAACGAGCAAAAGTCCATTATGGCTAAACACATTCCAAAGCAAAAAGAGATCGATGCAATCCTCAAGGTATTCCGTCGAAAAGTCGTTCAAACCTGGCAAGTTCCTTTCCACATTCAAGATCTTGTTCAAGGTTACCTTACTGATCCCAAATTCCGTGATATTTATTTGTATATTACCCGAGGTCATTTGCCAGGATCAACCAACGCTCAGAAACGCATTCAACACGAAATTTTGAGTTATGTTGTCATTGATGACGCTCTTTTTCGGATCGTCACTGATGAAAAACGGCGTCTCTTTGACACTTTACTCTTGGTAATTCCACAGAAATATGAAATGGCTTTACTCAACCTTTATCATTCCTCTCTGTTAGCTGGCCACCAACGCGCATGGAAAACTTTTCTTACCCTTCGAAAAGATTTTTATTTTCACAATATGCTGAACAAAATACGAAACTTTGTTTCTGCCTGTGTGGAATGCCAACAGGCACAGACAATGTTCGCCCGTTCTGTTCCCACAGTACCCAGAGTCCCAATCATTTACAGAGCAATGCAACAAGTCTCCGTTGATGTAAAATACATGCCTGATGGCTATGACGGCTATAAGTACCTGATAGTGGTGAGCTGTGAACTCACGAACTTCACGGTAGCAATTCCTGCAAGGGAAAGAAATGCGAAAACCATTGCTGAATTATTATATCATAGAGTCTTTTCTTTCTTTGGCCCGCCCACCCTGCTCATCGTAGATGAAGATCGTGCTCTTACAGGCACAATTATTACGATTCTCCTCCAAATGCTCCACATTTCGCTGCGCATTATTTCCCCCTACAATCATGGTTCTTCAAAAACGGAAGAACGCATTAAACAACTAGGTATAATCATTAAGAAACGCTTGACTGAGAAAGGCAAAGACTGGCCCGTCTATGCCTCTTCGGCAGCTTATGCCCTCAATACATACTCTTCCCCTGCTCTTAACGGATTTTCACCTTATGAATTGGTTTTCCACCATAAACCCCCCAATCTTCTAAATTTTCATGTTACCCCTATCAAAGCCAACACTCCTGCCTTGCAGGAATACATGCAACTGCTACGTGAACGTTTTGAAGTGGCTCGCGCCACAATAGTTGATTGTCGAAGCGACCAAACTTTAAACCGCGTTGCGGACGCTAACAGGTACTCAATTGCCCATCAATTCCAGGTTGGAGATCTTGTCGCCCTTTTTGCACCTCTTTCTTCTGCTTTACAATCAAATACCACCAAATTTAGAAAAGATTTCATTGGACCACTGGTTATCAATCAAAAGTTTCCTGATGATACATATTTGCTTGCGGATCTAGCCACCAATAAGATCCTCAAGAGCAAATATCCCGTCATTCGGCTCCGCCCTTGGCGCGAACACACCCAATCAGGCCCAGTCTCTACAGCTCCCCAGCTTGCAGCTGCAGTAGACTCTATTGATACTTCCAATCCCTCCCCACAAGCGGCTTTGCCGCCATTGGACTGACAACATGTTTCTGCCAGTTTTCCTACTCCTGGGATTTTCTTATTGTGCTTCGCTGGATATTCACCCAGTTTTGGACTTCTACTCGCCCATCCCTATCGACATTTCGGACACACCAGCACCAAGCGAGCCATACTACATCCCCATCCAACCGCACGCTTCACGCCGCCACAAACGTGCAACTCGACCATCCATTGCTTCACCCAGGTTTCTTCCGAAACCTCAGTATGGCATCCTTTTCTCCCGAAAAGGCTTCCTCGCTTATGATGTGCTCACACGACATGTCTCCGTGTCAGCTGCAATACCGCCGTATCCAGCCTACACTCCCTTCACCTTTACTACAAGTCACCTGTGCACTCCCTGGATCTCCAAAGTTCCCTCATATTACCGCCAATATGAGGCCACTAACTTTCAGGAATTACGAAAGTTTTTCCGAAAAATCCGCACTGCCGCCCATGATGCTGCACAGGATTCATCCCAAACAGGTATTCTTCGTTCCACTTGTCTCTTTCAAATGATTTCGGATGTCTACGCTGCCTTCACACACCGTGTGCAATATGAACAACACGTTGCCACGCTGAAGACCCTTGCTGGCCAACTTCCCACTCCCCTCTTCGTAGCTTACGGACAATGGGCTATCCACTACAATGCTACGCATAATATGCTACATAACACTTCCTTTGTCCCTCGCGACAGCCCCTTGCCTCGTGTCCGTCGTGAATCTCCATTTACCGCCTTCTCCGCCCCCCACGCTGAAGAATGTGACCCTATTAATTTCTTCAGCACACCAGACGTTTATGACAAGTGTCGACGAACACTGAAAGCCAAATGCGACGCCGGAGAATGTGGTACTTCAAACCTGTATATTTTTGACTATTATGCGGACGATCTTCCACAAGCTCTTATTGATGCTGGTCGAATCGAGCATCAACGACCTCCCCTTTGGAATCTTCTCACCAATGATGAACTTGGTTTTCGCATTGGTGGTTATCTTGTATATCATTATCGCGAATTTGCCACTCTGCGTCAAGAGGTTGATGAACTTGCAAACCGCACTTCTGATGGGTATTCACTCTTGAACCAAACGATTCTGTATGTCAATTCATCAATGCATGCACTCGCTGACCGTATTGTCACCCAATTAACGACGATCACTGAGCCGGTCGAAAAACTGTACCATTCTCAAATTGTTCAAGACCTTTTTCAGGCTCAAAACCAATTCATCACATTTGAAGCAACACGCCGTCAACACCAACGCCGTGCTACTGTTCAAAAATTTCGTGATTTTCTTCAGGCCGCTCGAACCCATCACTTCACTCCTTCTATCGCTAACACTACTTTTCTCCTTTCCCTTCTCCATACTCTTCAAACCACTGAAATTGAGGAATACCGCAATTGGCAACTACTTCTCCTCCCAGACGCCCTTCATTACCTTCAGTTACAACAAGTCCAAATCACCAACAATGCCTTCCACCTTACCGGTCGATTTCCAATTTACTACAAACCAAATACCCAGCCTCTCCACACAGTCTACAATGTCCAATCCACCCCCTTGCCTGCTAAACCTCGCCCTACCGATTCCTCAGGTGGCCGTTATGATTACACAGTCCTCGATCATGTCCCCGATCTCCTTGCCGTCTCTGACTCAACCACTCTCCAACTCTCTCAGTCAGATTTGCAACAATGCCATGAAGTCCAGGGCAATTATTATTGTTCTGGCACGTTTCTGTCCTTCCCAGCTCATTTGGCCCCTTGTATTGCCAAAATCTTCCTTGGACACCCTCCTGAGCAAGTCTCTGACGTTTGTACTGTCAGCTATGAATTTGCCAAAGCTCCTCAGCCCGCCATCTTGGACAGCGATCGCTTCCTCCTTCTCTCCGATCTCCATCACTTTCCATGGAATCTCGTATGTGGTGATACCCATCGAGCCATGCCTCTCACTCCCCAACCCTTCGCAGTCCTTGACAAAATTCACCTATGCCACTGTGCCCTGACCTGTGGACCCTTCCACTTTAGTAAACTTCCCCTCGGATGCCCAGAGACTGATCACTTTCCAGATTTCAAGTTTCAATTCATCCCCAATGCCTTTGTGTATGGAGCTTTGAGCAACATACCAGACTACAATCTTTCCCAATTTTCTCCGGAAAGCCTGACTCAACTCAGTGATCACCCAATCTATTTCGGGTTCACCCCACCCAAAGTGGCTGATCTCGTGCCACATGACTCACAGGGCAAGTTCCTCACTCCTCCCGTTCTTCCTAAACGCCTCCCTCTCAACGAAACACTTCATGCACCTTACACTGAGAAAACATATTTTCATGATTTCAGCCATCTTATTGCCCGCACCCATTCTGGTATCCGTGACCTGTTCAAACATGGTACCACCCACCAGAAAGTGGCCATGGCCCTCAAAATCGTCTTCGGCTCCCTCTTCTCCATCGCATTTCTTGTTGGCATAGGATTCTTGATCCGCATGGTCATTCTCAAAAAGCATCCCCGTATCCGACGCAATCGCCAATCCAATATGAACCGTCGTATGCTGAATCGAGTAGTGAAGGCGGCCCCAATTGTTGCCGCAGGCGCCTCTGGCGGCCAATCTGCTGCTATTCTCACCGCCCTCAACGTTCTTTCTCAGAATGCCCAGACTGCCCATGCCAACCCTATCCCTACTCCTCCAACTCCTGCCGTGATGGACGTTTTTCTGACTACGACTGATTCCGCCTCGACCCTCATAGAAACCATGAAGATGCATGAAATCATGTGGACTGTCGGTTTTGCCCTCGTTCTCATTGCCTCCATTGTCCTCTTCCTTTGGAAACGTTGCCAATACCGTTCCAACATCCTGCCCTCTCTTTTCCCAATCTTTCCCCGCTCTGTTCTGCACCACGGCGTCTGCCGATGCGACCTTTTCTTACACATTTCTTCTCACGTCACTGGAGAAGTTCTGGTCGCGCACCTGCAGCCCTGCGGTCTATCACCCTTCGATATCTTCCTTTCACAGGCTTTGTCTCGTGACCGTATCACTATCCAGACCTCTTGTCTGCCGTCTTGTATACGACCAACAAAAATCGACATTGATTGGACAGACATCATCCTGTATGATAAATTCGACCGCCACATCCCTCTCCGCAATTTTGCTATAGCTTCCATCTTCACGACATCTGACCTCAAAGAAATTGACCCTAGTCACCCATATAGCGTTCAGCTTATGGGTCGTTTCCTAGGCCATTGCATGAATGTCAAAATCAAACCGCGATCCGCCCCCCGTAATCGAACGGCACCAGCCTTTCCTGGTCCCTCCACACCTGCCTTCACGGATGAACCACCATCATACTCCCCAACGTGACCTCCTGAATGCCCTTTCACGACAAATCACGTCTCTTCATCTTTTCGCCATATTTATTTGTCCACCTTTCGACTTCGAGGCAGTTGCTTGTGTCATGGTGTTCTTTGTATCCTGATACTGGCTTCTTCCTTGCAGCTGCTTAGGTGTCTCTCATCGAAAACATCACCTACTTATCACACTTGTGTATCAGCTAATGTTCCAACTTTTCTCACAACGATTGACGAGATTCTGTGTTTTCTATCTAGCATCCAGTTCACGTTATCTTCATTAATGGAACCATCACCTTGATATATCGATGTATTTATGCTTTATTTCGGCCCACTGCCTCTCCATGAAAGCCTCGATTGCCTTTTGCTACGGACTTGCTGCCTCTCGCTTTTGCGGACTCTCGGCTTGGGGGCATGCAAGAGACCCGTGTTCCTAATATAAAGACAACCGACGCATAAATATAAAGACTTCGCAAGGAAATGGATCTTCATCCCGTCCGATGTGTGAGCACGCAGAGCAATCGCATAAGCCATCACCGTTCAGGGTGTGAGACAGATGCCACGCGAAGTTGTTGTAATATAATTGCATATTCATGAGATTGAAGCTGCAGTTTGTGGAGAATAAAGCCGCGTGTTAGCTGCTGCAGAGAGAGGATCCACGGTGGACTTTGCCCACGCGGATCTCTCAATGCCTGCTACATGCTAAAGTAAAGACACAACATGAGAGTTGCTTGTGATCCGCTGACTCTTGCGTATTCTAAGCCTTGGACATATTTATCTTAAAACGGTTTTCGGAGATCGACTTAAGGTTGAAAATACTCGGTATTCAACATGGAGGTTCCACCGAGTCAACCTTAACATTGGAATTTACTCTACATCACGCACAATGGGAATAGCACCGTCCGCACCGCCAGGATGTGCACCGCAGCCGCCCATGTCAGGCTGCCTCGGAGCTGGCCCGATGCCTTGTGCCCCGATGGGGGCATGTTCTACGTGTCTCCCGTGCAACTCATCGTGCCTCATGATGTCCATCTGCGGACCTTTGCTGCTACTTTTCTGCCTCCCGCTGTGCTGTCTCCTCTGCTTCTCCTTGGCTTGCAAGGTCAGTGACACTGCCCTCACAGGAATGGACCTTTAGAAATGCCTTATGGCACACTCTAAAGCAAACATCAATTACCCATGGGAAGCGCGCTCCCTCCCAATACAAGACGAATATGAACTTAACATTCAAAACAAGGACGATCCAGTTCATAACCCATACAAAATGGACCCCCTTCACAAACTTTTATGTGATTGCGCCCCGCGAACTCCATGGACACATCCCTACTGGGGAAAAGGACTTTTTGCACAAGGACTAGAACTTCATCCAGCTTGGTTTGTCACTCAAGTGATCTTTCATACAGCTGACAAACAAGACCTTCCTTGGACAGAGATTGATAAACAAACACATGGACAAGCTTTTCGCGCCTGCACAGAATACTGCTGGCTGCTGCAGGAACCCCAACGCATCGATGAGGCATTGAATTACACGGTTTCCTACGAGGATATTCTGTGGTTCTCCCTCCAAGTAGCACCCAAAGTTGGCGCTACTTCCAAGTGCCGTTTACCCCTTCTTTTTCCTCATCTCCGCCAACACCATCCTTGGCAAGAGGACATGCTGAACAAGCGTGTCTATTTGGACTTCGAGGCACAAAAAGAATGGGACGATCAACAATATCAGAAACTTCTGGCAGCAGAAGCAGCTAAGTACGACAAAAACTGAAATGTTATTGTTTCTTTTACTTCTTCCTTTTCCCTTCGAACTCAAACCTACTTTTCTTTATCTTATACTCTTTTTATCAGCTCTTCTTCTCATTTAAAATCATCATGGCCACCACCAATACCCTTGTGGCTCGACGACATGGCTCTACTTTTACCTGCACAATTACCACCTCTCGTGCCACACAAACACATGGAACCCAAATCAAAACAAAGGGTATCCAAACGGCCATACCAGGCCCCAAAACCAAGAAGAAGGGCGTTCAGACCGAACCTTCGCATTTTCACGATCCCAAAATTACCCCGTCCACTCCATTAGACCCCAATGGCTACAAACTAGCCTTGGTACATTTTCACCCTGACTCTTTTTCGTTTCCAAATATTCAAGACATGTTTCGCCACAATTACATGACGATCTTTGCGCAACATTCTCACTGTTTTATGCGCAATACCCGCTGCACCCGCACATGCCCATATTTGGGTACCCTCCCTAGCTCCGCCTATTTGGCCCCATTGCAGCTGCGTGGTACAATTGAAACCAGCGGCACATTTTTGGAACCACATCAGCTTCCGACTTGCTCCTTTGACTACTCAACATGCCTCTCCTCGAATTAGTTTTGGTTGCTGCTGGCTTCCAATTTCTTTGTTTTGTTATTCTCGTGATCTTCTACTGCCGTGAGGCGCATCGTCGTACACAGCTTTCGAAGGAGATCACCTCACTTGAGCAACGTCTACAGACTCATGCGGATCTTCTCAATTCAATCTTGGACACATGGAACGCAAAATTCGACCCCATCGAATTGCAAACCAACACTAACTCAAATCTTTTAAACAAAGTTGTCATTACCAAAACATTCAACGCAAAGTTACAGGTGCTTCACCAAACCTTGGATAGCATTGTGGATTTCATACACAAACACCACAAAGTGCCCAAGGAAACTTTTGCCCACTGGAAGCACCGAATCCGGACTCTGGTTCGCGGACAATCATCTGCTAGTTTGGACTTAATGCCAGATGGAATTCTTGACGGGGCTCTTCTGCCTTGTACTCCTGTTGATCACCCTGCTGGACTTCAGGTGTACCTTGACACCGACCACTCTCCTTTTGAGAGTGCATCCTCGTCACCAATTGACCCGCCTGTACTACAACCTCCTTCGTCCGCGCTGCCACCGGAATTGCCGCGCCCGGACCCACACTTCTGGCCGGTGGAGGCGGGCGGAGAAGGTGTTGTTGGCGGCGGCGGGAGTAGTTCAGGGACCTCCACCGGCCAGAAGTGTGGGTCCGGGCGCGACAATTCCGGCGGCAGCGCGGACGAAGAAGGTTGTAGTACAGGCGGGTCAATTGGTGACGAGGATGCACTCTCAAAAGGAGA